>Ga0209257_1000432_pt1 | contig 80643 bp, 89 predicted proteins | sample AraplaCvi_mCL_r2_FD_184277 | JGI IMG/M metagenome (GOLD analysis project Ga0209257, IMG submission 184277) | Arabidopsis root microbial communities from North Carolina, USA - plate scrape MF_Cvi_mCL_r2 (SPAdes) (version 2) | ecosystem: Host-associated > Plants > Roots > Endosphere | place: USA...
CCAGGTCGAGCATGCCCTGCTGCTGCAGGTCGAGCAGGCGGCCGGGGGTGGCCACGAGGATGTCGACGCCCTTCTTGAGCTTGCTGATCTGCGGGTTCATGCCGACGCCGCCGAAGATCACGGTCGAGTCGAGCTGCAGGTACTTGCCGTAGGTGCGGACCGACTCTTCGACCTGGGCCGCGAGTTCGCGCGTGGGGGTCAGCACGAGGGCACGGATGCCGGTGCCGCCGAACTTGTTGGTGGCGCTGCGGCTCATGGTGAGCTTGTGCAGCATGGGCAGCGTGAAGGCGGCGGTCTTGCCGGTGCCGGTCTGGGCGCCGCCGAGCAGGTCGTGGCCTTCGAGGACGGCGGGGATGGCTTGCGCCTGGATGGGGGTGGGGGTGTCGTAACCGTGCTCGTGCACAGCCTTCAAGATGGCGGGAGCCAGCTTCAGTTCATCAAAATTCATTGGAAACAATAAGCGCCATACACGGCGCAGTGGCATCGGCCCGCTTGGCGTCTTGTTGACGCCGAGCCAGTCAAGGCAGATGAAGGTCAGGGGTGGGAGCCGGAAAGTCCGCCCTCGCAAAAGGGTTGAAATGGACCTTTCTTCGTCCCCGGCAGAGAGCCGGTGTTGCGGGCAACTGGACCCGGCAACGGTGGCTATTGTCGCATGAGTCGATAATCGGTGATTTGCCGCGCCTGAATGCTTCCCAAGGGCTTCTTTCTGGCGACCGCGCTTTCCCCCGAATCTTTGTACCCAAGGTAACTATTCCCAGATGGCTCAATACGTCTATTCGATGAACCGCGTCAGCAAGACGGTGCCGCCCAAGCGGCAGCTCTTGAAAGACATTTCGCTCTCTTTCTTCCCCGGCGCCAAGATCGGCGTGCTCGGCCTGAACGGCTCGGGCAAGTCCACGCTGCTCAAGATCATGGCGGGTGTGGACAAGGAGTTCGAGGGCGAGGCGCTGCCCATGCCGGGGATGACGATCGGCTATCTGGAGCAGGAACCCAAGCTCAACACCGAGCACACGGTGCGCGAATCGGTCGAAGAGTCCATGGGCGCGGTGTTTGCGGCCAAAGCGCGCCTCGAAGAGGTGTACATCGCCTACGGTGCCGAAGACGCCGACTTCGACGCGCTGGCCGCCGAGCAGGCCCAGCTCGAAGCCATCATCGCCACTGCCGGCACCGATTCCGAGCATCAGCTGGAAATCGCCGCCGACGCGCTGCGCCTGCCGCCGTGGGACGCCAAGATCGGCCTGCTGTCAGGCGGTGAAAAACGCCGCGTGGCGCTGTGCCGCCTGCTGCTGTCCAAGCCCGACATGCTGCTGCTCGACGAGCCGACCAACCACCTGGATGCCGAATCGGTGGAGTGGCTCGAAGTGTTCCTGCAGCGCTTCACGGGCACCGTGGTGGCCATCACCCACGATCGCTACTTCCTCGATAACGCGGCCGAATGGATCCTGGAAATGGACCGCGGTCGCGGCATTCCCTGGAAGGGCAACTACAGCACCTGGCTCGAGCAGAAGGGCGAACGCCTGGCGCAGGAGCAGAAGAGCGAAGAAGCCCACGCCAAGGCCCTGAAGAAGGAACTCGAGTGGTCGCGTCAGAACCCGAAGGCACGCCAGGCCAAGAGCAAGTCGCGCCTGGCCCGCTTCGAAGAGCTGAGCGACATGGAATACCAGAAGCGCAACGAGACGCAGGAAATCTTCATTCCTGTGGCGGAGCGGCTGGGCCAGCAGGTGTTCGAGTTCCACGGCGTCAGCAAGTCCTTCGGCGACCGCATGCTGATCGACAACCTGAGCTTCACCGTGCCGCCGGGCGCGATCGTCGGCATCATCGGCCCGAACGGCGCCGGCAAGTCGACGCTCTTCAAGCTGCTCGCGGGCAAGGAAAAGCCCGATTCGGGCGAGGTCGTCATCGGCCAGACCGTGAAGATGGCCTTCGTCGACCAGCACCGCGACGAGCTGGCCAACCAGAAGACCGTGTGGGAAGACATCTCGAACGGCCTGGACATCATCAACGTCGGCAAGTTCCAGATGGCAAGCCGCGCGTATGCGGGCCGCTTCAACTTCAACGGGGCCGACCAGCAGAAGAAGGTCGGCACGCTGTCGGGCGGCGAACGCGGCCGCCTGCACCTGGCCAAGACGCTGATCGCCGGCGGCAACGTGCTGCTGCTTGACGAACCGTCGAACGACCTCGACGTGGAAACGCTGCGCGCGCTCGAAGACGCGCTGCTCGAGTTCGCCGGCACGGTCATGGTGATCAGCCATGACCGCTGGTTCCTCGACCGCATCGCCACCCACATCCTGGCCGCCGAAGGCGACAGCCAGTGGACCTTCTTCGACGGCAACTACCAGGAGTACGAAGCCGACAAGAAGAAGCGCCTGGGCGAAGAAGGCGCGAAGCCGAAACGCATGCGCTACAAGGCGCTCAAGTAAGGCCCCGGTATTTCTCCCTCCCCTTCCGGGGGAGGGTTGGGGTGGGGGCTCGACGGCCTTCGAACAGGCACCGCTGCATTGCAAGCGCCGTCAGCCCCCATCCCTGCCTTCCCCCAGAGGGGGAAGGAGCAAGACAAAGACAGCGCGTGGTTCTCAAAGGGGCCGCGCGCTTTTTTCATCGTCGGCCGCGAACACCTCGCGCGCCGCAAACAGGCCGTTGAGCGCCGCCGGAAAGCCCGCATACACCGCCATCTGCATGATGACCTCGACAACCTCGGTGCGCGTCGCGCCGACGTTCAGCGCACCCTGGATGTGCACCTTCAGCTGCGGCGCCGCATTGCCCATGGCCGTGAGCGCAGCCACCGTCGCGATCTCGCGGGAGCGCAGGTCGAGGCCGGGGCGCGAGTAGATGTCGCCGAACGGAAACTCGATCACCAGGCGGCCAAAGTCTGGCGCGATGTCGGCCAGGCTCTCGACCACCTTGACGCCGCCTTCACCGTCGATCTCGTGAAGCTTGGCCAGGCCGCGCGTGTAGCGCAGGTTGTCGTTGTGGCCCTGGTTCTGTGTGTTCGTCATTGCTCGTCTTTCCTTCCGGGGCAGTGCCCGATGAAGGAGGACGCTTCTTCGTCTTCTCGACCGCACGGTAGTGGTCGATCTTGAGCGACAGCGCCTGCATCGATTGCTGCAGCGCCGCCACCCGGGCCTGAACTTCCGCGAGGTGCTGTTCGAGCATCTCGCGCCGTTCGCCGACGCTGGCGTCCCCCTGGTTTCGAAGCCTGACGAAGGCCTGCATGCCCTGGATGGACATGCCGGTCTCGCGCAGGCGCAACAGGAAATCCAGCAAGTCCATGTCGGCGCTCGCATAGCGGCGCTGACCGCCCGGTGCACGCGGCACCGCGGCGATCAGCCCGATGCGTTCGTAGTAGCGCAGCGTGTAGGCCGTGAGGCCGGTTCGCTGCGCGACTTCCGCGATGGTCAGACTGGTTTCCATGGCGTTGATTCTCAAAGTTAGAGCGCGCTCCAAGTCAAGCGCTTTGACGAACTATTTTTGCGGAGTGTGCAGGTCGGCATCGAGCCAGCCGCGCAGGCTGTTCACGAAGGCAAGGGCCTGCACGCGCGGCAGATCGTTCACCCGCACGACGGCTTCGGCAAGCTGGCCGCTGCGCAGCCGGTTGGCGCGGCCGACGCCGTTCAGCAGGCCGCAGTGCAAGGGCGGCGTGACCCAGCGGCCGTCGAGCAGCAGGGCGATGTTGCCGCGCGTGCATTCGGTGATCTCGCCATCGCGGTTCCACAGGAGCGTGTCGAACACGCCCGCGGCTGTGGGCGCGAAGGCCTCGTAGTGGGCGCGGCGGGTGGTCTTGAAGCGGGTGAAATCGCTGTCGGCCTCGTCGAACGCGCGCGTGGCCAGTTGCAGTTGCACGCGCGCGGGTGGCGCCTCCATCGCAAAGGCTTCTGCGCGCGGCGCGCCTTGCGCATCGAGCAGCAGGCGCACGCGCCATGTGCCGGTGGCATGCTGTGCCTTGAGTCGATCGAGGCATGCGGTGACGCGCGCTTCGCTCCACGTGCGGCCGAAATGCGCTGCCGCGGCCGCCATGCGCGCAAGGTGCGCGGGCGCATCGCGCAGCTCGCCTCCAACCAGCGCAAGGGTTTCGAGCAGCTCGAACGGCGGGTTCGCCGCCTGGCCCAGGAAGGCCCGCTTGTGGCGCCATTCCTCCCATTCGGCGTCCGCCCGCGCATCGGTCGTGATGCCGCTGCCGATGCCGCAGCGCGCCTCGGTGCCGCGCAGCGTCACGGTGCGGATCGGCACATTGAAGGTCGCATGACCGCCGGGCCGCACCACGCCGACCGCGCCGCAGTACACGCCGCGCGCCTCGGGCTCCAGCTCGCGGATCAGCCGCATCGCGCTGACCTTGGGCGCACCGGTGATCGAGCCGCACGGGAACAGCGCCCCGAACACGTCGGCCAGCGCGATGCCCTCGCGCACGAGTGCCTCGACATCCGACGTCATCTGCCACACCGCCGGCAGCGCTTCGGTATGGAAGAGCCGCGGCACGCGCACCGAGAAGGGCTGCGCCACGCGCGACAGGTCGTTGCGGATCAGGTCCACGATCATCACGTTCTCGGCCCGTTCCTTCGGCACGGTGCGCAGCCGCAGTGCCAGCGCTGCGTCCTCGGCCGGTGTCGCGCCGCGCGGGGCCGTGCCCTTCATGGGGCGCGCCAGGATGCGGTCGCCGTGCCAGTCGAAGAAGAGTTCGGGTGACACCGAAAGCACCTGTTCCTCGCCGGTGTCGATGAAGGCGCTGTAGCCGCCGGGCTGTGCCTGCCGCAGTGCGAAGAACCAGTCGCGCGCGTCGCCGTGGAATTCAGCATGCAATGCGGCGGTGTAGTTGAGCTGGTAAAGCTCACCGTCCGCAATTGCGCGGTGGATGGCCCGCATGCGCTGGTCGAAGGACTCGCGCGAGAGGCTGCCTTGCCATTCGACTGGCGGCATTGCGGGCGAATCTTCCGGCCAGGGCAGCACTTCGTCATGCACGCCGAACCATGCCAGCGGGCCGTCGGCTTCGTGCACGGCCAACGCAGGATCGAACGCGATGGCGGCCTCGTAGCGCAGGTAGCCCACGCACCAGCGCCCCTCGCGCGCCAGCGCCTCCACAGCCTCCAGCACCGGCCGCACCTCGCCGGCAGTCCGCGCCACCAGCACGCGCGACGGCGCGCCGAAGGCCAGGCGCAGCCGGCTCGCGCCGTCGCTGCGCGGCTGCGCAAAATCGATCAGCGTGCGCAAGGCCGGAAGCAGGGCCCCATCAGCCGGCATCGTTCGCCGCGGCCGTCGGTGCGGCAGCGCCTTGCGACGTTCTGGCCAGCACCCGCTTGCGCACCGCATAGATGTTGTTGCGCAGCGCGTAGAGCTCGTCGGCATACGACAGCGGCACCGCCACCTTGTTGACGACGCGGTCGAGCTGATCGAGATCTTCGAGCAACGCCTTCTGCTCGCCCTGTTTCGCATCGACCTTGGCCTCGATGTCGCGCAGCCGTGCATACCAGCGGAACACGCGCCGCCGCACGCGGAACTGGTACAGCGGCGGCACCACGCGGCTCAGCGGCAGCATCAGCACCAGCAGGCCGCCCAGCACCAGCCACATGCGCTCGACCAGGTTGCTGGCCCAGAACGGCAGGTAGCGCTGCCAGACCGGCGGCGTGCCGTTGATGGCGCGGTCGCCCTCGGGGCTCACCGGCAGTTCGCTGGTGCGGGTGTTGGGAAAGTCGCGCGCCCGGTTGAACCAGCCGGCGCCACCGTGGATCGACTGCGCGGCCTGCGCGAACAGCTGGCGCAGGGCGGGGTGCGTTTCCTCGCGCGACAGCAGCGAGGTGGTGGCCGCGAGCAGCGACACGTCGTGCGGCGGCAGGTCTTTCGACAGGTCGACCACGCCGCGCGGCAGCGTCACTGCCGAGAGGAACGGAAAGCGCCGCGAGTAGGCATCGGCCTGGCCGAAGTCCAGGAGCTTGATGTCGTCCGAGCGCAGCAGCCGCTGCACTTGCGGCGACTGCGGCGCCGAAGACAGCACGATGGCATCGAGCAGCCCGGCCTGCAGCGCTTCGGCCGCCGCCGCCTGCTCGAGGTTCGACAGCAGCAGGTCGTCGGGGCCCAGATGGTTGGCCTTGAGCATCCGCTCCATGATGTCGGGCAGGCCGCTGCCCGACAGGTCGACGTTCACGCGCAGTCCGCGCAGCTGCGTGAGCGATGTCAGCGTGCCGGTCTTGCGGTCGATCTTCTGCGCCGAGTCGGCGCGGTAGAACAGCCAGATCGGCTCGTAGAACAGGCTGCCGAGCGAGGTCAGGCCGGCTTCTTCGTCGGCCACCGGGTCGGCGCTGCCGCCGCGCACGAAGCCTACGTCGGCGCCGCCGGTGCGCAGCAGTTGCAGGTTCTCGGTGGAGCCCGACGTGGGCTTGAGCTCCACCTCGATGCCGGCGCGCTTGAGCGCTTCCGCGTAGTGCTTGCCGAACTGTGCATAGGCGCTGCCCGTGGGGCCGGTGGCGAGCGTGACGTGCTTGGGCGGCTGTGGCTGCAGCCACCAGTAGGCGGCGATCAGCAGGCCGATCACGATGAACACGATCGGCCCGGCCGAGGCGATCAGGTCGCGGATCGACAGCAGGATCAGTTTCAAGGTTCTGGGAAACGCCATGGTGTCTCTTCCGTCTTCAGCCGCGCGGCGTGGCGAGATCGGCCGCGCAGGGAATGTGCAGCTCGCCTAACGTCACGGACCGCGCTGCGTGCACCGCGCGCAGCGTGGCGATTGCGACGGCCTCGGCCGCCATGGTGCTGAGCACCGTCATGCCCGGCGCACTGCCTTCCAGCGGCACGCGGCCGGTGGCCAGCGCGAACAGCGTGTCGCCGTCGCTCATGGTGTGCACCGGGTTGATGGCGCGCGCCAGCCCGTCGTGCGCGACCATGGCGAGCCGGTTGGCCTGCGCCTTGGTCAGCACCGCGTCGGTGGCGATCACGCCGATGGTGGTGTTGGTGCCCGCCAGCAGCGGCTTGGGGCTGTCGCCGCGCAGCAGCGCGCGGCGTGTATCGAGCAGCGCCTTGCCGTCTTCGGTGCGCGCGCCGGCCACCGGCTGGCCGGTGTTGTGGTCGATCACGTCGCCCAGCGAGTTGACCGCGATCAGCACGCCGACCGTGACGCCGCCGACCGTGACCGACGCGGTGCCGATGCCACCCTTCATCGCACGGTCCACGCCGAAGAGCTTGCCCACCAGTGCGCCGGTGCCCGCGCCCACGTTGCCTTCGGCGGGCGCCGCGGTGCTTGCGGCTTCGCAGGCCGCGTAGCCGGCGGCGGCATCGGGGCGGATGCGCGCGTCGCCCATGGGCAGGTCGAACAGCACGGCGGCCGGCACGATGGGCAGGGTGCCGAAGCGCACGTCCATGCCGATGTTGCGTTCTTCCATCCATCGCATGGCGCCGTCGGCGGCCGCAAGGCCCCAGGCGCTGCCGCCCGCGAGCATCACCGCGTGCACCTGCTGCACGAGGTTGCCGGGCGAAAGCAGGTCGGTCTCGCGCGTGCCGGGAGCAGCGCCGCGCACGTCCACGCCGGCCACCGCGCCGTCGCGCGCCATGACCACGGTGCAGCCGGTGGGGCGGCGGGTGTCGGAGAAATGGCCGACTTCGATGCCGGCGACGTCGGTGATGGAACCGGCGGATTGGGAGGGAGCGGAAACTGAGGCTGGCATGGCGGCCGATTATGGGACCGCACCCTCTACGATCCTTGCCATGACGGTTGCAAGAAGTTTCTCTCCCGGCGGCGGACGCCGCCATGTGGTGGTGATCGGCGCGGGCGCGGTGGGCAGCGCCACCGCCATCGAGGCGCTGCGCGCGGGCCTGCGCGTGACGGTGCTGGAGCCCGGCGAACCGGGCGGCCCGCAGGCCACGAGCTACGGCAATGCCGGCTGGCTGTCGTCGCACTCCGTGGTGCCACCCGCGTTGCCGGGCGCCTGGCGCAAGGTGCCGGGCTGGCTGGCCGAACCGCTCGGTCCGCTCGCCCTGCGCTGGCGCTACCTGCCACGCGCCTTGCCGTGGTTGCTGCGCTACCTGGCTTCGGGCTGGACCGAGGCGCGTGTGCAGCGCACGGCCGACGCGCTGCGCACGCTGCTGGTCGATGCGCCCGAGCTTCACGCGCAACTCGCGGCCGAGGCCGGCGTGCCGCAGCTCATCGAGCGGCGCGGGTTGCTACATGCCTATCGCTCGCGCGCGGAGTTCGATGGCGACGCGCTGGGCTGGCGCGTGCGCCGGCGTGTGGGCATCCAGTGGAACGAGTGGAGCGAAGACGAGCTGCGCCGCCGCGAGCCCGATCTGGACGCGCGCTACACGCTCGGCATCTTCGTGCCCGAAGCCGGCCATTGCCGCAATCCGGGCGCCTACGTGGCTGCATTGGCGCGCCATGCGCTCGATGCGGGTGCCGAACGCATCACCGCCCGCGCGACGGGCTTTCTCATCGAGGACGGACGGCTGCGCGCAGTGCGCACCGAGGCCGGCGACATCGCCTGCGACGGCGCCGCCATCTGCGCCGGTGCGCGCTCGGGCCCGCTCGCGGCAGCGGCCGGCTCCGCGGTGCCGCTGGAGTCCGAGCGCGGCTACCACGTGGTCATCGAAGACGCCACGGCCGGCCCGCGCACGCCGACGATGGTGGCTGACGGCAAGCTCATCGCCCACTGGATGGACGGCGGCCTGCGCGCGGCGGGGCAGGTCGAGATTGCCGGCCTCGAAGCGGCGCCCGACTGGCGCCGCGCCGAGATCCTGCACCGGCACCTGCAATCGATGTTTCCCGCGCTCGCAGCGGGTGCATCGCCGACGAAGCACTGGCTCGGCCATCGCCCGAGCCTGCCCGACGGACTGCCCTGCATCGGCCCGGCCGCCGCCAGCGCCGACATCGTTCTGGCCTTCGGGCATGGCCACGTGGGCCTGTGCGGCTCGGCGCGCACGGGGCGTCTGGCGGCGCAACTGCTCGCGGGCGTTGCGGCGGAGATACCGCTGGCCCCGTTCGATCCGGGCCGCTTCAAGCCATAGGGCCAGCCGGCATGCCGAGCGTCAGTTCGCCGGTGCGATCGACAGCACCGTGAGCGCGCCATCGACCTTGTCGGCCGTGAATTGCACCTTGTCGCCCGGCTTCACCTTGGTGAGCAACGCGGGGTCGCTCACGCGGAAGACCATCGTCATGCCGGTCATTTCGAGGTTGGGAATGTCGCCGTGCTTCAGCGTGATCTTCTTCGCGTCGGTGTCGATCTTGCGGACCTCGCCTTCGACGGACGGCAATGCGGCCTGCGCGAAGGCAGCTGCGGCGAGCAGGGCGGCGGAGAGTGCGGTGAACAGTTTCTTCATGATGATCTGCTTTCGTTGAATGCTGGTTGATTCAGCGATGGCCTTGCACGCGGATGCGGCCGGCCATGCCGAGTTCGTAGTGGTCCTTCACGAGGCAGGCGAAGTCGAAATCGCCCGCGCGGTTGAAGGTCCAGACCATGTCGCCGGTCTTGCCGGCAGGCACGTGCACCATCCATGGATCGTCGTGCTCCATGTCCGGGAATTTCTTCATCATGGCCGCGTGCGCCTCGATCTCGGCGGTGGTGCCGAGCACGAGTTCGTGCAGTTCCTTGCCGCGGTTCTTCAGGCGCAGGCGGATGGTGTCGCCTTCGCGCACTTCGATGACCGAGGGCGTGAAGGTCATGTCGTCGGCCATCGCGATGTCGATGGTGCGCTTCACGGCGCTAGCTTTGCCCGCGATGCCCCAGGCCTTCTGCTCGGGGGCGAGCGCGGCGGCGCTTTTCGGCTGGGCGCTGTGGCCTTCGTGAGCCAGCGAGGCTGTGGCAACTGCTGCGAGCGCGAGGCCTGCGGCGATGGACTTGAATGTCTTGTTCATGGTGCTAGCTCCAGAAAAAATGAAAGGGATCAGTGGTTGTGCGCGCCGTGCCCGGAAGGCTTGCGCACGGTTGCATCGGGGCTGCCGTCCTTCGGGGGCGCGGGCGACTTGCGCATGGCCGGCGGCAGGTTCGCGTCCGGCACTTCGCGCGCGACCGTGCCGGGCGGGTGCCTGAACCACCCCGGGTCGCGGTAGTCGCCGGGCTTCTGGTCGCGCCGCACCTTCAGCAGCGTGAACATGCCGCCCATCTCGGCCGACCCGAAGGGGCCGGTGCCGGTCATCATGGGCACGGTGTTGTCGGGGATGGGCATTTCCATCTCGCCCATGTCCGCCATGCCCTTGTCGCCCATCACCATGTAGTCGGGCACGAGCTTGCGGATCTTCTCGGCCACGCCCTTGTGGTCCACGCCGATCATGGTCGGCACGTCGTGCCCCATCGGTCCCATGGTGTGGTGCGCCTTGTGGCAGTGCAGCGACCAGTCGCCTTCCTCGTCGGCGATGAATTCCATCTGCCGCATCTGGCCCACCGCCACGTCCACCGACACCTCGGGCCAGCGCGCCGTGCGCGGCACGGGGCCGCCGTCGGTGCCGGTCACCTCGAACTCGTGGCCGTGAATGTGGATCGGGTGGTTGGTCATCGTGAGGTTGCCCACGCGGATGCGCACGCGGTCGCCCTTTCGCACGTTGAGCGTGTCGATGGCGGGGAACACGCGGCTGTTGAAGCTCCAGATGTTGAAGTCGGTCATGGTGTTGACCTTGGGCGTGGCGCTGCCGGGCTCCACGTCGAAGCTGCCGAGCAGGAAGCAGAAGTCGCGGTCGACCTTCTCGATCAGCGGATGCTCGGCCTTCGGGTGCGTGACCCAGAAGCCCATCATCCCCATCGCCATCTGCACCATCTCGTCGGCATGCGGGTGGTACATGAAGGTGCCGGGCCGGCGCGCGGTGAACTCGTAGACGAAGGTCTTGCCCGGCGGAATGTGCGGCTGCGTGATGCCGCCCACGCCGTCCATGCCGTTGGGCAGGCGCTGGCCGTGCCAGTGCACCGTGGTGTGCTCGGGCAGCCGGTTGGTCACGAAGATGCGCACGCGGTCGCCCTCGACCACCTCGATGGTCGGGCCGGGCGACTGGCCGTTGTAGCCCCACATGTTGACCTTGAAGCCGGGCGCCATCTCGCGCACGACGGGTTCGGCGACGAGGTGGAATTCCTTTACTTCACCGTGCGGGCCGGCGTTCATGCGCCAGGGCAGCGTCCAGCCGTTGAGCGTGACGACGGGGTTGTAGGAACGGCCGTTCGGAGGCACGAGCGGCGGCGCGGTGGCGGTGGAGCCCTGCGACACCGGTTCGGGCAGCGCGGCCATGGCCACACGGCTTACGGTGGTTGCGGCGACGGCGGTGGCTGCGCCTGCGAAGAAGTTGCGGCGGTTCATGTCAGTGGCCTCCCGTGGCGGGGGCGTCACCGGCCGCAGCGGTCTGCAGCGCCGTCATGCCACCGGGCGAGCTGCCCGTGAGCACCAGCTGCAGATCGGTGTCCGCCAGCCAGAAATCGCGCTGCGCCTCGATGCCCGCGTTCACCACCAGCATGCTGGCGCGCGTCTCGCCGAGCAGTTCCCACACGCTCGCGAGCATGCCGTTGTAGCGCAGCACCATCTCCTCGTTGACCTTCTTGCGCAGCGGCAGCACCTCGTCGCGGTAGCGGCGGGCGAGGGCGTAGGCGGTGTTCCAGCCCTGCCATGCCTCGCGCGCCTCGCTCGCGGCCAGCACGCCCACGTCGCGCACGCGGGCGGCCGATTGCATGTACAGCGCCTCGGCGCGTCCGCTGCGTGCCTGGCCCCAGTCGAAGATCGGAATCGGCAGCTCCAGCTCGAAGCCGCGCTGCGTTCTGTGCGAGCGGTCGGCGCCGTTGTCGAACTTGCTGTTGTGCGCAATGCCGAGCTCCATCGCATTGATCACGCTCGTGGCACGCGTGAGGCCGAGCGAGCCGGCCGTGGCCGTGTTCTGCGCCTGGGCCGAGCGCACGTCGAGCCGGTCGCGCAGCGCCAGCGCCTGCACGTCGCCGAGTTCGGGCGCGGCCTTGGGCAGCGGCGGGAGGCGGTCGGGCAGGGTGTACCTGGCGGCGCGGTCGCCGCTCAGTCCGAGCAGCCGGGTAAGCTGTTCGCGCGAGGCGACGGCCGCCTGCTCGGCACGGGCGAGCTGCGCGGATGCATCGGCCAGCAGCAGCTGCTCGCGCGTGCGCTGCAGCGCGCTCCAGTTGCCGACCTGGGCCATGCGGTGCGCGAGTTCGGCACCGGCTTCGGTGGCCTCCCTCGCGTCGCGCAGGTAGACCACGCTCTGCTGCGCGGCCACCGCGCGCACCCAGGCGCGGCGCGTGTCGGCGGCCAGCACCAGCACGCTCTGCGCGGCCTGCAGCTTGGCCGACTCGTGCCGCTGGCCGGCCCAGCGCGCCCGCCACGGCAGAGTGAGCAGGCCCACCACGTTGAAGCTCAGCAGCCGGTCGATCTCGCGTTCGCTGCCCTCGGTCAGGCGGCCGAAGGCGAACACCGGGTTCGGCAGGCTCTGCGCCTGCACGCGGTCGGCGTCGCTGAGCTGCAGGGTGGCGAAGGCGTCCTGCACGCGCGGGCTGTTGGCCAGCGCGATGCGCACGGCGGCTTCGGCGTCGAGCGGCCCGGCGAGCAGCTCGTCGATGCGCTTGCGCGAGGCTTCGTCCGGCGCGCGCTGGGCCGTGGCGCCTGCCATCAGCGGGTTGCCGTCGACCAGCGCCTGCACGTCGGCGCTGCCACCGTCAGGCGCGAGGCTGGCGCAGCCGGCCAGTGCCAGCGCTGCGGCCAGCACGGCGCCGGTCCTGAGGAATGAAAGCCGGGGCCTGCGGGCGCCAGGCGGACACAGGCCGCTGCGCTTGCGATAGCGATGGATGCCGGCAGGCTGCCGGCCAACAAAGGGGTTCACGCTCGATCTCCATGAGCAATACAACGGACGCCGCGAGCCGGAACGGGCTCACTGCGGACGGACTACGGGCAGGGAGATCAGGAAATGGGCGGCTTCAGGCCCGCAACGGGCTCTGCGCTGGCGAAGCGGGCCGCGTGTGCCGCTGGCGGCGCCTGGGGCGCACTGTGCACGGTGTCGACGAGGGGCATGCCGCCGAGCGCCACGGTGTGGCAGACCTGGCAGGCGGTGCAGGTGCCGCAGCCTTCGTGGTCGGCTCCGCCGTCGTCGTGGCTGTCATGGCCGGACATGCTCATGTCCATGCCGTTGCCGGCCTCCATCGCCTCATGGCAATGGGCCTCGGTGGCCGTGCTGGCCATCGAGACGGCCGCCGCGGCAGCCGGCAGCGAATGCCGCACCATCTCGACCGCCATCGCGTCGCCGAGCCAGCCGCGGATGGGCAGCAGGACGATCATGAGGGCGAGCAGCAGGGTGCGCATGGGGCGGGATGATAAACCCGTGCCCTAAGACACCAGCTGGCCGCGGGCCTTGTCCGCCCACACCTGCAGGTTGTCGAGCAGGTCCTTCTGGCTGAAGGAGCAGCTTTCCTCGCTGAAGAGCGCGCTCGACTCCAGCCGGTCGAGCAGGCTCAGCAGCACCTCGCCATAGCGCGGGGGCAGGGCGCCGAGCAATTCGGTGCTGCCGCGTGCTTCGTTCGACAGCGTGGTGACGGAGCCGCCGGCGTCGGTGCGCAGCGCCGCGATGCGCGCGGCGATGGCGTCGAGCTGCGATGCGGCGCTCATGGCGTGGTCTTCCCGGGCGGCGGCAGCGACAGCCCGCGCTCTCGCATCAGGTCGCGCAGGATGTCCGGGTAGTCGGTGATGATCCCGTCCGCGCCCCAGTCCATCAGCCGCTGCATGTCGGCGCGCTGGTTCACCGTCCAGGGCAGCACCTTCAGGCCGAGCTTCTGCGCTTCCTTGATGACGGTGGGCGTGAGGTCGGCAAAGGCCGGCGACCAGATCACCGGGCCGGGCGCATTGGCCGAAGCGGCCCTGACCATCTGCGGCACCGACGCGAAACCGGCCGCGTCGTGGCCGGCCGTCCAGCGGCTGTCCTTCAGCGTGCGGGCCGTCGTGAGGTAGGCGCGCGGCAACTGCGGCGCGAGCCGGCCGACCAGCGCCAGCGTGCGCCAGTCGAAGCTCTGGATCGTCACGCGGTCGGCCATCTTCGCCTTGTCTATCTCGGCGAGCAGCGCGCGCACCATCGGCTCGGGCGCGGCGGTTTCCTCCGGCTTGGTCGGGTCGATCTTGGTCTCGATGTTGAAGTGCACCGTCGCTGCTTCGGCGCCGCGCGCCTGCACCTGCGCGAACAGCGCGGCCAGCGTCGGGATGCGCTCGCCGTCGCGCGGCTGCTGCAGCGCGAACTGCTTGCCGTAGTTGCTCGCCGGATTGAGGCGGCCCACGTCGTAGGTCTGCAGCTGCGCCAGCGTGAGCGAGCGGATCGACGCGCCGCTGTTCGGTGGCAGCCAGGCGCCGCTGGCGTCGCGCGTGTGGTCGGGGTTGAGCGAGGTGTCGTGCGAGATCACGACCACGCCATCGACCGTGAGCCCGATGTCGAGTTCGAGCGTGGTCACGCCCAGGTCGATGGCGTTGGAGAAGGCGGCCAGCGTGTTCTCGGGTGCCAGCCCGCGTCCGCCGCGGTGGGCTTCGAGGTCGAAGTGCTGCTTGGCCGTGGGTGCGATGGCGGCGCAGCCGGCGACGAGCAGGGCGGAGGCGAGGAGGGCGTATTTCATTTGAGCTGCACTTTGATGCCGTCGTCTTGCACAGTGATGTCGCCGATCTCGTAGGTCTTGCGCCCGACCGTCAGTTCATTGGCCGTGAAGCTGCGCAGCACCTGGCCCTGCAGCAGCTCTTGCGCGACCAGGGCGCCGATCTTTTGCAGCCGCTCGGCATCGCGGCCTTCGATACCCTGCAGTTCGATGCGCTCGGCCTTGGGCTGGTCGAGCCGCAGCGCGCGCGCGGCTGCGTCGTACTTCAGTGCGCTGCTGACCGACACCACGCCCTGCACCGGCGACGCCGCCAGCAGCGGGCTCGCGATGGTCAGCGTGGCCGTGATGGCTGCGCGATTGGCCTGCGCGTCGAGGCCCAGCTGAGGATCGCGCAGCCCGACCATGAAGATCTCGGCATAGCGCTCAGCCACAGGAAAACGCTTGGCGATCTGCACCTGCAGCTCGTCGCGGCTGGCGGTGTATTCGCTCGTGAAGAAATTGAAGCCAGCCAGCGCCGCGAAGGGCGCCTGCAGGGCCGCGGCGCCCAGCAGCGCGCGCAGCACCCGGCGGCGGGAGATGGGGGGCAGTTTGCGGTGGTTCATACGGTTCCGAGCTTGCCACAGGCCTGAAGTTTCCCGGCGTCCGGCGGGACGCCGGCGGCTCCCGGCTGCATCTCGTAACGCGCGAAGGAGCGCTCGCCTCTTTCGCCCTTGCGGATCACGCTGTGCAGCGAAAACCCGAAGCGCTCGTACAGCGAGCGCAGCGGCGCGCGGTCGGCCACGCAGTCCAGCCGCAGGTGCGGGCGGCCGAGCTGCACGGCGCGTTCGCGTGCGAACTCCAGCAGCCGCACGGAAACGCCGCGTCCCGCCCAGGCCCGGCTCACGGCGAGCTTGTGCACGTAGAGCGAGGTGCCGGCTTCCATCTCGGGCCAGAAACCGGGGTCTTCCAGGTCGAGCCGCATCACGCCGGCCGCACCGCCGCCATCGCGTGCGATGAAGTAGCTGCCGGCATCGGTGTCGCGCTGGATGCGCTCGAAGGCGACGTCGGCGGCCGACCACAGCGGACGGCCTTCGGCGGCGATCCACCGGGCGGCTTCGTTCAGTACGGCCGCTACGGTGGCGGCCTCGGAGGGCTTGGCTTGTTCGATCTGCATCGGGGCCAGAGCATAGCGGCGCCGGCCTCAGGCATGCCTGAGGACGTCGAAGCCTTCCTGCGGCGAAGGCGCGGCGAAGTGGCTGCTGATCTGGTCGAACTGCGCGTCCGTCGTCTCGAAGGGATGCGTGCCACTCGCGTTGCGCGCGCGCAGGCGCTCCTTGCAGACTGCGTCGGGCACGTCGAGAAAGTGCAGCCTGTGCGCCGCGCCGGCCGCCTCGAAGATGCCGCGCATCCACTGGCGGCTGGCCACCGTGTTGGCGGGAAAGTCGAGCACGACCGACATGCCGGCTGAGAGCAGGTCGGCCACGTGGCCCGCCATGGCCTGCTTCAGTCGGCCGGCGCAACGCACGTAGTCGGGCAGCTCGCGGATCTCGTCGGGGTACAGAGCGGCGAGCCACGCGTCTTCGCTGATCAGCACCGTGCCCGGCGCGGCGGCGAGCTGCCGCGTGAGCGTGGACTTGCCGGCGCCGATCTTGCCGCAGACCATGTGCAGCCCGGGGCGGGGGAGTGGTGTCATTTCGATCTCCTGAAGGGTGGAAGAAAAATGCCCCAGGAAACGAAAAACCCGCCTCGTGGGGCGGGTTGCATGGCGAGTACCTGATGTGTCGTTCAAAGTGCCGGGCGCTAACCCACCGTCTTCCGGATGGGTCGAATAATGGACGCGGTACGCAGGCAGGCCATGGGCGAAGGATAGCAGCCGCCCACGGCCGCGGCTCAATCGTGCAGCGACGACAGGAACTGCTTCAGCTCCGCCGTCTGCGGATTCCCGAACAGCTCCGCCGGCGGTCCCATCTCGTGCACGCGGCCCTGGTGCATGAAGATCACGCGGTCGCTGACCTTGCGCGCGAAGCTCATTTCGTGCGTCACCATCAGCAGCGTCATGCCCTCGTCGGCCAGCGATTCCACCACGCGCAGCACCTCGCCCACCAGTTCGGGGTCGAGCGCCGAGGTGATCTCGTCGCACAGCAACACGGCCGGTTCCATCGCCAGTGCGCGCGCGATGGCCACGCGCTGCTGCTGGCCGCCCGAAAGCTGGTCGGGCATGGCGTCGAACTTCTCGGCCAGCCCCACGCGGTCGAGCAGCTTGCGCGCCTGCGAGGCCGCCTCCATGCCGCCGCGCTTCTTCACCAGTGTGGGCGCGAGCATCACGTTCTTGCCGACCGTGAGGTGCGGAAACAGGTTGAAGCTCTGGAAGATCATGCCCACGCGCTGGCGCAGCTCGCGCATGGCCATGGTGCTTTCGTGCAGCAGCGGCTTGCCGTCGACGGTGAGCGAACCTTCCTGGAACACCTCGAGCCCGTTGATGCAGCGCAGCAGCGTGCTCTTGCCCGAGCCGCTCTTGCCGATGATGGCGATCACCTCGCCGCGCTTCACGTCGAGGTCGATGCCCTTCAGCACTTCGTTGGTGCCGTAGGACTTGCGCAGCGCGGTGATGCGCACGATGGGGGCGCCCACCGAGGTGGCGGGTTGCTGTTGTTGCGGTTCAAGCGCGGCGGCCATGGGTCTTCCTCTCGAGGTTCTTGGCGTACAGGCTCACGGGGAAGCACAGCACGAAATAAAGCAGGGCCACGCAGCTGAACACCACGAAGGGCTTGAAGGTGGCGTTCGAAATCATGCTGCCGGCCTTGGTGAGTTCGACGAAGCCGATCACCGAGGCGAGCGCCGTGCCCTTGATCACCTGCACCAGGAAGCCCACCGTCGGCGCGACCGCGATCTTCACGGCCTGCGGCAGGATCACATGGCGCATCTGCTCGGCGAAGCTCAGGGCCAGGCTGCCCGAGGCCTCCCACTGGCCCTTCGGGATCGAGGCCACGCAGCCGCGCCAGATCTCGGTGAGAAAGGCGCTGGTGTAGAGCGTGAGCGCCACGCTGGCCGCGGTCCACGCCGACACGTCGACGCCGAACAGCGCGATGCCGAAGTAGGCGAGAAACAGCTGCATCAGCAGCGGCGTGCCCTGGAACAGCTGCACATAGAGGCCGACGGCGCGGTTCATGGCGCTGCCGCCGCGCAGGCGCAGGAACAGCAGCAGGGCGCCGACCAGCCCGCCGCCGATGAAGGCGATGAGCGACAGCACGACAGTCCAGCGCAGTGCCATCAGCAGGTTGCGCAGGATGTCCCAGAGGGAAAAATCGACCATGGTGTGTGTGGCTTTCCCGCGTTCAGCGGCCGAAGAAGAATTTCGGCCCGGCCCAGTTGAGCAGCCGCCGCAGCGCGACCGCCAGGGCCAGGTAGATCAGCGTGGCGACGATGAAGGCCTCGAAGGCGCGGAAGTTGCGGCTCTGGATGAGGTTGGCCGCATAGCTCAGCTCCTCGGTGGAGATCTGCCCGCACACGGCCGAGCCCAGCATCACGATGATGATCTGGCTCACCATGGCGGGCCACACCTTCTTGAGCGCCGGCGGCAGCACCACGCGGGTGAACACCTGCGCCTTGCTGAGCGCCAGGCTCACGGCCGCTTCGATCTGGCCCTTGGGCGTGGCCTCGATGCCGGCGCGGATGATCTCGGTGGAGTAGGCCCCGAGGTTCATCACCATCGCGATGATCGACGCCGTCTCCGGCGTGAGCTTGACGCCCGCCGCGGGCAGCCCGAAGAAGATGAAGAACAGCTGCACGATGAAGGGCGTGTTGCGGATCAGCTCCACGTAGGTGCCCACGATGGCGCGCAGCCATGCAGGGCCGTTGGCACGCGCCCACGCGCAGAAGGTGCCCACGATCATGCCCAGCACGGTGCCGATGGCGGTGAGGCCGATGGTCCACGCCACGCCGCGAAGCAGCAGCGGCCACTCGGAGAGCACCGCGCCGAAATCAAACTCGATGTTCATAAGTCAGTCTGTTCGTGAAACGCCGCGGAACCGGCTTTGCCGGGCCGCAGGCGTTGCCCCCGGCGAGGGGGTGTGCGCAGCGACACGAAGTGCGCGAAGCATGGGGGAGAGCCAATTACACCGGCAGGTCGCCGGCGGCCTTGCCGAGCCACTTCTTCGACATGGCGTCCAGCGTGCCGTCCTTCTTGGCGGCGGCAATGATCTCGTTGACCTTGGTCTTCAATGCGGTTTCGCCCTTGGCGACGCCGACGAAGCAGGGGCTGTCTTTCAGCAGCAGCTTGAACTCGGCGCTCACCTTCGGATTCTTGGCGAGCATGTCGCCGGCGACCGCCGCGCTGGTCGCGATGGTTTGCGTCTGGCCGGCCACGAAGGCCGCGATCGTCGCGTTGTTGTCCTCGAAGCGGCGGTAGTCGACGTTCGGCGGCGCGACCTTGTTCAGTTCCTGGTCTTCCATCGCGCCGCGCGTCACGGCGACGGTCTTGCCGGCCATGTCGGCGAAGCTCGTGAGCTTCATGCTCTTGGCCGCATACACGGCCTGGAAGAAGGGCGCGTAGGCCGAGGTGAAGTCGATCACCTTCTCGCGCTCGGCGTTCTTGCCGAGCGTGGAGATCACGAGGTCGGCCTTGCGGGTCTGCAGGTACGGAATGCGGTTGGCGCTGGTCACGGGCACCAGCTCGACCTTCACGCCCAGCTTGGCGGCGATCAGCTCGGCCATCTCGATGTCCAGGCCCTGGGGCTTCATGTTCCTGTCGACCGAGCCGTAGGGCGGGTAGTCGGTCGGCACGGCGATCTTGATGGTCTTGGCCTTGAGCACGTTGTCGAGTGCGTTCTGGGCCTGGGCGGCGCCCGTGGCGGCCATCATGGCGAGCGAAGCCAGTGCGAGCGCGAAGCGGCGTTTGGACGGAGAAGAGAAAGTCATAGCAAGGCTCCTAGGTAAGTCGAAGAATCGGAAGCAGGGGATGCGGCCGCCTTGCGGCGCTTGCCCTTGGGCGCTGCTGCGGCGGCGGTGTTCGTGTTCTGCAGCGGCGCCAGCGCATCGCGCAGCTGCGCGAGAGGATCGGCGGGCGCCTGCACGCGCAGCGCCGACTGCACCGTGCCGATGTGCGCGGCCATCAGCGCCTCGGCGGCGGCGGGGTCGCCACGCTCCAGCGCCGCGACGATCTGCACGTGGTCTTCGCACGACTGCACCGCGTCGTGCGTGGACTGGTAGAGCATGGCGATCAGCGTGGTGCGCGCGGTGTAGTCGCGCAGCGTGTCGGCCAACAGCGTGTTGCCCAGGCATTCGGCCAGGCACACATGGAAGTCGCCCAGCAGAAAGCTGCGGTTGCCGACGTCGCTCTCTTTCAGTGCGGCTTTTTCACGCTGAAGGTGCGCTTTCAGCTCGCGCAGTGCGGTCTTGTCGATCTTGCCGGCGCTGCCCGCGCTGCGGATCAGCCCCAGTTCGATGACGCGCCGCGCCTCGAAGGCCTCGCGCGCCTCGTCCTGCGAGGGCTCGATGACGAACCAGCCGCGCCGTGCGCTCACCGTGACGATGCCGCGCGCCGCCAGCCGCGTGAGCGCCTCTCGCACGATGGTGCGGCTGCAGTCGAACAGCATCGCCAGCTGCTGCTCGCCCAGGCGCGAACCCGGCGCGAGCTTCTGCGCCATCACCGCTTCGATGATGCGTGCACTGATTTGGGATGCGGAGGTGGCCATGGCCTGCATACCAGCAGCTTCTGTGCCAACTGGTATGCAAGATCTGTGCACCAAAAAGAGGCTGAGCGGCCTCTTCAGGCCCTCAGAACCTGGCCGGGAAGTCGCCCTTCTCGAAGGCGGGAATCACCGCCTTGAGTTCCTCCACGCGCTCCAACGTGCAGAATTTCGGGTTGGCCTTGCTCTGCGCCGCGTGGAAGTCGATGCCGTTCATTTCGTGCATCAGCGCGTCCTGCTGGTACTTCTTGATCAGCTGCGCGACGGCGTTCGCGCGGTCGTACGGGATGCCGCAGGTCTTCGCCGCACCCAGGCGCGACCAGGCGAACTGGAGGTTCGGGTCCCAGCCCATTGCGTCCGGCCCGGTGAAGCCCTTGTCGTAGTGGTACTCGTAGACGTTCGACTCGATCTTGTAGGCGCCCATGCCGCCTTTGCCGCGGTAGCTGCCGTAGTCGGCGGCCATGGCTGCATGCCCTGCCACAGCGGTAAGCAGGAGGATGGCGATGCGTGCTGTGCTTTTCTTCATCTGGAATCTCTTGAAGGGTTTATTGGAGGCTATCTGGCAATGAAGGTCTCGCTGTCGTAGCCGTACCGGGAAAGCAGCGCATCGAAGGGTGGTTGCCGTAGCGAGGCAAGCAATTGCGCACGATCGGCCGGCTTGGCGTCGGTGCCCAGCAATTCTTTGCCGCGATCGAGATCCTTCCTGGCCAATTCACGCCGACCCTGCGCGTCGTACGCGAGGGCGCGGTACAGGTAAGCCCACGCATAGGTCGGTTGATAGCTCAGGCCCTCGGTGAAGGCTTCGGTCGCTTCGGGCCATTGCTTGAGATCGCTCAAGGTCCTGCCCAGGTGGTAGTAGGCCGGCATGCCCGACAGGCCGAACCGCTCGTCCTGCATCTTGCGAAGCAACTCGAGTGCCTTGGCGGGTTGTCCTGTGTCCCGGTACAGCGACGCTAGGTTGATGAAGTCCCAGGCCTCGCGGCGTGGCATCAGACGCTGGGATTCTTCGAGGTCACGGATCGCCTCGTCGTACTGTTCGAGCTGCCTTCTCGCGTGGCTGCGCATCTTCAGCGCCAGGCCCTTCAGGATGGCGGTCTGCGGTCCGTTCTCGACGCAACGGGTCCAGAGCGCCACGGCCCGGTCCGGTTGCTGATACTCGTCCTTGCTGGCGGTCAGGGGCAGGTTGCCGGCGGCACGGCATGCGCCCTGGCCCGTGAGGGGTCCCGACGCACAGCCGGCGACGGCCAGTCCCAGCGCGGCGGCCAGGACGAGTTTGATGCTGGTTTCGCTCATTGCTGCAGCGACGCGGGAAGGTCGGGACGCACGCGCTCCAGCAAGGGCGGCGTGACGGAGCCTTGCAAGGCGCAAGAGACTTTGGTCCGGCCGGGCGCCTTGTCGGCTTCGATAAGCAGCACGCGCTCGACCGTGCCCTTCTGTGTCACCGACCCGGACTGGCCGCCACGGCGCCATGTGTCCATGGGATCGCCGATTCGCCGGCTTTCCGCGCGAGCCCATTCGGCGCCGGTCTTCACGACACGCTGAGCCGGCTGCAGCAGGCTGTTGAGGGCAGTCGCGGCCGTATCGGGCGTGCCTTCGACGTCGAAACCCCACCAGAGGAACGCGCCCATCGTCGCGTCATAGCTCACCTCGTTGCGCCAGGCGACCAGGCGCAGGCCCGCCACGTCGATCGGCCGGGCGAAAGACTGTCGCTGTCCTTTCTCCGACCGCGGGTCCGCCACCGCAGGGGCCGCCATCGTGCCATTCATGGCAACTTCGACGCCCGATCCGAAGAGCTGCGGCTTCTGGCCCAGCAACGTGAAAAACGACGCATCGCATTGCGCGAATGCGGTGAGCGCCGTCTTCGCTGCGTCCAGGTCGGGCGCGAGGTTGGCGGGCGCCGTGCCGGCGGCACCGGCCGAGAAAGACATGGCTGTGAAGCAAGTCAGGGTCGCCATGCGGCGGCCGAAGCCGATGTGGTCTTGATGTGTGCGCATTGCGCGATTCCTCCCATTTGATTGCGTTGCCCTTGTCGTCACTGGCGATGCAGGCCGCCCTCCATGCGACAAGGTGTGGGCACTATAAGAGGCTTGGAAGCGTCGGGCGGGCGCGCTTGCGCATCGGGCAAGGCAATTGCAAAGAAGTTGGCACCGGTGCCGGCGGGCGCGCGGCCGGGCCGGTCGGTCAATCCATCCGGGCGCGCCTGTCTGTAGTCGCAGGGCGCATCGTGCGTGGCGATGACGTCAGTACCGCGCTCCTGGCCGGTGTCAGCCGCCGTGCACGCCGGCAGTGCTGTGCTTCATCTGTGCCCGGACTTCGCCCGCCGGCTAGGCGCGGGTTGATATGCCGACGTGCTGCACCGAAATGGATTGCGGCCGGCCGGGCCGCACCGGCGTCAGCCCTTGTTGCGCCCCAGCGCGCTGGCCGGCAGTGCCACAAGCATGAGCAATGCCGACAGCACCAGCGCCCCGCTCAGCACGTACAGGCTGGCGGTGAACCCGCCCGTCAGCGTCTTGAGCGCGCCGACCATCATCGGCGCCACCAGCCCCGCGCTGCCGCCGATGGTGCTGATGAGCGCGATGCCCGCGGCCGCGGCGCTCTTCGACATGAAATTGCCGGGCACCGACCAGAGCACGGTGAACGCGGCGGAAATGCCCATGGCCGCCAGTGCCAGGCACAGCACGGCGGCGAAGGCGTTGTGCATGAACAGCGTGGTCAGCGCCAGCCCGGCCGCGCCCACCACCGCGCTCAGCGCGAAATGCCAGCGGCGCTCCTTGCGCCGGTCCGAATGCCGCCCGACGACGATGTTGGCCGCGATGCCCGCCACCGCCGGAACGACCGAATAGAAGCCGATCTGCAGCACGCTGAGCCCCATCGACTTCAGGATCGTGGGCTGCCAGAACGACAGCGCATAGATGCCGAGGATGATCAGGAACGACATGAAGCCGATCAGCCACACCCGGGCGTCGCGCATCGCCGCGCCGAAGGTGTGACGCCCGGTGGCGCCGTTGGCGGCCTGGTCTTCGGCCAGCAGGCGCGCCACGCGCTGCTTCTGTGCCGGCGACAGCCAGGCCGCCTGCGACGGGCTGTTCGACAGCCAGCGGAAAGCCGCCACGCCGAGCAGCACGCTCGGAATCCCTTCGAGCAGGAACAGCCACTGCCAGCCGCGCAGCGACAGCACGCCGTCGAGATACGTCATCGTGAGCCCCGCGATGGGGCCCGCCACGATAGGTGCGGCGCCGAAGGCCATGAAGAACAGCGCGGTGGCCTGCGCGCGGCGGTGCGAGGGGAACCACAGCGTCAGGTAGAACAGCACCCCCGGCGCGAAGCCGGCCTCGAACACGCCGATGAAAAAGCGCAGCACGTAGAACTGCGTGGGCGTGGTCGCGAACATCATCGCCGCCGACGCCAGCCCCCACAGGCCCATGATGCGCAGCAGCGTCGCGCGCACGCCGATCTTCGCGAGCATCAGGTTGCTCGGAATCTCGAACACCGCATAGCCGATGAAGAAGATGCCCGCGCCCAGGCCGAACACCGCATCGCTGAAGCCGAGCTGGTCCTTCATCTGCAGCTGCGCATAGCCCACGTTGGTGCGGTCGAGGTAGTTCAGCACGTAGCAGGCGCACAGCAGCGGCATCAGGCGCCATGTGATCCTGCGGAAGAGCGCTGCGTCGTCGCGTGCGACGGTATCCGCTGCCGGGGTGCGCGCATCCGCTGCGTCGAGAGTGGCGGTGTTCATCGTGTGTCTCCTTCTGTTGTTCCTGCCCGAGATGCTTCAGGCGACCGTGGGCGCACCGAAGCTCGTCTCGCCCCACAGGTGGCTGGCCGGCGCACCCGGAAACAGCCAGTGCGGCGAACATTCGGCCGACGGCACCACGTTGCTGAACCCGTGCGAGGACGAGGTGCCGGCGAGGGTCTTCTCCAGCACCATCGACAGGTACTGGTCGTTGCTGCCCTCCTGCGTGTTGCCGTTGAGAATCACCTCCGCGCCCGTGGCCTGCGCATAGCGGCGGATGCCGTTGTGCCGCGACTGCAAAGGCGCCCAGCTGTCGGCCGCCACGCCGTTCTCGCTGCTCGCGCGCAGGCCGTCGCCGGTGCGGTAGACCAGCGAATGGTTGCCCTCGGTGTGGCCCGGCGTGTGCACCAGAGCGAGCCCGCGGCCCAGTTGGATGCTGCCGTCGAAGGCGACGATGCGTTCGGCCGGCACGCCGTCGAGGCCGCGCGGGCAGTACCACTCGGCCTGTATCGGCAGCAGGCCCTGCACGTTCGCGAGCTCCTGGCGGTGCACCAGCAGCCTTGCGTTGGGCAGCAGGCCCGGCGTGCCGGCGTTGCCGAGCCAGCGGCGCACGTCCTGCGTGTGCAGGTGGTCGTAGGTGATGTAGTCGACTTGCTCCGGCGCGATGCCGCAGCTCGCCAGCGCCTGCGGCACAGTCTGGTAGACCGGCGCGATGGCCTTGTGCAGGAACTTCGGCGTCTGTTCGCTCAGGCGCTTGAAGTAGGGCGTTTCGTTGCCGGCCTCGAAGTCGGCCGGCGTGAACAGCAGCGTACGCAGGCGGCCCTCGAAGTCGTCGTACTGGATCAGCACGGTGCGCGCCAGCAGGTGGACCATGTGCGGCTTGAGCAGTTGCTGCGAGTACACGCCGGTAAAGGCGAACCACGCGGGGTACGGAATGCGCAGCAGGTTGAAGCTGCGCGCAAAGCGCACCGGCGGCGCGTCGAGCAGTTGTTCGCGCAGTGCCTCGGCGCCGTGACGGATGGCGCGCAGGCGGTCTTGCGGCATGGCGGCGTTGCGTGCGCCGTTGAATTCCGTCAGTTGTGCGAAGCCGGTGGGTTCGGGGTCTCGGGTCATGATCGTCTCCTGGAGATGAAGTCTTGCTCTTCGATTCGTTGTGCGTTGTTCGGGGGGCGCTCACGCCGACGGGGTACCTTGCTCCGCGAATGTCCCCCGGCCTGCGGCCTCCTCCTTTATTTCGCTGCGCAAGGCACCCCATCGGCGTGAGCGTTCAGCAGAGCGGTTGAACCGCCGGCATGTGCAGAGCGCCCATCGTGCACAGGGCATCGGGTGCTCCCCGCAGCGAAATAAAGGAGGAGGGGCGAAGCCCCGGGGGACATTCGCGGAGGGGAGTACCCGGTGTCCTGTGCACACGCCCCGAATGCCCCCTTCAGTACATCGACCGCCCGCCGGATATGTCGAACACCGCGCCCGTGCTGAACGAACATTCATCCGATGCAAGCCATGCAGCCATGGCAGCCACTTCATCGACCTCGACGAAGCGCCCCATCGGCACGCGCGACAGCAGCGCAGTCCGCAGCTGTTCGCGGTGCTCCGCAGGCACGGCCGCGAACACCTCGGTGTCGGCCGCAGACGGCGTGATGCAGTTCACCAGCACGCCCGAAGAAGCCAGCTCCTTGCCGAGCGATTTGGTCAGCGCGATGAGCCCCGCCTTCGACGCCGAGTACGCGGCATTGAATCCGTTGCCCTCCTTGCCGGCGACCGAGGCGATGTTGACGATGCGCCCGCGTCGCTGCGCAAGCATCACCGGCGCCACCGCGCGGCAGCACAGCCACGCGCCCGTCAGGTTGATGTCGAGCACGTTGCGCCACTGTGCGGGCGTGTGCTCCCAGGCCGGCACGGTCGGGCCGAGCACGCCCGCGTTGTTGACGAGGATGTCGATGCCGCCGAAGCGCTCCTGCGACTGCGAGGCCGCGCGGGCAATCTGCTCCTCGTCGCGCACATCGACGACCGCCGAGGTCGCGGTGCCGAGTGGTGCGAGCGCTTGCAGCGCATTCGCCAGCACGGATGCATCGAGGTCCCACAGCGCGACGCTGGCGCCGGCCGCGAGGTAGCGCTGTGCAATCGCCAGGCCGATGCCGCGCGCGCCGCCCGTCACGACAGCGTGGCGGCCCGCGAGCGCATCGTTGCGCAGCGCAGTCATGCGGCTGCCGCTTCTTGCGGGCGTGCGGCTGCGGGCTGGCCCAGCAGCCCGCTCACCAGCGCGGCCACATGCTCCGCGGGCACGCCCGCCAGCAGTTGCCGCAGCATCGTCAGCGTGTCGAAGTACACGCGCTCGCACACCAGCCGGTCGCCTTCGAAGATGAAGAAGGCATTCATGCGGCAGCGAAAGCTGTTGCCCGTCGGCGGCAGGCCCTTGAGCGGGCCGCGATGCGTGCCCAGCAGCCAGAACTCGACGACCACCGAATCGTCCGCGTGCCGCAGCTGGATGATCTCGTGGCGCTGGTCGGGAAAGGCGCGGCGCGTGTCGGTGTAGTACTGGCGCACGTCGGCAATGCCGTCGTGCACTTCGCCGCTCGGGATCAGCTCGTAGTGCGGGTGCGGGAAGGTGCCGAGCACGGCGTCGAAGTCCTGCCGGGTTTCGTCGGCGAAGTGGTCGAGCACGAGGCGCTCGCGGCGGGCTTGAAGTTCGGTGCGTTGTGTGTTCATCGGGGTGTGCTCCATGTGACAGGGACGACAGGTGACATCGGGTTGCTGCGAATGCGCCGGCCCGGGCTCGCTGCGTACTATCGGCACGCCCTTGAAACAAGACTGTCCGGTGTTGGCAATCGCCGCTCCGGACAAACCCGCGATGCCACGCACGCCCCTCTCTTCCAGCAGCAAGCCGGATGCGCCGTCGACACCGGCGCACAACGGCGACATGCGACTGGCCGACGACGTGCAGCAGCGGCTGCTCGCGGTGGCGCACCGGCGCACGCTGGCGCGCGGCGAGTCGCTGTTCCACAAGGGTTCGCGGCCCGATGCGCTGTTCGGCGTGGTCAGCGGTTCACTGCGCGTGAGCGTGGTCGCGACGGGCGGGCGCGAGGCGGTGATCGCCATGCTCGAACCCGGGCACTGGTTCGGCGAGGTGTCGCTGCTGGTCGCGCGCGAGCGCGTCTACGACACCTGCGCGGTCGACACGACCGAGATGGCCGTGGTCGCGGCGGCCGACTTCCATCGGCTGGTGGCCGCGCATCCCGACGTGCACATGGCCTTCACCCGGCTGGTGTGCCTGCGGCTGCGCCAGGCGCTGGAGTGGATCGACGACGTGATCCTGATGCCGCTGTCGGTGAGGCTCGCGCACCGGCTGCTGACGCTGGACGCGCGCGCATCGAGCCCGGGCGAGGGCGGCGGCACGCTGCTCGGCGTGTCGCAGGAAGACCTGTCGTTCATGCTCGGCGTGTCGCGCCAGAGCGTGAACCGGCAGCTGAAGCTGTGGGAGGAAGATGGCACGCTGCGCGTGCGCTACCGCGGCATCGAGCTGCTCAGCCGCGCGCAGCTGGAGCGGCACGCGGCCACGCCGAGCTGAACGCGATCGGCGGGCTCCGGTTCAATCCATTCGCGCGCCGGAGGCCTTCACCGCCTTCTCCCAGCGCGGCGTCTCGGCGGCCAGGAAGCGCGCGAAGTCCTCGCTGCCCAGGAAGGCCGGGTCGGCGCCCTGGCTCACCATGCGCTCGCGCACCTCGGGGCTGGTCAGCACCTGCCTGAACGCTTCGCCGAGCCTGGCGACCACGTCCTTCGGCGTGTCCTTCGGCGCGAAGAAGCCATAGAAGCCCACCACCTCGAAGCCCTTGAAGCCCGACTCGATCACGGTCGGCACGTCGGGCAGGGCGGGGTTGCGCTCGCGGCTGGTCACGGCCAGCGCGCGCACCTTGCCCTGCTTGTGGTAGTTGGCCGCCTGCGGGATCGACTCGGCCATGAACTGCACCTGCCCGCCCATCAGGTCGGTAAAGGCGGGCGCGCTGCCGCGGTACGGGATGTGCACCATGAAGATGCCCGTCGCGGTCTTGAACATCTCGGGCACGAGGTGGCTGATGCCACCGTTGCCGGCCGAACCGTAGTTGACCTGGCCGGGCCGCGCCTTGGCGTAGTCGACGAACTGCCTGAGGTTCTGCACCGGCAGCTTCGGCGTGACCAGCAGCGCCAGCGGCTGCATGGCGGTGCGCGCGATGGGAACGAAGTCGCGCTGCGTGTTGTAGGGCAGCTTGCTGTAAAGCGCGCCGTTGATCACGGCCACGCCGGTGTTGGCCAGCATGAGCGTGTAGCCGTCGGCCGGGCTCTTGGCGACCGCGTCGGCGCCCACCGATCCGCCCGCGCCGGGCTTGTAGTCGACGATCAGCGGCTGGCCGAGCACGGCCTGCAGCTTGTCGGTGAGCAGGCGCGCATGCTGGTCGAGCGGGCCGCCGGCCGGGAAGCCGATGACGACCTTGATCGGCTTGTCGGGGTAGGCGGCCATCGCCGTGGCGCCAATGGCAAGGGAAAGGACCGCGAGCGCGGTCCGGGCAGTCTTGTTGTTCATGATCCGTCTCCTTCTTGTGAGAAGACGATCATAGGCAGCGCGCTCAGCCGGCCAGCGTGGCCTTCAGCGTGATCTCAGGCACGCTCGCCAGCGCCTTCGACAGCGGGCAGCCTGCCTTGGCGGCGGCTGCGATCTGCTGGAACTTGGCTTCCTCGAGGTTCGGCACGGCCGCGTCGAGCTCGAGCTGGATGCGGTCGATCTTGAAGCCGTCGCCGTCCTTGGCCAGCCGCACAGCGGCCTTGGTGTCGATGCGTGTGGCGGTCAGGCCTTCGCGTTCGAGCGCGAAGGCGAAGGCCATCGTGAGGCAGGCGGCATGCGCCGCGCCGACGATCTCCTCGGGGTTGGTGCCGCGCTTGTCGTCCTCGAAGCGGCTCGCGAAGCCGTAGGGGTAGTCTTTCAGGGCGCCGGTCTCGGTGCTGACCTGGCCCTTGCCGGTCTTGCCGGCGCCTTCCCAGTGGACGCTTGCGTGCTTGTCTGCTGGCATGTCGGTTCCTTCGCTTGGGTGGTGTGTGGAGGGAACGGCAGGTTCGCCCAGAAACCGGCGGCTGTCTGTAGTCGTACGGCGCGTGCGGAGGCTCGAAGGGGGAGCGGCGTCAGAAGAATGGGCGTCACCTAGGCGACGCTCCGGGGGGCTTCCCCCATGGGAGCGGCGGCCGTGGCGGCTTAGTCTGGCGAGCTGTCGCTTTTTCCTTTCCCCCGCCTGTACTCACCATGCAACAACGCCCGCATTACAAGTTCTGGCCCAAACGCCTCCCTCACTCGATCACCGTCCCCGCCACCTCGCTCTGGCACAACCTGGCCACCTCGGCCGCACGCTACCCCGACAAGCCCGCGCTCGTGTTCTTCGGCCGCGTGACCACCTACCGCGACTTCGCCGCCCAGGCCGAACGCCTGGCGGGCGCGCTGCATGCGCTGGGCGTGAAGCGCGGCGACCGCGTGATCCTCGACATGCAGAACTGCCCGCAACTGGTGATCGCGCATTTCGCGATCCTGCGCGCCAATGCCGTCGTGGTGCCGGTCAACCCGATGAACCGGGCCGAGGAGCTCAAGCACTACATCACCGACTCCGACGCCAAGGTGGCCATCATCACCGGCGACCTGGCGGGCGAGCTGGCCAAGGCCAGCAATGCGCTGCCCGCGGAGCAGCGGCTCGACCACATGGTCGTGACCCAGTTCACCGATGCCTTCGACGCCGATGCATCGGGCGACGACGCTCCGGCACCCGCCTGGAAAGACTGGCTCACCACCCGCCACCCGCTGCCCGCGCTGGACGGCGGCAAGACCATCGCGTGGACCGACGCACTCGAAGCCAACCACCCGCCGCCCGAGCACGTGGTGGGCGCCAACGACATGGCGCTGCTGCCCTACACCAGCGGCACCACCGGCCTGCCCAAGGGCTGCGTGCACCACCATTCGAGCCTGATGCACAACGCGGTGGCCGGGCAGCTGTGGGGCGGGTCGACATCCGAGACGGTGGTGCTGGCCGTGGTGCCCATGTTCCACATCACGGGCGTGGTGAGCATGATGCACACGGCGATCCTGGCGGCGGCCACGCTGATCATCATGCCGCGCTGGGACCGCGACGTGGCCGGCCGGCTCATCTCGCGCTGGAAGGTGACGGCCTGGACCAACATTCCGACCATGGTCATCGACCTCATGGCCAGCCCCAACTTCGCGAGCTACGACCTGTCGAGCATGACCTACATCGGCGGCGGCGGCGCGGCCATGCCGCAGGCCGTGGCGCAGCGCCTGCTCGAGCAGTACGGCCTGAAGTACCAGGAGGGCTACGGCCTCACCGAGACCGCCGCGCCGTCGCACACCAACCCGTCGGACCATCCCAAGCAGCAGTGCCTGGGCATCCCGTTCATGAGCACCGACGCGCGCGTGGTCGACCCCGACACGCTGGCCGAAATGCCCATCGGCGAATCGGGCGAGATCATCATTCACGGCCCCGAGGTGTTCCAGGGCTACTGGAAGCGCCCCGACGCCACGGCCGCCGCCTTCGTCGAGTTCGAGGGCAAGCGCTTCTTCCGCTCGGGCGACATGGGTCGCATGGACGAGGACGGCTACTTCTTCATCACCGACCGCTTGAAGCGCATGATCAATGCGAGCGGCTTCAAGGTGTGGCCGGCCGAGGTCGAGCTGCTGATGTTCCGCCACCCGGCGATCCAGGAGGCCTGCGTCATCTCGACCAAGGACGCCTACCGCGGCGAGTCGGTCAAGGCCGTGGTGGTGCTGCGCGCCACGCACAAGGACACCACCGAGCAGGAGATCATCGACTGGTGCCGCGAGAACATGGCGGTCTACAAGATCCCGCGCAAGGTGCAGTTCGTCGATGCGCTGCCCAAGAGCGGCAGCGGCAAGGTGATGTGGCGGCTGCTGCAGGAAGAGGAGAGCGCATAGGCAAACCGCCTTCTCGAGATCGAGCCCTCTGCCGTGCTTGCGCTTCATCGCATGATCGGCCGGGGAAATTGCTGGCTTCACGGGCACTACCCTATTTGAAGCTGCACTGCAATGAGTACAAACATATTCAAAAGCAGGGCCTAAGCTGACTTCGATGGTCAGGATTCAGAAGATCCTCTCCGTTATTCTTTGCAACACATTCGTTGTAAAGAAGTCATCTATGCGCTCTCGACTTTGCAGTCTTGTTCTCTCGGCCCTCTGTTTGGGGGGCGTTGCCGCCAACGCTCAAACACCGTTGCGAGCCTGGAACACCCACCCCGACGGCTACCCGGTGACGGAGGCGATGAAAAGCTTCATTCAGGAAGTGGATGCGGCAACCAAGGGGAAATACAAAATCGAGCTGTTCTCCAACGCTGTTCTGGGAGACCAGGGCAAGGCTGTGGCGATGCTCAAAGCCGGCGAGATCGATGTCGCCGAGTTCAATTCGGCGCCACTGTCCGAAGCGGCGCCGGAACTCAAGGCATTCAATCTCCCGTTCCTGTTCACGGACTCGGCCCACATGTTTCGCTACCTGGATGGCGAAATAGGGGCGCGCCTGGCGCAGACATTGCAGGCTTCGGGCTACGTGGTGCTTGGCTGGTACGACGGGGGCGCTCGGTCGTTCTATTGCGCCAACAAGCCGTTGACCACGCGGGAAGATCTTGTTGGCCAGAAAGTTCGGGTGCAACAGTCCGAGGTCTACATCGAGATGGTCAAGCTGCTGGGCGCCATTCCAGTGGTGGTGCCCTACAAGGACGTGCTCGACGGGTTCCAGAAGGGCACGATCGATTGCGCCGAAGGCAACATGGTCTCCTACGAAGCCACTGGGCACTACAAGGCGGCCAAATACACATTGCTGGACAGCCACATGATTTCTCCCGAAGCATTGGTTGTTTCCACCAAGCTGTGGAACCGGCTCAGTGCGGACGAAAAAGTGGTGTTCGAGAAGGCCGGGAAAAAATCGGCGAACCTGATGCGGGAGCTCTGGGAGAAACGAGTCGTCTCCGCACGTGCTGCCGTGACGAAAGAAGGTGCCCAGTTTTCCAACGTGCAGGACTTTTCTTCATACATCCGGAGAATGTCGCCGCTCTACGCCAAGTACATGGCTGATCCCACAACCCGGGCCGCGCTGTTTGCCATCGTCGGCAAGCAGTGAGAAAAGCAGCGGGGCGGACTACATCGGGTTTTATCGATCTCCCCCGCACCCGTTGCGCTGGAGCACGGGCAGCAGCTGCGGCCCCAGCGACTTGAGCAGCTGAGTCGGCAGCGCGCTGGTGAACCGATAGCGAGCGGCATAGGGCTCGTGCACATACGCCATGATGGTGCCGAAGTAGCGGTCGCCGATCATGAACATGAAGGTGGCCGATCGATCGATCTTGCGCTGCGAGATCACCCGTCCGTTCCGGTCGGTTTTCTCGTAGCGATGGTCGCCGGTGCCGGTCTTGCCACCGATCTCGATCGCGCGGCCATGCGTGTCCACGAGCGAGCCCTTCAGGCGCCGTGCCGTGCCGTCGTTCACCACCTCGACCAGCGCGCGCCGTACCGTCGCGACCACCTCCGTGGGCAGCAGCCGTTCGGCGCTCGCGTTGCGCGGTTCCAGCCGTGTCTCGTAGGGCGTGTCGCGCCCGAAGTGCAGTGCGCCGATTCGTTGCGTCGGCAGCCGTACGCCGTCGTTGACGAGGATGCCCATCAGTTCCGCCAGGGCGGCCGGCCGGTCGCCTGACGCGCCGATCGCGCTCGCGTAGGACGGCGTCAGCGATGCGAAGGGGTAGCCCAGGCGCTGCCACGAGCGATGAACCTGCGCGAAGGCGTCGAGCTCGATCAGCTCGCGCAGGCGCTTGTCCTGCGCGCTCTTGTGGCGCGTCTTGAAGAGCCAGGCGTAGGTTTCCTGGCGTTCGCTCGCGCTCGCCTCCAGCACCTGGGTCAGCGAGGCGCCGGGGTGGCGCTGCAGGAAACCGACAAGCCAGAGCTCCAGCGGATGCACACGCGCGACGTAGCCGCGATCGGCGAGCGACAAGCCGGCGTAGGTGCTGCGCAGCGCCCGCAGTGCGCGCGGCGAGCCGGCGCCACGGCCCAGCTGCTGCACGAGAACCTCGTCGAGCCGCGCGTCGCTGGCCTCGGGCTCGATCGTGAACAGCACGCTCGCCAGGCGCGGCGCCGATGGCCTCAGGCCCTGCAGCAGCAGGGCTTCGGCCTCCGGGGCGGATAGGCGCTGGTACTTGCGATAGAAGCGGATGAGGAAGGCCGAGCCTTCGCGATCGGCAAAGCGCGCGAGCAGCTCGCGCCGGCGCGGGTCGGCGGGGTCCTTCAGCAGGCGCTCGGCATCCGACGCGCTGCCGAACATGTGGTGTCGTACCAGGTCGCGCATCAGGCGGATGAACACCAGGTTGACCGAATGCTTGAAGCCCTCGCGCACCGTCATCGTTTCGCTGTCGCTCGAGCGCTCGAAGTTCGCGAACTGGTGCAGGCCGCCGCCAGTGAAGAAGGCCTCGCCGGGGTTGGCCGAGTACTTCCGCTCCATGGCAGCCTCGAGCATGGGCGCGAGGCGGCGATCCTTGGCGCGCAGGAGGTACTGCCGCGCCCACGCACCCAGCGGGTCGCGCGGGTTGTTCTCCAGCGCCGAGAGCTGGGCGGGGGGCAGGTCGGCCCAGCGAGCGTGCAGCGCGGCCACGAGCTCCAGGTAGCTCACCAGGGTGCGCAGCTTGGCGGTCGAGCCTAGGTCCAGCCGCGCGCCCTGGTTCACGTCGAAAGGCTGGTCGATGTTGTCGGCCTGAACGCGCAGCAGGTTCTCCTGCGCGCCGCGCTCGAACAGCGTGAAGCTGTAGACCAGCGGGCCCGGGTCCGCACCCGGGTCGAGCAGGTGGAAGCCGAACAGTCCAGCGGCCTTGGCCGCGGCGGGCGTCCGCAGGCCGGCCAGCACCCGCGCCACCATCGCCTGCGCTTCGCCGTCCAGGCTGGTCTCGGCCTCGAGGTCCAGTCGCTCCAGGTCGTAGGCGCGCGGTACGCCGAGCAGCGTGGAGATGTGGGTGCGCAGTGCAGTCGCGGCCTTGCGCTGCACGAAGTCCGGCCGGGGCGTTGGCGGCAGTTCGGGCCGCAGCCGCAGGGGCAGTGGCAGGGCCGCATCGCGCAGCTCGGGCGAAATCAAGCCTGCCTCGGCCATCAGCCGCAGGTAGCTGTCGGTCAGCCGGGCCAGGCCGGTGCCGTCGCCGAGCAGGTGCTGCGACGGCCGGCGCTGCGCGATCATCAGCGACAGTGCCTGCTTGAAGGCCTCGGCCTGCTGCCGCAGCGCTTCGTCGGTGGGCGCCGTCCCCTCGGCGTTGTCGGCGAGCAGGCGGTTCACCTCGCCGAAGTCGCGTCCGTACCAGGCCCACAGGCCGTCGCCCAGGCCATGCACCTCGCCCATGCCCGGGCGTGCGGCCAGCGGCACCGTGTCGAGGTAGTCGACGACGATCTGGCGGCGCCGCGCCTGCGTGTCTTCACCGTCCTGGTAGGCACGCAGCGAGGCCGATGCCATCTGGCGCAGCTTGTCGCGGACCGACCCGGTGCGGCCCTGCGGCGAGTGGCGGTACTTCTCGATCTGGGTCGCCAGCGTGCTGCCGCCCGTCGCCGTCTGGCCCAGGCTGACCGCCCGCAGCGCCTGCTCGAGCGCGGCCTTCGCGAAGCGTTCCGGATCGATCGCAGGGTTGCGCTGCGCCGGTTCCGCGTCCAGCAGGTGGCGGTCTTCGACGAACAGCAGGGCGCTCACCAGCAGCGGCGGCACGTCCTCGAAGCGCTCGTATGTGCGCTGGGGCACGCGCGTGTGCAGCAGCGCCGCATTGCGGCAGTCGCGCACGGCCAGGCCGGCCTGGTTCTTCTCGCGGTACGGGATGAAGAGCCCACGCTCCTGCAGTTCGATCAGCCGAGGCGACAAGCGGGCCTGGCGGGTGATGGCGTAGCCCTGAGAGTCCAGGCGCTGGATGAAGTCGGGAAGATCGTGATAGCCCAGCCGCTCGTCGTAAGGCCCGGTGTGGGGAAAGCGGATGGCATCGCTGGCACCGGCGTCGACGCTGAAGCTGGCACCGTTGCCGAGGTCGCGCCACAGGGCCGATTGCAGCCGGGAAGTCTTCAGTTCGTCTACCGCGAATACGGCAAGCGTGCCCCCCACGGCGACTCCGGCGCCGACCCAGAAAAGCTTCTTGAACCATGTCATGCTCTGCCTCGCGAACAGTCTGCACCGTGGGTTCGTCAGTGACGATGATGCACCTTTCGCAGCCGTTTGGGTTGCGCATGTTCGAGTCGGCCAATCGATTCAGGACGGATTGCCGACACCGGTAACGGGACGGCCGGGGATCGGCGCTTTTTACTTCCGGCCCAGGGACTTCAGCAGCCTCCCGGCTTCCTTCTTCCCATCCACGCTGACATCCGTCGAGGACACCGCCTTGGTCAGGTAGTGCACGACCTTGCGGTGGTTCTGGTTCGGGCCTTCCCAGAGAAAGAGCCGGCCCAGTTCGAGCGCCGCGTCGCCGTCGCCATGCGCATAGGCGCGCTCGAACCAGAAGCGGGCCCAACGGAAGTTGCCTTCGTCGCGATAGCAGATGGCGAGGTTCGCGCAGCCCGCGACATCGCCGGCCCTGGCGGCCTTGCGGTACCAGTCGCGCGCGGCGGCGCTGTCCTGCTTCACGCCGATGCCGTGGTCGAGGAAGTAGCCGACGCTGTTGAGCGCGTGGGTCTCGCCCGCGGCCGCCGCCTTGAGGAAAAGCGACAGTGCCTTCTTGTGCGCGCCGGCATCCCACGCGTCGTTCGCCGCGAAAAACCAGTCGTCCCGGGTGGGTTCCTGCATGTGAGGGGTCTCCTTCGAAGCGCGATTCAGAAGAAAGAAAAAATCTGTGTCCCGACCCCTCCCTGCGCACGGATCACTTAGCCTCGATCGGTCCGGCCATTCTGCCCACATCCGGCTCTTCCATGCACTTTCGCGCGCTGCCCATTTTTCTTCTTGCCTTTCCTCTTCTCACCCAGGCCGCTCCGCGCACCTGCCTCGTCGTCGGCATCAGCGACGGCGACACGCTCACCGCCCGCTGCGGCCGCATTGGCGCCTACGAGCGCGTGAAGGTGCGCATCGCCGCCATCGACGCGCCCGAGAAAGCCCAGCCCTACGGCCAGCGCAGCAGGCAGGCGCTGAGCAACATCTGCTTTCGCGAGCAGGCGCTCATCACCGAGATCGACACCGACCGCTACGGCCGCACGGTGGCCGACGTGAGTTGCAACGGCGAGGACGCCGGCAGCCGCATGGTGGCCGACGGCTGGGCCTGGGTGTACGACTACAACCACCTCGCCACCAAGCGCGGTGGCGGGCTGTTCAGGCTGCAGGACAGCGCGCGTGCGCGGCACCTCGGCCTGTGGGCCGACTCCGAGCCCACGCCGCCCTGGGAATGGCGCAGGCACCAGCGCAACGAGCAGCCCCACTGGGGCAGCTTCTTCTGACGGCGGTGTGATCGGAGCCTGAGGCCGCGGGCGAGGAGGGCGTCGCTCAGGACTCGCTCTTGCCTTGCACTTCCGCCACCACGCGCGCGTTGCGCTGGAAACTCCAGTAGGCGCCGGCCCAATCCATCATCACGACGATGCGATTGCGAAAGCCGATCAGGAAGTACGCGTGCGCGAACAGCCAGAACAGCCACGCGAGCCGGCCGCTGAAGCGCAGCGGGCCGAAGGGCGTGCCCAGGTCGACCACGGCCGAGTTGCGGCCGATGGTGGCGAGGTTGCCGTAGTCGGCATAGCGGAACGGCACCGTCGGCTGGCCCGCGATGCGGCGCAGGATGTTGGCGGCGGCTGCACGGCCCATCTGCTTGGCGCCGGGCGACACGCCGGGCACCGGCTTGGGCGGCTTGCCGGGCGCGTGGCTCATGGCGGCCGCGAGGTCGCCGACCACGCTGATCTCGGGATGGCCCGCCAGGCTCAGGTCGGGCTCGACCTTGATGCGGCCCGCGCGGTCGCACTCGACGCCGGTGGCCGTGCCCAGCATGCGGCCCAGCGGCGATGCCGCCACGCCGGCCGCCCACACCACGCAGCTGCTATCGATTCGGTAGCTCTCGACGGGTGCACCGTCCGCGCCGCCGCCGGTCTGCACTTCGAGCCCGGTGGCGTCGATGGAGGTCACGCGCGCATTGAGCCGCACTTCGACACCCAGCTTCTCCAGCTGTTCGAGCGCCTTCCGGCTCAGCGATTCGGGCATGGCCTGCAGCACGCGCGGGCCGCCTTCGACCAGCAGCACCTGCGCGCTGCTGGGGTCGATGTGGCGGAACTCGCCCGACAGCGTGTGCTTGGCGATCTCGGCCAGCGTGCCGGCCATCTCGACGCCCGTGGGGCCCGCGCCGATCACCACGAAGGTGAGCAGGGCGCGGCGGTGCTCCAGGTCGGCCGTGATTTCGGCGCTTTCGAACGACAGCAGCACGCGGCGGCGGATCTCGAAGGCATCGGCCAGCGTCTTCAGCCCCGGTGCCACGGGCGCCCATTCGTCGTGCCCGAAATAGCTGTGCGTGGCACCCGCCGCGACGATCAGGTGGTCGTACGGCACGCGGTCGCCGTTGGCCAGGTGCACGGACCGCGTCGCCGGGTCGATGCCGGCCACTTCGCCGAGCAGCGTCGTGATGTTCAGCTGCTTGCGGAACAGCGCCCGCACCGGCGCCGCGATCGACGGCGCCGCCAGCCCCGCGGTCGCCACCTGGTACAGCAGCGGCTGGAACAGGTGGTGGTTGGTCTTGTCGATCACCGTCACGTCCACGTCGGCGTTCTGCAGCTTGCGCGCGGCTTCGAGCCCGCCGAATCCGCAGCCGACGATGACGACTTGGGGCCTGCCCGAGGGGTTGGTCGTTTGCATGCGGCGAATGATACGCAGCCGCCCTGCACGTGCTTCCATCTTGTGCCACAGTGGCTGCCCTTTTTGCCGATGTGCCCGCGGCGGGCCGGCGGCGTTTTGTCCTACGCGCCGCCGCGGCCCGGATGGGCTACAACTTGCGGCTGACCCGACTGGAGATTCCATGACGCTTTCCCGGCCGATCACACAGGCGGCGAGCGCACTGCGCGACAGGTTTCGCGAGGTGCGTGCAGCGAGCTTGGCGCTTGCCGCCCCGCTTTCCGCCGAAGATCAGTGCATCCAGTCCATGCCCGACGCGAGCCCGACCAAGTGGCACCTCGCGCACACCACGTGGTTCTTCGAGACCGTGCTGCTGCAGCCGCATGCGGCGGGCTACCAGCCTTTCGATGTGCGCTTTCACTATCTCTTCAATTCGTACTACGAGGCGCTGGGACCGCGCCACCCGCGCCCGCAGCGGGGCCTGCTGACGCGGCCGTCGGTGGACGAGGTGCATGCCTATCGCCGGCATGTGGACGAGGCGGTGGTCGCGCTGCTGGAAGAGGGCGGGCTCGACTGGGCCACCGTCGAGCCCATCGTCACGCTCGGGCTGAACCACGAGCAGCAGCACCAGGAACTGCTGCTCACCGACATCCTGCACGCGCTGTCGTGCAATCCGCTGCTGCCGGCCTACAAGCCCGCCGGCGGGCCAGCGCTGCGGCTGGCCGCGGTGCCGCCAGCGATGCGCTGGCTCGCGCAACCCGGTGGCGTGGCCGAGGTGGGGCATGCGGGGCAGGGCTTTTCATTCGACAACGAGACGCCGCGCCACAAGGCCCTGCTGCAGCCCTATGCGATTGCCGACCGGCTGGTGAACTGCGGCGACTACGCGCAGTTCATCGCGGATGGCGGCTACCAGCGGCCCGAGCTCTGGCTGTCCGACGGCTGGGCCGCCGTGCAGGCGAACGGGTGGCGGCATCCGGCGTACTGGCTCGCGTCCGACGATCCGCGGCTGGGCTTCGGTTCGCAGCCGCAGGGCGCTGCGGGCTGGCATGTGTTCGGCCTGCATGGCGTGCGGCCGATGGAGGCCGATGCACCCGTCTCGCAGCTCAGTTTCTATGAAGCCGCCGCGTATGCCGAATGGGCCGGCGCGCGGCTGCCGACCGAATTCGAATGGGAGGCCGCGTTCGACGCGCCCGGCATCGCGCAGATGGCCGGCCATGTCTGGCAGTGGACGCGTTCCTCGTACGACCCGTACCCCGGCTTCCGGCCGATGCCCGGCATCGCTGCCGAATACAACGGCAAGTTCATGGTGGGGCAACTGGTGTTGCGCGGTGGCAGCGTGGCCACGCCGGCGGGGCACACGCGGCCCAGCTACCGCAACTTCTTTCCGCCGGCGGCGCGCTGGCAGTTCTCGGGGCTGCGGCTCGCGAAAGACCTTTGATCATGCGCAATCCAACTTCCTCTTCCTCGTCGCTGTCGTTCGTGCCTGCCGCGAAGCCGCGCGCTTCGTCTGCGCCTGCAGCCGCCGCGCCGTTGTCCGAGTTCGGACGCGAGATGCAGGCCGGACTCGCGCGGTCGCCACGCCGCATTTCGCCGAAGTTTTTTTACGACGCGGCGGGTTCGCAGCTGTTCGACCGGATCTGCGAACTGCCGGAGTACTACCCGACGCGCACCGAGCTGCGCATTCTTGGCGAGTGCGCGGGGGAGATCGCCGGACAGATCGGGCCGAACGCGGAGATCGTGGAGTTCGGTGCGGGGTCGTTGACGAAGGTGCGGCTGCTGCTCGATGCGCTCGACTCGCCCAAGCGCTATCTGCCCATCGATATTTCCGGCGAGCATCTGGAGGCTGCTGCGCGGCGGCTGAAGGCCGACTATCCGGAGCTGGTGGTGCAGCCCATTGCCGCTGACTACACGATGCCCTTGGTGCTGCCCGCACCCGTGGCGGGTGCCGGGCGGCGCGTCGGTTTTTTCCCGGGGTCGACGATCGGAAATTTCGAGCCTGAAGAGGCGCTGGCCTTCCTGCAACTGGCTGCCCGGATGTTGCGTGGTGGAGGGCTCTTGATTGGCGTGGACCTGGTCAAGGATCCGGGGCGGCTGCATGCGGCTTACAACGATGCGCAAGGGGTGACTGCGGACTTCAATCTGAATCTCCTGCGGCGCGCCAATGCCGAGCTCGATGCGAACTTCGATCTTGACGGGTTTGCGCACGCGGCGTTCTACAACGCGCCTCGGCAGAGGATCGAGATGCATCTTGTGAGCCGGCTGGCTCAGAGCGTTTCGCTGAATGGAGAGACGTTCGGGTTCGAGGAGGGCGAGACCATTCATACGGAGTACTCGCACAAGTTCACTGTTGAAGGGCTTCGTGCCTTGGCTGTTCGGGCTGGGTTTCGGCCTGGGGCTGTTTGGACGGATCCGGAGAAGCTTTTTAGTGTTCACTGGCTGGTTGCCTAGGTTTGCTTCCGGGGCCGGGACTCGCCCCGGCGGGCGACTCACTTTCTTTTGCTTCGCCAAAAGAAAGTAAGCAAAGAAAAGGCGACCCCACTGTCTGCGACCCTTCGCTTCGCTACGGGCAACCTGCGGTGCTCGCGTTTCGCGGGGTCTCGCCCAAACTCGCTTCGCTCAGACAAGGGCGAGCCCTGATCCGCGAAACACTCCGCTCCTCGGCGCAGCCAGAGGGGAGGGGAGCCCTCCCGGGCCTTTGCTTCGCTCGGCCACCAAGCCACCGCAGGCGCAAAGCGCCTGCGGTGGCTTGGTACTGGTTTTGGGTATTGGCTGTTCCGGGGCCGAGCGCAGCGATGGCGCGTCTGGTTTTCAAGCCCTTCTGGCTGCGCCGAGGAGCGCAGACGTAGGCGGGATCAGGGCCGCAGCTGTTTGAGCGAAGCGAGTTCTGCGGACCCCCGCCTACGTCGAGCACCGCAGGTTGCCCGTAGCGAAGCGAAGGGACGCAGACAGTAGGGTCGCCTTTCTTTTGCCTACGTTTCTTTGGCGAAGCAAAGAAAAGTAGGTCGGCCGCCGGGCCGAGACCCGGCCCCGAAAAGAAAACCCCCAGACAGGGTAGATACAGCCACGAAGAAAGCGACTGTGCCAAGCAAACGGCACAATACCCCGGCCCCGTGCGGCAGCGCAACGGCCAGCGCCCCGCAATCCTCCCCCTGGAGCCAAGACCATGAAAGCAACCTGGAACGGCGTCACCATCGCCGAAAGCGACGACACCGTGATCGTCGAAGGCAATCACTATTTCCCGATGAGCGCACTCAACCGCGACTACGTCACCTTCAGCAACCACAAGACCACCTGCCCCTGGAAGGGTTCGGCCAGCTACTACTCGCTGCTGGTCAACGGCGAGCTCCACACCGACGCCGCCTGGTACTACGCCGACCCCAAGCCCGAAGCCGAAGAGATCCGCGACCGCGTCGCGTTCTGGAAGGACGTGAAGGTCAGCGCGCAGTGACCACGGCCGCCTTCACTCCGCCGTTCATCGCCCCGGCCGAGCTGCCCGCCGCACTGCGCGAGCAAGGCTACGCGGTACTCAGTCCGCAGGGTGTGGCCGAATGGCTTGGCGCACCGATCGCGCAGCTCGATGCACTGCACGCCGACTGGAACGACCTCCCGCCCGACGACTACCTGAAGGACGGTGGCCGCTACCGCACTCGGCGCCACGCCTGCTTCACCATCGAAGCCGACGACTACGCCACGCTCACGCAAGTGCCGCACCGCGCGCACTGGCAGCCGGTCGAATACAACGCGCTGCACGGCGGCATGCAGCGCTGGTTTGCGCCGATGCTCGATGCCACCGTGGCGCAGCCCGTGTGGCAGCGGCTGCTGCGGCAGCTCGGCAAGGCCTGCAGCGACATGCGTGGCACGACACAGCAGCGCTGGTACGTGGAAGCGCACCAGTTCCGCATCGACACCGCCGGCGGCATCGGCCGGCCGACGCCCGAAGGTGCGCACCGCGATGGCGTCGATCTCGTGGCCGTGGCACTCGTCGGCAGGCACGGCATCAAGGGCGGCGAGACGCGCGTGTTCGAGGCCAATGGCCGCCGCGGCGAGCGCTTCACCATGACCGAGCCGTGGACCCTGCTGCTGCTCGACGACGCGCGTGTGATCCATGAATCGACGCCGATCCAGCCGCTCGAGGAGGGCGGCGAAGGCTGGCGCGACACGCTCGTGATCACTTGCCGGGCCAAGGGTTTCCAGGGGGATTGACGCCCCGTTTCCCGTCGCTGCCTTGAGTCCTACAGGTTCCCTCCGGCATCGGGGTTAAATTCGGGGCCCGGCTCGACGGTGAGTCGTGTCTGTCTGCGACGAAAGCGAGGTCCCGCCATGTTCAATCACATCCTGGTTCCGATCGACGGCTCCGAAACTTCCATGCTCGCCGTCAGCAAGGCCAGCGGCCTCGCGCTGGCTTTCGGTAGCCGCATCACGTTGATTCACGTGATCGACAACTATCCCTTCATCGGTGTGGGCGCAGACTACGCGCTCGGCCAGAACGAATACCTCGCCGCAGCCACGGCCAGTGCCAATGCGGCGCTCGCGCGCGGCGTGGCTGCCCTGGCGGCCGAAGGCCTGCACAGCGACCAGCGCGTGATCGACGGCCACGTGGTGCACGAAGGCATCGTCGACACGGCCATCGCCATCGCGGCCGACCTGATCGTCATGGGCTCGCACGGCCGCAGCGGCATCGAGAAACTGCTGCTGGGCAGCGTGACGCAGCGCGTGCTGCAGGACGCCAACATGCCCGTGCTGGTCGTCAAGGGCGGCTGATCGCTCAGGAGACGATGAAATCGGGCGGCCGATTGAAGCAAAGGTCCTGCTGCGTCACCGGGTGCACGAATCCCAACTCGCTCGCATGCAGCAACAGGCGCGGCGCACGCGCCTGCAGGGCAGCGTCACCGTACAGCGCATCGCCGAGGATCGGATGGCCGATCGACAGCAGGTGCACGCGCAGCTGATGCGAGCGGCCCGTCAGCGGCTCCAGAAGCACGTGGGTCGCCGCGGGCTCGCCGGGTAGCAGCGACACCGCCTTCCACCGAGTGACGCTGGGCTTGCCCGCAGGATCGATCTTCTGCAGTGGCCGGCGCGGCCAGTCGGCCATCAGCGGCGCGTCGATCAGCGACCAGTCTTCCCGCACCGGCATCGCGCCATCGACGACGGCTTCATAGCGCTTGTGCACCCGACGCTCGGCAAAGGCCGCGCTCAGCGCGCGCTGCATGGCGATGCCGCGCGCCATCACCACCAGCCCGCTCGTGCCCATGTCGAGGCGGTGCACGATCAGCGCGTCGGGCCATTGCCGCATTGCGCGCGTGCTCAGGCAATCCTGCTTGTCCTCGCCGCGGCCGGGCACGCAGAGCAGGCCGGCGGGCTTGTCGAACACCAGCAGGTAGGGGTCTTCGTGGAGGGGGTGCAGGAGCGGCGGCGCGGTCATGGATGCCGCCGAGTGTAGAGAGCTCGTTGCAGGCCCGTTTTGGCCCTCTCACGCCGCGCTCATGAAGCCTCGGCTATCCTCGAACGAATGTCCGGCCCCGCCCCTGTTTCCGCTTCTTCCCCCGACGCCGCAGCCATTCCCTCGAGCGCCGTGGTTTCTTCCCCCGGCTTTTCCGACCTGACGCGCGAGCGCCCGTTCATGCAGATGTGGACGGCGCGGCTGTTCGGCACCGCCGCCTCGCAGATGCTGCTGGTGGCCATCGGCTGGCACATGTACGAGCTCACCGGCAGCGCATGGGACCTGGGCCTCGTGGGCCTCTACCAGTTCGTGCCCGCGCTGCTGCTGGCGCTGCTGGCCGGCCACGTCGTCGACCGCCACCATCGCGGGCGCATCGTGGCGGCCTGCTTCGCGGTGCAGGGGCTGGTGGCGCTCGCGCTGCTGCTGGCGGTGCTGGAGAAGCACGACACGCGCGGCCTGCTGCTGGGGCTGTCGCTGGTGCTGGGCGCAGTGCGCGCCTTCCAGATGCCGGCACAGCAGGCGCTGACGCCGCTGCTGGTGCCGCCCGCCATGCTGTCGCGCGCGATGGCCTTCAGCTCGGCCGGCATGCAGGGCGCGATCATCGGCGGGCCGGCCCTCGGCGGGCTGCTGTTCGTGGCGGGCATGGCGGTGGTCTACGGCGCCAGCGTGGCGTTCTTTGCGGTCGCCTGCGCGCTGGTGCTGCGGCTGCGCTATGCCTACACGCCGGCCGCGCGCGAGCCGGTCACGCTGGCCACGGTGTTCGCGGGCGTCGATTTCATCTGGAAGCGCAAGCCCGTGCTCGGCGCAGTCTCGCTCGACCTGTTCGCGGTGCTGCTGGGCGGCGCGGTGGCGCTGCTGCCGATCTACGCCAAGGACATCCTGCACACGGGCCCCTGGGGGCTCGGCCTGTTGCGCAGCGCACCGGCGGTGGGCGCGCTGGTGATGTCCATCGCGCTCACGCGCCGGCCGGTCGAGCGCAACGTGGGGCGCACGCTGCTGCTGGCCGTGGGGCTCTTCGGGGTGTGCATGGTGGTGTTCGGCATTTCGAAGAGCTTCGTCGTCTCGCTGATCGCGCTGGCGGTCTCGGGCGGCGCCGACATGGTCAACGTGGTGATCCGCCAGACGCTGGTGCAACTCGAAACGCCCGATGCCATGCGCGGGCGGGTGAGCGCGGTCAACTCGATCTTCATCGGCGCGAGCAACCAGCTCGGCGAGTTCGAGTCGGGCGCCACGGCGGCGTTGCTCGGGCCGGTCGGCTCGGTGGTGGTGGGGGGCGTGGGGACTATGCTGGTCGCGCTGACGTGGTTCAAGCTGTTCCCGTCGCTCGCGCAGCGGGACCGGCTGGTGGTGGCGGCGCCTTCCGTCAGGCCCCCGCCGGCCTAATCCGCGAACAGGGCGCGAGCGCCGGGCACGTCGAGCGTCAGGTCGCCCAGCGCCTGTGCCACGCAGGGCAGGATCCAGCCCTCGGCCTTTTCCTCGGCGCTCAGGCCGGGCCATTCGATGGTGTGGCGGGTTTCGCCGGACAGCCGCTGGCAGATGCAGGTGCGGCAGGTGCCGTTGCGGCACGAGCTCGGCAGTTCGATGCCGGCTTCTTCGGCGGCCTTCAGGAGCGTGGTGGCGGCGTCGGTCTCGAAGTCGAGGCCCGAGGGCTCGAGTCGGACCTTCATGGCTGCGGCGGCGGTTCCTGTTGCTGCTGCTCGCGGCGTTGCTCGCGCAGCATGAAGAGGTACAGGCTCTCGACCTTCTCGCGCGCCCACGGCGTCTTGCGCAGGAACTTGAGGCTGGAGCTCACGCTCGGGTCGAGCGTGAAGCAACGGATGGGCACGAGCTCGCTCAGGTGCTCCCATCCGTAGTAATCGACCAGCGCCGTGACGATGGCCTCCAGCGTCAACCCGTGCAACGGGTTGCGTGGCTGGGCCTTTTTGGCCGCGGGAGCTGGCGCCTCGCCGGTCACTTGTTCTTGAGCTTGCCGCGGGGGATCACGGCGGTGGTGATCGTGCGCACGGGCTCGATGCCGCCGGTGCCCACGGGCTTGGGTGGCGAAGTGTCCTTCTTCGGTTTCTTCGCTTCCTTGGTGGTGCGTTGCTGACCCTTGGCCATGTCGAATTCTCCTGTTGTTGCGACGGATACAGCAGGCAGTTTAGCGGTGCGGCGACAATACGCGGTTCCATCCGATTTCCCGCATTCATGTCAGATTACGAAGTTCGCCCCGCCACCCTGCGCGACGCCAAGGCCGTCGCCGAGGTCCATGCCCTGTCCGCCAAGGCCGCCTACGAAGGCATCCTCCCCGAAGAAGAGCTGCGCATGCTGGCCCCGGCCTCGCGCGAAGCCAAGTGGCGCGAAGCCATCGAATTCAGCGAACCCCAGGTGCACGTGGCCACGCTCGACGGCCAGGTCGTTGGCTTCGTCGGCTTCGACCGCTCGCGCGACCCCAAGACGCCGCCCACCACCGGCGAGATCTGGGCGATCTACGTCAAGCCCGAGCATTGGGGCAAGGGCGTGGGCGTGGCCCTGTGGGACGCCGCGCGCGAGGGCCTGGAAGAAGAGGGCTGCACGACGGTCACCATCTGGGTGCCGATCCGCAACGATCGCGCCATGCGCTTCCACGAACTCGCCGGCTTCAAGCGCGAGATGAAGACCGCCAAGACCACCGCCCTGGGCACGGTGCGCGTCGAGGAAATCCGCCTCAAGCGCGACGTTTCCTGACATGGACGCCGGCAGCAGCACCCTCGGCCACGCCGCGCGCGTGCGATCGCACCAGCGCCGCACCGCCGCCGTGCAATGGATTCGCCGCACGCATGGCTGGTTCGGCCTGTGGGGTGCGGTGCTGGGGCTGCTGTTCGGTTTCAGCGGCATCTGGCTCAACCACCGCAACGTGCTGAAGCTGCCGCAGGCCCAGGAGCGCACGCGCGCCCAGCTGGCACTGCCCGATCCGGTGCCGGCAACGCCCGAGGCGATGAGCCTGTGGCTGCAGGGTGCGCTGCGCATGAGCGGCCCGCCCAGCTCCTCCCGCATCGAACCGGCCAAGCCCGTTGCCTGGGCCGACAAGAGCGACACGGGCGACAAGAGCGCCCCGGCGCTCATGCAGCCGGCGCATTGGGTGTTCAACTTCGGCGGCCCCAACGAGATCGTGCAGGCCGAGTACTGGCAGGGCAACCGCTCGGTCGGCGTCGCCACCACGCACAACGGCTTCGTCGCCACGCTCACCAACATGCACAAGGGCGGCAGCATGCCGCTGCCGTGGATCCTGCTGGTCGACACGCTGGCCGGCAGCCTGATCTTCCTGTCGATCTCGGGCGTGGCGCTGTGGATGCTCACGCACCGCCGCCGCCGCGTGGGCCTGGCGCTGTTCGGCGTGTCGCTGGCCGCGATGCTCGCCATTGCGATCGGCGCTCTCTGATTCGCCGGCAAGCTCGCATGCCGGCCCCCGTTCAGGGCGACCGCGTACGGTTATTGCCGAGGGCGGGTAACGGCTGCGGATAAGCTCGCCGCTTCTTTTTCAGCCCGAACTTTGCCCATGGCCACCAGCCTGCTCCTGCTGCTCGACGACATCGCGACCGTTCTCGACGACGTGTCGGTCCTCACCAAGGTCGCCGCCAAGAAAACGGCCGGCGTGCTGGGCGACGACCTTGCGCTCAATGCGCAGCAGGTGTCCGGCGTCAAGGCCGAGCGCGAGATTCCGGTGGTGTGGGCCGTGTGCAAGGGCTCCTTCGTCAACAAGGCCATCCTCGTGCCCGCGGCGCTCGCCATCGGCACCTGGCTGCCGTGGCTGGTGACGCCGCTGTTGATGGTGGGCGGTGCGTTCCTGTGCTTCGAAGGTACCGAGAAGCTCGCGCACAAGTTCCTGCACAAGAAGGAGCACGAAGCCGACACCCAGCGCCACGAGAAGGCCGTGGCCGACGCCTCGGTCGACGTCGTCGCGATGGAGAAGGACAAGATCAAGGGAGCGGTGCGCACCGACTTCATCCTCTCGGCCGAGATCATCGCCATCACGCTGGGCACCGTGCAGGGCCAGCCTTTCACGACTCAGCTGAGCGTGCTGGTCGGCATCGCGCTGATCATGACCATCGGCGTCTACGGCCTCGTGGCCGGCATCGTGAAGCTCGACGACGCGGGCCTCTACCTGAGCCAGCGCGCCAGCGCCGCATCGCGCGCCCTGGGCCGCGGCATCCTGGCTGCGGCGCCTTGGCTCATGAAGGCGCTGTCGGTGGCCGGCACGGCCGCGATGTTCCTTGTCGGCGGCGGCATCCTGGTGCACGGTGTGCCGGCGCTGGGCCATGCGGTCGAAGACTGGGCCACGGCCACGGGCGGCGTGTTCGGCACGCTGGGCTCGATGGGCGTGAACGCCGGTGTCGGCGTCGTGGCCGGCGCCATCGTGCTGGCCGTGGTGGAGCTGGTCGGCAAGCTGCGCGGCAAGAAGGCCTGAGAGGCCAGGTTGTTGGCTACTGGCGCGGCTTGCCGCGCTTCACCAGCTCGACCGCGATCAACGCCACGCCGAGCACCACCGCGAACCAGCCGACCAGATAGGCCCCCGCCACCATCTCGAACCAGCGCGTGCCCTGCAGGAAGCGCGGCCCCAGCAGAACGGCGGCGCCGATCACGAGGCAGAGGATGCCGCGTTCGAGCGTGCGGAGTTGTCGTTTGGGTTGCGCCATGGCTTCTTCGTTCGGGGGAGTGTGGGTCGATCAGTGCGTCATTGTCCCGCGCATCGCGGCCGGATGGCCCTGCAGCGGAAACGACTTGCCCGTCGGCACCAGCGTGTCGCCTTCGAGCCGCAAGATCGTGATGTCCTGGTCGATGAAGTTGCCCACGTAGAGGTACTTGCCATCGGCGCTCCACACCGCGCCCTCGGGCAGGCCACGCACCTCCACCTCGTTGGCGCGCGTGACCTTCTTGCCGTCGATCTTCAGCAGCACCACCGAGCCGTTGCGGTTGTAGAAGTAAGCGCTCTTCGACGCGTTGCTGCCGCGCAGGATCACAGCCACCGCATGCCTGCCGGTCGGGCTCACGGCCAGGCCCTCGGGGCCGTCGCCCACCACCACCTTGTCGATCACGCGCGGCGGCGCGGCTTCGAGGTCGACCACGCTCACGGTGTCGACCTGGCCGTCGGAGGCGCCAGAGTTGCCGTTGTCGGCCGTGAGCGCGAGCTTGCCGTCGGGCGTTACGTCGACGTTGTAGGGCCACAGGCCCGCCATGAGATCGACCTTGTTGTAGCTGACCTTCTCGCCGTTCACGTCGAGCAGCGCGATCTTGTGGCTCGGAAACTTGGCGGCCAGCGCGCGCTTGCCATCGGGCGTGAAGCGCACGTGCGCCACCGAATCGCCCATGGCCACGGTGTCGATCAGCGTCACCTTCTTGCCCGCGATGCGCAGCACGCTCACCGAGTTGTCGGCGCGGTTGGCCACCAGCGCGAGGTTGCCGGCGCGGTTGATCGACAGGCCCGAGGGCTGCTTGCCGACCTGCAGCGTGTCGAGCAGCTTGGGCGGCGTGGTGGTCAGGTCGATCACGAAGAGACGGTTGTCGGGCACCTGCTTGCGCGCGCCGTTCTCCTCGACCACGTTGAGCGAGTTGGCGACCAGCGCCAGCGTTTCGCCGGGCGTGATCGCGAGGTTGGTCGGCGGCCCGGCGATGGTGTTGTCCAGCTGCAGCGTGCCCAGTACCTTCGGCGCCAGCGGGTCGGTGCCGATGTCGAGCACCTGCACCGTGTCGCGCCCCATCGGGCCGAGGGCCACGACGCCGGCGTCGTTCCACGACTGCTTCTCGTCGTTGGCGACCAGCATCAGCTGGCGCTGCGGCACGGTAGGCGTCATGTTGGTGCAGCCGGCAAGCACTGCAAGGGCGGCGGCCAGGGCGGGGGCCGCGAGCGCGGCGGGGCGGAACTTCATGTTGTCTGTCTCCGGTGTTGTTGTGCGCGCATGGTAGCGAACGGCGCGGCTTCGTCGCCAGGCCTGCGCCCGGCACAATCGATCGATCCACTCCCCGGGGCCCACATGACCATCGAGATACCGAAAGAAGCGCGCCAGCAGGCCATCACCTCCATCGAGCGCTACTTCCGCGAGAACATGGAGGAGCCGATCGGCAATATCGCGGCCGGCGCGCTGCTCGGCTTCTTCCTCGAAGAGGTCGGCCCGCTCGTCTACAACAAGGCCGTGGCGGATGTGCAGGAGCGCCTGCAGTCGCGCATCTCGGAGGTCGACCTCGAAGTGCACGAGGACGAATTCCAGTATTGGCGCAATTACGACAAGCAGAAAAAGGGAAGGTAGGGCGTCGCGTCCGCGCATCGCCGCGCATTCAGGAGTGCTTCAAAACGTTGCAAAATTCGAAGCCATGCATCTCCACCGCACCTCTCCACGTTCCGCGCTCACCTCCGCTCTGCGCGCCCTTGCCGCCTTGCCTCTCGTGCTAGCTGCGTCCCTCGCCACCGCGCAGCAGGAGCCGTCCAGCTTTCCGCTGGATTCGGTCGGGTACCTGAACGAGGAGCTGCCTCGCATGGAAGCCGCCATCGCCGCGAAGGACCGCAGCTTCTTCCATGGCGCGATGGTCCGCACGGTGCAGTTCTCGGAACGCTGGGGCTTCAAGGTCAAGGCCAATCCCGATCTCGCGGCCTACCCGATGTGCACGTCGGCGGTGATGGACTACGTGGTCGTCGGCATGTGCAGGCTCACGCCTTCCGACGAGTGCGAGCCGGGGCTGGCCTCGCGCTTCGATGCCAATGTGCAGCGCTGCCGCGAAGCGGCCGCGAAAAAGTAGACGAAGGAAAGAGACACCCGCCATGGACTACGCCCGCTACCAGACCCTCGCCATCACGCGCCGAGGTGCGAATGGCGCGGTGCTCGACATCCAGATGCGGGCCGCCAACGGCAAGCTGCCCACGGCGGGCCATGACGGCCACCGCGAGCTGGCCGAAATCTGGCGCGACGTGTCGGCCGACGACAGCGTGCGCTGCGCGGTGCTGCGAGGCGAAGGCCAGGGCTTCTCGGGCGGCGGCGACCTCGCGATGGTGCAGGACATGACCACCGACGACGCGGTGCGCCAGCGCGTGTGGCGCGAGGCGCGCGACCTCGTCTACAACATCATCAACTGCGACAAGCCCATCGTCAGCGCCATGCACGGCCCGGCCGTGGGCGCGGGGCTGGTGGCGGGGCTGCTGGCTGACATTTCCATCGCTACGAAGAACGCGAAGATCGTCGACGGCCACACGCGCCTGGGCGTGGCGGCGGGCGACCATGCGGCCATCGTCTGGCCGCTGCTGTGCGGCATGGCCAAGGCCAAGTACCACCTGCTGCTGTGCGAGCCGGTGAGCGGCGAGGAGGCCGAGCGCATCGGCCTCGTGTCGCTCGCGGTGGAGGAGGCCGACCTGCTGCCGCGCGCCTACGAGGTGGCTGACCGGCTCGCGGCCGGCAGCCAGAGCGCCATCCGCCTGACCAAGTACGCGCTGAACAACTGGCTGCGCCAGGCCGGCCCGACCTTCGATGCCTCGCTGGCGCTCGAATTCATGGGCTTCGCGGGCGCCGACGTGCGCGAGGGCGTGGCCTCGCTGCGCGAGCGGCGCGCGCCGAACTTCGGCTGACAGGTCAGGCCTTGCGCAAACCTTGCAGCGTCTGCAGCAGCACGACGCGTGTCTGGCCCAGGATCATTCCCTTCCACTCGTCGTTGTCGCAGTAGAACGCGTCGCGCAGCTGCGCGCGGATCTCGCGCTTCTGCATCTCCGGCGCTTCGGGGTGGCGGCGCAGCCAGGTGTCGGCGCGCAGGCGCGTGAGCACTTCGCCGTCGGGCAGCGTGCCGAACTCCAGCCCCATCGGTGCGATCTTCGCGTTCGGGCATTCGTCGTAGGCGGTCGAAATGACGGGGCCCGACACGTCGGCCGAGGCCGAGTCGCCGGCAAAGGGCGCGAACACGTCGGCGCCCCACCATTCATGGGCCCGTGCGAGGTCTTCGGGCGCGTTGCGGCCCGGGTAGATTTTCTCGCCATGGCCGTAGGGCCCGAGGCCCGTGTGCACGTCGATCCAGCCGAGGTGCGTGGCCGACGCGGCGTACTTGCGCAGGATCGCGCGGATCGTCTTGTTGCTCCACGAGGGCGCGGTGCCGCCGTAGAACAGGCCGTCGGGCGATGCGTACTGGCCCCTGGTGACGGCTGCGCGGAAGGCACGCATGCCGTGCTTGCCGACATAGGCGGCCACAGCCGCTTCGTCGGCGGCCGTGGGCGGCCAGGTCGCGGTCAGCACCAGTGGCTCGACCTCGGCGTATTCGGCGTTCACCGGCAGCGGCGCATGGAAGTCGATGTGGTTGCGGTTCAGGTCGATGTTGTCTTCGTTCGTGCGGTGCAGGTGCGAGAACCCGTGTGGGTTGATGGCGTGCACCAGCAGCAGCGACACGCCGGCCTGCTCGAGCCGCGAGAGCAGGTCGGCGTCGTTGAGCGTGGCGACCTGCGTGCCCGAGCCGCAGAAGCCCTCGGGGCCGTGCGTGCCCGAGCTCACGAGCAGGACCTTCTTCGCGTCGATCGAGCCGACCAGCGCCACGTCGGTGGCCAGTTCTTCGCCGAGCGCGCCGCGGTGCGCTTCGAGCACGAACGACTCGACGGCCGCGCCGCGCTGCGCGGCGGCCTCGAGGAACTTGGCGCGGGCTTCGACATACGTGCCCGAGAAAAAGCGTGTAGCGGCGGTGGGTTGTGCTTGCATGAGGTGAGGACTCCTGTGCTTTGAAGATGGGAGGCCGTCAGGCCGCCGCGTGGGCGCCCGCGGCATCGATGTCGCGGCCGGTGTGGTCGCGCAGCCAGAGCAGGCCGAGCAGCGACACCAGGGTCATCGCCACCAGGTACCACGCCGGTGCGAGCTTGTTGCCGGTGGTGTTGAGCAGCCAGGTGCTGATGAAAGGCGCGAAGCCGCCGAACAGCGCGACGCCCACGCTGTACACCAGCGACATGCCGCTGGCGCGCACCGCCTTCGGGAACATCTCGGGCAGCATCGTGATGCCGGGCACCGTTTGCACCACGAGGCCGATGCTCAGCACGCCAAGCACGACGAACAGCACCGTGGGCGTGGGCGAGGCGTTGAGCCACAGGAAGCCCGGGTAGATCAGGATCGCCAGCACGATGCGGCTCCAGGCAATGAGCGGCTTGCGGCCCACCGCGTCCGACAGCCTGCCCACGAAGGGCGCGAGCGCGAACGAGATCAGGCCGGTGAGCGCGGCGCCGAACAGCGCCGCCGATGGCGTGAGGCCCAGCTCGCGTACCGCATACGTCGGCATGTAGAAGGTGACGACATAGGCTGCCGTGGTGCCGCCCACCAGCGAAAGAATGGCGGCCAGCACCGTTTTACCGTGCTGCGTGCAGACGATCTTCAGGCTGCTCTCGCGCGGTGCGGCGGCATCCTCCGGCGAGATGTGCAGCGACTCTTCGAGGTGGCGGCGGATGTACATGCCCACCGGCGCGATCAGCATGCCGATGACGAAGGGCACGCGCCAGCCCCAGCTCTGCATCGCCTCGGGCGTGAGCGTGAAGGTGAGCCCGCCCACCACCACGGCACCGAGCATCACGCCCAGGCCCTGGCTCGCGAACTGCCAGCTCGCCATGTAGCCGCGGTTGGCGGGCGTGGCGTGTTCGACCAGCAGCGTGGTCGATGCGCCGACCTCGCCGCCGGCCGAGAAACCCTGGATGAGCCGCGCCAGCACGATGACGATGGGCGCCGCCACGCCGATGGCCGCGTACGTGGGCGTGAACGCGATCAGCGCGCAGCCCAGCGCCATCAGGAAGATGGTCAACGTCATGGCCTTCTTGCGGCCCGCGCGGTCGGCGTACGCGCCGATGACGATGCCGCCCAGCGGCCGCATGATGAAACCCACGCCGAAGCTCGCCACCGTCAGCAGCAGCTGGCCGTACGAATTGAAGGTCGGAAAGAAGAGCTTGCCGATCACCAGCGCCAGGAAGCCGTAGACGGTGAAGTCGAAGAACTCCAGCCCGTTGCCGATGGTGGTGGCAACGATGGTCTGGCGCCTGCGTGCGGATGACGAAGGCGGGTTGCTTGGGTTGCTCATGTCTCTCCAGTGTTTGCTTTTCGAAGGTGTCGGTCGAAGGTATGCCTTCGATCGCGCCGGATGCTAGAGACTCGCCGCTGTCATGAAAAGACAATAATTGGGCGTCAAAGATAACTTTTGGTTGTCATGAAACCCAATCAGTTGCACGCCTTCGTGGCGGTGGTCGAGCAGATGAGCATCCGTGCCGCGGCCCGCGTGCTGGGCATTTCCCAGCCGGCCGTGACCAAGATCGTGCGGGAGCTGGAGCGCGAGGTCGGCGCGCCGCTGGTGGAGCGCAGCGTCAAGGGCGTGCGGCTCACCGAATTCGGCAAGGCTTTTGCGCCGCGCGCACGGCTGCTGCTGGCCGACATGCAGCGCGCACGCGACGAGATCGCGCAGATCCGCGACGGACTCACGGGCAAGGTCTCGCTGGCCGTCAGCACTTCATTCGCGCTCACGGTGCTGCCGGCCGCGTTCAAGGACTTTCACGCGCGGCTGCCGGCGGTCGACGTGCAGTTCAGCGAAACCGTGCTGCCCTGGATGCTGGCGCGCCTGCGCGAAGGCTCGCTCGATTTCGCGGTGGCGCACGTGGTGCCCGGCCGGCTCGACCCGCAGTTCGAGGCCATGGAGCTCTTTCCGGTGAAGCTGGTGGTGGGCCTGCGCGATCGCCATCCGCTGCGCGCGAGCCGCTCGATCCGTGAGCTCTACCAGGCCGAGTGGATTCTTCCGGGCGATGACCATTTCAGCGGCCGCGAAGCCGTGTCGCCGCTGCTGCCGCTGGGCCTGCCGCCGCCGGCGCGGGTGATCCAGGGGCAGTCGGTCACGGTGGCGCTGGCGCTGGTGGGGCAGATGGACCTGGTCGGCCTGTTCGTCGAGCCGTTGGCCACGCTGACCTTCAAGCGCCACGGCATCCGGCGCGTGGAGATCGAGGAAGAGCTGCCGATGCTCAGCGTCAGCGTCATCAAGCGCCGTGGGCAGCTGCTGACGCCGGCCGCGCAGCATTTCGTCGAATGCATCCAGCGGGCCTCGGCGGCGGCGATGGGCGGTTAGTTCGGAGGAAAGTCGACGCCGGTTTCACCGGTCTTCCACGGCGCGTACTTGTGCATGGCGCGCTCGAACAGGTCCGAGGCGGTCCAGCCCGACAGCCACGCCCGCAGGTGGGGCCAGGGCTGGGCATCGAACCATGCCGGGTCGACCATCGCGAACTGGCGCACGAAGGGCATGACGGCGGCGTCGGCCAGCGTGGCGTGGGCGCCGGCCAGATGCGGCGTGGCCGACAGCCTGGCTTCGAGGCCGCGCAGGAACTGGGCGCCGCGCTCGCGGGCGGGCTCTCCGCCATCCGCATGCCGGTCGGGATATTTGTAGCGGTCGAGCTGGGGCTTGAAGTCGTCGTCGCAGGCGGCGACCAGCGCGAGCATGTCCTGCAGCGTGCCGGTGCCGGGCTGCAGCCAGCGCCGCGGATCGTTGCGGCGCAGGGTCCACAGCATCACGTCGAAGCTTTGTTCCAGCACCGTGCCGTCTTCGATGAGCAGTACGGGCACCGTGCCCTTGGGCGAGGCCTGCAGCATCTCGGCGGGCTTGTTCTTCAGCACCACTTCGCGCAGCTCGCAAGACTGGCCGCTCGCGACCAGCGCGAGGCGGGCACGCATCGCGTAGGGGCAGCGGCGAAACGAGTAGAGGACGGGGAGAGCGTTGGGCATGCGCGGCGTACAGGCGAAGCGGCCGATTTTCGGTGACCGCGCCCGGTCGCGTGCGGGCAGGTTTTTCCACACAATCGCCGCATGCGCGAACGTCTTTTCCTCCGGCTCGACGACGACCCCTTGCACGGGCCTGAATCGAACGTGCCCGCCGGCACGCTGCGCGCGCTGCCGGTTGGGGGCTGCCCTACGCGGCCACTGCTGCAGGCGCCGTTCACCAGCGCCGGCGCCATCGGGCAGCACGCGTTCATTCACCCTCATGGCCTTCGGCAAAGGTCTCGCGGTACAGCAGGATGTGCGAGACGCTGTGCGGCGTCACGCCCACCGAGTTCATGGGCCGGGCGGTTTCGGTTTCTTCCAAGACGGCGGGCTGAGGGCGGACTATCTTCGTCCGCGCTCATGCAAAACGGATCGAAGGAGCTCATCGAATGAAGGACGAGAACACAAGTCGCCCGCTGAAGGATTGCGTGGCGGTGGTCACCGGCGCGAGCCGCGGCGCGGGGCGCGGCATTGCGGTCGAACTGGGCGCGGCCGGCGCCACCGTGTACGTCACCGGGCGCAGCACGCGCGAAAGGCCCGCCGATAGCTACGGCCAGTTGCTCGCCTTGTCGGACATGGCCGTGGTGCCCGGCAGCATCGACGACACCGCCGACGAGGTCACGCGCCAGGGCGGCCGCGGCATCGCCGTGCGATGCGATCACACGAACGAACAGGAAGTGGCCGCGCTCTTCGCCCGCGTGGAGCGCGAGGCAGGCCGCCTCGACCTGCTGGTGAACAACGCCTGGGGCGGCCACGAGACGTTCACGGGCGTGTTCGACGCGCCTTTCTGGGAGCACCCGCTCGCCAACTGGGACGCGATGTTCGACCGCGGCGTGCGCAACCACCTCGTGTCGAGCCGCTGCGCCGCGCCGCTGATGGTGCGGCGCAAAAGGGGGCTGATCGTCACCACCACCTTCTGGGACCGCGCCCACTACCTGCGCGGCAATCTCTTCTACGACCTGGCCAAGGCGTCGATGACGCGGCTGGCCTTCGGCATCGCGCAGGAGCTGAAGCCGCACGGCGTGGCCTCGGTCGCGGTGTCTCCAGGCTGGATGCGCACCGAGTTCGTGCTCGCGGGTCACAAGACCGACGAGGCGCACTGGCAACAGCGGCCCGAGCTGGCGCGCACCGAATCGCCGCGCTACCTGGGGCGGGCGGTCGCGGCGCTGGCGGGCGATGCGCGGGTGCTGGAGAAAAGCGGTGAGGTGTTGCGCGTGGCCGATCTGGCGCGCGAGTACGGCTTCACCGACATCGATGGAAGGCAGGTCGCGGCTTTCGAGATGCAGGCCGGGCCGTAGGACAAGTTCGCGCCCGACCGGGGAAAAGCACGTACCGGCAACGGCCTGCGCGCGGGTGCACCATGCACGTCAATCCCTTCAATCACCCCAGGAGGTGACCTGCCATGTCCGCCCCAGCCGAAGCCACCGAACTGGTATCCGCCAGCCGGCTTGCCCATTCCAGTTCCGTCCGGTTCCCGGGCGAAAGCGTCGCCTACCGGCGGGCTCGCACGGAACTCCTTGCCGAGGAGATCGATTTGCGCCGACGCATCGAACGCGTCGCGGAAATGCGCCGCGCGCTGCCCCCGGGCGGCGAGGTGCCGCAGGACTACGAGTTTCAGGGAGTCGGCGGGCCGGTCAGGTTCTCCGAACTCTTCGGCAAGCACGGCACGCTCATCACCTACAACTGGATGTATGGCCCGAAACGCGAGCGTCCGTGCCCCATGTGCACCTCGCTGCTGAGCGCCTACGACGGCGAGATGCCCGATATCCTGCAGCGTGTGGCGTTCGCGGTCGTCGCGAGCTCGCCGATCGAGCGGATGACGGCTTTCGCCAGGGAGCGGGGCTGGCGGCACCTGCCGCTGTACTCATCGGCCGGCAACACCTTCAACCGCGACTACGCCGGCGAGACGCCCGACAGCGGCGACAACCCGGCATTCAATGTGTTCCGGCGCGAGGGCCGGACGATTCGCCACTTCTGGGGCAGTGAAATGGGCCTCGGAACCGCGGACCCGGGGCAGGACCCGCGCGGCGCGCCCGATGCGATGCCGATATGGAACCTGCTCGACCTGACGCCCGAAGGGCGGGGGACGGACTGGTATCCGAAGCTTGCCTATTGAACCTGCGATCTCGCGCAGTTGCCGCAGGTGCCGTGCAGCGTGAGTGCGGTGCGGCGCGTGTCGATGCCCTGCTTGCGCAAGGTCCGCCCCAGCCGGCCCATCATCTTCGGCAGCTCGGGGTCTGACGGCAGCGCCAGCACCTTGTGGCACTGGTCGCATTCGAAGATGTTGCCCGACTCGGCCTCCACGTGGCGCGAGAAGCGGTTGATGCGGTCGGCGACCACGCGGCGGTCGCACAGGCCGGCCTCGACCAGGCGGTCGAGCACGCGGTAGATGGTCACGCGGTCGGGCGCTTCGCCGGTGGCCGTGGTGTAGGCCGCGGCCACTTCCTCATGCGTCAGCGGTTGCGAGCTGTGTTCGATCAGTTCGAGCACGGTCTGCGCGGCGCGGGTCACGCGCAGACCGCTGCCGCGCAGCAGGGCTTCGCTGTCGAACGGCGGGGCCAGGGCGGACTTCGGACGCGAGGTGGTGGTCTTCATAGGCGAAACGCCATTGTGTTGCATTCCGCAGCGCCGTGGGCCGTATCTCCGGAACGCAGCACACCGGCGCAACGATGTGCAAGCCAGCCAACCGGTCGTTTCGGTTCTTGTGGCGGGCCCCGAATGCGCTAAGGTCTGGCCATCCGCATTCCTGAATACCTTTGTCCGACCATGTCCCGTCCCCCCATCGAGATCGAAACCGCCCCCAATCCCATCGCCACGGTGATCGTGATGCACGGCCTCGGCGCCGACGGCAACGATTTCGTGCCCATCGCCAACGAACTCGACCTCTCGGCCGTGGGCCCGGTGCGCTTCGTGTTCCCCAATGCGCCGGTGATGCCCGTGACCATCAATGGCGGCTACCAGATGCCGGCCTGGTACGACATCGCCTTGCCCGACCTGGCGGCGCAGGAGGACGAGGCCGGCCTGCGCCGCTCGCAGGCGACCATCGAGGCGATCATCTCGAATGAAAAGGCCCGTGGCATCGCCGCCAGCCGCATCGTGGTGGCCGGCTTCTCGCAAGGCTGCGCGATGGCGCTCATGACGGGCCTGCGCCACATCGAGCGCCTGGCCGGCATCGTCGGCCTCTCCGGCTACCTGCCGATCGCGGCCACCACGGCGGCCGAGCGGCACGCAGCCAACCACGAAACGCCCGTGTTCCTCGCCCACGGCCGGCAGGACCCCGTGGTGCCCCTGGCCGCCGCGATGCGCTCGCGCGACGCGCTGGCCGCTCTGGGCCATGCCGTCGAGTGGCACGAATACACGATGGCGCATTCGGTGTGCATGGAAGAAATCGCCGACCTCAACAGCTTCCTGCTGCGGGTGCTCGGCCGAAACTTGTCGAAGGAGGCAACAAAATGATTCTGGTCATCGGACACGCCCTGGCAAAGCCCGACACCCTGCAGGCGATGCTCGCCATCAGCACCGAGCACGTGCTGCGCTCGCGCGCCGAGCCCGGCTGCATCTCGCACGAGGTCGCTACCGACGCGCAGGAGCCGCTGCGCCTGACTTTCGTGGAGCGCTGGAGCGACATGGCCGCGCTGCAGGTGCACTTCCGCGTGGATGCCTCGCGGGCTTTCGGCAAGGCGCTCGCGGCCATGGCCGACGGCACGCCGGAGATGCACGTCTACGAGTCGAGCGAGATCGATCTGTCGGCGGGCCGCACCAGGGCCTGAGCTTCACGCGCCATCCGCGGCGCTGCCTATGCAGAGAGCTATCAAAAACATAGCGAGCAACAGGGTAGCGGGGCGAGGGATTCCCTGCACGAGCAATGCCCGCGCGCCCGTGCTACCTTCCAGCCCCTCAGAAGATTGATGGGTATAACAATATGAGCAACAGATTGCAGGAGAGACTGGTTGCACTTTCAGCCGCACGACTGAAGGGCATGCGGCGTGGCATCGAGAAGGAAAGCCTGCGCGCGCTCCCCGACGGCAAGCTCGCGCTGACGCCGCATCCGATCGCCCTGGGCTCCGCGCTCACGCATCCGCACATCACCACCGACTTCAGCGAATCGCAGCTCGAACTCATCACGGGCGTGCATGCGGGCGTCGAATCGGCACTCGAGGAACTGACGCGGGTTCACCAGTTCACCTACCGCGTGCTCGACCAGCTCGGAGACGAGCGCCTCTGGGTGTCGAGCATGCCCTGCGGCCTGCCGACCGACGAGACGATTCCGATCGGCCGCTACGGCTCATCGAACGTGGGCCGCGCCAAGAGCGTCTACCGCATGGGCCTGAGCCACCGTTATGGCCGCCGCATGCAGACCATCTCGGGCATCCACTACAACTGGTCGCTGCCCGACGTGTCGAGCGAACAGTACTTCGCGCTGATCCGCAATTTCCGCCGCCAGGCCTTTTTGCTGCTGTACCTGTTCGGCGCCTCGCCGGCCCTGTGTTCGAGCTTCGTGGCGGGTCGCCCGCACGAACTGCAGCCGCTGGGCGATGGCAGCATGTTCATGCCGCACGGCACCTCGCTGCGTATGGGCCGCCTGGGCTACCAGAGCGATGCGCAGGCCTCGCTGGCCGTGAGCTACAACAGCCTCGAGGGCTACGCGGCCTCGCTGCAGGACGCGCTCACGCGCCCGTGGCCGGCATACGAAGCCATCGGCATCCGCAACCTCGGCGGCGACTACAACCAGCTGGGCACCAGCCTGCTGCAGATCGAGAACGAGTTCTACGGCACCATCCGTCCCAAGCGCGTGATCAACCCCGGCGAGCGCCCGCTGCATGCGCTGCGCGAGCGCGGTGTGGAATACGTCGAGGTGCGCCTGATGGACCTCGACCCCTTCGAAACCGTCGGCATCAACGCGCAGACGATGCGCTTCATCGACGTGTTCCTGCTGCACTGTCTGCTGAGCGACAGCCCCGACGACACGCCGCAGGAAATCGCCGAGCTCGCACAGAACCAGCACCTCACGGCCGCGCGCGGCCGCGAGCCGGGCCTGAAGCTGCTGCGCGGCGGGCGCGAGGTGGCGCTGGCCGACTGGGGCCTGGAGCTGGTCGAGCAGTGCCAGCCCATCGCCGCCGCGCTCGACGCGGCGCAGGGCGGCACGGCGCATGCCGACGCGGTGCGCGCCGCCAGGGCCGCGCTGCACAACCCCGACAGCCTGCCCTCGGCACGCGTACTCGCGGCCGTCGAGAAAGACCACGGCAACTCCTTCATCGGCTTCGTGCGCGCCCAGTCCGAGCAGACCCGCGCTACGCTGCTGGGCCTGCCGTTCCCGGCCGCGCAGCAGGCCGAATTCGAGCAGATGACGGCCGAGTCGCTGCAGGAGCAGAAGCGCATCGAGGCGGCCGACACCATGCCCTTCGAGATCTACCGCGAGCAGTACGTCTCGCCCGCGCGCCTGGGCGTGTCACGCGGCCGCATGGCCGTCGCCGCTTAGGACTTTGGTTCAGTCTTCGTTTCGAGCCTCCTTCGCTTGACGACAGGGGCGGGGGCGGATGACCTACAGGCATTGACCCGCATTGCCCACCGCGTGCAAACGGGCCGGGGCGAAGATGGCCGCCATGCGGTTCAAGGCGTATCTCGTCGAAGACAGCCCGGTGATCCGGGAGAACCTGGCCGGTTTTCTGGAAGACGTGGCCGAGGCACAAGTCGTGGCTTCCGCGAGCACCGAGCAGGAGGCCATCGAGTGGCTGCGCCTGCACGCCTCCAAGGACGACTGGGACCTGATCATCATCGACCTGTTCCTCCAGCGCGGCAACGGGTTCGGCGTGATTCGCGCCTGCCGTCACCGGGCGCCGCACCAGAAGGTGGTCGTGCTCAGCAACTACGCCACCGCCGACATGCGCGAGCGTTCGCGCGCGCTGGGCGCCGATGCCTTCTTCGACAAATCGGCCGAACTCGACCAGCTGGTGGCCTTCTGCGAGAAGGTGCGCTCTCCCGGGTGACGCGCGCACGACTGGGGTCGTACGCCTTCTGGGGTAAAACGCCACGCTGCCGCCCGAGGCGGCGCCGAGCAACTCCCAGGAAAGCGACAGAGAGAAATGAGCAACAACAGCAGCATCGACTTCAAGGGCCGCGTGGCCATCGTGACCGGCGCGGGCGGCGGCCTCGGCCGCCAGCACGCGCTGGCGCTGGCCGCGCGCGGCGCGAAGGTGGTGGTCAACGACCTGGGCGGCGCGCGCGATGGCTCCGGCGGTTCGGTGAGTGCCGCGCAGGCGGTGGTCGACGAGATCAAGGCCGCGGGCGGCGAAGCTATTGCCAATGGCGCGTCCGTCACGGACTTCGAGGCGGTGCAGGCCATGGTCCAGCAGGCGGTCGACGCCTGGGGCCGCGTCGACATCCTGGTCAACAACGCCGGCATCCTGCGCGACAAGAGCTTCGCCAAGATGGAGCTGGCCGATTTCAAGCTGGTGGTCGACGTGCACCTGATGGGCGCGGTGAACTGCACCAAGGCCGTCTGGGCGCTCATGAACGAGCAGAAGTACGGCCGCATCGTGATGACCACCTCGTCGTCGGGCCTGTACGGCAACTTCGGCCAGAGCAACTACGGCGCGGCCAAGCTCGCGCTGGTGGGCCTGATGCAGACCTTGAGCATCGAAGGCGCGAAGAACGACATCCGCGTGAACTGCCTGGCGCCCACCGCCGCCACCCGCATGACCGAGGACCTGTTCCCCAAGGAAATGCTGGAGGCCTTCCGCCCCGAGGCCGTGGTGCCCGCGATGCTGGTGCTGGCCGCCCAGGACGCGCCCAACCGCACCATCCTGTGCGCGGGCGCTGGCACCTTCGAGGCCGCGCACATCACGCTGACGCAGGGCGCCTGGCTGGGCATCGACGCCGACACGCCGGAGCAACTGGCGGCGCGCCTGTCGGAGGTCACGCAGCGCGAAGGCGAGGTCGTGCCGCAGAGCGGTACTGCGCAGGGCGCGAACGAAGTCGCCAAGGGCATGGCGAACGCGAAGAGGGGCTGATCGACGTCCATGGTGCCCATGGCGCTTGACCTCGAGTGCACTCGAGCATTTCCAATGAATTCTCCGGGTATCCGGTTCATTCAATCCAAGGAAATCAAGCCATGAACACGATCGACAACAAGGCCCTGGTCCAGCGCATCCATGACGAGCTGGACAAGGGCAACGGCCAGGCCTTCGTCGACAGCCTGGCGGACGACGCCAGCTGGAAGCTCGAAGGCACCACCCCGTGGTCGCGCACCTACCGGGGCAAGAAGGCGATCCGGGAGGAGCTGCTGAACCCGCTCTTCGCGCAATTCGCGGCGCCCTACGTGAGCAAGACCGAACGCATCATCGCCGAGGGCGACCGCGTCGTGGTGCTGTTCAGCGGCGACGTGCCCACCAAGGCCGGCAAGCGCTACAACAACCGCTACTGCTACGTCTATCGACTCGAAGGAGGCAAGGTGAAAGAGCTGACCGAGTACTTCGACACCGCACTGGTCCAGGAGGCGCTGCAGGCGCCCCCGATCGCCGTTGCCGCCCATGCCGGCTGACGGCGGCACGCCTTTCCACATCGGCGAGCTGGCCACGCGCACCGGCCGCACGGTGCACGCCATCCGCTGGTACGAGACGCAGGGCCTGGTGCCCGGCGTGGCGCGCGACGAGGGCGGCCGGCGCCTCTACGTCGAGCTGCACGTCGGCTGGCTCGATCTGATGGAGCGCCTGCGCCGCACCGGCATGTCGATTGCCGAGATGCGCGAATACACCGCGCTGGCAGTACAGGGCAAGGTCACGCTGCGCCAGCGGCGCGACATGCTCGCCGCGCACCGCGAGCGCGTGACGCAGACCATTGCCGAGTGGAAGCGGGCGCTGTCACTGGTCGACCGCAAGATCGGCTTCTACGACGAATGGATGGCCAGCGGCCACCGCCCGCCGCTCGTTCCCGCCGAAAAAACGCCCGGCCCGAAGCCACCGAAGCGCAAGGGCAGGTGAGCGGACCTACTCCGCGATGAAGCCCGGGTCGGTGCGGATCGAGCCGCGGTCGCGGTGGTTGTGCAGGCGCCCCAGCGTGTTGTCCAGCAAGCGCTTGAGCTTGTCGGCCGCGCCGCGGAAGGCCTCGTCGAGGCTGGTAGCGTGCTGCGTCACCGCCAGCGGCTGGTGGTGCGCCAGGCGCGCTTCCATCACGCAGCACTTGTCGCCGCCGCCAGTCTTGTCGTGGTTCTCGTCGCTCAAGTGCACTTCGACGCGCGTCACGTCGTCGACGAAACGGCTCAGGTGCTGCTTGATCTCGGTGTCGGCCCAACGCTCCAGCGCGTCCTTGTTCGTGATGCCGTTGCTCGTGTTGACCTGAATCTGCATGCAATATTCCTGCTGGATGGATGGATGAACGAAGGCCCACTGTGCGCCCCCGTGTGCCCCGGCGTGCGTAGGCCTGTTTCCTACCCATGCGCCGGGCAGGGTCCGCAAGGCGGGGCAACAGAGGTTCAGCTCTGGATGTACGTGGTCAGCTGCTCGATGGTGGCCTCGTGGTCCGAGATGATGTCGTCCATCAGGTCCTGGATGGAGATCATGCCGATGACCTTCTCGCCGTCGACCACCGGCAGGTGGCGAAACTTGCGCTGGCTCATCAGCGTCATGCAGGCGCGCGTGCGGGTCTGCGGGGTGACGGTCATCACGTCGGGCGTCATGATGTCGCGCACCTTCACTTCCTTCGAGTTCTTGCCCTGCAGCGCGACCTTGCGGGTGTAGTCGCGTTCGGACAGGAAGCCCACCAGCTTCTCGCCGTCCATCACCATCAGCGCGCCCACCTCGAAGCGCGCCAAGGTGGAGAGCGCATCGAACACGCTGGTGTCGGGGGAGGTGCGCCATGCTGCGGAATCATGGCGCTTGAGCAGTTCGGAGACGGGTTTCATCGCGGGTAACTCCATCAAAGGGTTTCGATTCGACCGACGCTCGGGCGCCGCACTCGGTCAAATCATAGGGGCGATGACTGCCCCCGCGATGCAAACCCCCTAGGGGATTGCGCGTGTTTGCAACGCACGCGCAATGCGCGAGAACTTAAGGCTGGGCGGGCGCGGCGGCCAGCATGCGGCTCAACGCCACGGGATCGCCCACCACTGTCTTCACAAGGCCCTTCTCGTCGAACTGCACCTGGAACTCCGACCAGCTGTCGCGCCAGTAGCGCCACACGGGCGCGTCGAGGCTGGGGTTCTCGCTGGCAACCGGGTAGCCGATGGCCATCAGCACCTGCTCGCGCGTCATGCCGGGCATCACCTTCACGGCGAGGATGGCGTCGCGCACGGCGGGCGGGAAGGCCGCCATCTTCTGCTTCGGGTCTTCGGTCACCACATAGCGCTGCGCGAACGCAGGCAACGGGATGTTGCGGCTGTAGTCGTTCTTGATGCGCTGCGGCTTGCCGGCCAGATCCAGGTTGAACCAGCGGAAGTCGTACGCGGTGATGCGCGCCGGCGTGCCCACCGCGACGATGCTCGTGCCCTGCTCGTCGTAGTTGATGTCGCTGATCGAGTCGCCGTAGGTGCGCATGTTGCAGCACAGGTAGCCGTTGATCATGGGGCCGGGGGGAGGAGAGGGCCGCTGGGCATGGGCGACGGTGACGGTCGCGGGCACGACGATGGCTGCCAGCAGGGCGGCAGCGGCAAGGCGCTTGAACATGGATTTCCCTCGAAGTTGTTGGAGTGGCTGCGCGGGGCAGCGCGCGGATTCTAGGATCGAACAGGCCCGAAGCGAAGGCAGAATGCCCGCATCCAGCTATCGAAAGCGTAGCAACAAGGTCCCGTTCAGGTTCCCGGTTCACAATGCGCACCCGGCCCCCTTTCGGTGGCCACCCCATTCCCAAACAGCGCGAAAGAAAGAGCCAACCGATGGCGATCCAGTGGTTCCCCGGTCACATGTATGCGACCCAGAAGGCCATCACCGAGCGGGTGAAGGACATCGACGTGGTCATCGAACTGCTCGATGCGCGCCTGCCCGGCTCCAGCGCCAACCCGATGCTGGCCGAGCTCACGGCCGGGCGGCCCACGCTGAAGGTGCTCAACAAGCAGGACCTGGCCGACCCCGCGCGCACCGCACTCTGGCTGGCGCACTACAACGCGCTGCCCGCCACGCGCGCCATCGGGCTCGATGCGAGCCAGACCACACCCGCGCAACAACTCGTGAAGGCCTGCCACGAGCTTTCACCCAACCGCGGCGGCATGGCCAAGCCGATGCGCGTGCTGATCTGCGGTATTCCCAACGTGGGCAAGTCGACCCTCATCAACACGCTCACCGGCGGGCGCAAGGCCAAGACCGGCGACGAGGCCGGCATCACCAAGCTCGAACAGCGCATCACGCTGGCCGACGACTTCTACCTGTGGGACACGCCCGGCATGCTGTGGCCGCGCATCATCGTGCCCAAGAGCGGCTACAACCTCGCAGCCAGCGGCGCGGTGGGGCGCAACGCCTTCGACGAGGAAGAGGTGGCGCTGGAATTGCTCAACTACCTCAAGACGCACTACGCCGCGGGCGTGGCCGCGCGCTTCAAGCTCGTGGAGCTCGACACCGAGACCATGGCCGGCATGAAGGACGAAGCGCTGCTCGACACCATCGGCCGCAAGCGCGGCGCGCTGCTGGGCAAGGGCCGCGTCAACCTTCAAAAGGCAGCGGAGATCGTGATGCACGAGTTTCGCGCGGGCAACCTGGGGCGGATCACGCTCGAAACGCCCGACGAGTTCGCGCTGTGGCTGGCCGATGGCCAGCGTGCCGATGCCGAGCGCGCGGCGAAGAAGGCGGCGCGCAAGCACAGGGGCAAGCCGAAGCCCGAGATCGCGCCCGAACAGGACGCCTGAGAGAGCGCCTGAGAGACGCCCGCCACTCCGGCGCGAAGAGCGCCGCTGTCGCCAATGCAACTGTTCACTACCCCGCCCGTCACGCGCGTGACGGCGCTTGTCCTGCGTGGTTCGTAGAGTGGCTTGAACCGCTTCTCACACCCGCCCCCGCAAAGGACACGCCATGCTCGAAACCTTCAAGGCTCTCAACGAAACCGCATCCTTCAATCGCTGGGCCGGCATCGAGGCCACCCAGGCCGGCAACGGCGAGGCCGAGCTGCGCATGAAATGGCGCAAGGAAGACATGGGGCAATACGCCGGCTTCCTCCACGCGGGGATGATCTCCGCACTGCTCGATACCGTGAGCGGCTACGCAGCCGCCACGCTGGCCGGCCGCGTGATGACCTCGCACTTCTCGGTGAACTTCATGTTACCGGCCGTGGGTCAAGCCTTCGTGGCACGCGCACGGGTGGCGAAGGCCGGGCGCAAGCAGGTGTTCGTTGCGTCCGAGCTTTATGCGCAACCCGAAGGCGGAGGCGACGATGCGCTCAAGCTCGTGGCGACGGGGAACGCCATCCTGGTTCCGGTGGAAGAGGCTGCGGCGAAGCCGGCTGCCTGAGCTTCAGCCCGAACAGCGGCCGAAGCCAGTTCACGCGGCGGATCAGCCCGTCGGTCAGCGCCCAGCAGCCAAACACCGTGAGCGCCACCAGCAGCGCGGGCTCCAGCACCGGGCCGAGCGCAAGCGGCGCCAGCGCGCTCGCGGCGGCGATGATCAGCGTCTGGTGCAGCACGTACCACGGGTACACCGACTCGTTGGCCCAGCGAAGCCAGGGCCATGGGCGGTTCAGGTGGCGGTGGGCATGGCCGAGGATGGCCGCGACGGCCAGCCACAGGTAGAGCACGCGCAGGGTGTCCATCGGCAGGCCGGACGCCGGGCCCATCGCGCCGGTCCGTAGCGCGATGAGGGCGGCGATCACCGCGACCGCCAGCGCGAGCGACACCCGGCGCAGCCGCTCCAGCTCCCTCCACACGTCGGTGTCCACGCCCATCCAGTAGCCGTAGAGGAACATCGTGAAATACAGGCTGTGCAGGTGGAAGTCGCGCACCAGGTTGTGCGTGGGTGGAAAGCGCGAGGCCAGCAGCGTGGTGAAGACGAGCAGCGGCACCGCCGGCAGCATCAGCAGCTTCCAGCCCCGCAGGCCGTTGAAGCCGCGCCGCAGCCATTGGCCGGCGGCGGAATTCCACAGCGGCAGCGTCAGCGCGACCAGCGCCGTGTAGGTGAACAGATAGGGCAGGTACCAGAGGTGGTTCCAGGTGATGCCGAACTCCGCGCCGTCGAAGGCCCGCTTCGGCCAGGGTTCGGCCATCGACAGGTAGCGCAGCACGAAGGCGCCGAAGCCTGGCGCGACCAGCCCGTTGGCCACGCCCTGCGCATAGGCCTGGTACGGCACGATCACCGCCATGCCGAAGGCCAGTGGCAGCATCAGCCGCAGGCCCCGGCTGCGCAGCAGGCCCCAGGTTCCCTGGCCCCGGCTCAGGAAGCCGAGCGACACGCCCGAGACCAGGAAGACGAGGTCCATGCGCCAGAGGTTCAGGATGCGCATCGGCCACTGCAGCCATTCGGCCGCGTGCGGGCTCTTGAGGTGCCAGGGCCAGTCGGCCACGTAGTACATGCCCGCGTGATAGAGGATGACGAACAGGAAGGCCAGCGCGCGCAGGGCGTCGATGTCGTGGCGGCGATGGCAGGGCGGGTTGGCGGCGATGTTCATCGCAAGCTCCTCGAAGCAAAGAAGCCGCGATGCTCGGGCCCGTGGCGGCTGCGCGGCGTATCCGGGGGACGGATGCCCCCCGCTTTGTGACGAGCGGTGGCCCCGAGGGACGAAATTCACTGCCCCCGGGCCCGTTTTCGGGAGAATCCCGCCCCATGGGAGACCCACGCAGGAACCTCTACGAGCGCTACGAGCCGATCCGCCGCCCCGTGGAGGTGGCGTTCTGGATCGTGCTGATGGCCCTGCAGACCGTGTTCAGCACGATGGTCGCGATCGTCGACATGCGCACGCGCGCTGTGCCGCGCGCGAACTGGGAGGTCGCGACCTGGGAAGGGTCGAGCCACCTGGTGCTGTTGCTGCTGATCCCGGCGCTGGTCGCCGTCGAGCGCCGGCTGTCGCCGCTGGCGCGCGGGCACTGGGTGCGCTTCCTGGCCTGGCATGCGTTGGCGAGCGTGGCGTTCAGCGTGGTCCACGTGGTGGGCATGTTCGGGTTGCGCGCAGTCGTCTACGCGATCGCCGGCGAGCGCTACGACTTCGGCGGCTGGGTCGACCAATGGGGCTACGAGTACCTGAAGGACGTGCGGGTGTACGCGAGCATCGTCTTCGGCATCTGGGCCTATCGGCTGTTCATGCTGCGGCTGCAGGGCGAGGCGCGGGTGCTCGATGCGCCGGAGGCTCCGGCGGAACCGGAGGGAGCCGCACCCGCCGAGCCCGAAGCCTTGTCGCCACCCGTGCGCCCCGAGCGCTTCCTGGTGCGCAAGCTGCGCCGCGAATTCCTCATCGCCGCTACCGACATCGACTGGCTCCAGGCCGAGGGCAACTACGTCGGCCTGCACGTCAACGGCCATGACTACCTGCTGCGCGCCACGCTGACCGACTTCCTGGCGCAGCTCGACCCCGTCCGCTTCGTTCGGGTGCACCGAAGCCATGCGGTGAACCTGGGCCGAATCAAGGAAATCGAGCCGCTGGACGGCGGCGATGCGCGGCTGCACATGCACGACGGCACCACCGTGCCCTGCAGCCGCCGCTACCGGGACGCGTTGCGCGCCAGTGCGGGCTGAACAGGTGCATGGCGGGCTCACGGCAGTCCGTTTTGGTTCATTGCGCACCATCAAAGAGCTTTCAGGCACCATTTTTGCTTCATTGGCCCACCCCTACAGGTCATTCGGGTGCGGCGCACCAATCCAAATCAAAAATCAGCAAGAAGCTTCAATGGACGCACTCAAACAGGGCGCAGACGCGCTGTTCATCCTTCTCGGCGCCATCATGGTTCTGGCCATGCACGCCGGTTTTGCCTTTCTCGAACTGGGCACCGTACGCAAGAAGAACCAGGTCAATGCGCTGGTGAAGATCCTGGTCGACTTCTCGGTCTCGACCATCGTGTATTTCCTCGTGGGCTACGGCGTGGCCTATGGCACGCATTTCTTCGTCGGTGCCACCGAGCTGGCGGAAAAGAGCGGCTACGAGCTGGTGAAGTTCTTCTTCCTGCTCACCTTCGCGGCAGCGATCCCGGCCATCATCTCGGGCGGCATCGCCGAGCGCGCCAAGTTCTGGCCGCAGCTGATTGCCACGGCCGTGATCGTCGGTTTCGTCTACCCGCTGTACGAGGGCATCGCATGGAACAAGCACTTCGGCATCCAGGGCTGGATCGCCTCGCTCACGGGCCACGAGTTCCATGACTTCGCGGGCTCGGTGGTGGTGCACGCGGTGGGCGGCTGGCTCGCGTTGCCGGCGGTGCTGTTGCTCGGCGCGCGGCGCAACCGCTACAGGGGCGACGGCTCGCTGAGTGCGCATCCGCCGTCGAACATCCCGTTCCTCGCGCTCGGTGCGTGGGTGCTGTGCGTGGGCTGGTTCGGCTTCAACGTGATGAGCGCGCAGAGCATCGACAAGATCTCCGGCCTCGTGGCCGTCAACTCGCTGATGGCGATGGTCGGCGGCACGCTGGTCGCGCTGGCCATGGGCAAGAACGACCCCGGCTTCGTCTACAACGGCCCGCTCGCCGGCCTGGTGGCCGTGTGCGCCGGCTCCGACCTGATGCATCCGCTGGGCGCGCTGGTGGTGGGCGGCGTGGCGGGCGCGATCTTCGTCTACATGTTCACGCTGGTGCAGAACAAATGGAAGATTGACGACGTGCTCGGCGTGTGGCCGCTGCACGGCCTGTGCGGCACCTGGGGCGGCATTGCGGCGGGCATCTTCGGCACGCAGGCGCTGGGCGGCATCGGCGGGGTGAACGTGTGGGCGCAGCTCATCGGCACCGTCATCGGCGTGGCCTGGGCCGCGCTGGCGGGTGCGGCGGTGTATGGCGCGCTCAAGGCTTCGGTGGGACTGCGGCTGTCGCAGGAGGAGGAGTTCGACGGCGCCGACCTGTCGATTCATCACATCTCGGCCACGCCCGAGCGAGAGGTCAACTGGTAATCGCCAGCCATCGCAGCAGGATGGGCCTGCTTGGGCTATTCTCGGCGCCCCTTACAACTGCCGAGGAGTAGAACCCATGACAAGAACACCCGCCCGCTGGCTGCGCCGCGGCATCACCGCACTGGCCGGCAGCCTGTTGATGCTTTCGTTCGCGGCGCAGGCCGGCGCCCCGCAGGTCAAGACCCAGGCGCCTGGCTTCTACCGCATGATGCTCGGCGACTTCGAGGTGACCGCGCTGTTCGACGGCACCCTCGACCTCGAACCCAAGAAGCTGCTCACCAACACCACACAGGCGCAGGTCGGCAAGCTGCTCGATCGCGGCTTCGAGAAGGACGCCGTGCCCACCTCGGTGAACGGCTACCTCATCAACACCGGCAGCAAGCTGGTGCTGGTCGACACCGGTGCCGGCGGCCTGTTCGGCCCCACGCTCGGCAGCCTGCAGGCCAACCTCAAGGCTGCGGGCTACCAGCCCGACCAGGTCGACGACGTGCTCATCACCCACATGCACGGCGACCACGTCGGCGGCCTCGTGCAGGACGGCAAGCTGGTGTTCCCCAACGCCACCATCCATGCCGGCCAGGAAGACGCCGACTTCTGGCTGAGCAAGGCCAACCTGGAGAAGGCCCCCGCCGAGATGAAGGACTTCTTTCAGGGCGCGATGGCGTCGCTGAACCCGTACGTGGAGGCCGGCAAGTTCAAGGGCATGAAGGGTGGCACCGACCTGCTGCCCGGCATCAAGGCCGTGCCCGCCCACGGCCACACGCCGGGCCACAACATCTACGTCGTCGAGTCCAAGGGCCAGAAGCTGGTGCTGTGGGGCGACCTGATGCACGTGGCCGCCGTGCAGTTCGCGCAGCCGCAGGTCACCATCTCGTTCGACGTCGACTCGAAGCCGGCGGCGGTCGAGCGCAAGAAGGCGTATGCGGATGCGGCGAAGGGGCGCTACCTCGTGGGCAGCGCCCACCTGCCGTTCCCGGGGCTGGGGCACGTGCGGGCCGAGGGCAAGGGCTACGTGTGGGTGCCGGTGGACTACCAGCAGGTGCGATAGCCGGCTGAATGGATGAAGCCCGAGCGGCGCGGCCCGGTGTTGCTGCGTCCTCGGGCGCGAATGCGCGCCCTGTAGCAAACTGGCCGACCGCTTCGCCTTAACCATTCGCCCCATGACTCAATCTCCCCCCGCCCTCGAAGTCCTCCCCCGCGACCTTTCTGCGTACCGCAAGGGCAACGTCGGCGTCGACTACGTGCACCGCTTCGAGTCCGGCAAGCCCGGCCCGCACGTGCTGATCAACGCGCTGACGCACGGCAACGAGATCTGCGGCATGACGGCGGCCACGCACCTGCTCGACAACAACGTGCGCCCGAAGATCGGCACGCTCACCGTGAGTTTTGCCAACGTGGCCGCGTACGAGTCCTTCAACAAGGCGCTGCCCTTCGACAGCCGCCAGCTCGTGCACAACCTCAACCGCATCTGGTCGCCCGAGTGGCTGGACGGCACGGAGGACAGTCCCGAGCTGAGCCGCGCGCGCATCCTGCGCCCGGTGGTGGATGCGGCCGACCACATCCTCGACATCCACTCGACCAGCCAGCCCGTCGTGCCGTTCTGGGTCTATCCGGCATTCGAGCGCAACGCCAAGGTCGCGCTGGCCATCGGCCGTCCCTCGGTGCACCTCGTGATGCCCGACGGCCTGGGCTCGGGCACCCCGCTGATCCAGTACGGCAGCCACGGCGGGCCGGACGGCAAAGGCGTGGCGATGGTGGTCGAGTGCGGCCAACACTTCCTGCGCTCGGCATCGGAGCTGGCGACGGCCGTCACGTACGACTTCCTCGCCTACTTCGGCCTCGTCGACAAGAACCTGGCCGCGCCTGCGCCCGAGCCGCAACGGCGCTTCCAGCTGCTGCAGACGCACGTCATCAAGTCGCCGGACTTCGCCTTCGTGCGACCGTTGATCGGTTTCGAGACCTTCGCCAAGGATGAGCTGATCGCGACCAACGGCGACGAGGAAATTCGCGCGCTGTGCGACGACTGCACGATCTTCATGCCCGCGCAGCGCGTGATCGTGGGGCGCGAGGCGGTGTATTTGACCAAGCCGATCTGAGGCCGGCCAGTCAGCAGATCAGGAGGTGCCGCGGCTTGTCCGTGGTGCTGTAGTCCGCGTGCCAGTAGTGCGGGTCGTCGCAAGGGCTGAATACGGCTTCGGCGCGGGCATGGCGGCCGTCGAAGTGCTTGTCGAGCGTGACATGGACCGAGCCGGGGTCGGGCCAGTCGATACCGGCGTCGCAGACTCGGTTGCCTGCTGAGACCTCGGCCGCGACGACGGCTTGCAGCGCAGGGTGCAGGCGGTCGTTGAGCAGGGCGAGGATGTTGCGCTGGCTGCCGGGGCGGATTGATGTGGCGAGGCAGGCTTCGGTGAACATTGGCTGAACGGTCATCGTTCGCCTTGTATTCAGGCTGCTGAGAATGCCTTGGACTTCGGAATCGTCCTGCCCCGGCATTTCGGGTAGTTGGCGCAGCCCCAGAAGCTTCCCTCGCTCTTCGATGAGTTCCTTTCGACCATCTTCGTACCGCAACTGGCGCAGGTGGGCCGCCAGTATTCGCCTTCATAGGCTACGGCGAGCAATGCGGCCTGCTGTTCCGGCGTGCGTTGGCCGATCAACTTGAGCAAGGCCGCGCCATCCTGCGCGTGAATGCCGTTGGTCTTCGCGAAGGCGAGGGCTTCGGCGGAGAAAGTCGAGCTCGTCACGTAGGTGCCGCCTTTGAGCTGGTGCGATGCCATCACACCGAAGAACTCGCGCATCTCCTTCACGCCCACGACCTTACTCTGCCAGTGCTTGCATTGAACGATGCGTGGGACGTCGCTGTGCTTGGAGTGAAGCCAGATGTCGATGCCGCCGTCCGCGCCATGCGATTGGCTGCGCGTGGTGAATCCGGCTTGGGCGTAGAGCGCTTCGCACAGTGCTTCGAAGCGGCGCCATTCAATGGCGGCAAGCACACCCGGGCTCCATTGCGGTTCGCGTTGTGGCGTGGGCTCGGAGGGAGAAGGGCTGGATTGAGAGGGCGCCGGGGCCAGTCCAGGCTCGTGCCGAGGGGCAAAAGAAGAGGATGGCTTGGGCCGGGACGGCTTGGCCGCAGGCGGCTGCGGTGCCGCATGTTCCACCTCTGGCAGGGACGTCTTGCGGGTGGCGAAGTAGTGCAAACCCAGCAGCACCACACCAATGGCCAATGCTGCCCAGCCCGCCGGCCGAAGAGCCGGACCGAGCGTGCCGATGATGGAGCCGTGCATGAAACTCGGTCCCACCAAAAAGATGACGCCGATGATGGCCGCCATCCATCCCTTGCCTGCCAGTTCCCTCCGCGCGCGCTCGCGGCGCCGCTCGGCTCTTGTTTGTTTGGCCATTGCTCCAACCCACCCCTTGTATGAGTAGCGCGAGTTTAGGAGCTGGGCGAAATCAGGAGTTCAGGGTGAGTACTCAGGCCGCGATGAACAACGCCGGGTCCACCATCGCCCGATTCAGCATCACCGACCAATGCAGATGCGGCCCCGTCACCCGCCCGGTCGCACCCACGGCGGCCAGCGCTTCACCGGTCTTCAGCACGTCATCGACCTTCACGTCGATGCGGCTCAGGTGGCAGTACATGGTCAGCAGGCCGCCGCCATGGTCGAGCCAGACGGTGCCACCGTTGAAGAAATAGTCGCCGGTGTCGATCACCTTGCCGGGCAGGGGCGCGAGCACCGGCGTGCCGGTACCGGCTGCGATGTCCATGCCGCTGTGCGGATTGCGCGACTGGCCGTTGAACACGCGGCGCAGGCCGAAGGAGCTGGAGCGGCGGCCGGGAACGGGCACGCGCATCTGCAGTACGGTATCGGGGTGCATGTCGGTGAGGGTGGCCATCACGCTGGTGAGGTGGTCGCGTTCCTTGGCGTAGCGCGCCTCGTCCTCGGGCGACAGGTCGACGGTGCGCGGGGCCACGGTGAGGCGCTGCTCGCGGTATTGCTTCGGGGCCACGGTGTAGGCGATCTGGCGTTCGGGCTTGCCTTCGGCGCGCACGGTGATGCTTGCCTCGCCGGGCTCGGTCGCGAGGGGGATGCCTACCAGCGCGGTCCATTCGATGGCATCGCCCACCACCAGCAGGGGGATGTCGCCCGCGAAGGCCTGGGGCCGCTTGGCCGACGGGCCCAGCGACAGGCGGGCGACGCCGCCGGGCACCTGCAATGCGCGGGGCCATACGCCGGGTGTTGCGGCTGGCTGCTTCTTTGCGGTCGACTTGATCGCAGCGTTGGCGTGCATCGCGGCGATCAGGCCGATCGTGCCGAGCACGGCGCTGCGGCGGTTGAGGGCGAGAGTTGCGAGGAAAGAGGAGGGCGTTTGCTTCATGTGAAGAGGACGGGAATAGGTTGGATGGAGGGTGCTATTCGCTCCAGGTTCCGGGCGCCAGGCCATTGAGCGTGTGAGGCCCGATTGCCGCGCGGATCAGTCGCAGCGTCGGAAGCCCCACGGCTGCCGTCATCCGCCGCACCTGGCGGTTGCGGCCTTCGCTGATCGCCAGCTCAAGCCACGCGGTGGGAATGTTCTTGCGTTCGCGGATGGGAGGCTGCCGCTCCCAGACTTCGGGCGGTGGATCGAGCAGCCGCGCCCTGGCCGGTCGCGTAGGGCCATCATTGAGTTGCACGCCGCTGCGCAATGCTGCGAGCGCTGCCTCGGTCGGCACGCCTTCCACCTGCACCCAGTAGATCTTCTCCATCTTGAAGCGCGGATCGGCGATGCGCGCCTGGAGCTTGCCGTCGTCGGTGAGCAGCAGCAGGCCCTCGCTGTCGGCATCGAGCCGGCCGGCGACGTAGACGCCGGGGATGTCGATGAAGTCCTTCAGGCCGCGCCAGCGGCCCTCGGGCGTGAACTGGCTGAGGACGCCGTAAGGCTTGTTGAAACGGATCAGGCGGGAAGAGCTCGGAAAAGTCATGAGCGCACAGGATAGCCCGGGTCTGTCCTGCAGCATCCGGACCGCCTCGGGGATTCCAATCGGCTCATCACACAGGAGAACCCGGCATGACGATGCGAAGCCACATCCCTCTCGCGTGCGTGGCGGCGGCAGCAGGCCTTTCGATGGCCGCCTGCAGCAGCTCATCCCTGCGCGTCGGCGGCGCGCCCGAGGCGAGCGTCAAGAACTGCGTCGCTGCGGCCGCGCGCGAACTGCGTGTGCCGCCCGGCAGCATCGTGGTGGACAGCGGCACGACGCCGCGCGACGGCGTCTACACGATCAACCTGAAGGTCGGGCCGCAGGGACGCTCCGCCGTGTGCACCACCGACGAGAACAGTGCGGTGCTGGGCGTGGTCTACAAGCGGCCCGGATAGCGGCGCAGGGCTTACTTGCCCCAGCTGTCCCGCATCCCCGCCGCGCGGTTGAACACGGGCTTGCCGTCCGCGCTGGCCTTGGCGTCGAGCACGAAGTACCCGTGCCGCTCGAACTGAATGCCGACACCGGCTTCGGCCTTGGCCAGCGAAGGCTCGACGAACGCCGAGCACACCTCCAGGCTCGCCGTGTTCAGCTCGTCCAGCAGTTCACCGCTGCCCGGATGGGCCGCGGCAAACAGCCGCTCGTACAGCCGCACCTCGGCCTGCACCGCATCCGCGGCCGCCACCCAGGTGATGTTGCCCTTTACCTTGATCGCATCCGCGCCGGGCGTACCGCTCTTGGTGTCCGGAACCAGCGTGGCCTGCACTTCGACGAGTTTGCCGCTCGCATCCTTGGTGCCGCCGGTGCATTCGATGACGTGGCCGTACTTGAGCCGCACCTTGTTGCCCGGGAACAGGCGGAAGAAGCCCTTGGGTTGCACTTCTTCGTAGTCGGTGCGTTCGATCCATACCTCGCGGCCGAGCTTGAACTCGCGATGGCCCATCTCGGGGTGGTGGGGGTGAACCGGCGCCGAGCAATCGTCGAGCGTGCCGTCGCCGCCCATCAACTCGCCCCAGTTGGTGATGACGAGCTTGACCGGGTCGAGCACGGCCATCGCGCGCGGGGCGATCGGGTCCAATGTGTCGCGCAGCGCGGCTTCGAGGCTGGCGTAATCGATCCAGCCGCCTGACTTGGTCGTGCCGCTGCGTTCGCAGAACAGCCGCAGCGCCTCGGGCGTGTAGCCGCGGCGGCGCAGGCCGGCGATGGTGGGCATGCGCGGATCGTCCCAGCCGTCGACGTATTTCTCTTCGACCAGCTGGCGCAGCTTGCGCTTGCTGGTGAGCACGTGGGTCACGTTGAGGCGGGCGAATTCGTACTGGCGCGGGTGCGGGCTGGCGACCAAGCCGCCTTCGGCGAGACGGTCGAGCAGCCAGTCGTAGAAGGGGCGCTGGTCTTCGAACTCCAGCGTGCAGATGCTGTGGGTGATCTGCTCCAGCGCGTCCTCGATGGGGTGCGCATAGGTGTACATCGGGTAGATGCACCACTTGTCGCCGGTGTTGTGGTGGGTGGCCCGGCGCACGCGGTACAGCGCGGGGTCGCGCATGTTGATGTTGGTGCTGGCCATGTCGATCTTCGCGCGCAGGATGGCGGCGCCGTCGGCCACCTGGCCGTCGCGCATGGCGCGAAAGCGCGCGAGGTTTTCCTCGGGCGTGCGGGTGCGGAAGGGGCTGTCGGTGCCGGGCGTGTTGAAGTCGCCGCGGTTCGCACGCACTTCATCGGCGGTCTGTTCGTCAACGTAGGCGAGGCCGGCGCCGATGAGGTATTCGGCGGCCTCGTACATGAAGTCGAAGTAGTTGCTCGCGAAATACTCGTGCGGCTGCAGCGTGCCTGGGGCGCTGGGGCGGTCGGCGAGGTAGGTTTCGTAGCCCAGCCACTTCACCGCGTCGCGGATGGAGTCGACGTATTCCTGGTCTTCCTTCTCGGGGTTGGTGTCGTCGAAGCGCAGGTGGCTCACGCCGCCGTATTCCTTGGCCAGCTCGAAGTTGAGCCAGATGCTCTTGGCATGGCCGATGTGCAGGTAGCCGTTGGGCTCGGGCGGAAAGCGCATGCGCACCCTGGCCGGGTCGGCCATGCCCTGGGCGTGGTGGGTGGCGTTGCCGGGCGATCCGCCCCATTTGCGGCCAGAATAAGCACCCTGTGCGAGATCGTTCTCGATCACGTGGCGCAGGAAATTGCTTGGTGCAGCGGTCGTTTTGGCGCCGTTTTTGTCGGTCGGGGAGGTCATTGCTTCATTCTAGAGGGCACCCCTTATAGGTTACCTTTGGCAACGTTCTTCACAATGCCCGGTGCACCCCCTTTGCATTTGCCGCGTTCAATACATCCATGGGCGGTTCAGATCCGAACGCAGCCCACAGAAACAAGGAGTCCAGGATCATGAGCCTCACACGTTCAACTTTCTTCAAATGGGCCACCGCAGGCGTGGTGGCAGCCGGTGCACTGTTCGCAGCCACTTCCGCCAGCGCCCGCGGCGACGTGAGCTGGTCGGTCGGTGTCGGCCTTCCCGGTGTGGCAGTGGGCGTGGGCGCTCCGGCCTACTACCCGGCGCCGGTCTATGCGCCGCCGGCACCCGTGTACTACGCACCCCCGGCCCCGGTCTACTACAACCCGCCGCCCGTGTACTACCGTCCGGCCCCTGTCTACTACGGTCCGCCGGCCTACTACGGCCCGCGCTACTACGGTCGCGGCTACCACCACGGCCACGGCCACTGGCGCTAAATCGCAACGTCATTCGTGACTGAATGAAAAAAGCCGGCCCCCAAAGGGCCGGCTTTTTCTATGGGCGCGTGCCAGCCGATTTCACATGGCGCGAAAAAGATGGGCGTACAAGCGGCTGACCGGGATCTTCTCGGCCCTGCCACGCAGCATCAGGTGCAGCTTGCCGGCCTCGTCGCGGTGCACCGATTCGATGGCCGAACTGCGCACCACCACCGCCCGGTGCACCTGCCAGAAGGTGTCGGCGTCGAGCTGGATCAGCAATTGCTTGAGGGGCGTGCGGATCAGGTATTCGTGCGAGGCGGTCAGCACGCGCAGGTATTTGTCGGCGGCTTCGAAGTACAGCACTTCGTCGATGGGCACCATGCGCACGGTGCTGCCGCCGGCGTCGCTGGCGGCGATCATGCGCAGCGGGGCGGGGGGCGTTGTTGCCGCGCCGGCTCCGGCGGCCGTCAGTACCTGGCGCCACTGGGCTAGCGTTCGTTCGAGCGCTTCGTCGGCCACGGCGGATGTGGGCGCAGGTTGCCGCGCGGCCAGTGCCTGCTGCAGCCGGCCCACGGTCTTGCGCAGGCGCCCGGGCTGCACGGGCTTGAGCACGTAGTCGATGGCTTGGGCCTCGAAGGCGCGGGTGGCGTATTCGTCGTAGGCCGTCACGAACACCAGTTGGGGCATCGGCGCCTCGTCGACGGGCCAGTTGTCGGCCAGTTCGGCGGCGGCACCCAGGCCGTCGAGGCCGGGCATGCGGATATCGAAGAACAGCACCTGCGGCTGCAGGCGCAACGCCTCGCGCACGGCGCTGCGGCCGTCGCCTGCTGTGGCGACGATCTGCAGTTCGGGCCATGCGGCGGCCAGCTCGGCCTTGAGGGCTTGAGCGAGCAGGGGTTCGTCTTCGGCAATGAGGGCGGTCGGGGTCATCTGGTTGTTGTTGTGGATGATGTTGTTCAGACGGGCGAGGGAAAGCTCAGCGTGGCGCGGGTGCCGCCGGCGCGCGAGGGCGCGAGGCTCATGCGGCCCTGCGCGCCGTATACCGTGGCCAGCCGCTCGCGCACCTGCTCGAGCCCGAAGCCGCTGCCTTCAGAAGGCGGTGCGGCATCGAGGCCCACGCCGGTGTCGCTCACCTCGATCTCCAGCAGGCCGGCCTGCCTGCGGGCGCGCACGACGATCTCGCCGCCTTCCACCTTCGGCTCCAGCCCGTGGCGAATGCTGTTTTCCACCAGCGGCTGCAGCAGCAGCGGCGGTACGGGCGCATCGCGCAGGTCGTCCGGCAGGTCGAGGGTGTAGCGCAGGCGCTCGCCCATGCGCACCGACATCAGTTCGAGGTAGTCGCCCAGCCGCTCGAACTCGGCCGACAGTGGATGCGACAGCGCGCGCGAGCCGCTCAAGGTCATGCGCAGGTAGCTGTTGAGCCGGTCGAGCATGGCCACGGCGCGCGGCGGGTCGACAGTGATCAGCACGCGCAGGTTGGCCAGCGTGTTGAACAGCATGTGTGGCTCGAGCTGCGTCTCCAGCAGCTTGAGCCGCGCCTCCGTGGCGTTGCGCTGTGCCAGCTCGATCTGGCTGCGCATGTGCTTGCTTTTGCCAAGGCTGTAGAAGAAGAAGCACATGCCGACCGTCGCGATGATGGTGATCGTGGCGGCGGTGGCCAGCTTGTGGTCCTTGAATTCGAGAAAGTCGAATCGAGGCGCGCCGAACCAGGCGTCGCCGATGAGATTGCCGACGAAGAAGCCGACGACCATGCCCATGACGATCAGGAGAAAGCCCGCCGGCCATCCTGGCCAGAGGGTTTCGCGGTGTCCGCTGATCAGCAGCCGGCCGATGTCGATGAAGAGCCAGCTCACGGTGCCGATCGCCAGCGAATAGACCAGGTGGCCAGCCCAGTTGCCGCCGCCGGTGAGGGTCATCGCGATGGCGATGAGGCAGCAGAAGACGGCGGTGATCAGGCCATGCCGCAGCATGCTCCGCAGGTTCTCGGGCGCGAACCTGTTGCTTGCAGCAGGCAGGCCTGCGCTCACCCGCGGTCCCCGGCGCCCAGTGCGCGGCGCTCGCGCTCCAGCAGCCTGTCGTAGAAGCCACCGCCGGCCACGAACCAGACCACGGCGCCATGGATCAGCAGGCCCAGGCCCCAGCCCATGAGCGGGTACATCGCCCAGCTGTGGCCATGTGCGGCAGAGAGCGTCACGAGACCGAGGTTGACCAGCACGTAGACAAAAGCGTGGATGTACCAGCCCATCTTGGCGCCGGCGCGGCGACGGGCGCGACGTTCGATGTCGGAGCGGGCGGGGTTCGATGCGAAGTGGTTCATGACAACTCCTTGTATTGGACAGGAATGAAATCCGAGGCGGCCAGCGGTGGCGGCGATGTCGCCTGCAAGGCCGCGCGCTGCCGCAGTTCCTCGGTCGTTTCGCCCGGCCCGTCGGGCTTCCAGCCCGGCGGCTTCACGAGGTAGCCGACGAAGGCGCGCACCGAGCGGGCCGAGGCGAGGTCGCGGAACAGCGCGCGCCAGTGCGTGAACTCGATCTCGAAGAGGTTGTACGAGGTGACCGGGTTCACCAGCCCGTAGCGGCAGGGAATGTCGGCGCGCTCGGGAATGTAGGTGCCGAACAGGCGGTCGAACACGATCAGCACGCCGCCGTAGTTGCCGTCCAGGTATTCCAGGTTGGAGGCGTGGTGCACGCGGTGGGCCGAGGGGGTGTTTAGCACCCATTCGAGCGGCCCGAGGCGCGGGATCCAGGTTGCGTGGATCCAGAACTGGTACAGCAGGTTCAGCGTGAGCATCAGCAGGATCACCCGCGGCGGCATGCCCAGCAGCGGCGCCAGCATGAAGAAGGCCAGCGTGCCGGTGAGGCGGCCGGTCCAGCCGAAGCGGTAGGCGGCCGACAGGTTCAGCTGGTTCGGCGAATGGTGGATGGCGTGGGTGCACCAGAACCAGCGCACCCGGTGCGCCGCGCGGTGGTACCAGTAGTAGCAGAACTCCTGGCCGATGAAGCAGGCGGCCCAGCCGGTCCAGTGGTCCATCGGCAGGGTGAAGAGGCGGTGGGCGTAGAACCAGTCCATCGCGCCG
>Ga0209257_1000434_pt1 | contig 80353 bp, 70 predicted proteins | sample AraplaCvi_mCL_r2_FD_184277 | JGI IMG/M metagenome (GOLD analysis project Ga0209257, IMG submission 184277) | Arabidopsis root microbial communities from North Carolina, USA - plate scrape MF_Cvi_mCL_r2 (SPAdes) (version 2) | ecosystem: Host-associated > Plants > Roots > Endosphere | place: USA...
TGGCCATATCTTTTCCACCTTCTACTTGCCGATGCAGAAGGTGGAAAAGATATGGCCAAGCAAGGCATCGGGTGTGACCACGCCGGTGATCTCGCCCAGCGCGTCGTGGCTCAGCCTCAGCTCCTCGGCCGCCAGCTCCAGGCGCTCATGGCGCACGCAGTCCAGGCCCAGGGCCAGGTGCGTCGCTGCCAGCTCCAGCGCGGTGACGTGGCGCGCGCGCGCGGTGAATTCGCCTTCGCCGCCTTCCGGTGCGTCCATGCCCACCAGCGCGTGCAAGGTGCGCTGCAGGCGCTGCAGGCCCTGGCCATGCATGGCCGAGACATGCACGGTGTCGTCGGTGTCGGTGACGGTGGCCGTGTCCAGCAGGTCGGCCTTGTTGTGGATCCACAGGCGTTTGGGCACCTCGGCGATCGCATCGGCCACGGCCGCACGGCCGGCTTCGAGCGCGGTGGCGTCCAGCACCACCAGGGCGATGTCGGCGCGCTGCAATTCCGCGCGCGCCCGGCGCATGCCCTCGCGTTCGATGGCATCGCCGCCCTCGCGCAGGCCGGCGGTATCCACCAGCGTCAGTTCCAGTCCGTCCAGGTGCACGCTTTCGCGCAGCACGTCGCGCGTGGTGCCGGCGATATCGGTGACGATGGCGCGCTCGCTGCCGGCCAGTGCGTTGAGCAGCGAACTCTTGCCCGCATTGGGCGGCCCGACGATCACCGCATGCAGGCCATCGCGCAGGCGCCGCCCGCGCTGCGCGTCGGCGATCAAACCCAGCAAGGCCGTCTGCGCCGCTTCCAGCCCCTGCCTGACAGCGGCCCCGCCCAGCGTGTCCAGCGGCTCGTCGGCGAAATCGATCGCCGCCTCCACATGCACCCGCAGCGCCAGCACCTGGTCGGCCACGCCGTGGACGCGCGTGGAGAACGCCCCGTCCAGTGCGCGCCGCGCCGCCCGCGCCGAGCGCACGTCCGCCGCGGCGATCAGGTCGGCGATGGCCTCGGCCTGGGTCAGGTCGAACTTGCCATTGAGAAACGCCCGCTCGCTGAACTCACCTGGGCGTGCGTGGCGCGCGCCCAGGCGACAGGCCAGCGCCACCAGCTGGCGCAGCACCACAGGGCTGCCGTGCGCCTGCAGTTCCACCACGTCCTCGCCGGTGAAGCTCCGCGGCGCCGGAAACGCCAGGGCGATGCCGTCGTCCAGCAGCTGCGCCTGCTCGTCGCGGAATCTTGCGTAGTGCGCGCGCCGCGGCTGCAGCGGGCACCGGCAGATGCGCGCGGCGATGGACAGGGCCTGCGGTCCGGACAGGCGCACGATGCCCACGCCCCCGGCACCCGGGGCGGTGGCGATCGCGGCGATGGTGTCTTGGGGCTGGAGGTTCACGGCTTCTCCGATAGCAGGATCGGGCTGGCTGAAACGTGGATGAGCACCGCCAGTCCCGCTCGGTGAGGTCCACTGGCGAGCGCGTTGCGACGTGCGACCCGCATGTGCGAAGCCCGCCTTGCGGCGGGCTTCGTCCTCGACCTACTTGGCCGCCTTGGCTGGGCTGGGCGCGCTGTACTTGCGCGTCATCCACCACTGCTGCGCCAGGCCCAGCGCGCCGTTGGTCACCCAGTACAGCACCAGGCCGGACGGGAACAGCGCCATCATCACGCCGAAGGCCAGCGGCATGTACATCATGATCTTCTGCTGGGTCGGGTCCATGCCCGGCGCGGGGTTCAGGCGCTGGGTGAAGAACATGATCGCCACGTTCAGCACCGGCAGGATGAAGTAAGGATCGCGCGCGGTCAGGTCGTGGATCCAGAACGCCCATGGCGCCTGGCGCAGTTCCACCGACTCGTTGAGCACCCAGTACAGCGACAGCCAGATCGGCATCTGCACCAGCACCGGCAGGCAGCCGCCCATCGGGTTGATCTTCTCCTTCTTGTACAGGTCCATCATCGCCTGCTGGTACTTCTGGCGATCATCGCCATAGCGCTCCTTCAGCTGCGCCAGGCGCGGCTGGAACTGGCGCATCTTGGCGGCGCTGCGGTACTGCGCGTTGGCCAGCGGGAACAGCACCAGCTTGACCACCACCACCAGGCCGATGATCGACCAGCCCCAGTTGCCGACCAGGTCGTGGATGTGGCTGAGGATCCAGAACAGGCCCGAGCCGATCACCGCGAAGATGGAGAACTGGCTGTAGTCGATGGCGCGGTCCAGGCCTGGCACCTGCGCGGTGGCGATGCTGGCCACCAGCTTGGGACCTACCCACAGGCGCGCGGAGGTCGTGCTCTGCTGGCCCGGCGGCACGTTGACGCCCGGGCCGGCCTCGCTGATCAGGTAGCGCTGGGTCCCGGCCACCTTGCGCTCGGCCAGCGACACCTTGACCTTGTCGTCGGCCTGCGGGATCCAGCCGCTCATGAAGTGGTGCTGCAGCATGGCGATCCAGCCGCCGGTCATCTGCTGGTCGACCCGGCCATCATCCAGGTAGTCCTTGAACTTGCGGCGCTGGTAGCCCACGTCCTTGCTGTACCAGGCCGAGCCCAGCAGGCTGAAGGATTCCGGGTTGGTCATGCCGCTCTTGACCTCGGGCGGCACGCGCTCGAGCTGGCGGTACACCACGCCCTGGAACGGCGCGCTGCCGGTGTTGAGCACCTGGTCGGCCACGTCCACCGCGTACTGGCCGCGCTTGAAGGTGAAAGTGCGGCGGATGCTGACGCCATTGGGTCCCTTCCACACGAAGGGCACCACCAGCGTGTCCTGGCCCTGCTCCAACACCGCCGGCGCGTTGCCTTGCTCGGGCACGAACTGCGCCGGCAGCGCCGTGCCATTGCCGCCCACCCAGGCGATGCCCGCGGTGTAGTAGGTGCCGGGGACATCGTTGAACAGACGCACCGGCGGGCTGCCCGCGTCCTTGCTCTGCGGGAACTTCAGCAGATCGGCCTGCAGCACGCGGCTGCCGTCCAGTTCGACCTGCAGTACGTCGGTGCTCACGCGCACGCGCGTAGCCGCGCCCTGCTGGGCCGGGGCGGGACCGGCGAGCTGTGGCGAGGTGCTCGGCAGTGCCAGCCCGTCGGTGTTGGGGATCACGCCCGGATCGGCGCCATTGCCCGGCGCGGTCACCCCTTCGGTCGTCCCTGCCGTGGCGGCGGCGGGCGTGGACGGCGTGGGCGCGCTGTGCTGGCGGCTCCATTCCATCCACAGCAGGGTCGCCACCATCAGCCAGGCGAGGATCAGGAAGACACGGGTCTGGTTCATCGGACAGGCAATCTCAGGCGTCGCCCGACGGCGACGCGGACAGGGAAGAGGAGGTCGGTGCCGGAGCGGCAGGCGCGGGCATTGTGCCGCCCACCGCCGCAGGCGGCAACGCGCCGGAGCGCTGGAGCAGGCGGCAGAACGCCTCGCGCAGCGCGGTGTTGGTAGCTTGGCGGGCCACGTGACGGGCGACCACGACATAGTCGCCGGCGGGCAGCTGCGCACGCAGCTGACGGAACTGCTCGCGCAGCACGCGCTTGATGCGGTTGCGGCCGACGGCATTCGGATCGACCTTGCGCGAGACCGCCAGACCGAGGCGGGGTTCGCTCGCCGTCTCGCGCGCCCAGTGCAGGACCATCAGCGGATCGGCGGTGCGGCGCGCACGGTCGAACGCACGGGTGTAGTCACCGCGCGTGCGGACCCGCGAGCTTCGCGGGAACGTCAGGGACATCGTGGGATCTGGTCCGCCGAGAGGGGCGGACCCAAGCCTCATCGGCCGTGCGCGTGGCAGGCCGATGAATCAGGATCAGGCGCTGAGACGCGCGCGACCCTTGGCGCGACGACGGGCCAGGATCTTGCGGCCGTCGGCGGTCTTCATGCGGGCACGGAAACCATGGTCGCGCTTGCGCTTGAGGTTGCTGGGTTGATAGGTGCGCTTGGTGGCCATGGGGGCCTCGAATGATGGTGGACGGAAAGAACCGGAAATTCTAGAGAGGTGTATGCCGCAAGGTCAAGTCCTGCTTGACTTTTTCTTGCACGGCCGTGGACAAGTCTGTGGGCGGGCCTGTGCATAACTCCTTTGCGGCACCGCCCCCCAGTGGTAGTCTGACCGGCCGGCTGCTCTGCCGAATTCCCACGCATCGTGCGCTTTTCCGTGCGCCGTTGCCCAAGCACACGTTGAACGATTTGATGGATGCCTGGCCCCGCTGCCTTGAACGTCTGGAAGCCGAGTTTCCAGCCGAAGACGTACACACCTGGCTCAAGCCGCTGCAAGCCGACCAGCGCAGCGACGCGATGGTGCTGTACGCGCCCAATGCCTTCATCGTCGACCAGGTGCGCGAGCGCTACCTCTCGCGCATCCGCGAACTGCTGACCTACTTCGCCGGGCACGGCGATGTGTCGCTGGAGATCGGCTCGCGTCGGGCCGCCGCGCCGGCGCCGAACGCGTCCACGCTGTCCACCTCGGCCACGGCCACCGCGCTGGCCGCCGAGCCCTACGCGGGCAACATGGACAACCACTACACCTTCGACAACTTCGTCGAGGGTCGCAGCAACCAGCTGGCGCGCGCGGCGGCCTGGCAGGCCGCGCAGAAGCCTGGCGACCGCGCGCACAACCCGCTGCTGCTGTACGGCGGCACCGGCCTGGGCAAGACCCACCTGATGTTCGCCGCCGGCAACGAGATGCTGCGTGCCCGGCCCGAGGCGCGCGTGCTGTACCTGCGCTCGGAACAGTTCTTCAGCGCCATGACCAAGGCGCTGATCGAAAAATCGATGGACCAGTTCAAGCGCCGCTTCCAGCAGGTCGATGCGCTGCTGATCGACGACATCCAGTTCTTCGCCGGCAAGGACCGCACGCAGGAGGAGTTCTTCCACACCTTCAACGCGCTGTTCGACGGACGCCAGCAGATCATCCTGACCTGCGACCGCTACCCGCGCGAGGTCGAAGGCCTGGAGCCGCGGCTGAAGTCGCGCCTGGCCTGGGGCCTGTCGGTGGCCATCGACCCGCCGGACTTCGAGACCCGCGCGGCCATCGTGCTGGCCAAGGCGCGCGAGCGCGGCGCGGAGATCCCCGACGATGTGGCCTTCCTGTTGGCCAAGAAGATGCGCTCCAACGTGCGCGATCTGGAAGGCGCCCTCAACACGCTGGCCGCCCGCGCTAACTTCACAGGCCGGGCGATCACCCCGGAGTTCGCCCAGGAAACCCTGCGCGACCTGCTGCGGGCCCAGCAGCAGGCCATTTCCATCGCCAACATCCAGAAGACCGTGGCCGACTACTACGGCCTGCAGATCAAGGACCTGCTGTCCAAGCGCCGGACGCGCTCGCTGGCCCGTCCGCGGCAGGTGGCCATGGCCCTGGCCAAGGAACTGACCGAGCACAGCCTGCCCGAGATCGGCGATGCCTTCGCCGGCCGCGATCACACCACCGTGCTGCATGCCTGCCGCCAGATCCGGAACCTGATGGAGACCGATGGCAAGCTGCGTGAGGATTGGGACAAACTTATACGCAAGCTCAGTGAGTAAGCCCCTGCCGCAGTTGTGGATAAGATGTGCGTCGAACGCAGCCGCGTTTTTATCCACAGCTTTTCCCAGAAGCGCGCCGCCGCTTGTCCACCGGGTTGTAGTTCGGAAATTCGCTTCAGATTCAAAGGGTTGAAGTAGTTTCAGGCGATTTTGCGCGCTACCACCACCACCAGCTTTTTATTTATTTCCACAATTAAATCTACGGCATAGGGACCTAGACCAGATGCGTTTCAGCCTCCAACGAGAAGCTCTCCTCAAACCCCTGGCGCAAGTGGTCAATGTGGTGGAACGGCGCCAGACCTTGCCGGTGCTGGCCAACTTCCTGGTCCAGGTCAGCAACGGCCAGCTCTCGCTGACCGGCACCGACCTGGAAGTGGAGATGGTGTCGCGCAGCGCAGTGGACGATGCGCAGGATGGGGAAACCACCATCCCGGCACGCAAGTTGTTCGACATCATTCGCGCCCTGCCCGATGGCAGCCGCGTCACCGTCTCCCAGACCGGTGACAAGGTCACCGTGCAGGCCGGCCGGAGCCGTTTCACCCTGGCCACCCTGCCCGCGAACGATTTCCCGTCGGTGGATGAGGTGGAAGCCACCGAACGCGTGCACGTGCCTGAAGCCACCTTGAAGGAGCTGATCGAGCGCACCGCGTTCGCGATGGCCCAGCAGGACGTGCGCTACTACCTCAACGGGCTGTTGTTCGACCTGCGCGATAGCGGTCTTCGTTGTGTGGCCACCGATGGTCACCGCTTGGCGCTGTGCGAGGCGTCGCTGGAAGGCAGCACCGGCAAGCGCCAGATCATCGTGCCGCGCAAGGGCGTGACCGAGCTGCAGCGCCTGCTGGAAGGTGGCGAGCGCGTGGTCGAACTGGAAATCGGTCGCAGCCACATCCGCATGAAGCGCGACGATGTCACCTTCACCAGCAAGCTGATCGATGGCCGTTTCCCGGATTACGAGGCAGTGATCCCGATCGGCGCGGACCGCGAAGTCAAGCTCGACCGCGAGGTGCTGCGCGCGGCGCTGCAGCGTGCGGCCATCCTGTCCAACGAGAAGTACCGCGGCGTGCGCGTGGAAGTGTCGCCTGGCCAGTTGAAGATCAGCGCGCACAATCCCGAGCAGGAAGAAGCGCAGGAAGAGATCGAAGCCGACACCAAGGTCGACGACCTGGCGATTGGCTTCAACGTGAATTACCTCCTGGACGCGCTCTCTGCGCTGAAGGATGAGTTCATCGTGCTGCAGCTGCGCGATGCCAACTCGTCGGCCTTGGTGCGTGAGGCCTCCAGCGAGAAGTGTCGCCACGTGGTGATGCCGCTGCGTCTGTGACGGTTGGGACGATGTTCCACGTGGAACGCGCTGCACGACGCCCGGGTGATCCGGGCGTTGTCGTATCTGCTTCACGGGCGTGTCGCGAGGTTTCTTCGTGCTGGTAACCCGCCTCACAGGCTCGCAGATCCGCAGGTTTGCAGGATTTCAACTTGAGATGGGCCCGGGGCTGAATGTGATCACCGGTGAGAACGGCGCCGGCAAGACCACGGTGCTGGAGGCACTGCACGTCATGGCTTACGGGCGCAGTTTCCGGGGGCGTGTCCGTGACGGGCTGATCCGCAGCCACGCGGACGCGCTGGAAATCTTCGTTGAATGGGAAGAGCAGCGGCTGGGGCGTCAGCGCCGCGCGGGCCTGCGGCACTCAGGGCAACAGTGGGAGGGGCGACTGGACGGCCAGAACGTGGCGCAGCTGGGCGATCTGTGCGCCGCCTTTGCAGTCGTGACCTTCGAGCCTGGGAGTCACGCGCTGGTGACAGGCAGCGCAGAAGCCCGTCGTCGCTACCTGGATTGGGGCCTGTTCCACGTGGAACCTGGCTTTCTCCCGCTGTGGCGGCGCTATGCCAGGGCGCTTAGGCAACGCAATGCCCTTCTGAAGCAGCATGGCGGTCCCCGCGACCTGGAGCCCTGGGAGGCTGAGCTGGCGGACAGTGGCGAACAGCTCACGCTGCACCGTGGAGGATATCTGGATGCGCTCGAGGCGCATCTGGCCGAGGTCGCCACTGAGCTCGTCCCCTCCTTGGGCACGCCGTCCGTCTCCTTCCTGCCGGGCTGGCGCCGGTCCGAGGTCTCGCTCGCAGATGCGCTGCTGCTCTCGCGTGAGCGTGATCGCATGACCGGGTATACGCATGCTGGCCCGCATCGCGCCGACTGGCGGATCGACTTCCCCGCGCTGCCCAACCGCGAGCCGCTTTCTCGTGGTCAGGCCAAGCTGACCGCGTTGTCGTGCCTGCTTGCACAGGCGCAGGATTTTGCGGCCCGCCAGGGGGAATGGCCAGTGGTGGCGCTGGATGACCTCGCTTCCGAGCTAGATCGCGGACATCAGGAGCGCGTGTTGGGGCGGCTAGCCGGTTCGCCGGCCCAGGTTGTGATCACGGGTACCGAGCTCCCCTCCCCTTTGTCGACCGCGGACTGGCGCTTCACGCGGTTCCACGTGGAACATGGATCGGTCGGCAGGCCTGAGTGATCTCACGAGACAGCTTCGGCCTCCCAATGCACTGATGGCTCCCTGTTCCACGTGGAACACACCCCCCACGTGGCTCCCCTCAGCCCCCGCGGCCAGCCCTGCCCGCCCCGGGTGCTATAATCGGATCAACACCTTACCGCCCGTTCCAGCGCCCGGCGCGATCGCACCGGATGGCGCTGAGGGCTGCAGCTGACGGACCCGAATGAGCGACGAACACCAGACCGGCTCCACCCCGACTCCGCAGAACGGCAACTACGACGCCAACAGCATCACCGCCCTGGAAGGCCTGGAAGCGGTCCGCAAGCGTCCCGGCATGTACATCGGCGACGTGCACGATGGCACCGGCCTGCACCACATGGTGTTCGAAGTCGTGGACAACTCCATCGACGAGGCCCTGGCCGGCCACGCCGATGCGGTCACGGTGACGATCCATGCCGATGGTTCGGTCTCGGTCTCGGACAACGGTCGCGGTATTCCGGTCGGCAAGCATGCGCAGATGAGCGCCAAGCTCGGCCGCGAGGTCTCGGCGGCGGAAGTGGTCATGACCGTGCTGCACGCCGGCGGCAAGTTCGACGACAACAGCTACAAGGTGTCCGGCGGCCTGCACGGCGTCGGCGTCAGCGTGGTCAATGCGCTGTCGGAAAAGCTGTTGCTGGATGTGTTCCAGGGCGGCGCGCACTACCAGCAGGAATTCAGCAACGGCGCGGCGGTTGCCCCGCTCAAGCAGCTGGGCGAGACCAGCAAACGCGGCACCACGGTGCGCTTCTGGCCCTCGGAGGTCGCCTTCCACGGCAATACCGAGTTCCACTACGACATCCTCGCCCGCCGCCTGCGTGAGCTCTCCTTCCTCAATTCCGGCGTCAAGATCGTGCTGGCCGACGAGCGCGGCGACGGGCGTCGCGACGACTTCCACTACGAAGGCGGCATCCGCAGCTTCGTGGAGCACCTGGCGCAGCTGAAGACCCCGTTGCATCCCAACGTCATCGCCGTCACCGGCGAGCACAACAACATCACCGTGGAAGTGGCGCTGCAGTGGACCGACTCCTATCAGGAGACGATGTACTGCTTCACCAACAACATCCCGCAGAAGGACGGCGGTACCCACCTGGCCGGCTTCCGGGGCGCGCTGACCCGGGTGCTGAACAACTACATCGAGCAGAACGGCATCGCCAAACAGGCCAAGATCAGCCTGACCGGCGATGACATGCGCGAAGGCATGATCGCGGTGCTGTCGGTCAAGGTGCCCGACCCCAGCTTCTCCAGCCAGACCAAGGAAAAGCTGGTCAGCTCGGACGTGCGTCCGGCCGTGGAGAACGCCTTCGGTGCCCGCCTGGAGGAGTTCCTGCAGGAGAACCCGAACGAAGCCAAGGCCATCGCCGGCAAGATCGTCGATGCCGCCCGCGCCCGCGAAGCCGCGCGCAAGGCCCGCGACCTCACCCGTCGCAAGGGCGCCCTGGACATCGCCGGCCTGCCCGGCAAGCTGGCCGATTGCCAGGAGAAGGATCCGGCGCTGTCGGAGCTGTTCATCGTCGAGGGCGACTCGGCCGGTGGCTCGGCCAAGCAAGGGCGCAACCGCAAGAACCAGGCGGTGCTGCCGCTGCGCGGCAAGATCCTCAACGTGGAACGCGCGCGCTTCGACCGCATGCTGTCCTCCGACCAGGTGGGTACCCTGATCACCGCGCTTGGCACCGGCATCGGCAAGGACGAGTACAACCCGGACAAGCTGCGCTACCACCGCATCATCATCATGACCGACGCGGACGTGGACGGCGCGCACATCCGCACCCTGCTGCTGACCTTCTTCTACCGGCAGATGCCGGAGCTGATCGAGCGTGGCCACGTCTACATCGGCCTGCCGCCGCTGTACAAGCTCAAGCAGGGCAAGCAGGAGCTCTACCTGAAGGACGATGCGGCGCTCAACGCCTACCTGGCCAATAGCGCAGTGGAAGGTGCCTCCCTGGTCCCGGCCGCCGGCGAGCCGCCGATCGCCGGCGAGGTCCTGGAAAAGCTGCTGATCCTGTACGCCAATGCGCGCGAATCGATCGGCCGCAACGCCCACCGCTTCGATCCGGCGCTGCTGGAGGCGCTGATCGATGCCGCCCCGGTCGATGCCTTGGTCGGCTTGTCCGGCGAGGCCCTGCGCAGCGAGCTGGCCAAGCTGGAAGCGACGCTCAACAGCAGCAGCATAGGTAGTCCCCGTTACGCTCTGGAGCTGCAGCCGGCCACCGAGCAGCGTCCGGCCGCCCTGCTCTCCCATCGCCGCCACATGGGCGAGGAGCTGACCCAGGTGCTGCCGCTGTCCGCCTTCGAGACCGGCGAGCTGCGCGCCGTGCGCGAGGTCGCCGCGCAACTGCACGGCCTGGTGCGTGAAGGCGCGCAGATCCAGCGCGGCACCCGCAGCCAGGAGATCCGCAGCTTCGCCCAGGCCCAGGCCTGGCTGCTGGAGGAGGCCAAGAAGGGCCGGCAGGTCCAGCGCTTCAAGGGCCTGGGCGAGATGAACCCGGAGCAGCTGTGGGACACCACTGTGAACCCGGACACCCGCCGCATGCTGCAGGTGCGGATCGAGGACGCGGTGGCAGCCGACGAGATCTTCAGCACGCTGATGGGCGATGTGGTCGAGCCGCGCCGTGAGTTCATCGACGCCAATGCCCTGAAGGTCACCAACCTCGACATCTGAGGCGGCCTTGACGCCCGAACCCCTGCCCGCCGCAGCCGCTCCGCCTGCGGCCCCCCGCCCGCTTGGGCGGACGCTGGCGCACTTTGCGGTCGATGTGGCGATCGCGGCGGCGGCGATGCTGCTGCTCTCGTTGATCGTCGGCTTCGGGCTGGCTGTGCTGGCAGGGTTTCGTGCCGGCCTTGCCGGGCAGAAGGCGGATATCGCCCACCTGGTGCAGCAGCCCGGCACCCTGGGACTGATGTTGATTGCCGGGCTCAGCACCGGCGGTGCCGCCCTGCTGGTCTACGCACTGCGTGGCCACCGCGCCACCGCGGCCGAGCGGCGACAGGCCTGGGCCAGGCTAGCCAAGCCCGGCACCTGGGGCTGGATCGCGCTGGCCGCCGTCGCGGTGTTCGCCTGCAGCAGCAGCATCAGCGTGATCGGCCAGTGGCTGGACGTTCCGCTCAATCCCACCAACCAGTCCTTGGTCGACGGCGGTTTCCGCGATGCGCCATGGGCGCTGGCGCTGTTCGCAGTGCTGATCGCTCCGGCCTATGAGGAGCTGCTGTTCAGGCGCGTGCTGTTCGGCCAGCTGTGGAAGGCCGGATACCCGCGGCTGGGCATGGCCCTGACCGCGGCCCTGTTCGCCCTGCTGCATGAACTGCCCAGCCTCGATGGGCACCAGGCGCGCACCCTGCTGCTGTGGGCGGCCTACGGCGCGATGGGGCTGGTGTTCGCCGCGCTCTATCGCAAGACCGGCACCTTGTGGGCCTCCATCCTGGCCCATGCCCTCAACAATGGCCTGGCCCTGGCAATTGCTGCACTGCAGGGTCACGGTTGACGGGAAATTAAGCACAATCTGCGGATGCTCAGAGCCATGAATTCATCTTCCTCTTCGCGCTGGCGCCGCCCCCTGGTTGGCGTCCTGCTGATCGTCTCGCTGGCCATCGTCGGCTGCGCCACCACCACCTCTTCCACCGGCCGCCGTCAGTACGTGGGCGGCGTGTCCCAGCAAGAGCTGGACCAGCTCGGCACCAAGGCCTTCGCCGAGACCAAGCAGAAGGAAAAGCTCAGCCAGGACGCCCGCCAGAACGCTTACGTGCGCTGCGTGGTGAACGACCTGGTGGCCCAGCTGCCGGCCCAGCAGCGGGCGGTGGCCTGGGAAACGGCGCTGTTCCAGAACGATGAGCCCAATGCCTTTGCCCTGCCCGGCGGCAAGGTCGGCGTCTACACCGGCATCTTCAAGGTGGCCAAGACCCAGGATCAGCTGGCGGCAGTGCTGGCGCACGAAATCGGCCACGTGGTCGAGCGCCACCACGACGAGCGCATTACCCGCCAGATGGGCGCGTCCGGCGCGGTCTCGCTGCTCGGCGCCCTGGCGGGCGACTATGGCCAGCTGGCCTCGCAGGGCGGCAGTCTGCTGGCGCAGACCGGCTTCCTGCTGCCGGGTTCGCGTGCGCAGGAGAGCGAGGCCGACGTGGTCGGACAGCGCCTGATGGCGCAGGCCGGCTTCGACCCGGCCCAGGCGGTGAACCTGTGGCAGAACATGATCAGCGCCGGCGGCGAGCGCCCCCCGCAGTGGCTGTCCACCCACCCCGACCCAAGCTCGCGCATCCGCGAACTGCAGTCACGCGCGGCCTCGCTGGAACCTGTCTACGCGCAGGCCCGGGCCGCTGGCAGGAAGCCGACCTGCGGATGAAGGTAAGCGGTTTCCAGTGAAACCGCGCTTCTTCAATTAAATCGTTGCAAACAACGAAATCCCTACATTTTTGTCATGGGTTTCTGCTACGTTCATCGGCCGTCGCGATCCCTCGCCGTGACGCTCTTTCCACCCTCCTGCAAGACCTGAGGTGAATCAATGTTGTTGCGTCATACCCGTACTGCCTTGCTGTCCCTCGCCATCGCCGGCTTGCTGGGAACGGGCGTCATGGCCGATGCGCAGGCCCAGGGCCGCGACCGGTCCGAGCGCCAGTCCAAGCAGAAGCAGGAAGTGCTGTATCCCAACGCGACGCGTGAAGCGCCCAAGGCCAAGAGCTCGTCCAAGATGGGCTCCAAGCTGCAGAAGATGATCGACACTTTCAACAAGGATGAGTTCGCCGAAGCGCGCACGCAGGCCGACGCCATCCTTGCCGACGGCAATGCCAACGAAGCGGACAAGGCCCTCGCCGCGCAGATCGCCGCGCAGTCGGCCTACAGCACCGATGATTCGGCCGCAGCCAAGGCTTACTTGCAGCAGGCGATCGACTTCAATGGCCTGGACAACAACGGCCATTACCAGTCGATGTTCATGCTCGCCCAGCTGCAGCTGCAGGACGACCAGTACAACGAGGGCCTGGCCACGCTGGACAAGTACCTGACCGAGACCAAGTCGACCAAGCCGGAAGACCAGGTGCTCAAGGGCCAGGCGCTGTACCAGATGCAGCGCTATCCCGAAGCGATCGCCGTGCTCAAGCCGGTCATCGACGCCACGCCCGATGCCAAGGACAGCTGGGTGCAGCTGCTGATGGCTTCCTACGCCGAGAACAATCAGGGCGCCGAAGCCACCGCCCTGGCCGAGAAGATCGCGGCCAAGGCGCCGAACGACAAGAAGGCGCAGATGAACCTGGCGGCCATGTACATGCAGGCCGACCAGATGGACAAGGCCTCCGCGGTGCTGGAAAAGCTGCGCGCCTCGGGCCAGCTCAACGAGGAAAAGGACTACCGCCAGCTCTACGCCACCTACGCGAACATGGATGGCAAGGAGAAGGAAGTCATCGCGGTCATCAACGACGGCCTGCAGAAGAACATCCTCAAGCCCAACGCCGAGGTCTATACCGCGCTGGCGCAGTCGTACTACTACTCCGATCAGATTCCTCAGGCGATCGAGGCGTGGCAGAAGGCCGCCCCGTTGGCCAAGGACGGCGAGACCTACCTCAACCTCGCCAAGGTGTTGTACCAGGAAGGCAAGAAGCCGGAAGCCAAGCAGGCAGCGAAATCCGCGCTCGAAAAGGGCGTCAAGAAGCCGGAAGACGCGAAGAAGATCATCGCTGCACCCTGACCGTCCAAAAGCGGTCAAAAAGCCGTGTGAAACCGTGGTATCGGCACGCGGCTTTGGTATAAGCTCAAGGTTCCACCCCCCTGACTGGGACGGTCGGAATCCTCACTCCCCACAAGGGCGCGCGACGCGTTCGCGGCCCGCTTTTGAGTCAAATGGCGCATGGCTGAACAACTCGTCATCAACCGACATCGCGAAGACGACACGCCGAGCGGCCTGAATTGGCCGCGCATCATCGGCATGGCGTTCGTGATGGCGCTTCACGTGGCAGTGTTCCTGCTGCTGCTGATTCCCGCCGTCGCACCGAAGGAAAAGAAGGAAGAGGAACGCAAGACGCTCGTGACGATCGTCGACGCGCCGCCGCCTCCGCCCCCGCCGCCGCCGCCGCCGCCGCCGGAAGACAAGCCGCCGCCGCCGGTGAAGACCCTGGCACCGCCCAAGCCCACCCCGACCCCGCCGCCGCCGGAAGCTCCGCCGGTGGACGTGCCGGAGCCGCGCCCGACGGACATCGTGACGCCGCCGGCCCCGCCGTCGCCGCCGGCCCCGACGCCCGACGTGAGCGCCAGCGTGGACATCTCCTCGAAGAACATGAACCCCCCGCGTTATCCGCCGGCAGCCGCCCGCGCAGGTATCCAGGGCCAGGTCATCCTGATCATCGATGTCGATGCCAACGGCAACGTCACCAACGTGTCCGTCGAGAAGTCCAGTCGCAATCGCGACCTCGACCGCGCGGCGATGGAAGCAGCACGCAAGTGGCGCTTCAACCCCGGCCAGTCGGGCGGAAACAAGGTCGCAGGGCGCGTGCGCGTCCCGGTCGACTTCAGCATGGGCGGCTGATCCAGCGCCCACGCTCCTCAACACAAACAAGCGTCACTTCCAACTCCACTCTTTAAAGAAAGGTAAGCGTCATGCTGCAGGAAACCTTGATCGCCGCTGCCGGGGGCGCCAACGCCGCCGCTGCTCTGAACCAGATGGGCTTCGAGCACCTCATCACCGAAATGACCAGCCAGCCGAGCAAGTTCGCGGTCTCCTGGGCCGTGCTGCTGACCCTGGTGGTCATGTCGGCCATGTCCTGGTACTGGACGGTCATCAACATCATCAAGAGCATGCGCCTGAAGTCGCAGGCTGACCGCGTCACCAGCGCTTTCTGGGAGACCCCGAACGCCCAGGACGCCATCCGCGCCATGGAAGAGCAGCCGAAGAACGAGCCCTTCTCGAAGATCGCCCTGGACGCCGCCCAGGCCGCTGCGCACCACCAGCGCGCCGAAGGCTCCACCGCCGCCGAGACCCTGAGCCGTTCGGAGTTCGTCGACCGCGCCCTGCGTCAGGCCGTGGCCCGCGAGAGCGGCAAGATCCAGGGCGGCATGATCCTGCTGGCCACCGTCGGTGCGACCGCGCCGTTCGTGGGTCTGCTGGGTACGGTGTGGGGCATCTACGGTGCGCTGATCCAGATCGGTGCCTCGGGCAACGCCGGTATCGAAGCCGTGGCCGGCCCGGTGGGTGAGGCGCTGATCATGACCGCCATCGGTCTGTTCGTCGCGATCCCGGCCGTGTTCGCCTTCAACTTCTTCAGCAAGATCAACAGCTCGACGATCGCCAAGTTCGATGCGTTCGCGCACGACCTGCACGACTTCTTCGCCACCGGCGCCCGCGTGCGCTGATCGCAAGAAGCAAGAACGTCAACGCCTAGATAGACGGAGCCCCTCATGGCTTTCAGTTCCGGTAACAGCGGTGGTCCGATGGTGGACATCAACGTCACGCCCCTCGTGGACGTGATGCTGGTGCTGCTGATCATCTTCATCATCACCACCCCCTTGATGTCGCAGAAGGTGAAGGTGGAACTTCCCGAAACGAAGTTCCAGCCGGAGGCCGATGCGAACGAAAAGCGGCCGAACCCGATCACGCTGGCAGTCACGGAAGACGGCTCCATCTATTACAACGATGAGCCGGTGAGCAAGGAGGTGCTGGAATCGCGTCTGTCCAGCGCCGCGCAGATGACCCCGCAGCCCCCGCTCAATCTTCGTGGCGATCGCACGACGCGCATGTCGACGATCAACGAGATCACGAAGATCGCGCAGAACCAGGGCATGCTGGACATCGGCTTCGTCTCCATGCAGCAGAAGGATCGGTGACCCATGGCTTTCAGTAGCGGTGGTGGCAAGGGCGCCATGTCGGAGATCAACGTTACCCCGTTGATCGACGTGATGCTCGTGCTGCTGATCATCTTCATCGTGACCGCGCCGATCACGACCTATCCCATCGACGTCAATCTGCCGCAGCGTGTGATCAACCCGCCGCCGCAGATGAAGGATCCGCCGCCGCCGATCGATCTGCGGATCGATGCTTCCGGCACGGTGTACTGGAACAACAGTCCGACCCCCATCGACGCCCTGCAGCAGAAGATGGAAGAGGAAGTCCAGCGTGATCCGACCAACCAGCCAGCACTGAACATCGATGCGAATCCCGATGCGCAGTACCAGGTGATGGCTCAGGTCCTGGCGGCTGCGCGCAACGCGCAGATGCAGAAGATCGGTTTCATGAACCAGTAAAACGGTTCGTTTGGAACCTACGGGAAAGCCGCCTTCGGGCGGCTTTTTCTTTGTCGGCCAGATGTGCGGCCACGGGTTCTCCAGGCGCGACATGCGGGCCCCGCGGGCAAGGGCCCCCGCCCGCTTGCCAACGCCTCAGGGGCGGCGTAGCGTCGGAGGCGAGCCACCACAAGGAGTTCCAGCATGTCGCTGTCCGTGTCCGCTCGTCCCTCCGCGCTGTCGGAGATGAACATCACCCCGTTGATCGACGTGATGTTGGTGCTGCTGATCATCTTCATCGTCACCGCGCCGGTGCTGCCGCGTCAGCTCGATGCCGCCCTGCCCCAGTCCAGCGCCGCCCCGCCTGCACGGATCGATTCGGCCAAGCTGCTGCTGGAGGTCCGTCCGGACGGCAGCGTGCAACTGGATGGGCGTCCCTTGGACACGGGCACGTTGGCTGAGCGCCTGGCCGATGCGCGTGCTGCGGATGACCGCGTCCAGGTCAGCATCCGCGCCGATGCCTCGGCCAGCTACCAGGCCATGGCCGAAGCGCTCTCCTTGGTGCGACAGGCCGAGATCACCCAGGTCGCGGTCTTGCCCTGATCGGCACGGCTCAGCGTGAGCCGTGGCCGCGTCGCGGGCTTGCGAGCGGACAGGTCGACCTCCCGGGACACCCGTCGCCGTCGGCGAAGCCCAAGGCGGCGAGCGCGCGGCGCTCAGTCCGCCGGGGCGCCCGACTCAGCGCCGGGCCGCCGCCAGTAGCTGGACATAGGCCTGGACGGTTTCGGTGAGGCCGGCGTACAAGGCCTCGCCGATCAGCGCATGGCCGATGGAGACTTCCAGCAGCGCGGGCACGCGTTGGGCGAACAGTCCGAGATTGTCCTGCGACAGGTCGTGGCCGGCATTGACGCCCAGGCCCAGGGCCTGGGCCAGGCGTGCGGTGGCGATGCAGGCGTCCAACGCGGCATCCGGCGTGCCTGCCGCGAACGCCTCGGCGTAAGGGCCGGTGTAGAGCTCGATGCGGTCGGCGCCGAGCTCGGCGGCCTGCTCCAGGCCCGCGCAGCCAGCATCGGCAAACAGGCTGACCCGGCAGCCCAGCGCCTTGAACTCGGTCACCAGCGGCCGCAGGCGCGCGTGATCGGCGAGGAAATCAAAGCCATGGTCGGAGGTGATCTGGCCGTCCCCATCAGGCACCAGCGTGACCTGCGCCGGTCGCGTCGACGCGCACAGCTCCAGCAGGCCCGGATAGCCCGGTCGCGGCGGCGCGAACGGATTGCCTTCGATGTTGAACTCCACGCCGCGCTCGCGCGTCAGTGCCGACAGGGCGATCACGTCGTCGTGGCGGATATGACGCTGGTCCGGCCGCGGATGCACGGTGATGCCTTGCGCACCGGCGTCCAGGCAAGTGCGTGCGGCGCGCACCACGTCAGGCTCGGCGCCACCGCGCGAGTTGCGCAGCACGGCGATCTTGTTGACGTTGACGCTGAGCGCGGTCACTCGCGGGTCCTGCATCACGGTGCCGGCGGCGGCGGCGTGGTGTCCTGGCCGGCGGCCTTGGCGGTGCGGCGCGCTTCGGCGACCTGGCGCAGACGATGCAGCTCGGCCGGGTCGATCAGCTGGGCATTGCGGTCGCCGCCGCCCATGCGCGCCTGGTACCAGGCGATGGCCCAGGCCACGATCAGGGCAAAAGCGACCAGCAGGCTGACCAGCATCAGCGCCACCGAGGTGGTGCGGAAGGCCAGGAACAGCGCCCCCAGCGACAACAGCAGAAACAGCCAATGCATGGGACCTCCCCGCGGATCGGATGGTGCGGATTCTACGCCTTCGGGAACCAGGCGTCGGTGGCGCGGCGTCTTACAGCAGCGGCGAGAACAGGCGGGCAAAAGCCTCGGGCAGGCGATGGCGCCACAACGAGCGGTTACGGTCGTTGCGCACCGGCTGCGCGCTGGCGAACTCGCCCTGCATCAGCTCGGCCAGCTCGGCCACCAGCCCCGGGTCGCGGAACAGCACGGACAGCTCGAAGTTGAGCCGGAAGCTGCGGTGGTCGAAGTTGGCGCTGCCGACGATGCCGAGCGCGTCGTCGCACAGCATCGCCTTGGTGTGCAGCAGGCGGGGCCCGTACTCGTAGATCTTCACCCCGGCCGCCAGCAGTTCATCGAAGTACGAGCGCGCGGCCCAGGTGACCAGGCGCGAATCGCTGAGCTTGGGCACCAGCAGGCGCACGTCCAGGCCGCCCAGGGCCGAGGAGGTCAGCGCCATGCGCGCGGCTTCGCCGGGGACGAAGTAGGGCGTCACCAGCCACACCCGCTGGCGCGCATCGTGGATGGCCGAGACGTGCACGCGGTGGATGGCTTCCCAGTTCGAATCCGGCCCGGAGGCGATGGCCTGGACCGGGATCGTCCCGGCCTCGGGTCCAGCGCCCGGCCACAGCACGGTGCCGCGGAAGTCCTCGCGGTTATCGCCGGTGGCATAGACCCAGTCCTCGACGAAGACCTGCTGCATGCTGCGCACCACCTCGCCACGCAGGGACAGGTGCAGGTCGCGGTAGGCATCGCTGCGCGCGCGCTCGTCCTCCTCGTCGGTGATGTTGATGCCGCCGGTGAGCGCGATGCGGCCATCGACTACCACCAGCTTGCGGTGGGTGCGCAGGTTCACCCAGGGACGACGGAAGCGCAGGATGCGGGTGGGATGGAACCAGGCGAACCGACCGCCGGCATCGAGCAGCGGCTTGAGGAAGCGCTTGTTGACGCGCGAGGCGCCCATCGCATCCAGCAACAGGCGCACCTTGACCCCGGCACGGGCGCGCTCGACCAGCGCATCGCGCAGGCGCGTGCCGATGCCGTCGGGCTCGAAGATGTAGTACTCCACGTGCACGTGGTTGCGCGCACCGGCGATGGCCTCCAGCAGCGCGGTGTAGGTGGCCGCGCCATCCACCAGCAGCCGCACCTCGGTGGCCGAGGACGGCGGCAGGCCGGTGGTGGCCTGGCCGATCATGGCCAGTTCGGTGCACTCGGCATCGGGCGGGCAGATGGCCTGGTAGGCCTCCAGCCCCGAGCGCGAACGATGGCGCCGCAGCCGCTGGCGCTTGACCTTCTGCGGGCCCAGCAGGAAGTAGATCAGGTAGCCCAGGTAGGGCAGCGCGGCCAGGCACAGGACCCAGCTCAGCGTGGCCACGGGCTCGCGCTTCTGCAGGATCACCAGCCCGATGACGTGCAGAATGTAGGCGACCCAGGCCAGGGTGAGGAACAGGTGCAGATGCGGGATGTCCCACACCGTGGTCCAGGCCGATTCGAGGAAGGCGAGCATGCGCGAATTCTAGGCTGCGTCGCAGCAGCTGAGACACCGCCCAGGCAGGCTGGCCAGATGGGCGAGGCGATCAAAGGCAGGGGTTCGACGGGCTGGCTGCCCGGACGTTTCGCCAAGACCGTGCCCGAGGCGTTCGACGATGGCTGGCATGCGCGCGAGGACGAGGGCGAGGCGGACCTGCTGCCGCGCACCCAGGTCACCGAGGAGCGCGCGCGCAGCATCATCAGCCGCAACAGCTCGCCGGATATCTCCTTTTCGCAGTCGGTCAATCCCTACCGCGGCTGCGAGCATGGCTGCAGCTATTGCTTCGCCCGGCCCACGCACAGCTACCTGGACCTGTCCCCTGGCCTGGACTTCGAAACCCGGCTGTACGCCAAGACCAATGCGGTGGAGCTGCTGCGCGCGGAGTTGGCCAAGCCCGGCTATCGGGTCAGCCCGATCACACTGGGCATCAACACCGATGCCTACCAGCCGCTGGAGCGGCGCATGCAGCTGACGCGGCGGCTGATCGAGGTCTTCGCCGAAACGCGGCATCCGTTCACGCTGATCACCAAGAACGCGCTGATCGAGCGCGACCTGGACCTGCTGGCACCGCTGGCCGCGCAGGGCCTGGTGCACGTGGCGCTGTCGATCACCTCGCTGGACAACCGGCTCTCGGCCAGGCTGGAACCGCGGGCTTCGGCCCCGCTAGCGCGCCTGCGGGCGATGAAGGCCCTGAGCGATGCCGGCGTGCCGGTCGGGGTGATGTTCGCCCCGGCCATTCCCTGGGTGAACGACGCGCACCTGGAAGGCGTGCTGGAGGCCGCACGCCAGGCCGGGGCCGGCTCGGCCGGGTACGTGCTGCTGCGCCTGCCGCACGAGGTCGCGCCGCTGTTCCGCGACTGGCTGCAGACGCACGTGCCGGACCGGGCCGCGCATGTGATGAGCACGGTGCAGCAGCTGCGCGGCGGCAAGGACTACGACAGCCGTTTCGGCAGCCGCATGCGCGGGCAGGGGGTGTATGCGGACCTGCTGGAGCGTCGCTTCGCCCTGGCCAGCAAGCGCCTGGGGTTCGACCGCAGTGGCTGGCCGCAGCTGGACTGCAGCCGCTTCGTGGCTCCACGCAACCCCTCACCGCAGGGCGAGCTGTTCTAAAAGCCGCTTGCGCGGCTCAGGCCGTGCGCCGTCGGCGCAGGGTCAGCCACAGCGCCGAGAGCAGGAAGTAGATGGCGCCCATGGCGGCATACCCGGCGATGGGGGCGATGGACGTGGCACCGGATTTGATTGATTGCAGCAGGAAGAAGGTACCGGCCAGCGCCGACTGGGCGCCGCTGAGGATCATGGCCCACTGCGCGCCGACCTGCCTGCGCCGCAGCAGGGCCGTGCGCAGCTGCAACAGACCGGCCGCGATGGCCCAGGCCCCGTAGACGCCGAGCACCGCCGACAGCCCGGCCGCAAGCGCGACCAGTACCGCGAGCGCGGCCGCGGTGCTGACCGCGACGTTGATGGCCTGGGCCTTGTTGCGCGCCAGTCCGCCGCTGCGCCTGGCGTCGATGAAGTTGGCCACGGCGTCCCAGGCGGGGTAGAGCACCAGCAGCACGCTTGCCAGGGTCGGGTTCGACAGGGCCAGGCCGAAGGCGGCGGCGACCCAGGCCAGGGAAAAGGCGGCGCGCAGCGCGTAGTAGCGCTTGAGCCATTGCGGTTGCAGGGCGAGTGAGGTCATGGGGAGCGGGTCCTTGTGTATTTGGAGGTGCAAGCGGCCGCTGGCGGACCATGAGGTCGCCAGGCGGAGGCCAGAGATAGAGCGGCGTGGGGCGGGTCAGCCGCTGAGCGAGAGCCGCTCCAGCAAGGGCTGCATGATGTGCCCGAACAGCGCGGGATCGCCGTAGGCGCGCGCCGAGAGCATGGCGCCGTGCACGGTGGCCATGAAGGCCTGCGCCTCTTGCTCGGGCGTGGCCGGCAGTTGGAACACGCCCTGCTGCTGGCCCTGCGCGAACACCGCGGCCAGCCACGTGGACAGGTCGCGGAAGTGGGCGGTGACCTCGGCGGCCACCGCCTCGGGCAGCACTGGCAGTTCGGCCGAGAGCAGGGCGCACAGGCAGATCGGGGCGCTGGCATCGCTGATGCAGCCTTCCCAGTAGCCGATGTATTGCCGCAGCTGGGCCTGCGGATCGGCGGTGTGGGTCTGAAGCGCGGCAAGCCCCTTACGGGCCTGGCCGCGGTACTGCGCCAGCAGGACCTGGACCAGCTCGGCCTTGGTGGGGAAATGGTGGTGGATGCTGGGCTTGCGGATGCCGATCCGGCTGGCGATGTCGGCATAGCTGAAACCGCTGTAGCCGCCGCTGGCGATCAGGCTGCGGGCCTGGTCCAGGATCTGGTGTGCGGTAGAGGCCGTGTTCGTCATGCGATCAATCTACCTACTAGTAGGTAGATGCGCAAGGCGTCCGCCCTGGCTTTGAACCGAAGGGTTCAGCTGGATTGTGATGACGTCCAGGGCTGGCGGCACCACGGAGCTGAGCACCTCGAAGATCCTGCCCACCGTCTCCAGCGGGGCGGTCCCGCGCGCGAGGCCTGCCCGAAGATGCGCGGCGCCTGGGGTTCCGGCGGCACGGGGCTGTATGCCTGGACGACTGCGAACTGGGCATCGTCAGCCCGGCCAAGCGCTGCCACGACCCGGATGGACAACCTGCGCCGACCGTAGCGAGGTGGGCCGGGAGGGCCCGGACCCGATGCCGCCACTCCGGAAGTTCAGGGCCATGGATGCGTTGGTCGCGCGCGTGGCGACATGGCAGACCGCCTGCGCGCTCGATCTGGTGCTGCGACCCGGCGGCGGGCGCATCGATGTCGGCATGGAGTGGGTCAACGGGATCGACCTCTGCCGCGCAGGAGATCTTCGGCGGGCGCAAGCAGTCCCGGATCGCCATCGAGAACAGGGCAGGGCCTGGCCGAATACACTGCGCTGCATCCTGGCCATGCAGCGTGCACAGGCCGACGGCGAGAGGCGCGAGGCTGCCCGAACGCAGCCGCGCGCCTCGCCCGCCGGCCGGGGTGGCCCCGTTCGTTGTGCAGTGCGCGATGCGTCTTGCATCGCGCCGCTGCCACCCTGCGCGTGCCCGCACGTACGCAACACGAGACGCGATGTGACTGTTCTGACCAGCCTGATCGACCTGGATGCCGCCTCCAGCCAAGCCAACGCCCAGCACAACCGCGCCCTGGCCCAGCAGTTGCGCGAGCGCGTGGCCACCGCCGCACAGGGCGGCTCGGCGCAGGCGCGCGAGCGCCACCTGGCGCGCGGCAAGCTGCTGCCGCGCGAGCGAGTCAACCGCCTGCTCGACCCGGGCTCGCCCTTCCTGGAGATCGGGGCGCTGGCGGCCAACGGCATGTACGAAGACAGCGCGCCCGGCGCCGGGGTGATCGGCGGCATCGGCCGGGTCAGCGGGCGCGAGGTGATGATCCTGGCCAACGACTCGACGGTGAAGGGCGGCGCTTACTTCCCGATGACGGTCAAGAAGCACCTGCGCGCGCAGGAGATCGCGCTGGAGAACCACCTGCCGTGCATCTACCTGGTCGATTCGGGCGGCGCCAACCTGCCGCACCAGTCCGAGGTGTTTCCCGACCGCGAGCACTTCGGCCGCATCTTCTACAACCAGGCGCAGATGTCCTCCAAGGGCATCGCCCAGATCGCCTGCGTGATGGGCAGCTGCACCGCCGGCGGCGCCTACGTGCCGGCGATGAGCGATGAGACCATCATCGTGCGCGGGCAGGGCACGATCTTCCTGGCCGGCCCGCCGCTGGTGAAGGCGGCCACCGGCGAGGAGATCTCGGCCGAGGAGCTGGGCGGTGCGGACACCCACGGCCGGCGCTCGGGCGTGGTCGACCATGTCGCCGAGGACGATACGCACGCGCTGCTGCTGGTGCGCCAGATCGTGGCCACCCTCAACCATCCCAAGACGGTGGATATCGACCTGCAGCCGCCGCGGCCGCCGCGCCTGCCGGCCGAGGACCTGTATGCGATCGTTCCGCAGGACGTGCGCGCGCCCTACGACGTGCACGAGGTGATCGCGCGCCTGGTCGATGGCTCGGAGCTGCACGAGTTCAAGCCGCTGTACGGCACCACGCTGGTGTGCGGCTTCGCGCGCATCTGGGGCATCCCGGTGGCGATCCTGGCCAACAACGGCGTGCTGTTCTCAGAGAGCGCGCAGAAGGGCGCGCACTTCATCGAGCTGGCCTGCCAGCGCCGGGTGCCGCTGCTGTTCCTGCAGAACATTTCCGGCTTCATGGTCGGCGGCAAGTACGAGGCCGAGGGCATCGCCAAGCACGGCGCCAAGCTGGTCACCGCGGTGGCCACCGCCAGCGTGCCCAAGGTCACCGTGCTGATCGGCGGCAGCTTCGGCGCGGGCAACTACGGCATGTGCGGCCGCGCCTACAGCCCGCGCTTCCTGTTCACCTGGCCCAACGCGCGCATCTCGGTGATGGGCGGGGAGCAGGCCGCCTCGGTGCTGGCCACCGTGCACCGCGACGCGGGCAGCTGGACGCCCGAGCAGCTGGAGGCCTTCAAGACCCCGATCCGCGAGGTCTACGAGCGCGAGGGCAATCCCTACTTCGCCACCGCGCGGCTGTGGGACGACGGCATCATCGACCCGGCGCAGACCCGCGACGTGCTGGGGCTGGCGTTCTCGGCCACCTTGAACGCACCGATTCCACAAGCGCCCCGATTCGGCGTGTTCCGGATGTGACTGCCATGATCGAGAGCCTGCTGATCGCCAACCGCGGCGAGATCGCCCGCCGCATCATCCGCACCGCCCAGCGCCTGGGCGTGCGCACCATCGCGGTGTATTCCGAAGCCGATGCCGGCCTGCCGTTCGTGCGCGAGGCCGACCAGGCCGTGTGCATCGGCCCGGCGCCGGCGCGCGAGAGCTATCTGTGCGCCGACAAGCTGCTCGCCGCGGCGCGCCAGACCGGCGCGGCCGCGATCCATCCCGGCTACGGCTTCCTGTCGGAGAACGCCGAGTTCGCCGAGGCAGTGATCGCCGCCGGCCTGGTCTGGGTGGGCGCGCCGCCGGAAGCGATACGCGCGATGGGGCGCAAGGATGCGGCCAAGGCGCGCATGCAGGCGGCCGGCGTGCCGGTCACGCCCGGTTATCTAGGCGAAGACCAGTCGACGCCGCGCCTGCAACGCGAGGCCGATGCCATCGGCTATCCGGTCCTGATCAAGGCCGTGTCCGGCGGCGGCGGCAAGGGCATGCGCAAGGTCGATGCCGCAGCCGACTTCGCCGCCGCGCTGGACAGCTGCCGGCGCGAGGCCGCCGCGGCCTTTGGCGATGACCGCGTGCTGCTGGAGAAGTACGTCAACAACCCGCGCCATATCGAGGTGCAGGTGTTCGGCGACACGCACGGCAACGTGGTGCACCTGTTCGAGCGCGACTGCTCGCTGCAGCGGCGCCACCAGAAGGTGATCGAGGAAGCGCCCGCGCCGGGCATGGACGCGGCCACGCGCCAGGCGCTGTGCGCGGCGGCGGTGAAGGCCGCGCGCGCGGTGGACTATGTGGGTGCCGGCACCATCGAGTTCATCGCCGACGGCTCGCAGGGGCTGCGTGCGGACGCGATCTGGTTCATGGAAATGAACACCCGGCTGCAGGTGGAGCACCCGGTGACCGAGTCGATCACCGGCCAGGACCTGGTGGAGTGGCAGCTGCGCGTGGCCTCGGGCCAGGCGCTGCCGCTGGCGCAGGAGCAGCTGGCGATCGATGGCTGGGCGATGGAGGCGCGGTTGTACGCGGAGAATCCATCCACCGGCTTCCTGCCATCCACCGGCCCGCTCGAGCGTCTGCGCCTGCCCGAGGGGATCCGCGTGGACAGCGGGGTGGAGGAGGGCGGCGAGGTCAGCCCGTTCTACGACCCGATGATCGCCAAGCTCATCGCCCATGCGCCTACGCGCGCGCAGGCCGCACGGCGCCTGGCGCAGGCCTGCGCCCAGGTGCAGGTGTGGCCGGTGCGCACCAACGCGGCATTCCTGGCCCGCACCGCGGCGCACCCGCAGTTCGTGGCCGGGCAGGTCGATACCGGCTTCATCGCGCGGCACCTGGAGGCGCTGTTGCCACCGGCCGCGCCGCCGCCGGCGCTGCTGGACCAGGCCGCCAGCGCGCTGCTGCCGGCGGCCGACGGCAGCCCGTGGACGGCGCTGCGCGGCTTCCGCGTCAATGCGCCACTCGACCCGCGCGCTGCGGTGCGCGTGGGCGAGGCGGTCCACCTGGCGCAATGGCAGGCCGGCCCGGCGCCGGCGCTGGTGAACGTGGAAGGCACACAGCTGTTGTTCGACGCCGGCCAGGCCTGGCCCGTGTCGGTGCCCACCCTGGGGGAGGCGGGCGCGGCAGGCGAGACCGGCGATGGCGCGCTGCTGGCGCCGATGCCCGGACGCATCGTGGCGGTCCAGGTGGCGCAGGGCCAGCCGGTCGCGCGCGGGCAGGCGCTGGTGGTGCTGGAGGCGATGAAGATGGAGCAGACCCTGCAGGCGCCCTTCGCCGGCACGGTGCGCGAGCTGAACGTGCAGGTGGGCGCTCAGGTGAGCGAAGGCAAGGTGTTGCTGGTGATCGAACAGGAGCAGGCGGCGTGAGCGGCGGACGGCACTTTGAGCAGTGGGCGATCGGCGATCGCATCGAGCACGTGATGCGCAGGACGGTCACCGAGACCGACAACCTGCTGTTTTCCACCATGACCCACAACCCGCAGCCGCTGCACCTGGACGCGGAGGCCGCGCGCGCCAGCGAGTTCGGCCAGATCCTGGTCAATGGCACCTTCACCTTTGCCCTGATGATCGGGCTGTCGGTGGGCGACACCACGCTGGGCACCCTGGTGGCCAACCTGGGCTACGACAAGGTGGTGATGCCCAAGCCGGTGTTCATCGGCGACACGCTGCGCGCGCAGACCGAGGTGGTGGACCTGCGACCCAGCCGCTCGCGGCCCGAGGCGGGGCTGGTGACCTTCCGCCACCGCATGCTCAACCAGCGCGAGGAGGTAGTGTGCGAATGCCTGCGCACCGCGCTGCTGACGCGCTCGGGGCAAGCGCCGGCATGAGGCTGCGCTCGCTGCTGTTCGTGCCCGGCGACCGCCCGGAGCGCTTCGCCAAGGCGCAGGCCAGCGGCGCCGACGCGATCATCCTGGACCTGGAAGACGCCGTCGCGCCGGAGCACAAGGACGCCGCGCGCGCGGCCGTGGCCGCATTCCTGCACGCACGCGCGCCAGGCGGCACGGTGCTGGTGCGGATCAACCCCATCGATGGTGACGCCCTGGCGCGCGATCTGGCCGCCGCACGCGGCGCCGATGCGCTGGTGCTGCCCAAGGCCGAAGGCGCGGACACGGTGCGCGCGCTGGCGGCGCACCTGGGCGATGCGCCCGTGCCGGTCCTTCCCATCGCCACCGAGACGCCCGCGGCCATCTTCCAGCTGGGCAGCTATGCCCAGGTCGCCGCGCACCTGGTCGGGCTGACCTGGGGCGCGGAGGATCTGCCGGCGGCCATCGGCGCGGCCACCAGCCGCGAGGTCGACGGTCAGTACACCCCGCCTTACCAGACCGTGCGCGCGCTGGCGCTGTTCGCCGCGCATGCCGCCGGGGTGGCCGCCATCGACACGGTGTATCCGGCGCTGAAGGACCAAGCCGGCCTGGCCGCCTACGCCGCGCGCGCGGCGCGCGACGGCTTCACCGGCATGCTGGCCCTGCACCCGGCGCAGGTGCCGATCATCAATGCCGCCTTTACCCCCGATGCGCAGGCCGTGGCGCATGCGCGGCGCATCGTCGACGCGTTCGCCGCCGCGCCGGGCGCCGGCGCGCTTCAGGTGGACGGTCGCATGGTCGATGCGCCGCATCTCAAGCAGGCCCGCCGCATCCTCGCGCAGGCCGGAGCGCTGTGACAGCGCCGCCGCGGGCGGAGTCTACGAGGGCATGACCGCCGCGGTCGGTGGCCTGGACCGGGGCGGCACACCTGGCGCCTAACCATCGGCGCGCGCACGGGCGTGGTGTCCATCGCCGCCCAGCGCGGGTGGGCGAGCAGGGGGCCAGGGCTGGACGCACATGGCGCCCCGGTGTCCTTGCCCGCCTCGGCGCCGGCGGCGTGAACCGCGAGCGTGCCGTCGCAACGCCCGGATGCCCCGGGGCGTCGCATCCAAGGCCTTAGTTCAACCCGGGCTCATCCAGGCGCAGGGTCAGGCACTTGGCCGACCCGCCGGCCTTGAGGAACTCGTCCAGCGGCGTCTCCTGCACGCGGTAGCCCGCCTGGCCCAGCCGCTGGCGCAGGGCCGGGCTGGCGCGGTTGAGGATCACCAGGTCGTCCAGGTTGACCGCATTGCAGGCGAAGGCAAGGGCGTCTTCTTCGGAGACGACGATGCGCTTGTCCTCTGGCACGCGTGCGGCGATGGCTGCCTGGGAGGCGGCATCGAAGGCGGCCGGGTAGTACATCAGCTCGCCGCCGGAGAGCGGGCACAGGCAGGTGTCCAGGTGATAGAAGCGCGGGTCCACCAGCTGCAGGGGCACGGTTTCCACACCGAGCAGGCGCTGCAACGCCACGGCCGCGTGGCCATCGCTGCGATGGCCGTAGCCGACCCACAGCAGCGGCTGGCCGCGATCGAGCAGGGCATCGCCGGCGCCCTCGAAGGACATGCCGTCCAGGGCGTCCACCGCGAATGCGTTGCCGCTGAACCAACGGGTGAAGTGCGTCTCTTCGCCGGCGCGTTCCTCGTGGCGGAAGCGGCTGGGCACGGCGGTGTCGCGGTAGACCAGACCGGCATTGGCGGTGAACACCATGTCGGGCAGGCCGGGGACATGTTCGATCAGTTCCACCTGGGCAGCGTGGCTGATGTGGCGGTACAGGTCTTCCCACTGCTGCTGCGCACGCGCCTGGTCGATGCGGTTGCGGTTGCCGGTCATCCAGGGATTGATGTCGTAGTCCACGGAGAAATGCGTGGGCGGGCACATCAGGATGCGGGGGCGGGACGGGGCGATCATTGGCGGCGTGCTCCATGTTGGCGTAAGGTCATGCTAGGGCCGGCGAAAACCAGCCTGAAGCCGGCAGATCGCCTACTTTCCGCACCAATCGAGCGAATCGACAGCCCGCGCTGGCGATTCGCCCATGCACCGCAGCAACACGGGACGAAGACCGGATGGCCGAGACGACCGACGCGCTGGATCGTGACCTGATCGCGCTACTGCGGCATGACAGCCGCATGCCGGCGGCGCTGCTGGCCAAGCAGCTGAAGGTTTCGCGCAGCACCGTGCAGAACCGCATCGCCCGCCTGCAGCGCAGCGGCCTGCTGCTGGGCTTCACCGTGCGCCTGCGCACCGACATGGCCACCGGCGGGGTCCGGGCGATCACCCAGATCGAGGTGCGCGGCGGGGCCGGGGACCGCGTGGTGGCCGCGCTGCGGCGCCTGCCGGAGGTGGTGAAGATCTATTCCACCAACGGCCGCTGGGACCTGGTGGCCGAGATCCGCACCGAGGACCTGGCCGGCTTCGACCAGACCCTGCGCCAGCTGCGCGATGTGGAAGGCATCGCCGCGTCGGAGACCAGCCTGCTGCTGGCCGAGCACCGCTGACAGCGCCCCCGCAGGCGCACCCCGTGTGAGCGGCTCAGTCGAACCGCATTTCGATCGGAAGCTGCAAGAAAGACTCGGGACGTGCCGGCGCTCAGCGATCAGCCCAGGCCGTAGAGCTTCTCCGCGGTCTGGAACAGCACCCAGCTGGTGGCGATGTACTTGTCCCCGCCCTGCGGGCGGTTGCCGCGGTGGGTGTGGGTGAAGGCGGTGGGGGCGATCAGCAGGCTGCCGGTGGCCGGGATAATCTTGCGCTGCTGGTGGAAGAACTCGGTCTCGCCGGCCTGGAAGTCGTCGTTGAGGTACAGCGTCCACAGCAGGTGCCGATGCAGGGTGCCGCCGCCGCGGTCCTTCGGATACAGCTCGCAATGCCAGTAGGGATAGCCGCCCTCGCCGGCGCGGTAGCGCTGCAGGTTGATCTGGCCCGGGCGGAACACCGCCATCAGCAGCTGCGAGAGCTCGGCATCGCTCATGCCGGGCAGGTCCTCGCTGGCGATGCGCCGGGGGCTGCCGCCAGGAGGGGTGTACTGCAGCATCACCGGCGCGATCAGTGCGTAGGGGTAGCGCCGCAGGTATTGCAGCATCGCGCCGAACACGGCCTGGTTGAGCAGCTGCTCAACGTCGGCCCAGCCGGGCTGGCCGCTGATGCTGATATCGCTGCTGTGCTTGAGGTCGGGGAAGTGGCCGCCGCCGACCAGGCCGGGTCGTTGCTGGCCGCTGGCCTCGAAGCGTTCGATGATGCTCCGGCACTGCTCCCTGGACACGGCCCCGGTAGTGACCTCAATGAAATCGTGATCGTGCGCGCTCATGGGCATACACCTTAGCAGCGCGCCAGGGCGGCGCCGACGGCACGGCGTGCCGGCGTGGCGGCCGGCCTTGCGAGCCCGGCACGCGTGGCTCAGCCGTGGCGCGCCTCTTCCAGGCCCGGCGTGCGCCAGCCGGCGCGCACGCCCCAGACGTAGAACACCGCGCCGACGACTGCCACCACCACCAGGTCGGCGCCATAGGACAGATAGCCGCGGCCGCCGAAGGTGGTGCTGCCCGCCCAGGACAGCAGCGCCACCACCGGCAGGTACACCAGCAGCCAGGCCGCCCCGCGCAGGTGCCGGCCGAAATCCTTCCATGCACGTTGCCACTGGTAGTAGGCGTAGACGGGCAGGGCAATGGCCATCAGCAGGATGATCTGCCCAGTCAGCGGCCAGCGCGCCCAGTACAGCAGCTCGGTGGCCATCACGAAGGCCACACCGGCCAGCACCGGCAGGCCGACCAGGCGGAACGGACGCGGCAGCTCCGGCGCGCTGCGGCGCAGGGCCATCGCGCTGACCGGCCCGGTCAGGTAGGAAATGATGGTGGCCACCGAGATCACCGCGGCCAGCGTGCCCCAGCCGCGGAAGAAGAACAGGAACAGGTAGGACACCAGCAGGTTGAACCACATGGCATTGCGCGGCACGCCCCAGCGCGGGTGCAGCCGGCCCAGCACGGCCGGCAGGGTGCCGTTGCGCTGCATGCCGTAGAGCATGCGCGAGGTGGTGGCCGTGTAGGTGATGCCGGTACCGCTGGGGCTGACGAAGGCGTCCACGTACAGCAGCATCGCCAGCCAGTGCAGGTTGACGAGGATGGCCAGCTGGGCGAACGGGGAGCGGAAATCGATGCCGTGCCAGCCGGCCTTGGCCAGCAGCTCAGGCGGCACCGCGCCCAGGTAGGCGACCTGCAGGATCACGTAGACCACCGTGGCCAGGGCGATCGAGCCGAGCACCGCGAAGGGAATGCTGCGCCCGGGGTTGCGCGCCTCGCCGGCCAGGTTCACCGGGCTCTGGAAGCCGTTGAAGCTGAAGACGATGCCGGCCGTGGCCACGGCGGTCAGCACCGCGGCGAAATCCACGCGGTGCGCATCGCCATGGATGCCGACGTCGAAATTACCGGCGTGGAAGCCGCTGGCGATCAGCGCCAGGCCCGTGGCCGCCGGCACGACCAGCTTGAACACGGTGATCAGCGTGTTGGAGTGCGCGAACAGCTTGACGCTCCAGAAGTTCAGCAGGAAGTAGACGATCACCAGCACCGCGGCGATCAGCAGCCCGGGCAGGCTCAGTTCCCCCAGGCCGCCGGCCTGTTCCACGTACAGCGACTGCGCCCAAGGCCAGGGCCAGGACGCCATGTACTGCACCGAGGCCTCGGCCTCGACCGGGATGACCGAGACGATGGCGATCCAGTTGGCCCAGCCGGCGATGAAGCCGACCAGCGAGCCGTGCGAGTAGTGGCTGTAGCGCACCATGCCGCCGGATTCGGGGAACATCGCCCCCAGTTCGGCATAGGCCAGGGCGATGGTGGTGATGATGGCCGCGCCCAGGACCCAGGCCCAGATCGCGCCCGGGCCGGCCAGCCCGGCCGCACGCCAGGCACCGAACAACCAGCCTGAGCCGATGATCGAGCCAAGCCCGGTCAGCATCAGGGCGAACGGGCCGACATCGCGGCGCAGCGGGGAAGAGGACATCGGCAGCGGCCTTTGAGACGCCGCGGGCGCGGCAACAAAGCCGCGATTGTCTCAAGAAGCTGACATTTTCGTCAGCTTGGGGGTCTTGTCCCGATGCCCGAGGGCGATCGACCCTGGCGTCTGGGCGCAGGAAGGCGAGTTGCGGGGGCGTGGCACCACGATGGTGAGCACCCATCTTGCAGCGCCAAATTGCGAGCACTGATGGGGGTCCCCAATCGAGCGCAGGGATCTGGAAGCGCTGGTGTGTGAGCGGCTCGAGGTGACCTTCGGCCATCAGCCGCGAAACGCCACTTCCCACACATGACCTTCTCCAGGCGATGGTGGATGAAGGAGCGTCATCCACCCTACGCGGTTGCGCTGGAGCGGAGCGAAGCCGCCGACGGGTCAGGCTCTTCTTGTCTGCCTGCCCCGCGGCGCTTGCCGCGCCTCAGGCGCCGGTCTTGGCGTGGTAGGCCTCGGCGGCTTCCACTTCGTCCTTCGAGCCCAGGAACACCGGCACGCGCTGGTGCAGGTGCTCGGGCTGGAGGTCGAGGATGCGCGCGCGGCCGGTGCTGGCCAGGCCGCCGGCCTGTTCCACCAGAAGGCCCATGGGGTTGGCCTCGTACATCAGGCGCAGCTTGCCGGCCTTGTCCGGGTCCTTCCTGTCCCAGGGGTAGATAAAGATGCCGCCGCGGGTGAGGATGCGGTGCACGTCGGCCACCATCGAGGCGATCCAGCGCATGTTGAAATCCTTGCCGCGCGCGCCCTCCTTGCCGGCCAGCAGGTCGCCCACGTAGGCCTGCATCTGCGGTTCCCAGTGGCGCTGGTTGGACATGTTGACGGCGAACTCCTGGGTGCTGGCCGGGATGCGCATGTCGCGCTGGGTCAGCACGAACACGCCCTGTTCGCGGTCCAGGGTGAAGCCGTGGGTGCCGTGGCCGATGGTCAGTACCAGCATGGTCTGCGGCCCGTAGATGCAGTAGCCGGCGGCGACCTGCTGGCGGCCCGGCTGCAGGAAATCGGCATCGGTCGGGGTTTCACGATGGCCTTCGGGGCAGCGCAGCACCGAGAAGATGGTGCCGACCGAGACGTTGACATCGATGTTGGAGCTGCCATCGAGCGGGTCGAACAACAGCAGGAAGTCGCCCTTGGGATACTCGTCCGGCACCGGCACGGCGTGATCCATCTCCTCCGAGGCGCAGGCGGCCAGGTGGCCGCCCCAGGCGTTGGCCTCCAGCAGGATGTCGTTGCTGATCACGTCCAGCTTTTTCTGCGCCTCGCCCTGCACGTTGCCGGTGCCGGCCTCGCCCAGCACACCGCCCAGCGCGCCCTTGCTGACCGCCACGGAGATGCTGGTGCAGGCGCGCATGACGACCGAGATGGTCTGGCGCAGCTCGGCGCCGATGCGACCGGCGCGCTGTTCTTCGACCAGGTAGCGGGTAAGGGTGACAGGCTGCATCGTGGGGGGCCTTGTGACGTGGGGGAGCGCATTGTCACAGGATTTGCGGCGGCAGGATCGAACCGGCACCAGCCGCAGTGCACTGGAAACGGTTTTGTCGAACCGGGCCAGTGCGCGGCGTTGCGGTGTTCTGGGCGGTCAGATGATCCGCAGGGTGATGGCCTTGAGCACGGCGCGGGTGCGGTCGCGGGTCCCGAGTTTCTCCAGAATGGTGGAGACGTAGTTCTTCACCGTGCCCTCGGCCAGGAAGATGCTGCGGGCGATCTCCTTGTTGGAGTAGCCGCCGGCCAGCAGGCGCAGGATCGCCACTTCCTTCTCGCTGAAGGTCTCGCGCGGCGTGTCCTGTTGGTGGAACTGGTAGCGCGCGCGCACCGGGTCGGTGCTGACCGGCTGCAGCAGGGTCTCGCCGGCGGCCACGCGGGCGATGGCCTCGCGCAGGTCCTCCGGCGCGGCGTCCTTGAGCAGGAAACCCTGCGCCCCGGCCTCGGTGGCGCGCAGCAGCAGGTCGGCATCGTCGAAGGTGGTCAGCAGCAGCACGGGCGTGCGATCGCCGCGCGCGCGCAGGGACTCCAGCGCGCCGATGCCGTCCAGACCCGGCATGCGGATATCGCTGAGCACCACGTCCACCGCGGTCTGCGCCAGCTGGTCCAGCAGCGACTGGCCGTCATCTGCTTCGAAGGCCACGGCGATTCCTTGCGCCTGCAGCAGGGCGCGCAGGCCGGCACGCACCAGCACCTGGTCATCGGCCAGGGCTACCGTGATGGGCGATGGGGGAGCGGTCATGCGGGAATCCTTGCGATGATGCGCAGCGCGCCGCGCGGGTTGGTGTCCAGTTGCAGGGTGCCGTGCACGGCCGCGATGCGCTCGCGCATGCCCGACAGGCCGTTGCCCTCGTGCAGGCGCACGCCGCGCCGGCCGTCGTCCTCGATCTGTAGCAGCAGCACCGTGCCCTCCCGCGCCAGCCGAACGTGCAGCGTTTGCGCATCGGTGTGCCGTGCGGCGTTGGTCAGGGCCTCCTGCACGACGCGCAGCAGAGTCTCGGCCAGGGCCGGGTCGGTGACGGTGGCATCGGCGGCGATGTCCAGCGCCAGCGCCGGGCGCGGCAGTGGCGCGGCCAGCGCGCGCAGCGCGGTATGCAGGTCCAGCCCACGGGTGTCGCGCAGGGCCTGGACCACGCTGCGGATGTCGTCCAGCAGTTCGCTGGACAGCTGCTGGGCGATGCGCACCTCGCTGCGTTCGGCCAGGGCCGGGTCGCCCGCCAGCGCGCGCAGGTTGAGCTTCATCGCAGTGAGCTTGTGCCCGGCCACGTCATGCAGCTCGCGCGCCACGCGCAGGCGCTCGGCATCGCGCGCGCTGTCGGCCAGCAGGGCGCGCGTGGCCAGCAGGTCGGCGTTGACCAGGGCCAGCGCATCGCGTGCGCGCTCCGCGCTGCGCGCGTAATAGGCCACCAGCGCGGAGAACGCCTGGAAGCTGGCGTAGATGACGACGATCAGCCACTGCCGCCTGATTCCCACCGCGCCCAGCGTCAGGTACAGGCCCACATTGATCGCCACGCCGAAGGCCAGCACCACCGGCGGCCGCCAGCACATGGCCACGTGCGCCACCAGCATCACCAGCAGCACCGGCGCGGTCCCTGCGCGCGGCTCCAGGTAGACCAGCCACAGTGCCAGTGCCGCCTGCACGCACAGCGCCGCATCGCGCAGCACTGTCTGGCCCTTGATCCAGTCGTAGGCGATGAACAGCCCGGCAAAGCCGCCCAGCAACCACCAGCGCAGCGTGCTGCTGTCCGCTTCGAAGCCGAAGGACAGCGCCACCGCGGCGATGGTGATCAGGGCGCCGATGTTCAGGGGTTCGAAGAATTCGCGCAGGGTCGGTCGCATGGGGCGATGCTCACCCGTGCCCGCGCAGCCGGCAATGGGCCGGCGGCAAGTCGTGACTTCCGGCAGGGCGTGGTAGTGACCGCGGGCACCTGCCGCTGACGCAGGTGCGGCGCACACTGGCCACACCGCGCCGGATCGCGCGCCTTCCTGGTGGACCGCCGTGACCCTCGACCTGCCGCAACTGCTGTTCTGGATCGCCTGCGCCGCGTGGTGGGCGGTGGAGGTGTTCATCGGCCGTCGGCGCCGCAGCCAGGACGATCCGGCGCGCGACGGCGGCACGCTGCGCATGCTGTGGACCGTGCTGTATGGGGCGATCATCGTGGCCGTGGCCCTGAGCGTGCTGGGCATCGGCCGCTGGCCGCCGGCCGCACGCCTGCCGCTGCTGTGCACCGGCACGGCGCTGGTGGCCGGCGGGCTGGCGTTCCGTCTCTGGGCCATCGCGGTGCTGGGGCGGCAGTTCACGGTGGACGTGGGCATCCAGCCTGGCCATGCGCTGATCACTGCAGGACCGTACCGCTGGCTGCGCCACCCGTCCTACACCGGGGTGCTGGCGTGCTTCTACGGCCTGGGGCTCGGGCTGGGCAGCTGGGCCTCGTTGGGGGTGATCGCCCTGGCGGCCACGGCCGCGTTCGCACGCCGCATGCGGGTGGAAGAAGCCGTGCTGGCACAGGCCTTCGGCGCGGCCTGGGAGGCGCATGCCCGCCGGACGTGGAAGGTCTTACCAGGGGTGTGGTGATGGCGCGCACGATCCTCGGTGAGCACGGCAGGATCGAGGCGGCGCGCGCCCCAAGCGACGCATCGGCTCGGGTGGGGCACTATTTGGCATGACCCGTTGCGCCGCGCAGAACGCCGTGCCCGCGCATCGCGTCCCCCGCCCGCATCCGCGTGTGAGCCCATGATCATTGCCTCCTCCACCGATTACCGTGCCGCCGCACAGCGCCGGCTGCCGCCGTTCCTGTTCCATTACATCGATGGCGGTGCCTATGCCGAGCGCACGCTGGCGCGCAACGTCTCGGACCTGGCCGACATCGCCCTGCGCCAGCGCGTGCTCAAGGACATGTCGCAGCTGGACCTGTCCACCACGCTGTTCGGCGAGCGGCTCGCGCTGCCGATGGTGCTGGCGCCGGTGGGGCTGACCGGCATGTACGCCCGCCGGGGCGAGGTGCAGGCCGCGCAGGCCGCGGCCCGCAAGGGCGTGCCCTTCACCCTGTCCACGGTGTCGGTGTGCCCGATCGAGGAAGTCGCCCCGGCGCTGCCGCGGCCGATGTGGTTCCAGCTGTACGTGCTGCGCGATCGCGGCTTCATGCGCCACGCGCTGGAGCGCGCGCAGGCCGCGGGCGTGCGCACGCTGGTGTTCACCGTGGACATGCCGGTGCCGGGCGCGCGCTATCGCGACCTGCACTCGGGCATGAGCGGGCCGAACGCGGCCATGCGCCGCTACTGGCAGTCGCTGACCCACCCGCGCTGGGCCTGGGATGTCGGCCTGCGCGGCCGACCGCACGACCTGGGCAACGTCTCTCGCTACCTGGGCAAGCCCACCGGGCTGGAGGACTACATCGGCTGGCTTGGCGCCAACTTCGATCCGGCCATTTCCTGGAAGGACCTGGAGTGGATCCGCGCGTTCTGGAAGGGGCCGATGATCATCAAGGGCATCCTGGATGCGGCGGATGCGCGCGATGCGGTGCGCTTCGGCGCCGACGGCATCGTGGTGTCCAACCATGGCGGCCGCCAGCTCGATGGCGTGCTGTCCAGTGCGCGTGCGCTGCCGGACATCGCCGATGCGGTGAAGGGCGATATCACCGTGATGGCCGACTCTGGCATCCGCAACGGCCTGGACGTGGTGCGCATGATCGCCCTGGGCGCCGACGCGGTGATGCTGGGGCGCGCCTGGGTCTATGCGCTGGCCGCAGCCGGCGGTGCCGGGGTGGAGCATCTGCTGGGACTGATCGAGAAGGAAATGCGCGTGGCGATGACCCTGACCAGCTCACGCACGATCGCCGACATCACCGGCGATGCGCTGGTGCGGGGCTAGGCCGCTGACCGCACGTCGCGGCGCCGGTCAGCGGGTGAAGCGCACGCCCACCCACAGCCCACGGTCCGGGCCGGGTTCGTAGTAGCGGCCGTTGCCATCGGTGACGATGACCGAGCCGATGTAGCGGCGGTCCAGGGCGTTCTCCAGCCGGGTCCACGCGCGCAGCGTGCCCTCGCCCAGGCGCCAGGTGTGGGCCAGCTCCAGGTTGATCAGGCCGTAGCCCGGGGCGCGCTCGCTGCCCTGATCGTTCACCGTCACCGAGGACATGCCGACGGCTTCGACCGCGGTGCTCCACGCACCCGGCTGCCATTGCAGGCGGGTGAACAGCTGCTGCGCGGGAATGCCGGGAATGCGCGTGCCGGCACGGATCGGCGTGGACGGCACGGTGCAGGGCGTGCCGCTGCAGGCCAGGAAATCGCTGCGGAAGCTGGCATCGATCCAGGTGTAGGCCGCATCCAGCGTCCAGTCCGGCGCCAGGGCCAGATGGCTGGCCACCTCCGCGCCCTGGCGCCGGGCCTGGCCGACGTTGCGGTAGGTGCTGCGCCCACCGCTGTTGGTGGCCACGGCCAGCTCGTCATCCGTATCGGCGCGGAACAGCGCAGCCTCCAGCGTATGCCCGGCCTGCGCGCGCCACTTCATGCCCAGCTCCAGGTTCTGGCTGATCGCCGGCTGGAGCTCGAAGGCCAGGCCCGCACCGCCATCGGCGCGATAGCCGAGCTCGTTGAAGGTCGGGGTCTCGAACCCGCGGCCGGCCGAGACATGCAGGCGCAGCGTGTCGTTCGGCGCGAACACCAGGCCGGCCACCGGCGTGGTGTCGTGGTAGCGCGCGCGGCCGCTGTCGTCGGGATTGCGGCCGACGATGTAGCGATCGCGCGAGGTGAACTCCACCGTGCTGTAGCGCAACCCGGCCAGCAGCGACCAGCGCGGGGCGAACTTCCAGTACGCCTGGGCGAAGCCGTCGACATTCTCGACCTCGTTGCGCTCGTTGCGGCGCAGCGCCCCGCGTACGCCCAGCGTGCTGCCGATGAAGTTCTCGTAGCCGGTGCGATGCTGGCGCTGGCGGTCCAGGTTGCCGCCCACGGTGATGTCCAGCGGTTTGCCGGCGATCTGGCCTTTCCAGGACCAGCGCGCATCGGCGCCGCCGTACCCGCTGTCCAGGTCGATCACGCCACCGGCATGCAGCGGATTGGCCTGGGTGGCCGCGGGGATGGCCAGGTACTGGATGACCTCGCGCTGCCCGCCGTAGGCCATCACCCGCAGTTGCTGCGCGTCGGTGAGGTCCTGGGTCCACACCGCGCCAGCCTGCGACTGGCGCACCGACTTGCGGGTGTTGAACGTGGCCGCCTGCGGCGTGGCCTGGGTGGGATCGTCCTGCACCTGCGCCCAGCTCAGGCCCAGCGGGTCCTGCGCCTGCGGCATGTCCAGGAAGTTGCCGACCAGGTCCAGCCGGCCGCCGGTGCCGAGCTCGATATCCAGCTTGAGGTTGGCCGAATCGCGGCGCGCGGCGCTGTGCGCGCGCACGCCGTCGGTTTCGAAGCGTGACACCGACAGGTTGTAGCCCACCGGCCCCTGCCTGCCGAGCACGCGCGCGCCAGCGGTCCAGGCATGGTCAGGGCCGGCCGAGCCTTCGGCCCGCAGCTGCGGCGTATCGGTGCCGTCCCGGCTCCACAGCTGCACCACGCCACCGGAGGAGTTGCCGTACAGCGCAGAGAACGGCCCGCGCAGCACTTCGATGCGATCCCCGCCCAGCAGGTTGAAATGCGAGGCCTGGCCCTGGCCATCGGGCATGGAGGCGGGGATGCCGTCGGTGTACAGGCGCACGCCGCGCACGCCGAAGGTGGAGCGCGCGCCGAAGCCACGCAGGGACAGCTGCGTGTCCTGCGCGTAGTTCTGGCGGTCGCGCGCGACCAGGCCGGGAATGGTCTGGGTCATCTCCGAGAGCTGCACGCCCGGACGATTGGCCGTGGTGCCCACCACGGTGACCGAGGCCGGCAGGTCGAAGGGCGCCACCCCGCGCACGCGCGTGGCCTGCACCTGGACCTTGTCCAGGGTGACCGCGTCCAGTGCGGAAAACGCCGCTTCCTGCGCGGAAGCCGACGCGGTGGCCAGGGTCAGGCCAAGGGCCAGGGGGGATAAGCGCATGCGGGTGTGTTCTCGCTGGTGCCGAGGTACGCACCCGGGCAGTGGATGGATCGGCGCCGGGAGCGACGCGCACGCATCATGCCCGCAGTGTCTGCAAGACCGCGTGTCCATGCGCGCGCTTTGCAAGCAGAAGTGGTGCGCACCAAAGAGGAGCTTGACCGAAGTGCACCACGGTGGAGATTTCTGGATGGCCTGTGGATACACGCGAAAAGCCGACTCCGCCAACCTGCCTGGCCCTGAGCCGGGCATGGCTCCTCGGCTCGGTCAGCCATCCATGGCTGACTCGCCGCCGCGGGCCATCCATGGCCCGCTCTGCGCCATCCCCGACTCAGGGCCAGGCCCGGCAGCTGATGGATCACGAGGTTTTCAATCCGAAGCCAACGCGCCTGAGGCGTGCAGCAGCGCGATGGCCGGTGGTCGCTGTGGCGAGCAAGACAGGCTGTCCTGGCGGGGGAGCGCCGTCGCCTTCCGACGCAGCGGTACGCAAACGCGTCGCCTCTCGCTCTTCTCGATCTGGAGAAGATAAAACCCGCCGATGCCACGCATCGACGGGTTCGATCGCACATGCGGGTCAGCGCATGGGCCCGGCTTGCCTCAGCCCTTGACCACCGCGGCAATGGCGGCGGCCACGCGGTCCAGGTTGTCCTGGCTCAGCGCGGCCACGCAGATCCGGCCCGAGCCCACCGCGTAGATGGCGTGCTCTTCGCGCAGGCGGTCGACCTGGGCCTTGGTCAGCCCGGAATACGAGAACATGCCGGCCTGCTGGCTGATGAAGCTGAAATCGCCGGCGCCGGCTTCGGCCAGCTTCTGCACCAGGCCCGCCCGCAGGGCGTGGATGCGTTCGCGCATGGCGGTCAGTTCCAGCTCCCATTCCTGGCGCAGCTCCGGGGTGTTGAGCACGCCGGCCACCAGCGCCGCGCCGTGGGTGGACGGACTGGAGTAGATGGTGCGGATGATGCGCTTGACGTGCGACTGCACCGCCTTGGTCTGCTCGGCGGTGGCGGCCACGATGGACAGCGCGCCCACGCGCTCGCCATACAGCGAGAACGACTTGGAGTAGGAGCTGGCGACGATGAAATCGCTGATGCCGGCATCGACCACGATCTGGATGGCGGCCGAATCCTCGCGGATGCCCTTGTCAAAGCCCTGGTAGGCCATGTCGATGAAGGGGAACAGGTCGCCGGCCTTGAGCACCTGGGCCACCTGCTTCCACTGCTCCACGGTCAGGTCCGCGCCGGTGGGGTTGTGGCAGCAGGCATGCAGCAACACCGTGGTCTTGGGCTTGAGCGCCTTCAGGTCGGCCAGCATGCCCTCGAAATCCACGCCATGGCGGGCCGGATCGAAATAGGTGTACTCGCCGACCTCGAAGCCGGCCGCTTCGAACACGGCGCGATGGTTCTCCCAGGAGGGCCGGCTCAGCGCCAGCGTGGCGTGCGGCAGCAGCTTGCGCAGCACCTCGGCGCCCACGCGCAGCGCGCCGCTGCCGCCCACGGTCTGGGTGGTGGCCACGCGGCCGTCCTTCAGCAGCGGCGAGTCCTTGCCGAACAGTAGCTCGCGCGTGGCCTGGGTGTAGGCCGGCAGCCCGTCGATCGGCAGGTAACCGCGCGGCTTGGCTTCGCGCGCCAGCGCGTCTTCGACCTTGGCCACGGCCTTGAGCAGCGGGATGCGGCCGGACTCGTCGTAATAGATGCCCACGCCCAGATTGACCTTGCCGGGGCGGGTGTCGGCGTTGTAGGCCTCGGTCAGGCCCAGGATGGGGTCGCCTGGAACCTGTTCTACGGAAGCAAAGGAAGACACGGCAGTACTCGTTGCGAAGGGAAGGGGGTCAGGTCCTGCCGGCATCGCCGATGGGCGGCGGCAAAACAGCGCAATCGTACCAGCCGGGGGCCGCCGCGCCCCGGCTGGTTGCAGCCGAAACCCTGGATCGGCTATGGACGGCGGGGATTTCGTCGGGATAAGTTTGGCCGCCTTCAGGAAAGCTCGGCAAAGGAAGCGGGCCTACTGTGCCAGAGCCGACCAGCACAGGTCACACGCGCCCCTGCGCCTGCAGCGCCGCGAACTCCTCGTCGGTGAACAGCCGCGAGCGCACCAAAAAGCGCACGCCTTCGCCGTTCTCCAGCGAGAACATGCCCCCGCGGCCTTCGACCACGTCGATGATCAACTGCGTGTGCTTCCAGTACTCGAACTGCGAGGGGCTGATGTAGAACGCCGCGCCGCCGATCTCGCCCAGCTGCACGTCGCGGTCGCCGACGATGAAGTCGCCGGTGGCAAAGCACATCGGCGAAGAGCCATCGCAGCAACCGCCGGACTGGTGGAACAGCAGCGGTCCATGGCGCGCGCGCAGCTTGTCGATCAGCTGCAGCGCGGCCAGGGTCGGCACGACCTGTCGGGTATCCATGCACCCTCCTTCGCAAGAAGATGGCGCCTGCGCCGGCGCGCGCCATCGGTTGAAGACTACGCCGCCAGGTCCAGCACCACGCGGCCCTCGATCTTGCCGGCGTGCATGCGCGAGAAGACCTCGTTGATGTTCTCCAGCCGGTCGGTGGCCACGGTGGCGCTCACCTTGCCCTGCTCGGCGAACTCCAGCGACTCCTGCAGGTCCAGCCGCGTGCCCACGATCGAGCCGCGCACGGTCACGCCGTTGAGCACCAGCCCGAAGATGTCCAGCGGGAAGGCGCCCGGCGGCAGGCCGTTGAGCGAGACCGTGCCGCCACGCCGCACCATGCCCACGGCCTGCTCGAAGGCCTTGGGCGATACCGCCGTGACCAGTGCGCCGTGGGCGCCGCCGATCTCCTTCTTCAGGTAGGCGACCGGGTCGGTGGTTTTGGCATTGACCGTGACCGTCGCGCCCAGGCGGCTGGCCAGCGCGAGCTTGGCATCGTCCACATCCACCGCGGCCACGTTCAGCCCCATCGCCTTGGCGTATTGCACCGCCATGTGGCCCAGCCCGCCGATGCCGGAAATCACCACCCAGTTGCCGGGCCTGGTGTCGGTGAGCTTCAGCCCCTTGTAGACGGTCACGCCGGCGCACAGGATCGGGGCGATCTCGACGAAGCCCACGTTTTTGGGCAGGTGGCCGACATAGCCGGCGTTGGCAAGCGCGTACTCGGCGAAGCCACCGTTGACCGAGTAGCCGGTGTTCTGCTGGGTCTCGCACAGCGTTTCCCATCCGCCCAGGCAGTGTTCGCAATGACCGCAGGCCGAGTACAGCCACGGCACGCCGACGCGGTCGCCTTCCTTGACGTGGCTCACCCCCGCGCCAACGGCCACCACGTGACCAACGCCTTCGTGGCCGGGGATGAAGGGCGGGCTGGGCTTGACCGGCCAGTCGCCCTCGGCGGCATGCAGGTCGGTATGGCAGACACCGCAGGCCTCGATCTTGACCAGGATGTCGCCGGCGCCCGGGCGCGGCACCGGCACTTCCTCGATCGCCAGGGGTTTGCCGAATTCGCGGACGACGGCGGCTTTCATCGTGTTGTTCATGGGGTCTCAGGCTTTTCTTGGGGAATCGGATGTGCGAACAGGGTGGGCCCCTGCCGCGCACGGTTCATTGATCAGGCGCAAGGCGCGGCACCGGCCCCCGCGGGCCGGTCCGCAGGCATCGGACCGGGGCGGGCAGGGCGCAGGTCTGTCAAGGCACTGGCCGTCGGCGCAGGCGGGCCACGCGCCGACGCGAGGCGCCGTCAGAAGAAGCCCAGCGCCTTGGGTGAATAGCTCACCAGCAGGTTCTTGGTCTGCTGGTAGTGGTCCAGCATCATCTTGTGGTTCTCCCGGCCGATGCCCGACTGCTTGTAGCCGCCGAAGGCCGCGTGCGCCGGATAGGCGTGGTAGCAGTTGGTCCACACCCGGCCGGCCTGGATCGCCCGGCCCATGCGGTACAGGCGTGCGGCGTCGCGGCTCCACACACCCGCGCCCAGGCCGTAGAGCGTGTCGTTGGCGATGGCCAGCGCCTCGGCCTCGTCCTTGAAGGTGGTCACCGACACCACCGGCCCGAAGATCTCTTCCTGGAAGATGCGCATCCTGTTGTGGCCCTTGAACACCGTCGGCTTGACGTAGAAGCCGCCGGACAGCTCGCCATCCAGGGTGTTCTGCTCACCGCCGATCAACACCTCGGCCCCTTCCTGCTTGCCGATGTCGATGTAGGACAGGATCTTCTCCAGCTGTTCGCTGGAGGCCTGGGCGCCAACCATGGTGTTGGGGTCCAGCGGATTGCCCTGCTTGATCGCCGCCACCCGGGCGATGACCTTTTCCATGAACCTGTCGTAGATCGATTCCTGGATCAGCGCGCGCGAAGGACAGGTGCAGACCTCGCCCTGGTTGAAGGCGAACAGCACGAAGCCTTCCACCGCCTTGTCCAGGAAATCGTCGTCCTCGGCCATGATGTCGGCGAAGAAGATGTTGGGCGACTTGCCGCCCAGCTCCAGCGTCACCGGGATCAGGTTCTGCGAGGCGTACTGCATGATCAGCCGACCGGTGGTGGTCTCGCCGGTGAAGGCGATCTTGGCGATGCGCGGGTTGGAGGCCAGCGGCTTGCCCGCCTCCAGGCCGAAGCCGTTGACCACGTTGAGCACGCCCGGCGGCAACAGGTCGCCGATGACTTCCAGCAGCACCAGGATCGAGGCCGGGGTCTGCTCGGCCGGCTTCATCACCACGCAGTTGCCCGCGGCCAGCGCCGGGGCCAGCTTCCAGCAGGCCATCAGCAGCGGGAAGTTCCACGGGATGATCTGGCCGACCACGCCCAGCGGCTCGTGGAAGTGATAGGCGATGGTGTCCTTGTCGATCTCGGAGATCGATCCTTCCTGCGCGCGCAGGGCACCGGCGAAATAGCGGAAGTGGTCTACGCACAGCGGCACGTCGGCGTTGAGCGTCTCGCGCACCGGCTTGCCGTTGTCCCAGGTCTCGGCGTAGGCCAACAGCTCGAGGTTCTGCTCGATGCGGTCGGCGATCTTCAGCAGCACGTTGGCGCGCTCGGTCGTGGAGGCCGAACCCCACGCCGCCTTGGCCGCGTGCGCGGCATCCAGCGCGGCCTCGATGTCCTCTGCGTTTGAACGCGGGATCGAGGTGAACACCTTGCCTGTCACCGGCGTGAGGTTGTCGAAGTACTGCCCGCTTCTGGGCGCCACCCACTGTCCGCCGATGAAGTTGGCATAGCGCTGCTTGAAGATGGCCTGCGGGTCGGTGGCCTTCGGGTTGGAGCTGGTCACGGCGTTCATGCGGATCTCCTGGTACTGGGTCGGTGTCGCCCGGTTGGGTCCGCTCAACAGCGCAAGGTCGATGCCAAAAATCCGCTGCTGCGCCGCATCACCCGCCCTGCGCGCGTGTGGGTTGGCGCACCCGCTCGAACCTGCTGCGCCGCGTCACGCAACGCGCTTGCGCAGTGGCCGCGGCTGTGATGTTTATTGGGACAGCGCACTGTTGCGGTGTCGCAAGATGCGACACCTGGAGGGACCATGGCACAGCAGCAATCGCAGTCGGACCGGCACCTGGGCCAGGCCCGCCGTGCCTTCTTCGAGCAGGGCGGGGCACCGGTGGGCAAGGTGCCCGATACCATCCTGCGCTCTTGGCTGCGCTGCCAACGCTCGGGCCTTGCCGCCGAGTCCGCGCCGCACATCGAGCCGGTGCCGGCCGCGCGCCTGAAGGAAATGCGCGAGCGCCACGAAAAGCTCTGGCGCCTGGCGCGCGCCGAACTGGAACTGCTGTCGTCCGACGCGGCCGCCACCGGCAGCATCGTCATCCTCACCGACGAGGACGGCTGGATCCTGGACGCCGAAGGCAGCGCCAGTTTCCTCGACCGCGCCGGCCGCGTGGCGCTGATGCCAGGTGCGTGCTGGAACGAGGCGCAGGTCGGCACCAACGCCATCGGCACGGCGATCGTCGAGGGCCGCTCGGTGGTCGTCCATGGCGGCGAGCACTACCTGGCGCCGCACGGCATCCTGAGCTGTTCGGCCTGCCCGGTGTTCGACCCGTACGGGCTGCAGGTCGGCGTGCTGGATATCTCCGGAGACTCCACGGTGCGGCACATGCACGCGCTGGGTCTGGCGCGCCTGGCCGTGGCGAACATCGAGCACCGCTATTTCGACGAGGGCATCCCCGATGCCGAGCTGCTGCGCCTGCATCGCGATCCGGCCTTGCTAGGGACCGCGCGCGAAGGCCTGCTGGCCTTCCGCGGCGGCCGCCTGATCGCCGCCAACCAGGCCGGCTGCAGCTGTTTGGCCTGGAAGCGCAGCGAGTTGGGGCGCGCGGCGTACACGGCCTTGTTCGAGGATGCGCTGGGCAAGCTGCGCGATGACGGCGTGCTGCTGGACCGCCAGGGCCGCGCGCTGTACGGCCGCGTCGAAGACGGCCAGGCCCGGCCCAAGCGCCCGGCCGCGCGTCCACCGATCACCGTCTCCTCCGCGGTGGCGCCGCCGCCGGCCGACGCGCCGCTGTTCGATGCGCTGCTCGAGGCCGAACTCGGACGCGCCCGCCGCGTGCTCGACGCCGGATTGCCGGTGCTGGTGCAGGGCGAGACCGGCACCGGCAAGGAGGTGTTCGCGCGCGAGTTGCATCGCCGCTGCGCGCGCGCAGGCAAGCCGTTCGTGGCGGTCAACTGCGCCGCGTTGCCGGAAGGGCTGATCGAGGCCGAGCTGTTCGGCTACGAGGACGGCGCCTTTACCGGCGCGCGCAAGCATGGCAACCCCGGCCTGCTGCGGCAGGCCGACGGCGGGGTGTTGTTCCTGGATGAGATCGGCGACATGCCGCTGGCGCTGCAGCCGCGCCTGCTGCGGGTGCTGCAGGAGCGCGAGCTCTCGCCCCTGGGCGGCGGCAAACCGGTCAAGCTGGACTTCGCGCTGATCTGCGCCACCCATCGCGAGCTGGAGGCGGCCCTGGGCGAAGGGCGCTTCCGCCCGGACCTGTACTACCGCATCGCTCACCACACCGTGCGCATGGCGCCCCTGCGCGCGCACGCCGATCGCGCCACGCTGGTACGGTCGCTGTGGCAGCAGCTGGGTCAGGGCCGCCAGCTCACGCCCGATGCACAGGCGCAGCTGGCCGCCTACGACTGGCCTGGCAACCTGCGCCAGCTCGGCGCCTGCCTGCGCACGCTGGTGGCCCTGAGCGAACCGTGCGCGGTGATCGGCGTGGAGCTGCTGCCTTCGTACCTGCACGATGTGCGCCCGCTGGTGCCGACGTCATCGGCGGTAGGCAAGCAGACGCCGGCCGCCAGCCTGGAGGCCATGGCCGAAGCGGCCATGCGCCAGGCCCTGGCCGATTGCGGAGGCAACGTGTCGCAGGCCGCACGCAAGCTCGGCATCAGCCGCAGCACCCTGTATCGGCGCCTGGGCCAGGGCGCCCACGGCAAGCACGCGTAATCGCAACGCGTAGAGGGTTCGGCAGCGGCGCCTGTCGCGCCGGCGTGTGACGTTCGCGCCTCAGCGCACCGCCATCACCGGGTCGAGCGTGCTGATCGACGGGAACGATGCGCTGGCCGCCTGGCGGCGCACGATGGCCGCCACCGTATCGCGCTGCAGGCTCATGGACAGCAACGGCGCCTGCGGGTCGCCGGCTTCCAGCACCCGTGTCACCGATTCCACCAGGTCCGCCGCCAGGGGGCCGACCCCGGTGCCGAGCATCATCCGCAGGGCGCGGGCGTGGCTCTGCATCTGCCGATGGAGCTCGGGGTGTTCCCCGTGTCCGGCGTGCTGACGCACGGCCGCCAGCGTCTCATCGAGCAGGGCGAGTTGTTCGAACAGTTCGTCGGCAGAGAAGTCCATGCAGGCAGTATCCGGGCGTGCGTATCGCAGCCTGAGACGCTGCGCGGAGAGAACTATCCGGGGGCGCTTGTGAGGACTGGGTGAGTCTGTGTGGCTCTGAGTGTCGACGGATCGGAAACGCGCCGATGACCCGGCCGGGCGTGCATGCGCGCCTGTTCAGACATCGCCGCCGTCGGCCCAGCCCAGCCCTGTCCCACGATGATCGACGCGGTCGTCCGGCTGCACCTGACCCGCCGGAAGCGTGGCCCGCGTGGCAAGGCGCGCGTAGATAGGGGTGAAGTCCGGTGCGGTGACCTGGATCAGCTGCTCGAAGCTATCGATGACGAAGTAGGTCTTCTGGAAGGTATCGATGCGGTAGCGCGTGCGCATCACCCGCTCCAGGTCGAAGCCCAGGCGGTTGGGCGCATCGCTCTCCAGCGAGTACAGCGACTCGCCCTTGGACGAGACGATGCCGGCCCCATAGATGCGCAACCCCTGCGGGGTGCGGATCAGGCCGAATTCCACCGTGTACCAATACAGGCGCGTCAATGCCGCCAGGGCCTCCGGGCCGATCCCGTGGGCCTTGACGCCACCGCGGCCATAGGCAGCCATGTAGTCGGCGAACAGCGGGTTCATCAGCAGCGGCACGTGGCCGAACAGGTCGTGGAACAGGTCCGGCTCGGCGATGTAGTCGATCTGGTCCGGGCGACGGATCCACCAGGTCACCGGAAAGCGCCGATGCGCCAGGTGCTCGAAGAACTCCAGCTCGGGCAGCAGGCCCTCCACCCCCACCAGTTGCCAGCCCGTGGCCGCGCCCAGCGCCTGGTTGAGCTGGTCGAATCGCGGGATCTGCCCTGGGGTCATGCCCATCGCATCCTGCGCGGCCAGGAACTCATCGCAGGCCCGCCCCACCAGCAGCGCGCGCTGGCGCTCGAACAGGGTGCCCCAGGTGGCGTGGTCCTCCTCGGCGTACTGGTCCCACGGCTGCTCCACCACGGCGGTGGTGTAGACCGGCACGTAGCCCTTGTCGGTCAGCTGGTTCTCCACGCGGCGCGGCACGGCGTTCATCGGCAGGTCCTGGCGGAATCGGCAGGCCACCACCGTAGCGCGGGGCGCACGCAACAGGCTTGCGAAAGTTGCGCGCCCAGGGCGCATTGGCGCAATGTTGTTGCGTCATTGGCTGCTGCGGAGCAACACATGGACGCTACCATCGCGCTGGACCGCACGGACCTGCGCCTGCTGGCGCTGCTGCAGACCCAGGGGCGCAGCAGCAATGCCGAGCTGGCCGCACAGATCCGCCTGTCGCCCTCGGCCTGCCTGCGCCGCACCCAGCGCCTGGAGGAGGCCGGCATCATCGCCGGCTATGGCGCGCGCCTGGATGCCAAGGCGCTGGGCCTGGGCCTGCGCGCCTTCGTGCGCGTGCAGCTGGAAAAGCACGGCCAGGGCGATATCGAGCATTTCGCCGAGCGCATCGGCCAGTGGGACGAGGTGGTGGCCTGCTATGCGCTCACCGGCGACATGGACTACCTGCTGCACATCCTGGTGCGCGACCTGGAGCACTTCTCGCGCTTCCTGCTGGATCGCCTGCTCAATGCCACCGGCGTGTCCGATGTGAACTCCAGCTTCGTGCTGCGCGTGGTCAAGCAGGACCGCGGCGTCCCCCTGGTGGGGTGAGCGCGCCGCCAGGCCCTTGCTAGGCTGGGGCGATTCCTTCAGCCACCAGGTGCAGCCGATGCATGGACCCAGCCCGGACAACCCGCATCCGATGGAAGGCTTTCCGCAGGTGTGCTTCATCCGCAACACCGTGCGCAACCCGCTGATCCAAGTCGGCGAGTACAGCTACTACGACGACCCGGAGGATTCGGAAGGCTTCGAGCGCAACGTGCTCTACCACTTTCCCTTCATCGGCGACCGGCTGGTGATCGGACGCTTCTGCGCCATCGCACGCGGTGCCAAGTTCATCATGAACGGCGCCAACCACAAGCTTGCCGGCCTCTCCACCTATCCGTTCCAGATCTTCGGCAACGGCTGGGAGACGGTGATGCCGGGGCCCGGCGAGCTGCCGTACAAGGGCGACACGGTGATCGGCCACGACGTGTGGATCGGCTACGAGGCGCTGATCATGCCGGGGGTGCGCATCGGCAATGGCGCCATCGTGTCGGCGCGGTCGGTGGTCACAGCAGACGTGGCGCCCTACACCATCGTCGGCGGCAACCCGGCGCGGCCGATCAGGGCGCGTTTCGACCCGGAGCAGGTCCAGGCGCTGCAGGCGCTGGCCTGGTGGGACTGGCCGATCGAGCGCATCACCGCCTGCCTGCCGCTGATCGTGGGCGGCGATATCGCCGCACTGCAACGCGCGGCCGCGGCGGCGCACTGAGCCTGGCGCACGGCAGGGGGCCCTTCGATGACGCCACCGGCGCTGCTAGGCTGTGCGGCGGTCCACGGGAGAGGGCAGGGCGAGCATGCTGCAGGAGATCGACAAGCTGGCATTGATCCACGTCCGCGAGCGCCGGCTGCTGGCCGCCCGTTCGCACGGGCGCGAGCGCTGGTACCTGCCGGGCGGCAAGCGCGAGCCGGGCGAAAGCGACGAGCAGGCCCTGGTGCGCGAGGTCAGTGAGGAACTCGGCGTGACCCTGGACCCCGAGGCGCTGGTGTTCGCCGGCGTGTTCCGCGCCCAGGCCGACAACAAGCCCGAGGGGGTGCTGGTGAAGATGACCTGCTACGAGAGCCAGGACGTGGCCGATCCCCAGCCGCATGCCGAGATCGCCGAGCTGGGCTGGATCGGCTGTGCGCAACGCGCGCAGTGCTCGGCCGTGGTCAGGCTGATCCTGGATCACCTCAAGACCATCGAGCGGATCGACTGAAGGCAGGCCCGGGTCGTCCTCAGCGCGTTGTGTGGGAGCGGTTCGGGGTGGTCTCGGACCATTAGCCTCGACGGGGTGCTCCCGGGAAGGCCTCTTCGCGGCTAAGCCGCTCCCACGGGATGCTGCCGGGCTGTTGGAGGTTTCCCCAAGGCGCTCTACGCGTGCCAGCGCGAGCAGTTGGTGCACGTGCGCTGCTTCTCAAAGAGAGACCGGGCGATCCTTGCGGCCGGCATCAGAGCAAGCGCGGCGACGCCGGTGCCTGTTGTACCTTTGTTGAGACTCATTTACATTTGCGCGCCACAGTCGGCCGCTCGTGCGCCGCTGCTTGTCGGCCCGGATCGGGCCACGCCAACCCGCCAGGGCCAGCCCCCAACCTGTTTGCGATTGCCCGTCGGAAGGATGCCCGGCGCGGCAGGCGCGCCCATGTCCTTCGAGGAAGCCCATGTCAGCTGTTGTGTCGTCCCGCGCCTGCGCGCCGCTGCGCCGTCCCCTGTCCCTGGCGCTGCTCGCCGCGCTCGCAGTGGCCGCCACCACCGTGCAGGCCGCCGACGCGCCTGCCGCTGATGCCGCCGATGCGCGCGATGCCAAGACCCTCGATGGTGTCAGCGTCAGTGGCACGCGCCGCCAGCCCTCCACCACCACGCGCCTGCCGATCAGCCTGCAGGAGACCCCGCAGTCGGTGAGCGTGATCGGCCTGCAGCGGCTGGAAGACGAGTCGCTTTTCAGCATCAACGACGTGATGCGCAACATCACCGGCGTCAACGTGTCCTTCTACGACACCCAGCGCCCGCTGTACTTCGCGCGTGGCTTCCAGATCACCGACTTCCAGGTCGACAGCCTGCCCACCTACAGCGGCTCGACCAACCAGGAATACGACACCGCCTTCTACGACCGCATCGAGGTCATCCGCGGCGCCAACGGTCTGCTCAGCGGCGCCGGCATCCCCTCGGCCACGGTCAACATGCTGCGCAAGCGGCCGGGCACGGAATTCGACGCCTCGTTCTCGGCCAGCGTGGGCAGCTGGGATTTTCGCCGCCTGCAGACCGATGTCACCGCGCCGCTGACGTCCGACGGCCGCTTCCGCAGCCGCTGGGTCGCCGCCTGGCAGGACCGCGACTACTACTACGACCGCTACCGCGAGAACAAAATGTCCGGCATGGCCGTGCTGGAGGGCGATGTGACCGACAGCACCACGATCACGCTGGGCTACCAGACCCAGGACAACAACCCGGTCGGTTCCACCTGGGGCACCGTGCCGTTCTTCGCCGCCGACGGTTCCTACGCCCACCTGCCGCGCTCGACCAACATGGCGCCCAAGTGGGCCCGGTGGCAGCGCCAGAGCAGCACGCTGTTCGCCAACCTGGAGCAGACCTTCGGCGAGGACTGGCTGCTGAAGGTCAATGTCGCGCGCACCAAGGGCCAGGTACAGAGCCTGCGCGTGTATGGCACGGGCTATCCCGACAGCGCCACCGGCGCGGGCGTGTTCTTGCGCGCCGCCGCCGGGCAGGGCGAGGACACCCGCGATGCGCTGGACGTGTATCTGTCGGGCACCTATTCGCTGTTCGGTCGCACGCACGATGTGGTCATCGGCGGTAGCTGGCAGGACCTGCAATCCACGACGTTCGGCCTGGCCACCCAGTACCCGAGCGATTGGGGCACCTATGGCAGGGAACGCGCGTATTACATCCCGGACCTGCGCGCATGGGATGGCGATATCGGCGAGGTGACCTATGCCAGGACCGGGGCGCGTTCGCTCGGCCGCACCACCCAGCGCGGCGTGTACGCCTCCACGCGCCTGCGCCTGGCCGAGCCACTGTCGCTGATCGCCGGCGCCCGCCTGAGCGCCTGGGAGACGCGCACGCGGGCCTTCGACACCACGGGGCGATTTATCGGCACCAGCGGGCGCTACGACGTCCAGGACGAGGTCACCCCCTACGCAGGCCTGGTCTACGACCTGGTGCCGGACGTCTCGCTCTACGCCAGCTACACCGAGATCTTCAACCCGCAGAACTATCGCGACAAGGACAACAACCTGCTGGCGCCGGTGGAAGGTTCCAACCTGGAGGCCGGCATCAAGGCCAGCCTGCTCGATGGCGCCGCGCTGCTGAGCGCGGCGGTGTTCGAGGCCAAGCAGGACAACTTCGCCGTGCGCGATGCCAGCGTGCCGGAAGGCACGCTGCCCGACGGCACCTCGGCCTTCATCGGCGTGGACGGCACCAAGAGCCGCGGCTGGGAGGTGGACTACAACGGCCAGCTGCTGCCGGGCTGGACCCTCAGCGCCGGCTACACCCACGTCAAGGTCACCCGCGCGCCGACCAACCTGATCTACGCCAACCTGCCGGAGGACTACCTGCAGCTGTCCACCCAGTACCGCCTGCCCGGTCGCTGGGACCGCCTGAGCATCGGCGGCGGCCTGAGCTGGCAGAGCAAGGTGCAGGGCTTCAACATCGCCCGGCCCAATGGCGATGGCACCACCACGCCGGTCACGGTCACCCAGGACGCCTACGTGCTGGCCAACTTCAACGCCAGCTATCGCATCAGCGAGGACTGGACCGCGACCCTGGCCGTGCGCAACGCGCTGGACAAGACCTACTGGGCCAACCTGGATTACCAGAACTACGGCGAGCCGCGCTTCGTGTCCTTCAGCCTGCGCTGGCGCTACTGAGCCATGCCGCCCTTGTGGGAGCCGATTCATCGGCGAAGGGGCGTGCACCAGGACAGCCTCCCAGCCAATCCATCGGCTACGGCCGCGGTGCGGCTCAGGGCGCGGCCGAACCCGGCGGGCAGGGCTCGCCGCGGCCCATCAGCCGTGCCATGCGCGAGGGCTCCACGCAGGGCGGCGCCTTGGGCTTGGCCGCCGCCGCGGCCGCCGCGGCGCGCTCGTGACGCAGCTGTTCCAGCTTGGCCTTGATCTGCGGCATCACCGCCAGCGCGGCTTTTTCGCCTTCCAGCAGCGCGGCGCTGCGGCGGCTGAAATCGGCCGCGCCGAAATCATTGACCTTGGGGCGGATCACGATATCCGCGCGTGCCAGCTCCTGCTGGCCGGCGCGCTGGCCCATGATGGCGATGGACTGGTTGACCGTGCCCAGCAGGCCACCCGGGGCCACGCCGCTGGCCTTGGTGGAGATGTCCACGGCGATGACGAAATCCGCGCCCAGCTGCCGGGCCGCATCCACCGGTACCGGGCTGACCACGCCGCCATCGACATAGTGGTACTTGCCGATCACCACCGGCTCGAACACCCCCGGCACGCTGGAGGACGCGCGTACCGCCTGGCCGGTGTCGCCCTTGTTGAACAAGGTGCGCTCGCCATCCTCCAGCCGCGTGGCCACGGCGATGAAGGGCTTTTTCATCTTCTGCAGGGGGCGGTTGTCGACCTGGGCGTTGACGTAATCCTGCAGGGCGCGGCCCTGCACCAGCCCGCCGGAGAACAGGCGCACGTCGCGGATGGAGGATTCATCCAGCGCCACGGCCTTTTCCTGCATCTGGAACACATCCATGCCGCTGGCGTAGAGCGCGCCGACCACGCTGCCGGCGCTGGTGCCGGCCACCACGTCCGGCTTGATGCCGTTGGCCTCCAGCATCTTGATCACGCCGATATGCGCAAAGCCCTTGGCCGCGCCACCGCCCAGGGCGATACCCACCACCACCGGGCGCACCGGCTTGATCGGCGTGACCACCGCCGGCGCCGGCGGCGTCGGCTTCACCGCCTCCCCGCCGCAGGCCGAAAGCAAGGTCACGCAGGCGGTCAACAGCAGGCAGGACAGGCGTGAAGCGGACATGGGACGAAGATTGAGTGAGGAAGAGGCGCAGCTTAGCCAGCCAAGACCAAACCGTGGGCAACTTGGGGCAGCGGTTTGGCCAGTGCATGAACTGGATCACCGTCATAAGGAAAATCGTCGAACACTACGAACGTAGCCACCAGGGGCAGGGGCTTCCTGGCAAGAACGGCGGAGACGGGACCAGCAAGCGCAGAGAATGCACACGATGTCGCGATGCTTCGCGATGCAGGTGCGCTGGTAGCCTGCGAAAGCTGAGTGTACGGATACCCAACTTCGACAGGCCACGCATTGCCGAACACATTCACTCGGAACCTTTGTGACGCCCGAACAAGCGCTCATCCATCGCCAAAGGGCCCTTGGCCACTAGCACGATCTCACCAAATCTAGCGTGGGCAGGATTGATGAGCAGGTTGTATTCGCCTTGAACGATCGCGCTAGGCACCCGCATGGCTAGGTGAGTCCCTTGGTCCACAAACGCATCCCCGATGGCGCGCACAGTCTCGCTGTAAGGCAGCCTGTCCCATCCGTCGGGCCATTCAGGTTCGGCCAAATCGTGGATCGCATCGTCGGGAATGTCATAGGCCAGCAGGTGAAGTCCGGCCGGCACATTTGAAAGATCCATAACGTGTACCAACACTTCCAGCATCGCCAGCGACGTAGATGACGCCACATATCCAAGCCGCTTGCCTTTGCTGTTCCAGCGGCCAGGTGCGCGCGAGGACCCCTCGCCGAGCAAGGCTGTGCTGATGTATTCAGCCTTGCTGATGCGAAAGACCCGCATCAGGCAAAATCACCGTGCTCAATGCGTATGAGCTCGTCCTCGACGTCCCGCGTGCCGGCATCAGTGGCAAGAAGATCCAAGGGCGGGGCGCCAAGGATGCGGCTCTGCGTGGAGAGCCACCGGCTCGCCTTCGCAGGATCACCGAAGACCTTTTCCGCATCTTTGGCGATCCGGGCGACACGCAACACCCTGTCTGATTCTGCCTGCGTAAGAGGCTGCTTTTCCGCTATCCGGCGTTGAAGCGTCCGCGGGGAGATGTCCGTGACCCACATCAGGTAATCCGGGTCGATCTCCAGCTTTCCAGCCAAGTTGGCAATTGCGCCATTGGAAAGCTGCGGCGCCTTCACCTCCGCGTACAGAATCCTTGTGCGCGCCGGTTTGGCAGCCGGCAGTGCGTCGCTACTGGTGCCTCTCAGCACCAGCCGTCCAGCGCGCTGCAAGGCTCCTGGTTTGGCCGAAACACTAGAACCTTTCGGGAGAGCCTTTGCAGCTGGACCCGCCACCTTCAGCGCCACTTTTTTCTCGCCGAGATAGGCGAGCACGCCATCCAATGTCTCGCTCATGATTGACCTCTTTCGCCAATTGGCGTCCACTTTACGCCAATTGGCGTAGAAATGGGTTGGGGACGAGTCTTTGAGCTGAACTGGTTGTCAGCTCCTTAGGGCCGTCCAGCCCACTCAGCATTGCTGACGGTTGCAGCGCCACCTAGGCCGCAGCCGTACCTGGCATCGCTCATCAAGGACAACGTGCCGTCGGCCCTCCTTGCCTCTCAAGTCAGGGTGGATCGACTTCCATACCTGCAGGAAGGCACGCTCTCGTTCGCTTACATAAGCGCCCCCGCAGGGGTGCAGGCTCGGTTTCCGCGTGGTCATGCTCAGTCCTCGTTCGGCTGCTTGATGGTGATGACCGGCTCGCCGGCATCGACTGGGCCGAGCTGCAGGGACAGTTACTCCGGTCGCGGCAGTCGGCCGCGCCCTTCCTCTTGAGGACTAGATGATGGAGAGCGCGTGGACGCCGGATGGTGTTAAAGCGTGCGGATAGGCCTGGGCGACTTGGACATTCCTTTTTGCTGGCGTAACCGCGCTGTTCGGGATCATCTACAAAGTCGTTGACCTCTGGCGCCAAGGAAGGCGGGCCGCAATTGAACGGTAAGCAAAACCGATAAAGAGCTTCAGAGCGCGGCCAAGTACGCCAGCAGCCAAGGTCCTGGCCAGGCGCGCATCGACCTATGCGCGATGCGCTCCAGGCTTTGCTGTTGTCCTCTGCGCGCGCCTGCGCCGTGCGGCCGTCCTAGAAGTTGTTGTCCCCATCCAGGATGCGGCCCAGCCCGCCCAGCACCGAGCCTTCGCCGCGGCTCTGGCCGCCGGCCTGCGGCGCGGCCTGCAACATGCGGCCGGCCAGGCGCGAGAACGGCAGCGACTGCAGCCACACCTTGCCCGGGCCGGTCAGGGTGGCCAGGAACACGCCTTCGCCGCCGAAGAACATGCTCTTGATGCCGGCCACCCGCCGCACGTCCATGTCCACGCCACCGTGGTAGGCCACCACGCAGCCGGTGTCCACGTCGATGCGCTCGCCCGCGGCCAGCTCGCGCTCGACCACGGTGCCGCCGGCGTGCACGAACACCCAGCCGTCACCCTCGAGCTTCTGCATGATGAAGCCCTCGCCGCCGAACAGGCCGGTGAGGATCTTGCGCTGGAAGGCGATGCCCAGCTGCACGCCGCGCGCGCCGGCCAGGAAACTGTCCTTCTGGCAGATCAGGCGGCCGCCGTGCTCGGACAGCTTCAGCGCGATCACCGTGCCGGGGAACGGTGCGGCGAAGGCGACCTTGGCCTTGCCCTGGCCGGTGTGCGTGTACACGGTGGTGAACAGGCTCTCGCCGGTGACCACGCGCTTGCCGGCGGCCAGCAGCTTGTCCATGAAGCCGCCACCGGCGCCGCTGGTGCGGCCATCGCCGAAAACCGTGTCCATCTGCACGCTGGAATCCTTGAACATCAGCGCGCCGGCCTCGGCCACCGCGCTTTCGCCCGGGTCCAGCTCTACTTCGACGAACTGCATGTCATGGCCGACGATGCGGAAATCGATATCGTCCGCGCGCATGCCCGCACCCGGCGGGGGCGGCATGTGCGGTGGCGCGGCGCTGCCGCCGAACTCGGGCAGCGAGGCGGCCGGCTGCCAGCCGGCCAGGCCTTCGCGCCAGGCCAGCGCAGCGGGATTACTGCGCACGAAGGCCTGCGCGCCGGCGTCGTCGAAGGGGCCCGAGCGGGTCTGCTCGGCGCCGGTCAGGAAATACCACTGGCTCATGGTCTGCATCCGTGTCTGGGCAAGGGGAAACAACCGCGGAAGGAACGCGCCGAGTCTAGCCGCCGCGATGCGCCCACGGCCCTGCATAAGGTCATGCATGGCGGGCGTTTGCCGCCGGCGTCATCGTCCTGCAACATGCGCCTGCCGAGGCCCGACCGGGCCGCGCCCCACCACCCACGGAAACCCGCCATGTCCCGATCGCCGCAGCCGCGCGTGAATACGCGCCGCCTTGCCCTCGCCATTGCCCTGGCCCTGCCCGGCGCGCCCGTGCTGGCCCAGGACAGCAGCACCAGCCAGCCGACGGCCTCCACCCTGGACACGGTGCAGGTCACCGCCCAGCGCCGCGTGGAAAACATCCAGGACGTGCCGGTCTCCATCTCGGCCATCGATGCCGAGCAGCTGCAGGTGCTGGCCTCCGGCGGCCAGGACGTGCGCTACCTGTCCGGTCGCGTGCCCAGCCTGAACATCGAGTCCTCCTTCGGCCGCGCCTTCCCGCGCTTCTACATCCGCGGTTACGGCAACACCGATTTCCGTCTCAACACCTCCCAGCCGGTGTCGCTGGTGTACGACGACGTGGTGCAGGAGAACCCCATCCTCAAGGGCTTCCCACTGTTCGACCTGGCCGGGGTGGAAGTGCTGCGCGGCCCGCAGGGCTCGCTGTTCGGCCGCAACAGCCCGGCCGGCGTGGTGAAGTTCGACTCGGTGCGCCCCTCGCAGGAGACCGACGGCTACGCCAAGATCGGCTACGGCCGCTACAACCAGTGGAACCTGGAAGGCGCGGTGGGCGGTGCGCTGAGCGAGCGCTGGTCGGCGCGCGCCTCGATGCTGTACCAGCGGCGCGATGACTGGGTGGACAACGCCTACCCGGGCCCGAACGATGGCTTCGAGGGCTATGACGAGACCGCCGCGCGCGTGCAGTTCCTCTACGAGGGCGATGGCTACGAGGCCCTGCTGGGCGCGCACGCGCGCCACCTCAACGGCACCGCGCGCCTGTTCCGCGCCAACATCATTCAGCCCGGAACCAACAACCTGGTGCCGGGCTTCGACCGCACCAAGGTCACCCAGGACGGCCTGAACTACTCCGAGCTGGACTCGCAGGGCGCCAACGCGCGCCTGAGCTGGGACCTGGGCGACTACAAGCTGTACTCGATCACCGGCTACGAGTCGGTGGAAACGATCAACCGCGGCGACATCGATGGCGGCTACGGCGCGGTCTACGCCCCGCCTTCCGGCCCGGGGTTCATCCCCTTCGCGTCGGAAACCGCCGACGGCATCCCCGAGCACAAGCAGTACACGCAGGAATTCCGCATCGAGTCGGCCTTCGATGGCCCGTGGAACTGGCAGGCCGGCCTGTTCTATTTCGACGAGGACTACCAGGTCGAAAGCTTCAGCTACGACACCTTGTTCGCAGCCGGCGCGCAGAGCGGCTATGAGCGCATCCGCCAGACCAACAAGTCCTGGGCCGCCTTCGGCGCGGCCACCTGGCAGGCCACCGACGCGCTGGAGCTGCGCGCCGGCCTGCGCTATACGGTCGATGAGAAGGACCTGACCGTGCAGGCCTACCAGGGCGTGAAGGGCGGCCTGCCCGAACTGGCCGCCGGCGAGCCCGATGGCAACCTGTCGGCCTCCCCGGAGGACAAGAAGCTCAGCTGGGACCTGTCCGGCGTCTACAAGCTCAGCGACGACACCAACCTGTTCGCGCGCGTGGCCACCGGTTATCGCGGCAGCAGCATCCAGGCCGCGGGCGACTTCAACGGCAAGTCGGTGGCCAAGCCGGAGACCTCCACGTCCTACGAGTTCGGCATCAAGAGCGACTTCTGGGACAAGCGCGCGCGCCTGAGCGCCAACGTCTTCTATTACGAGGTCAAGGACCAGCAGCTCACCGCCGTGGGCGGCGCGGCCAACGCCAACATCCTGCTCAACGCCGACAAGAGCGTGGGCCAGGGCTTCGAGCTGGACCTGCAGGCCTACCTGGCCGACAACTTCCTGGTCACCCTGGGCAGCAGCTACAACGACACCGAGATCAAGGACCTGGGCCTGGCGGTGGCGGTGTGCGCGCAATGCACGGTCACCGACCCGCTCGATGCCCAGGGCCGCGCGCTGATCGACGGCAACGCCCTGCCACAGGCGCCCAAGTGGACGCACAACCTGACCGCGCGCTGGGGCATCCCGCTGGCCGAGGGCAGCGAGTTCTACGTCTACACCGACTGGGCCTATCGCAGCGAGGTGGACTTCTTCCTGTACGAGTCGATCGAGTTCACCGGCAAGTCGACCCTGGAAGGCGGCCTGCGCCTGGGTTATGCCTGGCACTACGGCGACTATGAAGTGGCGCTGTATGGCCGCAACATCACCGACCAGGAGCGCGTGGTGGGCGCGATCGACTTCAACAACCTGACCGGCTTCCTCAACGAGCCGCGCACCTACGGGGTGGAGTTCACGGCCAAGTTCTGAGCGTTGCATCCAGTCCCTGCGACAACGCCGCGCGATGCAGGTCGCGCGGCGTTGTTGTCTGCGGCGACATGACGATCAGGCAAGACGTCCCTCGGGCGCTGGCACGATGCCGCACAATGCCGCCGACGCCGCTGCCGCACTGCCCATGATCCGCTTCTTCCGCTTCATCGCCCTCATCGAGGGCATCACCACCATCGGCCTGTTCCTCATCGCCATGCCGCTGAAGTACTTCTGGCACAACCCTGTGCTGGTGCCGCCGCTGGGCATGGCCCATGGCGTGGCGTTCATCGCCTACATCGCGGTGATGCTGGTCACCTTGCCGATGCGCGGTTTCGGCATCGTGGGCTGGCTGCGCACGGCGTTGGCCGCGCTGATTCCGTTCGGCACCTTCGTCAACGACCCTTACCTACATCGTCGGCAGCTCGCGCACGCACAGGCCAAGGCCGCCAGGCTTCAGGCCGGATGATCCGGACCGGTCAGCTGCCGGTCTCCATGGGCGCGTCCAGGGCCTCGCCCACCACGTCCAGCAGGTCCTCGTCGTGGTCTTCGCGGTACTCCCAGAACATCACCCCGCCCAGGCCGTGGCGGCGCACGTAGGCCACCTTGGCCCGTAAGGCCTGCGGGTCGTCGTAGCTGATCATCTGCGCGGTGCTGGGGTTCCACAGCCAGGCCGCCTGGGCGCTGTCGTCCCAGTGCCGCTCGAAGCCGTGCTCGGTCAGTCGCTCATCGACGATACGGCGGTAGGAAATGAAGCCGCCATCGCTGGCATAGCGCTGCAGCAGGCCGTGCTGGTCCGCTTGCACGTCGCCAAAACGACGCCCGTAGAAGGCCATGCCCAGGTGCAGCTTGGCGGCCGGCACGCCGGCCTGGGTGAAGTAGCGCACCGCCTCGTCGGCACTGCGGCCCTCGCCCCTGCGCTGGGCCGAAGGGTATAGCGCGCCGGAATGGCCGGTGGTGGGCGTGGCGCTGCCGTAGAAGTCGTAGGTCATCAGGTTGATCCAGTCCAGCATCGGCGCGATGCGTGGCAGGTCCAGCCCGGCGGCAAAGCGCCCCTCGGCCGCGGCGATGGTCAGCAGGTAATGCCGCTGGGTGTCCTTGCCTTGGGCCTCCAGCGCCTGGCGCAGGGACTTCAACAGCGCGGTGAAGTTGTCCCGGTCCGACGGAGAGGCGCTGATCCCGGCATCGCCCACGGTGGGATATTCCCAGTCCACGTCCAGGCCATCGACGTCGTGCCGGCGCAGCAAGGCCACCGCACTGTCGGTGAAAGCCTGGCGTGCGGCCGGGGTGGCGGCCGCCTCGGAGAAATGGCCCGCGCCCCAGCCGCCGATGGACAGCACGATCTTCAGGTCAGGGTTGCGCTTGCGCAGGGCGACCAGTCCATCGACCGTGCGCGGCCCCAGGGCGTCGGGAAAGCGCACGCGGTGGTCCGGGCCAACCACGGTGAAGGCGAAATTGATCACATCCAGCTTGCGCGGGTCGATGTCCGGCAGCTGCTCGCCATTGGCCACGTAGCCGACGACGCGCGGACGCGCGGCGGCCTGAACCGCGGGTCCGGCCAAGGCAGGCGCGGTCATGCAGCCAAGCAGCAGCAGGCAGAGCAGGAGACGCATCGGGGACATGGACCACTCCAGGCACAACGGACCCCGAGTCTAAGGGGAACCTCGCACCGCCACGCTTCGCCATGACCGCGCCCCCTGTTGCCCCGTGGAAGCGGCTTTAGCCGCGAAGGGGCTGGCCCGCCAAAGCCCCTTAGCGGCTGAAGCCGCTCCCACGGGATGCTTTCGGGGTTGTTCGAGACTCCATCGAGACTGTGCAGCCTCAGCGTGGGCCGGCGCCGCGCGCGGCGATCAGGGCTGGCCCCGACCGGGCGCGGTAGGCGGCAGATCCGGAGAAGGCGGACGCGGCGCGGGAAACGGCAGCACCACCCGCGTCGGCGGCGCCGGATGCCACAGCACCGGGACCTCGCGCGGCATCGGCAGCTCCAGGCCATCCGGGTCCTCGGCCAGCGCCTGCGCCTCCTCCTCGTCCTCCCAGCTGTAGCGCTTGCGCGGCAGGGCCGGATCGGCGCGGCGGAACAGCAGCGCCGCCACCAGTCCGCCGATGGCCCCGCCCATATGCGCCTGCCAGGACACGCCGGGCTCGTGCGGCAGCACGGTCACCAGCATGCTGCCGTAGAACAGGAAGGCGATCATGCTGGTGGCGATGGCCGCGCGGTCGCGGCGCAGCAGGCCCAGCCCGAACACCAGGAACATCAGGCCATGGCCCACGCCGCTGGCGCCCAGGTGCCGCGAGCCGGCATCGCCCAGCAGCCAGGCGCCCAGGCCCGAGCCCAGCCACAGCAGCGGCAGCGCGCGCACCGTGGCCTTGGGATAGACGCTGCCGGCCAGCGTGCCCAGCATCAGCAGCGCCACCGCGTTGGCGGCGATGTGATCGACCGAGCCGTGCAGCAGCGGCGCGGTCAGCAGCCCCTTCAGGCCCTCCAGCGCGTGCGGCGCCACCGCCCACGGCCGCCAGTCGAAGCTGCCCTGGGCCGAATACACCAGCACTAGCAGCAGCACGAACACCAGGCTGGCATTGAGCGCGCGCAGCAGGCGGCGCCGGTCGAAGCGGCCCTGGGCTTGCGCATCGAAGCGCGGATCGTCGGGGTGATGGCTGTCCATGCCTGCCTCGATGGCGGTGGCGGTGGTGGAATGCAAGCGGGATTCTGTGTCCCGTGTTGAGGAACGAGTGGGGAGGAACGAGGAACGAGTGGCAGGGGGAGCGAGTGGGGGAGGAGGAGTGAGTGGGGAAGCGAGGAGTGAGGAGTGAGGAGTGAGGAGTGAGGAGTGAGCGGAAAAGCCGGGGCAGAGAGGGCGGGTACGCGCGAAGCCCGGGGGGTCTGTGGGAGCGGCTTCAGCCGCGAAGAGGCATTACCGGTAAAGCCTCTTCGCGGCTGAAGCCGCTCCCACAGGGAAGTACGGAGCCTCGGCGACAAGGGGGGCGGGTGGAGAGTTGCGAGGTGAGCGGCATGGAGCGAGCGGCACTGCTCACACTCGTTCCTCGTTCCTCAACACTCGTTCCTCACTCACCAGCTCCCCAGCCCTCAGTCAGTGCCCTTGGCAGGCCGTACCAGGCTCAGCCACACCGTCACCGCCAGGATGCCAAACACCACCCCCAACGAGACCAGCACCGGGATCTTCACCACATCGATCAGCAGCATCTTGGCGCCGATGTAGACCAGCACCACGGCCAGGCCGTAGGGCAGCAGGTGAAAGCGGTCGGCCATGCCGGCCAGCAGGAAGAACATCGCGCGCAGGCCCAGCACCGCGAACACGTTGGAGGTCAGCACGATGAACGGGTCGGTGGTGATGGCGAAGATCGCCGGGATCGAATCCACCGCGAAGATCACATCGGTCACCGCGATCAGGATCAGCACCACGAACAGCGGCGTGAACCAGCGCTTGCCCTCGCGCATCACGCTCAGGGCATGGCCGTGATACCCGTCGGTCAGGCGCAAATGGCTGCGCATCCAGCGCAGCGCCGGGTTGGATTCCAGGTCCGGTTCCTTGCCCGCGGAGAACCACATCTTGATGCCGGTGAACAGCAGGAACGCGCCGAACACGTACAGCAGCCAGTGGAACTTGGTCAGCAGCGCGGCGCCGGCGAAGATCATCACCGCGCGCAGCGCGATCGCGCCCAGCACGCCGATCACCAGCACCTTCTGCCGCTCTTCCTCCGGCACGGCGAAGTAGCTCATGACCATCAGGAACACGAAGATGTTGTCCACCGCCAGAGACTTCTCGACCAGGTAGCCGGTCAGGAATTCCAGGCCGATGCGGTTGGCCTCGGCCGTGTCCAGGGTGCCGCGCAGGTACCACCACAGGCCGGCATTGAACAGCAGCGCCAGCACGATCCAGCCGATGGACCACCAGGTCGCTTCCTTGAAGGTCACCTTGTGCGGCCCGCCGTGACGCATCAGCACCAGGTCGGCCAGCAGCGCGGCGATCACCACCACCGCAAATCCGCCCCAGAGCCAGGGGTTGGCAATCGTCTGCATCGTCATTCTCCGTCGCGTGAGGGGGAAACCGGACCGGACCGGGTCAGGATGTCGCGCGGGGACGGATGGACTCGTGAACCGGGACGCCTTCGCCGATGCGGCGAAGGTCTCGCTCACAACCGGCGGTGGACCGGTTGCCGTTGCACCGGGGCCAATGCAGCCCGACTTGACGGCGACAACGCGTGGGAGCTACTCCCCTTCTGCGCAGATTCTGCGCAGCTGGCCGCGGCCGCGTCAACGCGGCCACGTAGAATAGGCCGATGACCATTCAGCTCCCCGCCGTCCGCCTCAAGAACGCCTGGCGTTCCTCCCATCCCTGGATCTTCCAGAAACTCGTCGAAAAGCCGCCGCAGAAGCCCAAGCCGGGCAGCCTGGTGGACGTGTTCGGGGTGGATGGGGAATGGATCGGCCGCGGCTTCTACAACGGCCATTCGCGCATCGCCGTACGCATCCTGGAGACCGACCCGGACGTGGCCGTGGATGAGGCCTGGTTCCAGCGCAAGATCGCCGCGGCCGTGTCGCTGCGCCGGGACTGGCTCAAGCTCGATGCGGTCTCCGACGCCTGGCGCGTGGTGCACAGCGAGGGCGATGGCCTGTCCGGCCTGGTGGTGGATCGCTATGGCGACCTGATCGTGGTGGAGTTCTTCGCCGCCGGCATGTTCCGCCACCGCGACTGGATCTACGAGGCCCTGCGCGCGCAGTTCCCCGGCTGCCGCTTCCACAGCTTCGCCGACGAGCACGTGCAGAAGCAGGAGAGCTTCGACTTCCACAGCACCTCGGGCACCGAGGCCGAGATCATCACCGAGTACGGCATCCGCTTCCGCGCCGACCCGGCCGGCGCGCACAAGACCGGCTTCTTCGCCGACCAGCGCGAGAACCGGCAGTGGCTGAGCCAGCAGGTGGAAGGCAAGACCGTGCTGGACCTGTGCTGCAACACCGGCGGCTTTGCGGTCTACGCCGCCGCGCGCGGGGCCAGCGACGTACTGGGCGTGGACATCGACCAGGACGTGATCGCCATCGCCAAGGGCAACGCCAAGCTCAACAACGTGCGCCCGCGCTTCGTGCAGGCCGACATCTTTCCCTACCTGCGCGATGCGGCCAACCGCGGCGAGCAGTACGACGTGGTGATCCTGGACCCGGCCAAGATGACCCGCGACCGCGACCAGGTGATCCCGGCGCTGAAGAAGTACCTGGACATGAACAAGCTGGCCCTGGGCGTGGTCAAGCCCGGCGGCCTGTTCGCCACCTTCTCCTGCACTGGCCTGGTGGCCGAGCACGAGTTCCTGGACATGCTGCGCCGGGCCTCCTACTTCTCCGGGCGCACCATCCAGATCCTCAAGGTGTCCGGCGCCGGCCCGGACCACCCGTTCATGGCCCACGTGCAGGAATCGCGGTATCTGAAGGCGGTGTTCTGCCGCGTGGTGGATTGAGGGGGGAGCGTAGGGCGAGGAACGAGTTGAGAGGAACGAGGAACGAGTGGAAGGCAAGGCCATCCAGCCGCTCCTACTCGTTCCTCGTTCCTCTTCACTCGTTTCTCTTCCAGGGCTCAGGCAAGCACTGCCACCTTCAGGCCGTGGACACGCTTGAACGAGGCGTCGCCCGTCAGCAGCAGGTGATCGGCGCCTAGCTGCAGGCAACTGGCTGCCTGCAGGGCGTCCGGGGTACGCAGCCCGTGCCGGACACGGATCGCCGTGGCGAGCTCTACGACGTCGCGATCCAGCTCGATCCAGAGCAGATCCGGTCGGGTGAAGAACGCATCGAACAGCGCCAGGGCAGCAGCATTGTCATGCTTGATCGGACCGACCCTGCATTCCAGCCACGACAGGCGACTGACCGCGGTTCCAAGGTTGGGATGCGCCTGCGACACTGCGGCCAATCCCCTGCGCACGCGCCCTGCGAAAGGCTCGTTGCCCTCGATCAGGTAGATCAAGGCACTGGCATCGAAGAAGGCGATCACCAGCCGCGCGCTTTGGCCAATGCTGCGTCGATCTCCGCCTTGCTGCGCGTGCCGGAGGCCGGCTGCGACAGCAGCCACTCCAGCGCGGTCAGGCCTTGTCTAGCCGGCGGCGGCCCGTCGGTCAGGCGCAGATACTCTTCCTCCGAGAGCACAACCGCGGCCGATTTGTTGCGCTTGATGATGCGAACAGGGCCCTGCCGCAGTCCTTCCTCGATCGCAGCCATTCCACGGCGTTTGATCTCAGCGATGGTGATGGTGTTGCCCATGGCGGCACGGACTCCGATACGTTTCCCGCTCGAATGGTACCGTTTTCGGTACTTTTTTGCGATTGAACGTCCATGTCGCCGCGCGACCCCGCTCGGTCATGCAAGTGGATCGGCCAGTTGCAGCGCTGAAGCGAGACCGAGTCAGGGACGAAGAGCGAGGAACGCGTTGGGGGGAACGAGAAGCGAGTGAGCGCAAGGCAATGCTTCGCTTTTCACTCGTTCCTGCGTCCCTGCGCAAAGCCAACGCGCGCCTGGCGCTCGACCGAGGCTGAGCAGACGCGTCCCCGCTGGTCCGTTTGCGGCGGTGGTGGATGGAGGGGGGTCATCCACCCTACGGTCGGCGTGTGGCGACGGTCGGCGTAGGGCGGACAACGCGAAGCTTGTCCGCCGAGGTGGGGCGCCCGATGGAGGATGAGGCGTCGCGCGCCGGTCCGTTCGCTGCGGTGGTGGATGGAGGAGCGTCATCCACCCTACTCGGCGTAGGGTGGACAACGCGGAGCTTGTCCGCAGAGGTGGGGCGCCCGATGGAGGATGAGGCGTCGCGCGCCGGTCCGTTCGCTGCGGTGGTGGATGGAGGAGCGTCATCCACCCTACTCGGCGTAGGGTGGACAACGCGGAGCTTGTCCACCAGATTCCGGCGCCGAGAGCCGTGCCCGCTGCGGCGGGCACGGTGCGGGCTGCTGCGTGCTCCGATGGGTTTACCTGGGGCGTCAGGTGCACCAAGCTCGAGGCCACCTTCCCCCAAGGAGTGTGCAGTGGCCGATCCAATCCCCTTCGGCGCCCGCGCGGGCGCGATCCTCAAGAGCGCCGGGCTGCTGCTGGCCGCGCTGGTCATCGTGTCGCCGGCCAGCGCCGCGCCGACCAGTGCTGGCGGTGGCGAGATCCTGTGGGACCGCTACGGCGTGCCGCACGTGTACGCAAGGACCGAGGCCGGGGTGTTCTACGGCTTCGGCTGGGCGCAGACCCAGAGCCACGGCAATGTGCTGTTGCGGCTGTACGGCGAGGCGCGGGGACGTGCGGCCGAATACTGGGGCGAGAAGTACGCCGAGCAGGACCGCTGGATGGCGACCAACGACGTCTACTCCCGCGCGCAGCAGTGGTACCGGCAGCAGGATCCGGGCTTCCGCGCCGACCTGGATGCCTTCGCCCAGGGCATCAACGCCTATATCGCCGCCAACCCGGACGCGGTCCAGGAAGAGCTGAAGGTGGTGCTGCCGCTGACCGGCGTGGACGTGGTGGCGCACGCGCACCGGCTGATGAACTACATCTACATCGCCTCGCCGGCCAAGGTGCTGGGCGAGGCGCCCAAGGACGCGCAGGCACGCGATGGATCCAATGCCTGGGCGCTGATGCCGCGCAAGACCCGCGATGGCCACGCCATGCTGCTGGCCAATCCGCACCTGCCCTGGGGCACCGGCTACTACACCTACTACGAGGCCCATCTCAACGGGCCGGGCCTGGACCTGTACGGCGCCACCCAGGTGGGGCTGCCGATCCTGCGCTTCGGCTTCAACAAGGACCTGGGCTTTACCAACACGGTCAACACGATGCTGGGCCAGACCACCTACACGCTCGCCCTGTCCGGCGATGGCTACCTGCTGGATGGCAAGGTGCGCCCGTTCGAGGTGGAAGAGAAAACGCTGAAGATCCGCCAGCCCGATGGCGCGCTGAAGACCGAAGCGCTCACTGTGCGGCACACCGTGCACGGTCCGGTGTTCCAGCGCTACGACGGCGCCACCGTGGCGCTGCGCGTGGCCGGCCTGGACCGCCCGCACATGCTCAAGCAGTACTGGGATATGGGCAAGGCCACCGACTTCAGCCAGTTCCAGGCCGCGCTGAAGCAGCTGCAGGTGCCGATGTTCAACATCGTCTATGCCGACAAGGCCGGCAACGTGATGTTCCTGGACAACGGCATCCTGCCCAGGCATGCGCAGGGCGATCTGAAGTACTGGAGCGCCCTGGTGCCGGGCGACACCTCCAGCACGCTGTGGACGCAGGTGCACGGCTACGAGGATCTGCCCAAGGTCATCAACCCGGCCGGCGGCTTCGTGCAGAACACCAACGATCCGCCGTGGCTGGCCAGCTGGCCGCGCGCGCTGGATCCCGAGGCCTTCCCGGCCTACACCGCGCCGCTGGGGCCGATGTCCCTGCGCGCGCAGAACTCGGTGAAGATGCTGGCCGAGCACGAGCGGATCGACTTGGACCAGTTCGTCGCGCTCAAGCGCACCGCGCAGGCGCTGGCCGCCGACCGCACCCTGCCGCAGCTGTACGCCGCCGCCGAAGGCAGCAGCGATCCGGACATCCTCGCCGCGCTGCAGGTGCTCAAGGGCTGGGACCGTCATTTCGAAGCCGACAGTCGCGGCGCGCTGCTGTTCGAGCAGTGGGCGCGGTTGTTCACCGGCGATGCCAGGTATGCCTCGCAGGCCGGCTATGCCACGCCGTGGTCGCTGGAGGCGCCGCTGACCACGCCCAGCGGCCTGAAGGACCCGGCGCTGGCCGTGCGCCAGCTCAAGCAGGCCGTGGCCAAAACCCGGGAGCTCTACGGCGCGATCGACCGCCCCTACGGCGAGGTCTCGCGCTTCCACCTGGGCCAGGTGAACCTGCCCGGCCGCGGCGGCTTCGGCAATCTCGGCGCGTTCGATGTCATCACCTGGGATCCGCTCAACGCCGATGGCGAGCGCCTGCCCCAGCACGGCGAGACCTGGGTGTCGATGGTGGAGTTCAGCACGCCGATCAAGGCCAAGGGCCTGATGAGTTATGGCAACGCCAGCCAGCCCGGCTCGCCCCACATCAGCGACCAGCTGGAGTTGCTGTCCAGGGGTGAGTTCCGCACCCTGTGGACCACGCGCGCCGAGGTGGAGCAGCACCTGGAAGCACGCACGAGGTTCTGATGCCTGCGCGCGCCGGCGCGCATGGCAAGATCGGCCGAGGGCGTGGCCGCCTTTTTTCGCGTCCGCGCCCGCCCAGCTGTTGTGCCCTCAGCCCAAGGATCACGCACCGACATGTCCATGGCCGCTTCGCTGATCCTGCCCATGGCCGCCCACGTGGCGCTGTGCGCACTGCTGTACGTCGCCCTGACGGTGGCGCGGGCGCCCGCGGTCTGGGGCCTGGGGCGGCGCGGCGACGGCAGCAACCCGTTCGCTGCCTTGGAGCCGCGCATCGGCGCGAACCTGTCCAATCAATTCGAATGGCCGCTGTTCTTCCACGTGGCCTGCGTGCTGCTGTTGCTGCAGGGTGCGACCGGACCGTTGGTGATCGGGCTGGCCTGGGTGTTCGTGGCCGGCCGCGTGCTGCACAGCGCGGTGCAGGTGTTCACCGGCAACGTGCGTCTGCGCGGGCTGGTGTTCACCGTGAACTTCCTGGCAGTGCTGGCGCTGTGGGCGCTATTGCTGTTGCCCATGACCGTCGTTGCGTGACGGGCGCTGCCGGCCCGCGCGCCGGCGCATCCGAATCGAAGGCATGGCATGGATTTTTGGGAGCGGCCGCGGGCGCCGTCGTTGCACCCCAGGAGCCCTTGCGGCACAGTGCGCGGCCCCTTCGCGCAGGCGCTGCACCGGCCATGAGACTCGGCATCGACTTTGGCACCAGCAACTCGGCCGCCGCGGCGGTGATCGATGGCGCCGTGGTGCCGGTGCAGTTCGGCGAGCAGGCGCAGTTCCGCACCTCGGTGTATTTCCCGGAGGTGATGCGCGAGGTCGATGATTTCGTGCCCAACGACGCCCAGGAGCACCAGCTGCAGCAGCTGGTCGACGCCGCGCGCCGGCAGGCGCAGGCGGCCGGCCAGGAGCGTCCGGCGCAGGCGCTGCGGCGCGAGGCCCTGCGCGCGGTGCGCCGGGACTGGATGGAAGAACAGATGCGCCAGCCGCGCACGTCGGCCGCGCTGCTGCAGAACGCGGTCTATGGCGAGGACGCGCTGGATGCCTACTTCGCCGAGGGCGAGGGCAATCTGGTGCAGAGCCCCAAGTCGATGCTGGGCTACAACCTGCACCCGCGCGCCAGGCAGACCATCACCGGCATCGCCACGCATATCCTCGAGCACATCCGCCTCACCGCGCAGCGCCAGTTCGACACGCCGGTGCGCGAGGCCGTGCTGGGGCGGCCGGTGCAGTTCCGCAGCTCGATGGGTGAGGCCGGCAACGACCAGGCCCTGGAGATCCTGCAGGCGGCGGCGACCGCGGCCGGCTTCGACCGCGTGCGCTTCCTGGAGGAACCCTCGGCTGCGGCCATGCGCCACCATGCCGCCAGCGACACCCGCCATGAAGTGGTGGTGGTGGATATCGGCGGCGGCACCACCGATGTGGCCCACGCCGATGTCGGCGGCGCGCTGCCGCCGGCCGTGCGCCGCGCCTGGGGTATCGCCCGCGGCGGCACCGACGTGGATCTGGCGCTGAGCCTGGCCGGCTACATGCCGCTGTTCGGCCGCGGCATCACCCGCGTGCCCAACCATCACTATGCCGAGGCGGCCACCGTCCACGACCTGACCCGCCAGCGCGAGTTTCGCCTGCACAAGTACGACAGCGTCGATGCGCCCTACGGCCCGCGCCTGCAGGCGCTGCAGGACACCGGCAACACCGCGCGCCTGGCGCGCGGGGTGGAGCGCAGCAAGATCGTGCTCAGCGGCGCGGCTCAGCACACCGATGCGCTGGACTACATCGAACCGGCGCTGTCGGTGACGCTGCAGGCGGCCGGGCTGACCCAGGCCGCCGAAAGCTTCCTCGGGCAGATGCGCGAGCTGCTGGCGCAGGTGGCGGCCGACATCGGCCACGACCCCGATGCGGTGTTCCTCACCGGCGGCATGTCGCGTGCGCCCTATGTGCAGCAGGTCGTGCGCGAAGCCTTCCCGCGCGCGAGGCTGGTGCATGGCGATCCCTCGTTCGGCGTGGTCCAGGGCCTGGCGCTGGCGGCCAGCGGCGGATTGGGCTGAGCGCTGGGGCGCGCTTCTGAAAGCCTCGTGTGGGAGCGGCTTCAGCCGCGAAGGGGCTTTACCGGGAAAGCCTCTTCGCGGCTGAAGCCGCTCCCACAGAGCGACATGTATCCGGCTCGCTCGAATCAGTTCGGGTGTGGCGAGGATAGGTTGTCTACGCGGCGGGAAACAGCTTTAGAGGCCAGCAAACGGTCAAGTAACTCATCGAAGCATTTCACCTGCATAGGCCTCTGAGCGCTACGTAGGCAGCGGGATGCTACCGGCGCTGACAACGCTCGCGGCGGTGACCACCGCATCCCCCGCGCGCCTGCCATGCAGGCGCGCGGATGCCGCCCTCAGGCCGCGTAACGCTCCAGCCAGTGTGCGTACGGCGCCGGCAGCGTCCAGGAGGGCTTGGACACGCCCAGCTGCTTGGCCGCGGCGAAGGTCCAGTGCGGGTCGGCCAGGTGCGAGCGGCCCACCATGACCAGGTCCAGCGCCTGGCTGGCCACGGCCGCTTCGGCGGCCTCGGCGGTGCCGAAGCCCCAGGCCGAGGACACCGGCAGGCCGGTCTCCTCGCGCACGCGCCTGGCAATGGGAGAGAGGAACGAGGGACCCCACGGGATCTGGGTCTCGGCGATGGTGAAGCCGACGCTGACGCTGAGCATGTCCAGCCCTTCGCGCTTGAAGTCCTGCACCAGCGCGATGGATTCGGCCAGGGTCTGATCGTCGCGGCCGTCGTATTCGATCACCCCGAAGCGCGCCGTCAGCGGCAGGTGCTCGGGCCAGACCTTGCGCACGGCTGCCAGCGTTTCGCGCAGGAAGCGACCGCGGTTCTCGGCGCTGCCGCCGTAGCGGTCCTCGCGCTGGTTGGCGTGCGCGGAGAAGAAGCTCTGCGCCAGGTAGCCATGGGCGAAGTGCAGTTCCAGCCATTCGAAGCCGGCCTCCAGCGCACGCTGGGCGGCGGCCACGAAATCCTGCTGCACGCGCGCGATGTCCTCCACGCTCATCGCCCGGGGCACGCGCGGCTGGTGATGCCCGAAGGCGATAGCCGAGGGCCCCAGGGTCTCCCAGTAGCGCGGATCGTCGGCGGCGATGTGGTGATCGCCTTCCCAGGGGCGATTGGCATTGGCCTTGCGGCCGGCGTGGCCGATCTGGATGCCGGGCACCGCGCCGGCGGCCTTGATGGCCGCGGCCATCGGCGCCAGCGCCTGCGCCTGCTGGTCGTTCCACAGGCCCAGGCAGTTGGGGGTGATGCGGCCTTCGGGCGAGACCGCGGTGGCCTCCACGATCACCAGGCCGGCGCCGCCGCGCGCCAGGCCAGCCAGATGCACGTGGTGCCAGTCGTTGGCCAGACCGTCGATGGCCTGGTACTGGCACATGGGCGGCACCGCCACGCGGTTGCGCAGGGTGAGGTCCTTCAAGGTGAAGGGTTGAAAAAGCGCGGACATAGGGATCCTGTTGGGCCGGTGGATAAGGAGGCGACAACCCCTGTCGCCATTGATTCGATAATAGTCGAACTATCGATCAATCGCCATGCCGGGTAAGATCGGCCCATGCGTCCGTACAAGCATCCCGATCCGTCCACCTTCACCCTGGAGCGGATCTTCCACGCCCTGAGCGACCCGGCGCGGCTGGAGATCGTGCGCCATCTGGGGGCGGTGGCGCAGGCGACCTGCGGCGAGCTGGAGTTCGGCCGGCCCAAGTCCAGCATGTCCCACCACTTCCGGATCCTGCGCGAGGCCGGCCTGGTGTGCACGCAGATCGCCGGGACCACGCACCTGAACCGCCTGCGCCGCCAGGAGCTGGAAGCGCGTTTTCCCGGCTTGCTCGAGGCCGTGCTGAAGCAGGACCGTTGAGCTGCTGATGGGCCGCTCGCATCGCGTGTCTTCGCCTCGATCCAGCCGAATGCTCAGTGGTCTTGTGGGAGCGGCTTCAGCCGCGAAGCGGCTTTACCGACAAAGCCCCTTCGCGGCTAATGGCCCGAGGCCACCCCGAGCCGCTCCCACAGTGAGATGCATCAGGACCATGCGAGGCGCCCTGATGGCAGTCCTTCCTTCATACGCCGCGCGCGCCGCTGCTGGCTCGTCTTGGCTCCACCGCTTGATGGCGCCAGCGCTGCTGGTGCTAGCCCTGGCCAGCTGCGGCCAGCCCGAGCAGGCCGGCCCCATTGTCGCCGACACGGCCAGGGGCGAGCAGGTCTTCGCACAGCTCTGCGGCAGCTGCCACAAGGCCGGGCCCCGCGCGCGCAATGCCTTCGGCCCGCAGCTCAACGGCGTGATCGGCCGGCGCGCCGGCAGCGTGGAGGGCTATGCGTACTCGCCGGCGATGCGGCAGGCGGACTTCGCCTGGGACCAGGCGCGGCTGCAGGCCTATCTGGCCGCGCCCTCGGACGCGGTCCCCGGCACCAAGATGTATTTCTGGGGCCTGAGCGACCGGCAGAAGGTGGCCGACCTGCTGGCCTATCTGGAAACCACCGACGACCGCTGAGCGCAGGGCCTCAGCGGCGCTGCCGGCGCGGCGCGACGAAGGGCCCACCGTGCTGCTCCCAGGCCTTGCGGATGGCCGCGATCACGCTGCGGCTGGGGGTGGACAGGCGGCCATGGTGGACCGCGTGCATCTCCATCAGCGTGCCGGTCCTGGACACCACGGTGTGGTGCGGGCACAGGCGCACCAGCCGGCCTTGCTCGATCAGCGGCTGGGCCACCCAGCTGGCCAGCCGGCCGATGCCCACGCCCGCCAGCAGCAGCTCGACCAGGCCCGAGCCGGAGGTCACGCGGTGGCTGACGCCTAGCGGGATGCGCAGCGACTGGCGCCCGTCGTAGAGATACCAGCTGCGCAGCTGGCGCGGCCCGGTGTGCAGCACGAAGCGATGGCCGGCCAGATCCTCGGGCGTGGCCGGCAAGCCATGGTGCGCGACATAGGCCGGCGCGGCGCACAGGTAGCGCTCATAGCGCCACAGCGTCTGCCCGATCAGCTCGCTGTCTGCCGGGTAGGCGCCGCGGATGGCGAAATCCAGGCCGGCCTGGGCCGGGTCGAGATGGACATCGGTGTAGGTCACGTCCACGCGCAGGCCCGGGTGCGAAACCGACAGCGCTGCCAGTGCGGCCGGCAGGATGCGCGACTCCAGCACCGAGGGCGCCGAAAAGCGCACCAGCCCCTGTAGCTCCGAGGCACTGCGCGCCAGCACCTGGCCGGCATCGGCCAACTGGCGCAGGGCGGCGCGGGCCAGGTCGTAGTAGGCCTCCCCGGCCGGGGTCAGGGACACGTTGCGATGGCTGCGGGTGAGCAGCTCGTGGCCCATCGCCGCTTCCACCGCCTGCACCGCGCGGGTCACCCCACTGGGGCTCATGCCCGTGCCGCGGGCGGCCGCGACATAGCTCAAGCGCTCGGCCACGGCGCAGAAGGCCTCCAGATCGGCGATGCGCAGCTGGCCAGGGCCGGGGACGTGCCGGGGCATGCTTGCAGATCCTGCAACGTGGCGTTGCAACCATTCTAGGCCCGCGGCCGTAGCGTGAGCGACCTGTCCCGCCTCGATCGAGTCCCGCCATGGCCCTGTCCCTGCCCACCTTCGACGATGTCCTGCACGCGGCCGAGCGCATCGCTCCGCATGCCCACCGCACCCCCGTGTTCACCTCGCGTACGCTGGATGCGCAGCTGGGGGCGCAGGTCTTCCTCAAGGCCGAGCAGCTGCAACGGGGCGGGGCCTTCAAGTTCCGCGGCGCCTGCAACGCCATCGCCGCGCTCTCGCCGCAGGCGCGCGCCCGGGGCGTGGTCACGCACTCCTCGGGCAATCACGCCCAGGCGCTGGCGCTGGCCGCGCGTGAGTTCGACACCCAGGCGACCATCGTGATGCCGCACGACGCCCCGGCCGCGAAGATCGCCGCCACGCGTGGCTATGGCGCGCAGATCCGCTTCCACGACCGCTACACCGAGCCGCGCGAGGAGATCAGCGCCGCGCTCGCCGCCGAGCACGGCTATGCCCTGATCCCGCCCTACGATCACCCGCAGGTGATCGCCGGCCAGGGCACCTGCGTGCGCGAGCTCATCCAGGAGCACGGGGCGATGGACACGCTGCTGGTCGGCCTGGGCGGCGGCGGCCTGCTGGCCGGCTCGCTGCTGTCGGCCGGCGCGCTCATGCCGGGTGGTCAGGTCTATGGCGTGGAGCCGGAAGCGGGCAACGATGGCCAGCAATCCTTGCGCGTGGGCCATATCGTCACCATCGCCCAGCCGCGCTCGATCGCCGATGGCGCCATCCCCACCCACCTGGGGGAGCACACCTTCCCCATCATCCAGCGCGGCGTGCGCGACATCCTGACGGTCACCGATGCCGAGCTGGTGGTGGCGATGCGCTTCCTGGCCGAGCGCATGAAGTTGATCGTCGAGCCCACCGCCTGCCTGGGCCTGGCCGCCCTGATGGCCGGCAAGCTGGACGTGCGCGGGCAACGCGTGGGCCTGGTGCTCAGCGGCGGCAACGTGGACCTGGAGGTGCTGGCCCGGCTGATGACGGACGCGATGTAGCGGCGCTCAGCCGGCTATGGCCGGCTTGCGACGCTCCAGCAGCACCGCCAGGCACCAGAACACCAGCCCCGCCAGCGCGGCCAGCATGCCGATCTGGCTGGTGGAGGTCAGGCCGTAGCCGGCGTCGATGGCCAGGCCGCCCAGCCAGGGGCCCAGCGCATTGGCGGTGTTGAAGGCGGCGTGGTTGGAGGCGGCGGCCAGGGTCTGCGCATCGCCGGCCACATCCATCAGGCGGGTCTGCAAGGCCACCGCCAGCGCGCCCATGGTGCCCAGGCCGATCACGCCCAGCAGCAGGCTCCACAGCGAGGTGGCCGCCAGCGGAAACAGCGCCAGGACCAGGATCGACCACAGCAGCACGATGCCGGTGGCGCGGAACTGCAGGCGATCGACCAGGCGGCCGCCGGCGATGTTGCCCAGCACCGCGCCGATGCCAAAGGCGGCCACGATCAGCGGCATCCACGCCTCGGACACGCGGGTGACCTTGACCACGATCGGGCCCAGATACGTAAAAACGCAGAACATGCCGGCGAATCCGATCGAGCCGATCAGCAGCGCCAGCCAGACCTGGGTGCGGTTAAAAGCCACCAGCTCCTGCAGCGGGCTGACGGTCTTCTCGTGCGGGTCCTGCGGTAGGGTGCGTGCGATCAGCAACACGGTGGCGATGGACAGCACGCCGACCATGGCAAAGGCCACGCGCCAGCTGACCTGCTGGCCCAGCCAGGTCGCCACCGGGTTGCCGACCAGGATGGACACCGACAGGCCCATCAGCACCTTGGACACGGCCACCCCGCGCTGTCCGGGCGGGCTGATCGAGGCGGCCACCAGCATGGCCACGCCGAAGTAGGCCCCATGCGGTAGGCCGGACAGGAAGCGCGCGGCCATCATCGTGTGATAGCCCGGCGCCAGCGCGCTGGCGACATTGGCCACCGCGTAGAACAGGGCCAGCGCCAGCAGCAGGGTCTTGCGCTTCAGGCGCGCGCCGACGAAGGCCAGCACCGGCGCGCCGACCACCACGCCCAGCGCGTAGGTGCTGATCAGGTGGCCGACCTGGGTTTCGGTGATGCGCAGGCCACGGCTGATCTCCAGCAGCAGGCCCATGCTGGAGAACTCACTGACACCGATGGAGAACCCGCCCAGGGCCAGGGCGAGAATGATGATGTTGCGCTGGCCGGCGGTCAGCTCGGTCAGGGTGGAGGCGTGCGGGGACATGGGGGATCTGCGGTGGCGGCCCGTCCCCGCGGTGGCGAGGACACTCCCAACAGGAGCACGCGCGATCAGAGCGACTCTGGCGCGCGGGCGGTGAACGAGGAGGGGTGCAGTATCGCAGCGATCGGCGGCAGGCGCATGACGATGGGCGGAATGCAGGGTTGCGGGGGGAGGGAGGCGAGGAACGAGGAGTGAGGAACAAGGAGTGAGAAACGAGGAACGAGAAACGAGGAACGAGTGAAAGCCGCAGCGTCCGCTCTCACTCGTTCCTCGTTCCTCTCCACTCGTTTCTCCCCAGCGTCAAGCGAGCCCGCGCTCGCCAACTCGGCTCAACCCTTCCCCCGCCGTCCATCCTCGGCCGACAGCGGATAGCCCGAGAACGGCTTGACCTCGTCCATCAGGAACTGCGAGACGATCTTCTCCACGCCGTAGCCGCCGCCCAGCAGGCCGCGGGCGATGTCCTTCCAGTGGTGCACGTCGCGCACGATCACGCGCAGCAGGTAGTCCGAGGCACCGGAGATGCGGCTGGCTTCGACCACTTCCGGCATGGCCAGGATGCGCCGGTCGAAATCGGTGAACTCCTCCAGTGCGTGCTGCTTGAAGCTCACCTGGGCCAGCACGATGGTGGCCGAGCGGATGCGATCCACCGCCACGTGCGCGCGGTAGCTGCGGATCAGGCCGCGGGTCTCCAGCGAGCGCACGCGCGCCAGGCAGGCGCTGGGCGAAAGCGCCACGCGGTCGGCCAGGGCCTGGTTGCTGATCCGCGCATCCTGCTGCAGCACGTCCAGGATCTTCAGATCGATACGGTCCGGGGCTTTGGGGTTCATCGGGGTGTGCAGGTTCGACGGAATTGTGGGGTGCCAGCGGCAGATTCTGCGGATGTTCGCCGGCCAGACAGCACCACCTGCGGACATCCGTGCGGGAAACCCTTGCGATACAGCAACTTGGCGAGTAGGGGCATGCCGCTGATTCTGCTGGACGCCGCTAGCGCCTGTCACCTATTACTCACCGGGCAGGCGGCACGCGCGCCGGTCAGGGACGGCCAGGAGGGAAGGCATGCGCTGCGCTCCTGCCACAGGTCCCCTGCGCGGCCATGCGTCCTGGCAACGCAGGCGACCCACGCCGTGTTGCCCACCGTCACTTCGTCGCAAGGGGATTCTTCCGATGCAGCCGTTCGCCACATCCCGCCTGACCCGCGCCATCCGTTTCGGTTGCCTGTGTTGTGCCCTGGCCAGCGCCACCGCCGCTGCCCAGGACAGCAGCCAGCGCAACGCCACCGAGCTGGACACCATCACCGTGACCGCCAGCAAGCGCGATGAGTCCATCCGCGAGGTCGCCGGCAGCGTGGCAGCCGTGACCGGGCAGCAGCTGGAGGACCTGGGCGCCCAGGGCCTGGCCGACTACATCCAGCGCACGCCGGGCGTGGTGTTCAACAGCTACCAGCCCGGCGTCTCCCACGTGGTCATCCGCGGCATCGCCACCAGCGCGGGCAACGTGCAGGGCCAGACCACCACCGGCTACTTCCTCAACGACGTGCCGCTGACCGAGCCGGGCTGGACCATCGTGGTGCCGGACGTGGACGCCTTCGACCTCAACCGGGTGGAAGTGCTGCGCGGGCCGCAGGGCACGCTGTTCGGCTCGGCCTCGATGGGCGGTGCGGTCAACTACATCGCCAATGTCGCCGACGCCGGCGCCTTCGATGCTGCGGCCGAGGCCACCGTCAGCCAGACCAGGAACGCCGATGTCGGCTTCGGCGCCAAGGCCATGGTCAACGTGCCGGTCAAGCAGGACCTGCTGGCCTTCCGCGCGGTGGCCCAGTATCGCGACGACCCCGGCTACATCGACAACCTCGGCACCGGCAAGGACGGAGCCAACACCACGCAGCTGGCCGGCGGGCGCTTCTCGGTGGTGCTCACGCCCAGCCAGGACACCACGCTGACCTGGCTGAGCCTGCTGCAGAACACCGACTCGGACGACAACGCCTACCAGATCCGCGGCCTGGGCGACCTGCAGCGCAACACCGCCATCCCCGAGTTCACCAACACCAAGGTCGACGTGCACAGCCTGCGCCTGGACCAGAACCTGGGTTTTGCCGACTTCACCGCGCTGCTGGCCTACCAGAAGAAGCAGCAGGACTGGCGCTTCGACTACACCCCGATCCGCAGCGCCTACAACGCCGACCTGGACCTGGACCTGACCAATCCGCTGTACATCGACTCGGGCGGTGAGAGCGAGGGCCGCAGCATCGAGCTGCGCCTGTCCAATCCCTCCAACGGCCGCTTCGAGTGGCTGCTGGGCGGCATGTTCTTCGACACCGAGAAGGACCTGTACGAGGCCATCGGCGCGCAAGGCGCGGCGGCGGCCTTCGACAACTCCTCGCTGTACGGACCCGGCGCCGGCGCGGTGATTGCCCCGGACGGGCAGATCTTCAATGCCTTCACCAGCCGCACCCATGGCTCGGAGGCCGCGCTGTTCGGCGAGGCCTCGGTGTGGTTCAACCCGCAGTGGAAGCTGACCGCCGGTGGGCGCCTGTTCCGCACGCGCATCCGCACCACCTCGGTGCAGGAAGGCTTCTCGACCTATCCGGGCGATCCCATCGTCACCCCGTCCAGCAACGAGGAGAGCGGCTTCAACCCCAAGCTCTCGCTGAGCTACACGCCGAACGAGCAGGTGATGTTCTACGCGCTGGCCTCGGAGGGCTTCCGCTTCGGCACGCCGAATACGGCAGGGCTGAGCGCCTATCCGGTGCCGGCCGGCTCGCGCAGCGATGAGCTGGTCAACTACGAGCTGGGCACGCGCACCAGCTGGGCCGGCGGCAGCTTCCTGCTGGACGCCACGCTGTTCTACGTGGACTGGAAGGACATCCAGCTGCGCCTGCAGACGCCGGACTTCTACAACTACGCCAGCAACGGCGGCAAGGCCTACAGCCGCGGCGTGGAGCTCTCCGCGCAGTGGCGCCCGTTCGCTGGCTTCAACTGGACCGGCACGGCGACCTGGCAGCAGGCCAAGTTGGACGAAGACCTGTTCATCCTCTACTACGGCACCGCGCCCAAGGGGTCGCAGCTGCCGGGTTCGGCGGAGTGGTCGATCAACAACACGCTCAGCTACCAGTTCGACGGCAATTTCGCGCCGACGGTGATGCTGTCCCACCAGTTCCTGTCCAGCGGCATCAGCGACCTCAACTCGGCCGTGCCGGGCATCGCCCCCAACACGCAGGGCAACTACAACCTGTTCGACCTGCGCTATCGCATGAGCTTCGGCAGGACCGATGTGACCGTGTTCGGCAGCAACCTCACCGACAAGCGTGGGGTGACGCGCACGGTGCCGGAAACCAACGGCATCGGCGAGGGCATCGTGCGTCCGCGCACGGTGGGCGTGACCGTGCATTGGCGCTATTGAGGCCGTTGGCTTGAGCCGTCGCCCACGGCAGCGATCTCCACGCCGGTGCTGCCGGCGCGTGCTATCCATGCGCCTGCCGACCATAAGGAACCACGCCCATGCGCCCTGACCCAGCCCCGCTGAGCCGCGCCCGGCAGGCGGCCTACCGCAAGCCGATCGACCAGGCCGTGGCCGAGACCGAGGCGGTGGGCCTGCGGCGGCGCCTGGGCGGCTGGAGCCTGCTGGTGCTGGGGGTGGCCAACATCCTGGGCGCCGGCATCTACGTGATGACCGGCACGGCGGCGGCCGAGTTCGCGGGACCGGCGGTGATGCTGTCCTTCGTCATCGCCGCGCTGGCCTGCGGCTTCACCGGCCTGTGCTATGCCGAGCTGTCCTCGGCCATCCCGCTCCCGGGGGCGGCCTACAGCTATTGCTACGTCACCCTGGGCGAGGGCGCGGCCTGGGCGCTGGCCTGGCTGGTGATGCTGGAATACACGCTGGCCGCCGCGGCGGTGTCGGTGGGCTTTGCCGGGTACCTGGTCAGCTTCATCGGCGATCTGGGCATCGCTGTGCCGGCGCTGCTGTCCACGCCGCTGATCGCCGCCAGCCAGGAAGGCGGACACACCGCGCTGCGCTTCACCGGCAGCGTCAACGTGGTCGCGGCGCTGTCGGCCCTGGCCGCGGCGCTGACGATGATGTTCGGGGTCAGCCGTTCGGCCATGGCCAACACCGTGCTGGTGCTGGTCAAGGTCGGGGTGCTGGTGGTGTTCATCGCGGTGGGCGCGCAGTTCGTGCAGGCCCAGCACTGGGTGCCGTTCCTGCCGCCCAACGAAGGCGGCTTCGCCTATGGCTGGCCGGGCGTGCTGCGTGCGGCGGCGATGCTGTTCTTCGCCTATCTGGGCTTTGAGACCGTGTCGACCGCCGCGGCCGAGGCGCGCAACCCGCGGCGCGACGTGCCCTTCGGCATTCTCGGCGCGCTGGTGGTGTGCACGGTGCTGTACATGGCCGCCGGCGCGGTGCTCACCGGGCTGGTGCCGTTCCGCGAGCTGGGCGTGCCCGACCCGATCGCGCTGGCGGTGGACCGCATCGGCTGGCCGGGCTTTGCCGGGGTGATCAAGCTGGGCGCGCTCACCGGGC
>Ga0209257_1000435_pt1 | contig 80311 bp, 71 predicted proteins | sample AraplaCvi_mCL_r2_FD_184277 | JGI IMG/M metagenome (GOLD analysis project Ga0209257, IMG submission 184277) | Arabidopsis root microbial communities from North Carolina, USA - plate scrape MF_Cvi_mCL_r2 (SPAdes) (version 2) | ecosystem: Host-associated > Plants > Roots > Endosphere | place: USA...
CCTCCCTCAAGATAAGATTTCATAGAGCCGTGGAAGACCACCACGTTGATAGATCGGATGTAGAAGCGCGGTAACGCGTGGAGCTAACCGATACTAATTGCTCTATTCGCACTTAAGAGTCCCACCATCAACGACACTCCTGATGGGATTGTCCGCGATTGGATGATTGTAGTCAGACAAATATTGCACGGACATCGATTGAAACCCGATTTTGACCCACGCCGACTTCATTGCTTGGTGACCATGGCGTCAGTGACCCACCCGATCCCATCTCGAACTCGGACGTGAAACCTGACAGCGCCGATGGTACTGCTGCTTAAGCAACGGAAGAGTAGGACGTCGCCAGGCATTGTGGTCGGCGTGAGGACAAAATCGCGGAAAAACCCATTCACAAAGTTAGAGGCCGGCAGCAATGCCGGCCTTTTGCTGTTTTGCGAACCGCGCCTGGCGTGAAGTTTCGCATTTGGTGGCGCGGGATGGAGCAGCCCGGTAGCTCGTCAGGCTCATAACCTGAAGGTCGTAGGTTCAAATCCTACTCCCGCAACCAACTAAAAAGCCCGCTGTCCTTATGGGATCGCGGGCTTTTTCGTGTCTGGCGCCAGCGTCGCTTCGTCTCAGGCCGCCCATTCGGTGGGGGCGGATTCCTCGCCGATGAGCGCAAGACCGTGCGCGATCGAGGTCAGTTCGCCGCCCGTCGCGATGCGTTCGCTGCCAAATCGGCGGTCGAACAGCGCGCGGATCGCCGGGATCAACGACGATCCGCCGGTCAGAAAGACGCGATCGATCTGCGCGGGGAGAATTTTCGCGCGCACGAGCGCCTGGTCCATCGCCGCCTCGATGCGGCTGAGATCGTCGGCGATCCATTGCTCGAAATCGGCGCGGCGCACGTCGGCACCGATCTCGATGCCGCCGCCGGCGAAATGAAATTGCGCGTGCTCGCTGCTCGACAGCGCGCGCTTGAGCTTGCCCACGGCATCGTAAAGTGGAAATCCCTGCTCATGCTCGATCAGCGCGATCATGCGTTCGATCAGCTCGGGACGTTCGGCATCGCGTTGCAACCGGCGGATCTCGTCGAGCGTGCGGCGGTTGCGCATCATTGCGAGGCGCGACCAGTCGCCGAAATCGGTGAAATAACCGCCGGGGATATCGAGCAGTTTGTCGAACGAGCGATACTGGCTGCCCTTGCCGAGCAAAGGCAGCACCAGCCGGTCGACGATGCGATAATCGAAGCGATCGCCCGCGATGCCGATCCCCGACGAGGCGAGCGGTACGCAGCGGCGCGAGCTCCCGGGCTCGGCGACGCGCACGATCGAAAAGTCGGTCGTCCCGCCGCCGAAGTCGGCAACAAGGATCGTCGCAGGCTCGGTCAGGCGCGAGGCATAGCTGTGCGCGGCGCCGAGTGGTTCGTGGACATAATAGATTTCGGTGCCGAACGCCGCGAGCATCGCGTCATAGCGTTGACGCGCGAGCTCGGGATCGGGCCGCGCGCCGGCATATTCGACCGGCCGGCCAACGATGATGCGACGCGGCCGCGCGTCGAGCGCCCCGCCGGCGTGCGCGACGAGGCGTTGCAGGAACAGCCGCCCCATATCCTCGAAGCGGAAGGGCTTGTTGAAGATCATGGCGCGCTCGAACAACGGGCTCGCGGCGACGCTCTTGAACGACTGGATGAAACGGCTGTCCATCGGCGACTGAAGATATTCGGCGATCGCCCACGGGCCCGCCTCGTGCGCGATGCCGTTCCAGCCGCGTTCCTCTTCCCAGAAGCAGAGCGCCGAGCGGAATACCGCATCGCCCGCGTCGCCGAACGCGACCAACTCGGTGCCGCCCTGGCCATCGGCAAGCGCAACGACGCTGTTCGTCGTGCCGAAATCGAGGCCGAGCGCGCTCGCGGCCGCCTTGTTCATCGCATGCTCCTGTGGCTGGGGTCCCCCGGTAGGGGCGGCGCCTATTGCACAGGATGGCGGGCGGAGCAAGTTTGGGCCGGGCTCCTAGGCTTCGGGACCCCAGGCGCGGCAAAAGGTGTCGACCGCGGCGTCGATTTCATCCTGCAAGCGGCTGAGGTCGCGGCTTTCGGGAAGATTGAGGACGGCGAACTGATAGAGGCCCGACTGGAGCAGGCCGGAGAATTGCTGCATGGCGCGCATCGGATCGCCCATGCGGATTTCGCCGCGCATCATCTTTTCGGCCATCCATTCAGCCATGCGCGCCTTCCCGCGGCGCGGGCCGCGATCATAGAATGTTTCGGCAAGATGCGGGAAACGATCGGCCTCGCCGACGACGAGACGATAGAGCGACAGTAAGGGCTTCGCGGTCAGCTTGGTCATCAACACCTTCCCGAACCGCCGCAGCACGTCGGGCACCGGCTCGTCCAGCGGGAGTTCGATCGTCAGCGCATCGCCATATTGCTCGACGATTCCGTCGACGACCGCCGCGAACAGATCCTCCTTCGACGGGAAATAGGTCCAGAGCGTCGTCTTCGACCCGCCGACCTTGCTCGCGATCGACGACATCGTCGTGCCCGCATAGCCGTTGGCGAAGAAGAGCTCGCGCGCGGCGTCGACAAACGCCTTTCGCCGCAGCGCCGTGGCGTCATCCAAGGCCGCCGTACTATCTGGTATCATTTCGATTGACAACGCATTCTCCGAGGCTCATTGGCCCATGATACCATCTAGTATCGTGGGAAGCCATGCCCCGTTTGATTTTTGCCACAACCGCTGTTTTCGGCCTGCTTGCAGGCTGCGCAACCGTTCCCGACGTCGGGCCGAAGCCGGTTCCGGCGGCCGCCGAGTCGCTCGAATCGCGCACGACTTTTGCCGGCGCCGAGGGCCAATGGCCCGCCGAGGGCTGGTGGCAGGGTTTCGCCGACGCGCAGCTCGATACGCTGATCGCTGAGGGGCTGAAGGGTTCACCCGACGTGGCAATCGCCGCCGCGCGTGTTCGCGCCGCCGATGCGATGGCGCAGCAGGCGGGCGCCGCTTTGCTGCCGCGCGTCGGCGCCGAAGCGAGCGCCGGGGGCACCCAGCAGAGCAAGAATCTGGGCATCCCGCCCGATTTTGTCCCCGACGGGATCCAGGACACCGGCCACATCGCCGCGACCTTCAGTTTCGACCTCGACCTGTGGGGTCGCAACCGCGCGGCGCTTGCCGCAGCGACCTCTGAAGCTGAGGCGGCGCGTGTCGACGAAGCGCAGGCGCGGCTGATGCTCTCCACCGGCATCGCGTCGGCCTACGCCGATCTCGCCGGCTATTATCACGCACTCGACGTCGCCAATGACGCGGTGCGGGTGCGCGCCGCGAGCGCCGACCTGTCGGGCGAACGCGCCCGCGCGGGCATCGAGAATCAGGCAAGCCAGCGACAGGCCGAAAGCCGCGCCGCCTCGGCACGCGCCGACGTCGTCGCGCTCGAAGAAGCGATTGCGACCACCCGCAACCGGATCGCCGCGCTGATCGGCGCCGGCCCCGATCGCGGCCTGTCGATCGCGCGCCCGCAGATGGCGCGCCCGGCGCTCGGCCTGCCGAGCGGAGCGGGGATCGACCTGATCGGACGACGCCCCGATATCGTCGCGGCGCGGCTGCGCTCCGAAGCCGCCGCCAAGCGCATCGACGTCGCGCGCGCCGATTTCTACCCCAATATCAGCCTGTCGGCGCTCGTCGGGCTCCAGTCGCTCGGCCTCTCCAACCTGTTCAAATCGGGGTCCGAATATGGCAATGGCGGCGCCGCGATCAGCCTGCCGATCTTCGAGGGCGGACGCCTTCAGGGACGCTACCGCGGATCGCGCGCCGACTATGATGTCGCGGTCGCGGCCTATGATCGCACGTTGATCGGCGCACTGCGCGACGTTGCCGACATCGTTGCGCAGCGCGCCGCGACCGAACGCCAGCTTGTGGGTCGGCGCGAGGCGCTGACCGCCGCCGCCGAGGCCTCCAAACTCGCGGGCCTACGCTATCGCGCCGGCCTCTCGAACCAGATCGTTCAGCTCACCGCGGAGGACAGCATGGTGGCCTTGAGCCGCGCCGTCGCCGACCTCGAAGCGCGCCAGCTCACACTCGATATCGCCCTGATCCGCGCGCTTGGCGGAGGATATCAGGCCAGCAATATAACAGGAGACACATGATGGCCGACGAAACGGCTGCAGCCGCAACCCCCGCTCCCGAGACCTCTCCCGAAGCCGCGCCCGAAGGCAATGGCGCCAAGCGCGCCAAGCTGCTCCGCATCCTCGCGCTCGTCGTCGTGACCGTCGCGATCCTGTGGGGCCTCTGGTATTTCCTGACGCAGGCCGGGCGTGTGCACACCGACAACGCCTATGTCGGCGCGGACTCGGCGCAGGTCACCGCACTCATCGCGGGTCCGGTCAAGGAAGTCCGCGTCAGCGGCACGCAGGCGGTGAAGAAAGGCGACATCCTCGTCATCCTCGACGACGCCGACCAGCGGATCGCGGTCGCCGACGCCGAAGCGGCGCTCCGCCTCGCGCGCCAGCGTTACGGACAGGCCGATGCCAACGCCGATGCAGCGCGGGCGCGTGTCGCCGCACGCGGCGCCGACATCGCGCAAGCGCGCGCCCGGCTCCGCGACGCCGATGCCGCGGTCACGCGCACGCGCGCCGAACTCGCGCGCCGCGAAAGCATCGCGGGCACCGGCGCCGTGTCGGGCGAAGAGCTCACTGCGGCACGCGCCGCGCTCGCGTCGGCCTCGGCCGCGCGCGACCTCGCCGCCGCCGGCATAGCGTCGGCCGAGGCGACGCGCGGTTCGGCGAGCGGCGACCTCGGCGCCGCCGAAGCCGTGGTGCGCGGCACGACGATCAACACCGCCCCCGACGTCGCGGCGGCCGAAGCGCGGCTGGAGAAGGCGAAGCTCGACCTCGCGCGCACCGTGCTGCGCGCACCCGTCGACGGCATCGTCACCAACCGGCAGGTGCAGGTCGGCCAGCGGATCGCCGCGGGCGCCCCGATCATGGTCCTCGTCCCGATCAGCACCGCCTATGTCGACGCCAATTACAAAGAGAGCCAGTTCAAGGATATCCGCATCGGCCAGCCGGTCGAACTGGTGTCCGACTATTATGGCGGCGATGTCGTGTTCCACGGCAAGGTCGTCGGCGTCGCCGGCGGCACCGGCGCGGCTTTCTCCCTCATCCCCGCGCAGAATGCGACGGGCAATTGGGTGAAGGTGGTGCAGCGCCTCCCGGTGCGCATCGCGCTCGATCCGAAGCAGCTCAAGGAGCATCCGCTGCGCGTCGGGCTGTCGATGGAAGCCACGATCGACACGCGCGGCAACTGAGCCATGGCCAGCGCCGCCCTTCCTGCATCCGCCATCCCCGCCGAACCGCAGCCGCTGACCGGCGCGCGGTTGATCGTCGCCGCCTTCGCGCTCGCGCTCGCCAATTTCGTCGTGGTGCTCGACACCACGATCGCCAACGTGTCGGTCCCGCATATCGCGGGCGGGCTCGCGGTATCGCCGACGCAGGGCACATGGGTGATCACCAGCTACGCGGTCGCCGACGCGATCAGCGTGCCGCTCACCGGCTGGCTCGCCATGCGGTTCGGCACCGTGCGCTGGTTCATGATCTCGATCATCGGCTTCGGCATCTTCTCCTTCCTTTGCGGTGTGTCGCGCACGCTCGACGCGCTGGTGCTGTTCCGCGTGTTGCAGGGGCTCGCCGGCGGCCCGCTGATGCCGCTGTCGCAGATATTGCTGCTGCGTATCTTCCCCAAGGAAAAGGCCGGGATCGGCCTCGCGATCTGGGCGATGACGACCACCACGGCGCCGATCCTCGGCCCGATCCTCGGCGGCACGATCAGCGACAATTGGACCTGGCCGTGGATCTTCTTCATCAACCTGCCCGTCGTCGCAATCTGCGCGTTCGGCGTCTTCACCCTGCTCACGCCGTTCGAGACCAAGCGGGCGAAGGCGCGCATCGACGTCATCGGTCTGATCCTGCTTGTCGTGTCGGTCGGCGCCTTCCAGATCATGCTCGACACCGGACGCGAGCATGACTGGTTCGGATCGGTGTGGATCATCGGGCTGGCGGTCGTTTCCGCGATCAGCTTCGCCGCTTTCGTGATCTGGGAGCTCACCGACGCCAATCCGGTCGTAAACCTGCGCATCTTCCGCTTCCGCGGCTTCACCTTCGCGACGATGGCGATATCGCTCGGATTCGGCGCCTTCTTTGCGCAGGTCGTGCTGACTCCGCTCTGGCTGCAACAGGTTGCGGGTTATACGGCGACCCAGACCGGCTTCATCGTCGCCTGGCTCGGCGTTTTCGCGGTCCTCCTGTCACCCGTCGCAGCGGGGCTGATGACGAAAGTCGACGTGCGAATCACCATCTCCGGCGGCATCCTCTGGATGGCGCTGATGTCGATCCTGCGCGCGAGCTGGAACGCCGACGTCGGTTATTGGACGCTCGCACTGCCGCACATCCTGCAAGGAATCGGCATGCCCTTCTTCTTCGTCGGGCTGACCGCGCTTGCGCTGAGTTCGGTGCCCGCGCATCTGCAGACGTCGGCGGCCGGGTTGATGAGCTTCCTTCGCACCTTGTGCGGGGCCATCGGCACCGCGGTTGCAACGACCGCATGGGACGACGCGAGTCGGACCTCGCGCTCCGAGCTCGTGTCAGCACTCAACAATCCCGAGGCGACGATGACCTCGCTGCAAAGCGCCGGGCTCACGCTCGAACAGGCGCGCGCCGCGATCGAGCGGCTCGTCGAGGTGCAGGCCTCGACGCTCGGCGTGCTGCACCTGTTTCTCGCGTCGGGGGTCGTCTTTGTGATCGCCGCGATATCGGTGTGGTTCGCGCCACGGCCGAAACAGATTTCGATGGGCGGCGGGCACTAGCCCTATTTGGCGAAGAGCTGATTGAGGTCCGCGAACGCCTTGAACTCGAGCGCGTTGCCCGCGGGATCGTGAAAGAACATCGTCGATTGCTCGCCCGGCTGGCTGGGGAAGCGCGTGTGCGGCTCGATCACGAACTTTGTGCCCGCGGCCTTGAGCCGCTCGGCGAGCGCCTGCCATTCGGCGGGCGGCAGCACGACGCCGAAATGCGGCACCGGCACGTCATGCCCGTCGACCGGATTATGCGCCGCTTGGCTACGCGGCGTATCGACGCGGTGCGCGACAATCTGATGCCCATAAAGGTTGAAGTCGATCCAGTCGGCATTGCTGCGTCCTTCGGTGCAGCCGAGGACGGTGCCATAGAAATGGCGCGCGGCGTCCAGATCGTCGACGGGAAAGGCGATGTGAAAGGGGGCAAGACCGGTCATGTTTCCCATTTGCCGCACCCCGGCACGGAAAGCCAGTCCGGGACTTGGGTTGTGCGCCGCAACATGCTAGGCGCGCGCCCATGCTGACGATCAACGGAATCACTGTACGCCTTGGCGGGCGCGCCATCCTCGAACGCGCCACCGCGAGCCTGCCGGCAAAAAGCCGCGTTGGGCTGATCGGACGCAACGGCGCGGGCAAATCGACGCTGATGAAAGTGATGATCGGCCAGCTCGAAGCCGACGAGGGCAGCATCGATATGCCGCGCAAGACGCGCGTCGGCTATATCGCGCAGGAAGCGCCGAACGGCACCGCGACGCCGTTCGACACCGTGCTCGCCGCCGACACCGAACGCGCCGAGTTGCTGACAGCGTCGGAGACCGAGCAGGACCCCGACAAGCTCGGCGACATCCACGAACGGCTGATCGCGATCGATGCCTATACCGCGCCCGCACGCGCCGCCCGCATCCTGATCGGACTCGGCTTCGACGAGGATATGCAGGGCCAGCCACTCGACAGCTTCTCGGGCGGGTGGAAAATGCGCGTCGCGCTCGCGGCGCTGCTCTTCTCCGAACCCGATTTGTTGCTGCTCGACGAACCCTCGAACCACCTCGACCTCGAAGCGACGCTGTGGCTCGAAAACTTCCTGCGCGCCTATCCGGGGCAGCTGGTGGTGATCAGCCACGAACGCGACCTGCTCAACAATGTCGTCGACAATATCCTTCACCTCGAAGGCGGCAAGGTCACGCTCTACGCCGGCGGCTATGACGCGTTCGAGCGCCAGCGCGCCGAACGCGCGGCGCAGCTCGCCGCGGCAAAGGCGTCGCAGGATGCCCAGCGCGCGAAGCTTCAGGATTATGTCGCGCGCAACAGCGCGCGCGCCTCGACCGCGAAACAGGCGCAGTCGCGCGCGAAGCTGCTCGCCAAGATGCAGCCGATCGCCGCGCTCGCAGAAGACCAGACGCTCGCGTTCGATTTCCCGAGCCCCGACGAATTGAAGCCGCCGCTGATCACGCTCGACCTTGCGAGCGTCGGCTATGCCGACCGCCCGGTGTTGCAGCGGCTGAACCTCCGCATCGACCCCGACGATCGCATCGCGCTGCTCGGGCGCAACGGCAACGGCAAGACGACGCTCGCGCGGTTGCTCGCGGCGCAGCTCAGTCCGATGGCGGGCGCGATGGCGGCATCGGGCAAGATGCGCGTCGGCTATTTCACGCAATATCAGGTCGAGGAACTCGACGGCAGCGACACGCCGCTCGCGCATATGACGCGCGTGATGGAGGGCAAGACGCAAGCCGCGATCCGCGCGCAGCTCGGCCGCTTCGGATTCTCGGGCAACAAGGCGACGACCGAGGTGAAAAAGCTGTCGGGCGGCGAGCGCGCGCGGCTCGCGCTCGCGCTGATCACGCGCGACGCGCCGCATCTGCTGATCCTCGACGAACCGACCAACCACTTGGATGTCGACGCGCGCGAGGCGTTGGTGCAGGCGCTCAACAGCTTCGACGGCGCGGTCGTGCTCGTCAGCCACGATCGCCACATGCTCGAACTCACCGCCGACCGGCTCGTGCTCGTCGACGACGGCACCGCCCGCGAATATTCGGGCAGCATGGACGATTATGTCGACATGATCCTCGGCAAGGGGCCGCAAAAGGATCGCGTGTCGAAGGCCGACAAGAAGGAAGATCGCAAGGCCGCTGCCGCGGCGCGCGAGGCCGCGGCGAAGATCAAGAAGGACGTCTCGGACGCCGAAGCCGATCTCGCCAAATATGAAGTCGTCCTGTCCGCGATCGACCGCGCGATGTTCGACCCGCAGGGCGCGGCGAGCGAATATAAGGGCCTGACGATGAGCGAGCTGTCGCAGCGCCGCGGCAAGATCATCGCCGCGCAGGAAGCCGCCGAAGCACGCTGGGTTGCGGCGAGCGAAGCGCTGGAAGCGTTTGAAACCGCGGCGTAGCGAGAATTATGCCAATTTAGCTGTTGCGCTCTGTCACCCAAAGCTTGGTGCCAATGGGTACGTCTGACTTTGCGAGTCCGCTTCCCAGCAACAACGGAATGCAAGTGGCGTTGGAAGGACGAAAACTCTCCATGCCCCTCACGACTGATTCTACCTTGGACCCGTCGGGCCTTTCAAGCGTGATGGTGTCACCAATTAGGATGCGCCAATTTCCATCCAAAGGAATGCCGGGCGCGACGATCAGTCCGCGACCGCTAATGTCAAAAGTATCTTCCACTGTGGACAGGTGCGTCAGCATCGCTCGATGATATCGAGCCGATCCGCCCTTGCAAGGTCTAAGCCCTGCATTGACTCCGTCAACTCAATCCATCATAATAGTTTCAATTGAAACTAGATGGGAATGCGACATGGCCGACCTTTTCGATAATCCGCTGGGCCTCGACGGCTTTGAGTTCGTCGAATTTTCGGCGCCCGAAAAGGGAATTCTCGAACCCGTGTTCGCGGCGATGGGCTTCACCCAGATCGCGCATCACCGTTCGAAGGACGTCCAGCTGTGGCGCCAGGGCGGCATCAACCTGATCGCCAACTACGAACCCAAGTCGCCCGCCGCCTATTTCGCCGCCGAGCACGGCCCGTCGGCCTGCGGCATGGGCTGGCGCGTTCGCGATGCCGCGAAAGCCTATAGCGAAGCCATCGAGCGCGGCGCCGAGCCGGTCGAAGTCAACCCCGGCCCGATGGAACTGCGCCTGCCCGCGATCCGCGGCATCGGCGGCTCGATCATCTATCTGATCGACCGCTATGGCGACGACCTCAGCATCTACGACATCGATTTCGTCTATGAGGAGGGCGTCGATCGCCACCCGGTCGGCGCGGGCATGCAGCTGATCGATCATCTGACGCATAATGTCTACGGCGGCCGGATGGCGCATTGGGCGGCCTTCTATGAGCGCATCGCGGGCTTCCGCGAAATCCGCTATTTCGACATCAAGGGCGAATATACCGGCCTGACCTCGAAGGCGATGACCGCCCCCGACGGCAAGATCCGCATCCCGCTCAACGAAGAGGGCGCGGGCGGCAAGGGACAGATCGAGGAATATCTGCGCGCCTATAATGGCGAAGGCATCCAGCATATCGCGTTCAGCTGCGACGATCTCTACGCCGCGTGGGACAAGCTCAAGGCGCTCGGCAATCCCTTCGCCCCGGCACCGCCGGCGACCTATTACGAGATGCTCGAAGAGCGCCTGCCGGGCCATGGCGAGTCGGTCGAGGGTCTCCAGTCGCGCGGCATCCTGCTCGACGGCTCGACGACCGAAGGCGACCCGCGCCTGCTCCTCCAGATTTTCGGCCAGACGGTGATCGGCCCCGTCTTCTTCGAATTCATCCAGCGCAAGAAGGATGAGGGCTTCGGCGAGGGCAATTTTACGGCGCTGTTCAAATCGATGGAAATGGACCAGATTCGCCGCGGAGCCCTGACTGTCGAGGAACCCGCCGAATGACGAGCCCGATCAAATTGGGCGGCGTCCACCACGCCGCCTATCGCTGCAAGGACGCGAAGGAAACGGTCGACTGGTACGAGCGTATGCTCGGCATGACCTACACGACCGCCTTTGCCGAGGACCATGTGCCGTCGACCGGCGAATATGATCCCTATATGCACGTCTTCCTCGAGGCGGGGAACGGCAACATCCTCGCCTTCTTTGAACTGCCGAACCAGCCCGTCATGGGCCGCGACGAGAATACGCCGGCGTGGGTGCAGCATCTCGCGTTCAAGGTCGGCAGCTTCGACGAGCTCGTCGCGGCGAAAGCGCATCTGGAAAGCGAAGGCGTCGACGTGCTCGGCCCGACGCACCATGGCATCTTCAAGTCGATCTATTTCTTCGACCCCAACGGCCACCGCGTCGAGCTGGCGTGCGACATCGGGACCGCGGAACAATATGCCGAGCTGAAACGCGTCGCGCCGCTGATGCTCGAGGAATGGAGCCAGACCAAGAAGGCCCCGCGCCACGCCGACTGGTTGCACACGGCGGCGAACGAGTAGGCGAACTCAAAAGCCTCGTCATTGCGAGGAGCCAAAGGCGACGCGGCAATCCAGAGTCGCGTAAACCGCCCTGGATTGCTTCGCTTCGCTCGCAATGACGACGAGGGCTACTTCCGGTCCAGCCCGATGCTCTCCAGCGTCGCACCGCTGCACTTGTCGGCTTCCTTGCTCTTGCCATCGCCCGACAGCGCCCCGATCGCGAGGAAGCCCGCGACCACCGCGACCAGAAACGCGCCGGTGACCCAGATCAGATATTTGTCGATGAACGCCTTGATCGGCGCTCCGAACAGCCGGAACAATATTCCGACGAGCATGAAGGAGAAGGCCCGGCTCGCCATACTCGCCCACAGGAAGGTCCAGAAATTCATGTGGATGAAGCCGGCGGTGATCGTCAGTAGCTTGAACGGGATCGGCGTCGCGCCCTTGATCAGGATGATCTCGGCGCCGAATTCGCGCAGGTAACAGGCGGCCGGCGGGAAGGCATCGGTCAGCCCGAGCACGCCGAGCAGCCATAGCCCGACGCTTTCATAGAGGAAGAAGCCGATTCCGTAGCCGAGCATCCCGCCCGCGACCGACGCCAGCGTGCAGATGATCGCGTAGCGCACTGCCTTCTTCGGATTGGCGAGGCACATCAACCCCAGCAGCGGGTGCGGCGGGATCGGGAAAAAGCTCGCCTCGACGAAAGACACCAGCGCCAGCCAGAATTCGGCGTGCGGATGCGCCGACTTCTCCATCGTCCAATTATACATGCGCTGGATGAAGCCGGGCCGGTGGGTAGTGGCGGTCATGCTGGTCCTTCGGCGCGCGGAGTGCGCTGCGACGTCTATGCCGACCGGTTCGAGCGAAGTCGAGCCGATCAGTGGCGGAAGTGGCGCATGCCCGTGAAGACCATCGCAAGCCCGGCGGCGTTCGCCGCAGCGATCACCTCATCGTCGCGGATCGAGCCACCCGGCTGGATCACGCAGGTCGCGCCCGCCTCGACCGCGGCGAGCAGGCCGTCGGCGAAGGGGAAGAAGGCATCGCTGGCAACCGCGCTACCGACGGTGCGCGCCTCGGCCCAGCCGTGGCTTTCGGCGGCTTCGCGCGCCTTGACCGCGGCGATGCGCGCGCTGTCACGGCGGTTCATCTGTCCCGCGCCGATGCCTGCGGTCGATCCGCCCTTGGCGTAAACGATCGCGTTCGACTTCACATGCTTGGCGATCGTCCACGCGAACAGCGCGTCGGCGATTTCTTCCTCGGTCGGCGCGCGGTCGGTGACGACTTTCAGGTCGGCGCGCGTGATGCGGCCATTGTCGCGGCTCTGCGCGAGCCAGCCGCCGGCGATCGTCTTCATCATCAGCCCGCCGCGCGCCGGGTCGGGCAGTTCGCCCGTCAGCAGCAGGCGGAGGTTCTTCTTCTTCGCGAACACCGCGCGCGCGTCGGCGTCGGCATCGGGCGCGCAGACGACCTCGGTGAAGATGCCGCTGATCGCCTCGGCTGTCGGGCCGTCGAGCGGCCGGTTGACCGCGATGATGCCGCCGAACGCCGAGACATCGTCGCACTTCAGCGCCGCGTCATAGGCTTCGGCGATCGTTGCGGCGGTCGCGACGCCGCACGGGTTGGCGTGTTTGACGATGACGCAGGTCGGGTCGGCCTCGCGGAATTCGGCGACCAGCTCGAGCGCCGCATCGGCGTCGTTGATATTGTTGTAGCTAAGCTCTTTGCCCTGCACCTGCTCGGCCTGCGCGATGCCGCGTGCGGCGGGACCGGCGGGCAGGTAAAGTGCTGCCTTCTGGTGCGGATTCTCGCCATAGCGCAGTTCATTCGCGAGCTTGGCGGTCAGCGGAAGCGTGTCGGGAAACATTTTGCCCTGATCGGCGAAGGCAAACCAGCTCGCGATCATCCCGTCGTAAGTCGCGGTATGCGCAAAGGCAGTCGCGGCGAGCCGCTTGCGCAAGGCGAGGGTGGTCGCGCCGCCATTGGCGTCCATCTCGGCGATCACCGCGGCATAATCTTCGGGCTCGGTGACGATATTGACGAAGGCGTGGTTCTTTGCCGACGAACGCACCATCGCGGGGCCGCCGATGTCGATATTTTCAATGATTTCGTCGCGCGCCGCACCCTTGGCCACCGTCGCGGCGAAGGGATAGAGGTTGACGACCACCAGGTCGATCGCGCCGATGCCATGTTCTTGCATCGATGCGACATGCGCCGCATCGTCGCGCACTGCGAGGATGCCGCCGTGTACCGTCGGGTGCAGCGTCTTGACGCGGCCGTCCATCATCTCGGGAAAGCCGGTGAGGTCGGAGACGTCGAGGACAGTGTGTCCCGCCTCGCGCAGCGCCTTCGCGGTGCCGCCGGTCGACACGAGTTCGACCCCATGCTTGACGAGCGCGGCGGCAAGCTCGGCGAGCCCCGCCTTGTCGCTGACGGACAGGAGGGCGCGGCGGACGGGAATCAGGTCGGTCATGGGGGAGGGCCTCGGCTGGCGATGGGATGACGCGGCCCCCCTAGGCGCGCGCCGTCCGTATCGCAACCCTTCGCCCCCTTTTTAGAGCCCCAAGGCCGCCGCGATCTGGTCCCAGCGCACCAGTTTGAAATTCTGCGCCTTGGGGGCGTTGTCGCCGTCCTGCGCGAGGAAGATGCCGTCGGGGTAAGCGGGGCCGAAGTTCCCGGCTACAGCCTCGATCCCGTCGGTCTCGCTCGTCGCGCCGAACGCCCCCGCGGCGACCGCAAAGCGCCCGACATAATCCATGCTCGGCAGCTTGAAGACCGCATAGGCATTGTCGCCCTGGCTCGACACGAGCAGGTAGCGCTGGCCCTTGTGGTCGATCGTCGCGAGGCCCTCGACGTCGGCGACGAGGCGCTGGTTGTCGACCGGCGCAACGATGCGCGCGGCGGCGGTCTTGCCGTTCGGCTTCAATTCCCAGACCCCGGCGTCTTCCTCGCCGACATAGAGCGTATCGCCGTCGAAGACGCAGCCTTCGGACTGGGTCGGGATCTTATATTCCCATTCGGTCACAAAGCTCGGCGTGCCATCGACCGTCAGCGTGCCGACGCGCACCGTGCCGTCCTTGACGATCAGCGCCGCCGTGATCGGCGCGCCCGGCGCGGTCTTCTTGAGGCAGAGGCCATAGGCTTCGCCCGTGCCTGCCGCCGCGCGGCCGAGCGCCACGATCGCGGGCTTGTCGGCGTCGAGGTGGAACACCGCGAGATGCGCGTTGACGCCGTCGTTGCGGTCGCTCGCGACGATGATGTTGCCCGCGACATCGACATTGTTGACGAGGCCCGCCTGCGTGAAAGCGATATCCTTGCCCGTCAGGTCATAGACGTGCAGCCCCGCCTTCTTGTCGGTCGCGACGATCAGCGCGCGGTTCGGGTTGGCGGGATCGAGCCAGATTGCCGGATCGTCGGCGGCATCGGCCTTGCCCGTGCCGACGGGCGCGGTTTCGCCGCTCGCGGTGACCTGCACGGGAGGCAGGCCGGTGAACACCGGCTCGCTTGCGGCGCATCCGGCGAGTGCGGTCGTCAACGCCGCGGCGGTCAGCAGTCTCGACAAACGGATCATGGTCTACCCCTTATTCTCTTCTATTTGCCCCGCGCGACGCAGCGCCCGCCATCGGGACCCGTTTCGCCCGAACAACGCCGTGCGGCAATCGTCGGTTCGCTGATTTCGCTGAGCCTGTTGCCCTGTGCCGTCCGTTCGAGATCGAAGCCGTCATAGAGCTTGCCCGACGCCGTGAACGTCCGGAACTTGATCCGCCGCGGCTCGACATCGACGATCTGATAAAGTTCGGTCGCCTCGGCGACCTTGTCGGGCTGCGTGCCAGCGCGGTCGTTGAGCGCGTACATCTTCGATCCCGTGACCGACACCAGATAGACCGGGCCCTGTACCTTGCCGTCGGCGCGCGCCTTGGCCCCCGCATCGCGGCCGGCTTCGGCGGTCAGGCGGCTGTAACAATGGTCGTGGCCTTGCAAAACCAGATCGACTTTGCGCTTTTCGAACACCGGCTTCCACGCCGCCTTGATTTCGGCGGTGTCGTTCGGGCGCGCGCAGGTGAACACGGGCTGGTGGAACAATACGACGTTCCAGTTCGCCTTCGACGAGGCGAGCGTGGCGTCGAGCCAGTCGGTCTGCGCCTTCATTGCTCCGAGGTCGATCGCGGCGGTGCCGTCGAGGACGATGAAGCGCACCCCCTGATAATCGGTGTAATAGGTCGTCGCCTTTACCGGATCGGCGCCATTGGAGGGGAGCGCGAACTGCGCGGGCCAATAGGGGCCGAGCTTGAGGCTTTCGGTGCCGTCGGGTTTCAGCACATCGACATATTCATGGTTGCCCGTCGCGGGCACCTGCGGGACGATCGCATAATTATAGCCGCCCGCCTGGTTCCACTCGCCCCATTCGTCGTCATGGTCGAGGTCGTCGCGCTGGGCGACGAGATCGCCGGCGTGGACGACGAGGCGGATGTCGCCATTGGCGTGGAACGCCTGCCGGATCACGCGGCTGGCATAGGTGAGGATGCCGTTCTGGATGTCGCCGAGGTAGAGAAAGCGGAATGGCTTGGCTTCGGCGGCGGCCGTGCGGAACTGATACCATTCGCTCCAGCCCGCCGCGCCCTTCACGCGGTACGCATAAGCGGTATCGGGCGTCAGGCCGGTGAAGCGGAGCTGATGATAGAGCGCGGGGCCATAGCTGCTGTCCACCGGCATCGTCGTGCCGGTAATCAGGCGGGCCTTTTCTTCGAGCGTTGGACCGTCGACCGATACCGCGAGCTGGGCCTGGGACTCGGCCTGCGCGGTGTCGGTGCGGTAAGCGACCGCCATCTCGCGCGCCGGGTCGGAACCGGGCGTGAGGACGATGCGGTCGGGTAGATTTTTGGGCGCATAGGGAAGGCCGGCCGAGCGGGGGATGGGGCGGCCATCCTCCGTCTGCGTGACGATGGTGAAGCCCGTTGCCGCCGGTTCGGCGGCCGCGGACGTCGCCAGGAGCGCCAGCCCTGCTGCCGCCATCGGCAGCAGGGCAATCGGGTGTCGCATCAGAACTTCACCCGCGCGCCGAATTTCATCGTCCACTTATACTGCTCGAACTGGAGCAGATTCTGGCGGGCGCCGACATTGTTGTACGCGTAATATTTGGCGTTGTTGATGTTCACCCACTCATAGAAGACCTGGACCTGTTTGGTGACATCATATTTGGCCGAGAGGTCGAGCTGGAAATGATTGTCGATGATGCGGTCTTCCTCCGCGGTATCGCCCAGTTCGTCGAGATATTTGGAACGATAGGTGCCCGCGAGGCGCAGCGACACAGGACCCTTTTCATATCCCAGCGCCGCGTTGAACGTGTGCTTGGCGGCGGCGGGGAGGGTGATCTTGCGCAGGTCGGTGATATCGCCGTCGGTCGGCACGTCGCCGGTCGCATCGGTGTAAGTATAGTTCGCCGAGACAAGGAAGCCGTCGAGCGGCGAGGGCAGGAAGCGCAGCGCCTGCTGGTAGCTGAGTTCGAGGCCCCAGATCTTCGCCTTGTCGCCGTTGATCGGGATCGTCGCCTCGTCATAGGCGATGCCCTGATATTCGCCGGCATCTTCGAGGTTGGTGTCGACGATGAAGTTCTTCACATCCTTGTAGAAGACCCCGGCCGACAGCGCGCCGTTGTTCGGCAGATAATATTCTACCCCGGCGTCGAAGTTCCACGCCTCGTACGGCTTGAGGTTGGGGTTGCCGAATTCGCCCTCGCGCTCATTGTCGTCATTCTGTTCGATGGTGAAGCGCGGCGCGAGCTTCGACAGCTTCGGGCGGACCAAGCTCTTGTACCCGGCAGCACGCAGCACGAGGTTCTGCTGCGGTTCCCAGCGGACGGTCAAGCTCGGCAGCCAGTCGCCATAGCTGCGCTTGAACTGGTTCGGGACGCTGATGACGGTGTCCTCATCGGCTTCGGTCCCGTCGGGCAGGTCGCCGCCTTCCTCGATCAGCGTCACCGTGTTGGCGCGGATGTCGTTCTTGGTGTGCTCGTACCGCACGCCGCCGATGACGCGCAGCGTGTCGCTGTCCCAGCGGCCGAGCAGATAACCGGCGGTGACGTCCTCGCTCACCGAATAATCCTCGATCGACGAATCGAACAGCGAATCGAGTTCGTTGAGCTCGAAGTCGGCGCGATTGGCGTTGAAGAAGTTGCGCACGCCCTTCTTGTCCAGCACCGGCGAAATATCGGTGATGCGATAGGTCTGGTCGCCGACGAGGTCGGCCATCGTCAGGCCGTCCATTTCCCAATATTGGGTCTCGAGATTGTAGCTCTTGTCACGCCAGCGGCCCTTGGCGCCCGCCTGCACGGTGAAGGTGCCATTGCTCATCGCGAATTCGCGGCCGAGATCGAGCTTGGCGCCCCATTCCTCGTCGCGCGAGTCCGAGAGCCCCGTGACCTGCACGCTGTCGAGTTCATATTCGCCGGGGTCCGAGAAATCGGCGATCGCGCCGGCGCTGCCGCCGACCGTGTAGAGCGGCTTGCGCGGATTGGCGAAATTGAGGCCGAGTTCGAGGCCGTCGTCTTCGAAGGTCTGTTCGAAATTGGCGGGGTCGATCGAACCATTCTCGCGTTCGGTCGACTTGGCATAGCTCACCGAATATTTGGCGTGCCAACCGTCGCTGTCGGTCTCGCCGCCCAGCACGATGCTGCGGATGCGCTGGCGTTCGAACCGGTCTTTCAGCGAACGCTGGATCGAAAGTTCGCCATCCTCATCGCTGTAGACGACGTTTGCGCCGGTGCCCGAAACTTCGCCCGCGTCTTCAAGCTTGAAGCTGGTCTCGCGGCGATACTCCTGATCGTCGAACTGGCTGTAGATACCGCGGGCATAAAGCTTGGTCGACGAACCAACCCGGAAGTCGAAGTTCAGATTGGCCGAGAGGCGCTTCCGTTCGACGTCATAGTCGCGGTAATTGACCTCCTCGGTGGTGATCAGATTGCCGTTTTCGTCCCAGCCGTCGGCCTCGACATTGTCGGTTTCGAACTTGCGCTGATAATAGGAAATGCCGCCCGACACGCCGACGCTGTCGCCCAGACGCTGCGAGAAATCGATGCTGCCCTTCGGCGTCAGCTTTTCCGAATAATCATTATAGCTGCCTTCGATCTTCGCGGTCAGCAGATCCTTGCGGCGCTCGAAGGCGCTCGTCGTGTGGATCTCGATCGACGCACCGATCGTATCGGCGTCCATGTCGGGGGTCAGCGACTTCTTGACCTCGATCGATTCGATGCTGTCGCTGCTGATCACGTCGAGCGCGACCGAGCGGACGTCGCTTTCAGGCGCCGGCAGACGTACGCCGTTCACCGAGGTCGCGTTGAGTTCGGGGTCGAGGCCGCGCACCGAGACGAAGCGGCCTTCGCCCTGATCGTTCAGGATGTTGACGCCGGGCAGGCGGCGCAGCGATTCGGCGACATTCTGGTCGGGAAACTGGCCGACCGCGTCGCGGGTCAGCACGCTTTCGATGCCGTCGGCGGCGCGCTGGCGCGACAAGGCGCTCGCCTGGTTCGCCGACTGGCCGATGACGAGGATCGACCCGTCGGTGCCGAGCACGAAGTTTGCGGTCGCATTGCCCGATTCCGGCACGTCGATCGTCAGCGTCCGCGGCTCGGCGCCGACATAGCGTGCTTCGATCGTATAGGTGCCCGCGGGAACGTTGCTGAAGCGGAAGGTGCCGTCGCGGTCGGCCTCGGCGACGCGGTTCAGTTCGACGATGCGCAGCTGCGCGCCTTGCAGCGCGCGGGTGTCGGTGGCGTCGGTCACCGTGCCGGTGAGGTCGCCGGCATAAGCGGCAGTTGGAAGCGCGGCGGCGAGCGAGAGGCAGGTGCCGATCAGGATGCGCGAACGGACGGTACGAAGCTGGTGCATGGAAGTCCCCCGAGGAGTGCGAGAATGTCGCCGGGTCCTCTTGGCTCCCGGCGAGTCGAGGGCGCACTGGCAGCGGTCTATGACCGCTGTGTTACGGGGGTGTCACAGTATTGAAATAGAAGGAAAGCGGTGTCGGGCAAGCGCAAGGGATTGCACCGGAACTTGTATCGGAACTGTAATCGTAAATTATTTTGACGGTCGAGCCGCCGCGGCCGTCAGCCGATATGCTTGAAGATCCAGCCGATGCTCGCGCCGCCCGCGGGCGCGGTTCCGGTTACGACGAGCTGTTCGGTCGGATGCGGCCGGCCCTCGCCGTCGACCCACAGGCTCTGCTCGATGTCGAGCCCGCCTTCGGACGTGCGGAACTGCCACAGCGGGCCGCCATTGATACGCAGCAGCGCGCCCAATTTGTCGGCGGTCAGGCTGGCCGAGATATGCGGGCCAAGATGGAAACGTAGCGCAAAGCCCTTGTCGCCCTTGCGCCGCGAGCGCGGCGCGGGGAGCAGCAAATCCTCGCCGCGCAATTCGCGGCCGTTCGGCGACAGGATCAGCAGGCGGCGATGGATCAGCCCGTGGCGCCGTGCATAGCCGTCGTGGCTCATCTCGAGCCGGCTGCCCTGCGGCGTCTCGCGCCGGTCGAGCTCGACCTCGGTCACGCCTTTGCCGAGCGACCCGTTCGCAAGGATCGCCGTCGAATTGCTGTCGGCGAGGATCAGTGTGGAATGCGCCGCGGTGGTGCGCAGCCCGCGCGCAAGGTCGGCGGGGATCGTCGCACCGGTCAGCGCGGCACCACCGCAATTGACGACGATGCGTTCCCTGCCGTCGCTGAGTTCGAAGGCGAGGGTCGAGGCGCAGCCCGCTTCGGTCACGCGGGCAATGGGAGGAGGCGCCGCGTCGGCGAGCAGCACGACCTTGTTCGCGACGAGCCGCTGATAACCCCAGTCGCGCGCCTGCTTGAGCGGCCGCGTGCGCACGCCGCTGGCATCGACGATCGCCTGCACATAGGCGGCCGAGGTCGCGCCGCTGCCTTGCCAACTGCCCATGCCGCCGTCGCTGTGGACTAGGCCGAGCAGCGCCGGGACCGCGCGCGCGAGTACTTCCTGGATGAAGGGCGGTACTTCCATGCGGCGCATGTCGTAAATTTTGACGAGCATCGACAGCGCCATGATCGCGTCGAGCTGCGCCTGCGGAGAGCGCGAAATATTGCCGCCGTCGGCATAGAAGCTCGTCTCGAGCACCCTGCGAAGCCCGGCTTCGCCAAACACCTGCCGCGGCTCGCCGCCGGGCATCAGCAGTGAGGCGGCGACGATGCCGACCCACGCGACCATCTGGCCGGTGCCGGGGCGCGTCTTGTCGGCGACGCGGTCGAGATGCCGCGCCGCGCGCGCGAGATGATTGAGCACCGCCGAGCGATAGACGAGGTCACTCGACGAAAGGATCAGCGGCGCATGCGCGGCCCAGAACAGGATGCGCCACGCCGTGTTGTCGGCTTTCCACGCGGGCTCGCTCACCGTCTCGCCGTGGGTGCCGAGCCAGTGGCGGACGACGGCTTCGGCGATCGGCGTGCTGTCGGCGCGCGAGCCGGTTGCCGCGAGATCGCGCAGCCAGGCGAAGCTGTGCAGATAGTCGGCAAAGGTCGGCGCGACGGTCAGCGCGGCGAAGTCGAGTTCGCCGAGCGGCAGCTTCAATCCGCGGTGCAGGAAATGGCCCGCGCGGATCGCGGTGCCGGCGCGCGCGTCGCCCGGAACGGGATCGGTTGGAACGCCGAGCAGCTTGAGCGGGAAACGGCCTTTCAGGCGCAGCGCGTGGAGCGGCGTGCGCCAGGTCAGCCGCGTGATCGCATTCGCGACCCGGTCGCCGAGCGAGAGGCCCTTGTCGGCGGGGAGGCGGATCAGCCTTTTGCCGGGCTCGATCGTGTCGTCGAGCGTCGCGGCATCGTCACCGAGATCGAGCGGCGGGTCGGCAGGGGCAGCGGTCAACGGTCTCCCCTTCATCGATCAGGCGCCGCGCAGCCGCCGGATATTGTCGGCATAGGCGTCGGGGCCACCCTTGAAGGTCGCGGTGCCCGCGACCAGCACATCGGCCCCCGCGGCGATCGCCAGCGGGGCCGTGCCCGCATCGATCCCGCCATCGACCTCCAGCCGGATATCGCGGCCGGTTTTGTCGATCATCTTGCGGACCGCCTCGATCTTGCGCAGCTGGCTTGAAATGAAGCTCTGGCCGCCAAAGCCCGGGTTGACGCTCATGATCAGCACGAGGTCGATGTCGTCGATCAGATAGTCGAGCATCTTCGCCGGGGTCGCGGGGTTGAGCGACACGCCCGCCTGCTTGCCCAGCGACTTGATGTGCTGGACGGTGCGGTGGATGTGCGGACCCGCTTCGGGATGCACGGTGATGATGTCGGCGCCCGCCGCGGCAAAGGCGTCGAGGAAATGGTCGACCGGCGAAATCATCAGATGGACGTCGAAGGGCAACGTGGAATGCGGGCGCAGCGCCTTCACCACCGCCGGGCCGATCGTCAGATTGGGGACATAATGGCCGTCCATGACGTCGATATGCACCCAGTCGGCGCCCGCCGTCTCGATCGCGCGCACTTCCTCGCCCAGCCGCGCGAAATCGGCGCTGAGGATCGAAGGGGCGATACGGACGGGAGCGGTGGCGGCGGTCATAGAGACCGGCCTTAACCATCAAGCGAGTCGGGGGCAAGCGGAGTGGGGCGGCTATCGACAGCTATCCCCAAATAATGTCACGCGAAGCTATCGCCAGCGCCAGCCGCCCTCGGTCTTCGCGCGATAGATCGGCATCGGGGCGAGCCCCGCGAGCAGGACCGCGATCGTCATCGCCACTGGCCGGTCCTGCAGAACCACGGCCAGCCCGGTGATCATCGCGATATGCAGCGCGAGGAAGAACCAGCCTTCCCAAACCATCGGCAGGCCGGTGCCATAGCCGCGCCGCTTGGCGCGGAACCACGGGCCCTTGCGCATGAACAGATGCATCATGATCCGCTATCTTCCTTCGGCGGCCGACCGCGCTTGGGCGCTTCGGACTGCTTCACGCTCACCCCGCGCCGCCCCAGCGCCTCGCGCAGCAATATCTCGATTTCGGCGTTGGCGCTGCGCAGTTCGGCCGCGGCCAACCGCTCGATCGCCGCATACAGCGCGGGATCGAGACGGAGGGCAAAGGCTTTTTTCGACGCAGACACCGGGCGACCTCAGTAAAGCGACCCGGCGTTCACGACCGGCTGCGTGTCGCGTTCGCCGCACAGCACGACCATCAGGTTCGATACCATCGCCGCCTTGCGTTCGTCGTCGAGCTCGACGACGCCCTTTTCGGACAAGAGGTTGAGCGCCATCTCGACCATCGTGACCGCGCCCTCGACCAGCTTCTTGCGCGCCGAAATGACCGCCTCAGCCTGCTGGCGGCGAAGCATCGCGCCGGCGATTTCCTGCGCATAGGCGAGGTGGGTCAGGCCGCATTCGTCGACGGTGATGCCGGCGACGCTCAGCCGCTCGATCAGCGCCTTGCGCAGTTCGACCCCGACCTCGTCGTGGTTGCCGCGCAGCGTGACTTCCTGATGCTCGATGTCGTCATAGGGGTAGCGCGAGCCGATCGAGCGCACCGCGGCCTCGATCTGCGCCATCACGAATTCCTTGTAATCGTCGACGTCGAACAGCGCCTGCGCGGTGTCGGTGACACGCCACACGACCTGCGCAGCCATTTCGATCGGGTTGCCGCGCAAATCGTTGACCTTGATCTTGTCGGAAATGACGTTGTTCGCGCGGACCGCGATCTTTTTGCGCGACAGCCACGGAAGAACCCAGCGCAGCCCGCTTTCGCGGTCGGTGCCCTTGTAGGCGCCGAACAGCTGGATCGCCGCCGCTTCATTGGGATTGATCAGGTAAAAGCCGCAAAGGATGATCGAACCGATGACCGCCGAAACGGCGACGACCGCCCATTTCCACGCGACCATATATTCGGCGTTGGCATTGGTAATGCCCGCCCATGCGGCGATACCCAGAAGCAGCAGCCAGACAAATAGCATCAGATAGCCGCTCTGCGTATTCGCGCGCGTCTCCCGGCTGCGGTTCAGCGCGGGTGTTCCTCCATCGACCATGTTGCCCTCCGAATCATTCGATATAAAGATGATATCATATTTATATCGAATCTGACATTGGTCAATCCGGGATTTTGCGAGCGGCTACGGGCTTGTTCGGCCGGCCCAAAAAAGAAAAGGGGGCCGAAGCCCCCTTTCCCATTGATCGTTCGAGCCGTCAGTTGAACGACGGAGCCGGGGGGACCGGCGGCGGCGGCGCGTCCGCATCGTCCTCGTGCACCTCGATGTGTCCCTGACCCACATGGCTGCGCGAGCGGCTGTAGGCGAAGTAGACGACGAGGCCGATACCCGCCCAGATCAGGAAGAGGTTGATGCTCTTCTGATCGAGGTTGAAGAACAGGTACAGGCAGCCGAGGATCGCGATCGGCGCCGTGACATAGATCAGCGGCGTCTTGAACGGACGATGACGGCTGGGGTCGGTCTTGCGGATCACCATCACCGCGATCGACACTGCGGCAAAGGCGAAGAGCGTGCCCGAGTTCGAGATGTTGGCCAGCTGCCCCACAGGGAAGAAGGCGGCGAACAGCGCGACCGCGATACCCGTGATGATCGTGATCACGTGCGGCGTGTTGAACTTCGGGTGGATTTTCGAGAAGGCCTGCGGCAGCAGACCGTCGCGGCTCATCACGAAGAAGATGCGGGTCTGGCCGAACATCATCATCAGGATGACCGACGGCAGCGCGAGGCCGGCTGCGAGGCCGATCAGATTGCCGACCTGCGGCCAGCCGATTTCACGCAGCGTCCATGCCAGCGCTTCCTTCGAGCAGACCACGGCCTGATCGCCGATCGCGCCGCACGCGGCGGCGAGCTCGCGGCTGCCGGGTTCGAGGGCGTGCTTGGCAGCAGCATCGATGCCGACCGGCTGCGCGCCGACCGAACCGATGACGCCAGCGGCGACGAGCAGGTAGAAGATGGTGCAGATCGCGAGACTGCCGATCAGGCCGATCGGCATGTTGCGCTGCGGATTCTTGGTTTCCTCGGCCGCGGTCGAGACCGCGTCGAAGCCGACATAAGCGAAGAAGATCGATGCCGCGGCGGCGCCGATACCGCCGATGCCGAGCGGTGCGAAGGGTTCGAAATTCTCCATGTTCATCACGGGGACCGCGAGGATGATGAAGAGCGTCAGCGCCAGCACCTTGATGACTACGAGGATCGCGTTGATCGTCGCCGATTCGCGCGTGCCGATCACGAGCAGCATCGTCACGAGGCCCGCGATGAACATTGCCGGCAGGTTGATCATCCCGCCGTCGAACGGCCCGAGCACCCATGCCGATGGTATGTCTATGCTGAACGCATGTTCGATCAGCCCGACCACATAGCCCGACCAGCCGACCGAAACGGCGCCGGCGGCGACCGCATATTCGAGGATCAGCGCCCAACCGACCATCCATGCGATCAGTTCGCCCATCACGGCGTAGCTATAGGTGTAGGCCGAGCCCGACACGGGGACCATCGAGGCCATTTCGGCGTAGCAGAGCGCGGCAAAGGCGCAGACGAAGCCGGCGATGATGAAGCTGATCATCATGCCCGGGCCAGCCTTTTGCGCGGCTTCGGCGGTCAAAACGAAAATCCCGGTCCCGATCACGGCGCCGATCCCCAGCATAGTTAGCTGGAAGGCGCCGAGCGTTCGCGTAAGCGACTTTTTTTCCGCTGTCGCCAAAATGGCATCCAACGGCTTTACGCGGTCAAATAGCATAATCTTCCCCTTGTGGACGGCTGAACTGCCGTCCCTTCTCATGGCGGGGCAGACTAGCCGCTCCGCACGCCAGCGCAACTTAATTTCATGGGACCAGCGCGGCATTCGATGGGGACCAGCGTCGCTTACCGTACGGTAAAGCGCACTCGGTCAATCATTCGGCCGCCTGGATCAACTAGCGTCAGCATATGGACGCCCGGTCGCGGCAGGATTTGCTGTCCCGCATCGGCATCGCCGAGCGGCTTCTTGTCGAGGATCAGACGATATCCCGCGACCGAGCCGCTCACTATGACCGCGAGCCGCTGGCGGTCGATCGGGATATCGGGGTCGAGCGCATAGACGCTGCCGCTGACCGGGCTGGTGATGCGCGGACGCCGCGCGGCTTGCGGCGCGGCCGCCATTTCGGTCTGCGCGGTGCCAGTCAGGAAATATTCGCGGCGCGGCGGTTCGCGGGTACCGGGGAGCGCGATCTGGCGCGCCTCGACGCCCGACGGCATCGCGGGTGCTTTGCCGGGACTGCCCGCATGGAGCGCGAGCATCACGTCGCGCCACACCGGCGCGGCGCCCGAAGTGCCCGAGACGGCGCGCATCGAATCGCCCTCGAGATTGCCGACCCAGACCGCGACGGTGAAGCGGTCGGACCAGCCGATGCACCAATTGTCGCGCATGCCTTTCGAGGTACCGGTCTTGGCGGCCGCCCAAAAGGGGAGGCGGAGTGCGCTGTCGGCGCCGAAGGCGTCGGTGCGGGCCGAGGCGTCGGCGAGGATGTCGCCGACGATGAAGGCTGCGGCGGGATTGACGATCTGGCGCGCTTCGTCTGGTTTTTGACTGCGGATGAAATGGAAGGCTGAGTAGCGGCCTTGATTGGCGAAGGTGCGGAAGGCGTTGGCTTGTTCGACCAGCGAGACTTCGGCCGAGCCGAGCGCGAGGCTGAAGCCGTAATATTCGCCGTCCTCGACGAGGCTATGGTAGCCGAGCGCCCAGAGGCGGTCGCGGAATTGCTGGACATCGTCGATGACGAGCGCGCGGACGGCGGGGACGTTGAGCGAGCTGGCGAGCGCGTGGCGCACGCTGACCGGCCCCTTAAAGCTGTGATCGTAGTTTTTGGGCACGTAGAGACCCGACGCGGTGTCGAGCTGGACGGGGCTGTCGTCGAGGATCGACGCGGCGGTGAGCCAGCCATGCTCGATCACCTGCGCGTAGAGATGCGGCTTGAGCGTCGAGCCCGCCTGGCGAGGCGCGTTCGCGCCGTCGACTTGCGATGCGGTCGATTTGAGCCCGACGCCGCCGACATAGGCGAGCACTTCGCCGGTCGCGTTGTCGAGCACGACGACCGCGCCGTCGCGGACGCGGTCCGATCCGAGCCCGGCGAGCTGGCGGCGCAGCGCGACGATCGCGGCGGTCTGGATGCGGCGGTCGATCGTCGTTTTGACGCGCTTGCCGGGCTTGTCGAGCAGGCGGACGGCGAGATGCGGCGCGAGCGCGGGGTCGAAGCGCGCGGCATGCTCGCCCGAAACGAGCGTCGCAGCGGCGGCACGGGTCGCAGAACAATCTTTTGCCTGTGCAATGCGGCACGCGCGGCGGCCGAGCGCCTCGGCGCCCGCGGCGGGGTTGGGGAGGAGGCCCGCGAAGAGCGCGGCGTCGGTGCGGTTCAGCTCGGCGGGTTTCTTGCCGAACAGGCTTTGCGCGCCCGCGCCGATGCCCTGCGCCTCGCCGCGTAGCGGGAGGAGGTTGAAATAGGCCTCGAGCATTTGCTCGTGCGACCAGCTTGCCGCGAGCGCCTGTCCGGCGCGCATCTGGCGGAGCTTGGTCCGCCAGTCGCGCTTGCCGGGCTGCGCGAGGCTGGGGTCGAGGAAGGCGGCGAGCTGCATCGGCAGCGTCGAAGCGCCCCGCGAGCGATCGCCGGTCCAGCGCGCGCGGACCGCGCTGGCGATGGCAAGCCAGTCGACGCCGCCGTGCGACCAGAAGCGGCGGTCCTCGCTTTGTACCACGGCGGCGCGGACCGCAGGGTTGATCTGGTTCAGCGGCACCCATGCGAGGCGGCGTCGTTCGAAATTGACGCGCTCGCTGTCGAGCAATTGGCCGTCGCGATCGTAGAGCCACGCTTCGCTTGGGCGCCAGTCGGCGCGCACCTGGTCGAAGGCGGGCATCGCGGGCGGTCGCGTCGCGAGATGCGCGGCGGTGACGAGGACAAGCGCCGCGAGCGCGGCCCATGCGAGGACATGGGGCCCGCGCCGCGGGCGCCCGGGGACGGGCGACAGGCTCATCGCATCACTGCGTGACGCTGGCTATCGTCAGCGGGGCGTTCGGCCACTGGCCACGGATCGCGGGCGAATACATCGCCTCGACGCGCGTCGGCGGCAGAGTGAAGCGTCCCGAGCCGTTGAGCCGCACGACATATTCGACCGCATGGGTGCCCGCGGGCATCCAGCCGAAATAGCCGCGCCAGCTGTCCTTGCCGCGTTCGACATAGCTCGGCTGCGCGCCCGATCCCCCCGCCTGCTCGGCGAGCATTTCGGACTGGCCGCCAAGGTTGCCGACGATCGTCGCGCCCGGCGCGATCGGATCGTTGATGACGACCCACGTCCGGCCAGCGGCCGCGACGACCTCGATCCGCACCTTGATCACGTCGCCGCGCGTCAGCCGGTCCTTGTTCGCCGCCTTGACGATGCTGACCGAGCGCTTGATCCGGTAACCCGCGTTCAGCGGTTCCTTGAGCGGGACCGCAGCCTTGACGCTGACGGTGGCCCATGGTGTGCCGGTGCCTTCGTGCTTCAGGCTCATCGTTGCCGCGGCGAGCGCGACGCGAAGCGGCGAAACGGGCTCGGCGGGGAGCGGCCAGCTTTGCGAGGCACTGACGCCTGCAAGGCCGATGTTGGTGATGCCGGTGATCGCCTTCGCCGGATAGAGGTCGGCGAAGCGTCGGACGGTGACCGCGCCCCACGCATTGGCGGGGGTGGTGTCCCAATGGCCCTTGCGCTGACGCTGCGCGACGCCGACCATCAGCTTGCCTGCGTCATCCTCCCAGCCCTTGCGGCCGAGTATGGCTTCGAGCGCCTTGATCGCCATTTCGTCGCCGCTGGTCATCATCCACCAAGGCGCGCGCGCATCGTCGACGAGGTCGAGGCGCGTGCCTTCATAGACGAGGCGCTTCCTGAGTTCGGCTTCGGCCGCGGTGCGCAGCGCGGGCGCGCCGCGCACACCCGGCGTCTTTTCGATTGCGACGAGCCAGTCGGCGAGCGTGCCGGTCGCCATGTCGACCGGCGCGACGTCGATCGCGGCGACAAGGCTCGCGCTCGAGGCGTTGTTGCGCGCCAGGGCCGCCAGGGCTGCAATGCGGACGGGGCGGATATCCCACGGGCCATAGCCCTTGCGCGTCAGCCGCCCTTCGACGACCGCTTGCAGCGCCTTGACCATTTTGGCCTTCGACGCCTCGGGGATTGCGAAGCCGTTCGCGGCGGTCACGCTCATCACATAGGCGGTGAGTTCGATCGACCCTTCCATCCGTTCGTTGGGCCAGTAGCGCAGCAGCCCGTCGTCATCGAGATAGGTCGGCATCGCCCCCGCGAGCGCCTGCCAGCGGCCGACATCGCCGAGCGCAACCGCGCGCGAGGTCGACTGTTCGAAGCAATTATACGGATAGATCGCCATATAATCGCGCACGCCTGACAAGGGCGGCGCGAGCGTGCCCGCGAGCGCGACGTCGACATAGCCGCCGGGCAACGCGCCCGCGGGGATCGCGATCGGCAGCGTCGTGTTCGGGCCGACGCGGAACAGGCTGGCGGCCCAGGTTTCGACCGGGATCGCGGGTTCGACCGTCTGCGCGAAGACGAGGCGGTCGCGGGCCTTGCCGCCCTTGGCGACCGCGTCGACGGTCCATTCGATCGGGCCCGTCGCTTCGGGGGCGGTCATCGACCAGCTGATCGGCACCGCGCCCCCCGCGGGGATGGTGACGGTGAGCGGCGGCGCGGTCGCGACGGCGGGTGACAGGGTCGGGGTCGCGGTGACCTCCATCGGCTGATCGGTGCCGTTACGCAGCGTGAAGCGCGCATCATAGGTGTCGCCGGTGCGGACGAGTTCGGGCATGCCAGCGAAGACGCCGAGATCCTGCACGGTGCGCACGGTCGTCTCGCCGGTGCCGAAATATTGCGACCCGTCGGTCGCGATCGCGACGAGGCGGAAGCCCGAGAGATTGTCGCTGAGCGGCACGTCGACCATCGCGCGGCCCTTGGCGTCGAGCGGGACATTGCCCTTCCACAGCAGAACCGGGCGGAAGTCCTCGCGGGTCAGGCCCGAGAGATCGCCGCCACCACCGCCGCCGGGTTCGAGCGCCTTGCGACCATAATGGCGCTTGCCGACGACCTGCATCTGCGCGGTCGAGGTGAGCACGTCGAGCGTGCGCTCGCCCATCATCGCGTCGATGACCTGCCAGCTTTCGTTGGGCGCAAGCTGAAGCAGTGCCTCGTCGACCGCGGCGAAAGCGACGTCGGCGTTTTTCGGTGCCTTGCCGTCGGGGGTCTTGACCTCGATCGCGACCTTCGCGGTTTCGCGGACCGAATATTTCTCCTTGTCGGCCTTTACCTTGACGCCGAGCTGATGGCCTTCCCAACCAACCTTGATGCGCGCGATGCCCATGCGGTAGCTCGGCTTGGCGAGATCGACGAGTGCGGTCGGCGGCGCGCCTTCGCTGTTCTCGATCTTGAAGCCGACCGCGCGTTTCATCTTGCGGAACCAGCTTTCCTCGCCGGTGACGCGCCCGCGCACCGCCATCACCGAGACATAGACGTCGGGGGCGTAAGTCGCGGGAAGTTTGACCTTTACGACCGGGTTGGTGCCCTTGAGCGGGACGACGAAGCTCGACAGCACGCCTTCGCGCTCGACGGTGACGAGCGCGGTCGCTTCGCGGAACGGCATGCGGACCTGGAAGCTTGCGGTATCGCCTGCGGCATAGCGCGGCTTTTCGGCGATCACGTCCATGCGGTCGCCATTGTCGCCGCCGAACCACCAGTCGTCGTCGCCCGCGAGCCACACCGAGCGCACCGCACGGGCTTCGTTGCCGTCGGCATCGAGCGTCGTCGCAACGACGGTGACCTCGCCCGAAATGCCGGGTGCCATCGCGCAGCTCGCGCGGCCGAGCTTGTCGGTCGTCGCCGAGCAGGTCGCGCCGAGACGCGTCGTGCGCATCTGGTTGTCATAGGCGTAGAAGCCGCCGATCAGCCGGCGGCGCGCGGTGATGATCTCGCGGTTGTAGAGCGCGACCTGCACGCGCTGGCCCGAAATCGGCTTTCCGTCGAGGTTCAGCGCGATGAAATTGAGGCGCAGGTCATTGTCGCGCATCAGCCAGCCGTCGGTCTTGACCCCGAGGCGGACGGCCGAGGGATAGAGGGTGACGCGGCGGCTCGACGTCAGCGTCTCGCCATTCGCGTCCTCATAATCCATTTCCGCGGCCATCAACGTCGGTTCGGTAATCGGCTGGTCGACCGTGACGCTGGTCGTTGCGGCGCCATTCGCATCGAGCTTCAACGGCACCGAGCGCGCGAGCGGCAGTTCGGCACTGGGTTCGTCGCCGCTGTCGTCGAGCTGGACGACACCTTCCTTCACCGGCTGGCCGTCGAAATCCCAATCCTTGTAATCTTCGGGGGGCGACCAGCTCGAGCGGAAATTGGTGCGCAGTTCGACCGGGATATTGGGCGCGGGGCCGCCCGACAGATAGCCGACGAACAAAGACAGCGGCACCGCGGCGGGGCGGACGAGAGCGGTTTTCGGCCCGGTGATCGTCGCCTTCATCGTCGGCAGGCGATATTCGTCGACCTTCACCGACTGGCCCGACCAGATCGTCTTGTCCTCGCCATCCTTGTCCTTGGTGACGAAGACGAGTTCATAATCGCCCATCGGCGCCGAGGCGGGGACGTTCCAGACGGTCTCGCCGCTGCCCGTCGCGGCAATGTTGAAGGGCATTTCGAATTCGGTGTCCGAGCCGCGGTGGACGAGGCGGAGCTTGCCCGACAGCGCCTCGGGGACGCGGAAGCCGGTGCCGACGGGGCGGCGGAGCAGATGCTTCATATGCACCGTCTCGCCCGCCTTCACGAGCGCGCGGTCGAAGACGGTGTGGAGGATGTCGCTCCGTTCCGACCAACCGTAAGGAAGGTCGAAGTCATAGGGGCGGATGCCGCTGCCCCAGTCGGTGAGCGTGAAGCTGAAATCGTCGCCCGACCGCGCGCTGACCATCAACGCATGGCCTTCGCTTTTGGACGGGTCGGGGGTTTCTTCGCAGCTGGCATAGGTTTCGGGCTGGGGCAGCCCGCCGGCGAAGGCGAGACGGCCGGCCTTGTCGGCGGTGCCGCGCGCGAGCAGGCGGCCGGTGCAGCTGTCGGTGACGCGGATTTCGGCGCCCGCAACGGGGAGGCCGGTGTCGAGCGCGGTGACCCAAGCGAGCGAGCCTTCGCGGCCCCATTTGAAATGCACCGCCATATTGGTGACGAGCGCCGCGGTCGCGACGTAACGCGTCGATTTGCGGCCGAGCAGCGCGGCGCCGAGTTCGGGGCTGGCGATCTCGACGACATGGAAGCCCTTTTCCGACAGGGGTATGCCGACAACCTCGAATTCCTTGCCGCCCGCGGCGGGCGACAGCTGCATGTCGCGGCGTTCGCCGCCCGCAGGGGCATCCTCGAACACCGATTTGGTGCCGGTGTAGTTGACCGTGACCTCCTTGCCGCTGCGGTCCTTTTCCTCGCGATAGTCGGTGTCGTCGGCGTCGGCGACGCGTTTCAGCCAGCGCGCGATCGCGGCATCGTCGTCGCCGACCTTGAGCGCGGTCGCGGGCATTTTGAGGTTCGCCTGAACGAGACTGCTTTCGACCCCGCGCACGGTGACGGGAAGCACGCCGCCCTCGCCGGCTTCGAGGATCCCGAATTCGGCGGCGAATTTGACGAGCGGCGGGGCGCGATCGATGTGGAATTTCAGCGGGAAATTCGACTGGTTCTGCAGCTTGCGACCGCTCTGGTCGGTGACGTCGGCAGGCAGCACGAGCGTCGCGTCGACATTCTGCGGCAGCGGGCCGGCGAAGCGGACGCTGGTCAGCCACGCGTCATTCTTGTCGTCGTCGTCGATCTTCGGCGTCAATTTCTTGCCGTCGGCGGTGTTGAGTGTCGCCGCGAGGATCGTTTCGCGCGCGACGGGCGACGCGAAGCTGAGCGTCACATCCTTGATCGGGTTGCAGCCCGCCTGCGGATTGATGCGGCTGCACGACATTTTGGCGGTGAAGGCGGGGCGGACGTCATAGTCGAAACGCTGGTCGCGCCCGGCGGTGCGGCCGGGGACGCCGGCTTGCGAAATGCGCGCGTCCCAGACAAGCGCCATCTCGCGCCCGGGGGGCAGCGGGCGGCGGCATTTGACGGGAACGATGCGGTCGAGCGCGGCCTCGCGGTCGGCGCCCGCGGCGGGGAAGCGCTGCGGCAGGCCGGCGTCGTAGGTGAAGGACTGGCGCGACCAGTTGTTGTCGCCGAGGCCGGTCAGGATCTGCGTCGCGGTGTCGCGCGGCAGGACGTCGACCGGGATTTTCTCGCCGATGCCGTCGACCGCGCAATAAGCGAAACGGCCAACCGAGGCGCGCTCGGCGGCGACGTTGGTCGCGACGAGGAAGATCTGGTCCTCCTCGATCCCGTCATAGATGCCGCCCGCGAGCACGGCGCGCGCCGAGGGGCCGCCGGTGTCGAGCGCGAAGCGGCTGTTGCCCGCGACCGACACGCCGCGCGCGGTCTTGAGCCCGTCGCGCAGGTCGACATGGCAGGCGAGCCCGCCGGGAAGCGGCTTGTCGAATTCGAGCACCCACGTGCGCGTGTCGACCCAGCGGCCGGTCGAGGAGAGTTTGCAGTCGTTGGTTGCGGGGGCCTGGGCGCGGGGATCGCCGAGCGGGACCATGTCTTCGGAGAAGCGCAAGGTGAAGCGCGTGATCGTGCCGTCGCCGGTGCCCGAGCTGCCGGGGGTCGCGAGCGTGACCTGCGGGACGGTGTCGGCCGCAGCGGTCGCGGCCATCGCGAGGGTGAGGGGGATGAGCAGCGCGAGTTTCGCCTTGCCGGCCAGCCGGTTAGCCAGCACCCACGCTTTTTGCATCATCCTGTCATCTCCTCACTGTGGCGACCCAGCGAGTCTCTTGTCATGCCCTCTTATCGAATTGCTGTCCAGATTTCATCGCTAATTGTGCACGGTTCGTCGCAACATTCAGCGCGCGAGCATCGGGCCGAGCTTTTGCCCCGCGAAGATATGGACGTGGAGGTGCGGGATTTCCTGATGGCTGTCGAGGCCGACGTTGGCGAGCAGGCGGTAGCCGGGGGCGACGAGGCCGGCATCGCGCGCGACCGTGCCCACCGCGCGAATAAAGCCCGCGATTTCGGCGTCGCTGCCGCGCTCCGAAAAATCGTCCCAGCTGACATAGGCCCCCTTGGGAATCACGAGGATGTGCAGCGGCGCCTGCGGGTTGATGTCGTGGAAGGCGAGCGCGAACTCGTCCTCATAGACGGTCTTCGACGGCAGTTCGCCGCGCAGGATGCGCGCGAAGATGTTGCTGTCGTCATAGGGGAGGGTCGCGTCGATCGGCATGGGAGAGCTCCTATGCGTTGTAGTTACTTTGGGCGGGCGGCTTTTTCGGTGTGGCCCGAGGTGCCGTGGCGGCGGTCGAGTTCGGCGGCGATCATGTCCCACGTCAGCCCGCGCTCGGCTATCAGGATCGAGAGGTGGAAGACGAGGTCGCTCGCCTCGCCGATCAGTTCGGGATCATCTTCGCTAACCGCCGCGATCACAGCCTCGACGGCTTCTTCGCCGAGTTTCTGCGCGATCTTGCCGCGGCCTTTCGCCGCGAGGCTGGCGACGTAAGACGCTTCGGATTCGCCTGCGGCGAGCCGGTCGTGGATGACCGCTTCCAGCCGTCCCAGCGTCTCGCCCATTGCCTTGCTCATCGCGCGATCCTTTTGCCCCGATCTCTCGACAGCGTGCCTAGCCGTGCCGCGTCGCTCCGACAAGCGGGGCGGCGTCGGCGCAAAAACTTACCGCCGCGTAAACCATATTGAAACGCCTTTTGCCCTAATTTCCGACGCGCCGGGGGGCGAGATCAACTTTCTAAATCGGACGAAGATTATGAAAATGGGCACCCAGGTGTTTCTGGCCGCGACGGCCTCGGCGATTGCGCTCGCGGCGACACCCGCAGCGGCGCAAAGCGGCGACGAGATCATCGTCACCGGATCGCGCATCGCGAAAAGCGAATTCACCAGCGCCGATCCGATCCAGGTCATCGATCCCGACAATGCGAAACTGCAGGGGCAGGTCCAGCTGGCCGATGTCTTGCAGTCTACTCCCGCGGCGCAGGGGTCGATCCAGATCACCTCGGCGATTTCGAACCGTTTTCTCGCCAATGGCGGCAACGATGTGCAGAGCGTGTCGCTGCGCGGTCTCGGTGCCGAGCGCACGCTCGTGCTGATCAACGGCCGCCGTGCGGGGCCCGCGGGTATCCGCGGTTCGGTCGCGCCATTCGACCTCAACGTGCTGCCGCTGTCGGTGGTGCGGCAGGTCGAGATCCTCAAGACCGGCGCTTCGTCGATCTATGGTTCGGATGCCGTCGCGGGTGTGGTCAACATATTGACCCGCGACGATTTGAACGGGTTCGAGGGCGGCGGCTTTTCGTCGATCACCGAACATGGCGGCGGCGAAAGCTATGGCGTCGACGCAAGCTTCGGCAAGACATTCGACCGCGGGCATTTTTTTGCGACGGTCGATTATTTTCGCCAGCAGAACCTCACCCGCCGCGACCGCGGTTTCCTCTTCTGCTCCGAAGAATATCTGAAGCGCGAGGCCGACGGCAGCCGCGCCGACATCGTCGATTTCCGCACCGGGCGCCCGGCGTGCAGCAGCACGCAGGCGAACATGATCGTGTTCAGCGATTTTTCGGGGGTCGATCAGGACGGCTTTCCGACCTTCGGCCCGGGGCTGATCGCGCCGAACGGTCAGGCGATATTCGCGGGGCAATATGGCAATGAATTCGCCGGCGTCGGCATTCCGATCAATGTATACAACCCAATCGGTGTGTTCGGACCGGCCAATTTCTTCGGGGTCAATTTCGACGGCCCGTCGACCGGCGCGCTCAACCAGTTCGAGCCGGCCGAGCAAGATTCGGATGTGTTTTCGGGCGTGAGCCGGATCAGCGCCTTTGCCGAGGGTGCGTATGACGTCACCGACGGCATCACCGCTTATGGCGAGTTCCTGTTCAGCAATCGCAAGTCGCATAACAATGGCGTCCAGCGGATCGAGCTCCAGCAGTTCACCGGCGCGTCGATGCTGCCCTTTTTTCTCTGCGATCCGACCGCATATAATTGCGACCCCAATGACATGGGTGATCCGCTCAACGCTGAATTCGGGGGCAATCTGATCCTGCGCCCGCGCGTGCTGGTGCAGTCCGAAAGCGAAGCCGACGTCGATTATTATCGCGGCGTGCTGGGGCTGCGCGGTGATTTTGGCGGCGGCTGGAAATGGGACGTTCACGGCCAGCACAGCCGTTCGGACGCGAGCTATACGCAGGACGTCATCTATCAGGATGCGATCGCGTCGCAGACCTTGCGCACCCGTTCGTGCGCCGGAACGACGACCGCGATCCGCGGCGTGCCGTGCATCGACATCGACTTTACCGACCCGCGCGTGCTGCGCGGCGACTTTACGCCCGCCGAACGCGCCTTCCTGATGGGCCGCGAGACGGGCCGCACCCTGTTCAAGCAGACCTCGGCCGAAGCGTTGCTGACGGGCAAATTGTTCAACCTGCCGGCGGGGCCGGTCGGCGCGGCATTCGGCGCGAATATCCGCCGCGACGAGATCAACGATACGCCGGGCGAGGTGACGCTGGCGGGCAATGTCGCCAATTTCACGACTTCTGGCATCACCGCCGGACGGACCGTGTCGAAGGAACTTTTCGGCGAGGTCGAGGTGCCGTTGCTCGAAGGCGTGCCGATGATCGAGCGGCTGACGCTGTCGGGTGCGGCGCGCTACACGCATGTCGAGGCGACGCGCCGCGACGGCGCGGGCGACACATTCAGCGACACGACGTGGAAGGTCGGCGCCGATTGGGCGGTGACCGACTGGCTGCGTTTCCGCGGCACGTGGGGCACGTCGTTCCGCGCGCCCGCGCTGTTCGAGCTGTTCCTCGAGGACCAGACGGGTTTCCTCGGCCAGCAGGCGGTCGATCCTTGCATCCAGACTGCGGCGCGGCTCGCGGCAGGGGCGATCAGCCAGCGCATCTTCGACAATTGCGCCGCGGATGGCATCGGCCCCAATTATGCCGGCGGGATCAGCCCGGTGACGATCGTGTCGGGCGGCGGCCTTGGGGCGCTCAAGCCCGAAACCTCGACCGCGAAGACGGTGTCGGTCATCCTGACCCCCGATTTGTCGGGGGCGCTGTGGGGCGGGCTCAAGACGCGCCTTGCGGTCGATTATTTCGATATCGAGGTGAAAGACGAGATCACCCTGCTCGGCGCGGGCAATATCCTGCGCGGCTGCTATGATTCGGCGGTTGCCGACGAGCCGCTCTGCGGGCTGTTCACGCGCTCGACGACGGCCGGGCCCGATGCGCAGAGCGTCGCAAGCGTCACTGACCGTTATGTCAACATCAGCCGCCAGCGGAACCGCGGCGTCGATCTGTCGCTCGCGGTCGATCAGGATCTCGGCAGTCTGGGGTCGCTCGCTTTCCGCGCACAGATGACCTGGCAGGTGAAGGACAAGGTCTCGCTCTTCCCGGGCACCGAGGTCGACGACAATGGCAAGATTGGCAATCCGAAATGGGTCGGCGATTTCAACCTCGGCTGGATGAAGGACGGCTGGACACTCTTTTACGGCCTCGATGTCACCGGCGCGGCGTCGAACGCGGAAGACCTGCTCCGCGCCCAAGGCGGCGATGCCTGCCGCACCTCGAGCTTCCGTCCCGGCGGGCGTTTCTGCCCCGACGTGAGCGTGCCCGCGACCTTCTATCACTCGCTGTCGCTGAGCCGCGACGTCGCCGAGCGCTTCCGCATCACGCTGGGGGTCGCGAACCTGTTCGACACCCCGCCGCCGCGCGTATCGACCGTCGTCACCGCGACGCCACCGGTGATCGGGCAGGCGCCGGCGTTCGGGACGCAGTACGACTATCTGGGGCGGCGTTTCTTCCTGGGGGTACGCGGGAAGATATAATGGGCGGCCGGGGTTCACGTCTCGATCGGCAGCTTTCGGTCGGCTAGCCGACCCTGGCCTGCGACTCAAAAACAAAGGAGGCGAAATCGCCCCCTTTGCCTTCCCCGGTCTCGCTATTCTATTCCGTCGGAAAACCGCGCTTTTTCAGCAGCGCCTTCACATCGGGATCGCGGCCGCGGAAGGCGCGATACGCTTCGGCGCGGTCGGTCTCGTTGCCGGTCATCAACAGGATGGTGCGGAACTTGTCGGCAACCGTCCGGTCCCACGGGCCGCCGGCTTCGGTGAACGCCGCCCAGGTGTCGGCGTCCATCGTTTCGGACCACAGATAGCTGTAATAGCCCGCCGAATAGGCGTCGCTGCTGAACAGATGGCCGAACTGCGGCAGGCGGTGGCGCATGACGATTTCCTTCGGCATGCCCATTTCCTTGAGCGTTTCACGCTCGAACTTGTCGACGTCGGTCACCGGCACCTTGCGGTCGTGGATCTTCATGTCGACGATCGCGCTCGACAGATATTCGACCGTCTCGAACCCCTGGTTGAACTTGTTCGACGCGAGGATCTTGTCGACCAGCGCCTGCGGCATCGGCTCGCCCGTCTTGTAGTGCGTCGCATATTTCGACAGCACTTCGGGGGTCATCAGCCAGTTCTCGTTCACCTGGCTCGGGAACTCGACGAAATCGCGCGGCACCCCGGCGAGCGCCGGATAGTTGATGTGCTGCAACAGATAATGGATGCCGTGGCCGAACTCGTGGAACAAGGTCGTCGCGTCGTCGAGGCTGATCAGCGTCGGCTCGCCCTTCGCGCCTTCGGTGAAATTATTATTGTTCGACGCGAGCACATTGCGTTCGCCGCCCAGCCTCTGCTGGCTGCGATAGGTCGTCATCCACGCGCCCGAACGCTTCCCGTCGCGCGCGAAATTGTCGAGATAGATCAGCCCGACATTCTCGTTCGTCTTGAGATTATAGACCTCGAAGGTTTTGACCTTGGGGTCGAAGACGGGGACGGTGCCGGTGTTTTCGCGGAAACCGAGGTCATAGAGCTGACCCGCCGACCAGAACATCGCTTGCGTCAGCTTGTCGAGCTGCAGATACGGCTTCACTTCGCTTTCATCGAGGTCGTATTTCGACTTGCGGACCTTCTCCGAATAGAAACGATAGTCCCACGGCTCGATCGTCAGCTTCGGACCCTTGCCGGCCTTCGCGTCGGCGTCGGCGATCGCCTGCATGTCGGCGACCTCTTCCTTGGCGCGCGCAACCGCGGCGGGCCAGACCTTCATCATCAGTCCCATGGCGTTTTCGGGGGTCTTGGCCATCGTATCGGCCATGCGGTAATTGGCGTGCGTCGCAAAGCCGAGCAGCTCGGCGCGCTCTTGGCGCAGCTTCAATATGTCGGCGATCGTCTGGTTCGTGTCGTTGACATTGCCATTGTCGCCGCGGCTGACGAACGCTTTCCAGACCTTTTCGCGCAGCGCGCGGTTGGTGGCGTTCTGCAGCACCGGCTGCGCCGACGAGCGCGTGTTCTTGATCGCCCACTGGCCGGGCTTGCCATTGGCTTCAGCGGCCGACGCCAGCGAAGCGACGAAGCCGGGTTCGAGCCCCGCGAGTTCGGCCTTGTCGGTGACGAAGGTATAGAGCTTCTCATCGCCGAGCAGCTTCGACGAGAAGCTCGAGAACAGGCCTTCGAGCTTGGCGTTCATCGCGACCAGCTTCGCCTTGTTTTCGGGCGACAGATTCGCGCCATCGCGCACCATCTCGTCATAGCTGCGCTCGACGATGCGGATCTGCTGCGCGTTCAGGCCGCTCGAATTGCGCTTGTCGTACACCGCCTTGTAGCGGGCGAAGAGCTTCGGCTCGAGGAACAGCTCGGTGTAGAAGGTGGAGATTTTGGGGCTCCACTCGGCGTCGATCGCCTCGACGCGGTCGTTCGACTTGTTCGACGACTGCACGCCCCACAGCGCGAACAGCCGGTCCGCGGTGTCGCCCGCGAGCATCATCGGGACGTGCGTGTTCTCGAACGTCGGCGCTTCGGGATTGTCGATCACCGCCTGCACCTGCGCCTTGGTCTCGGCCATCGCCTTGGCAAAGGCGTCGGGGAACAGCTCGGGGTCCATCTTGTCCCACGGCGGCACCCCCTCGAAAGGGCCCGTCCACGGCGCGAGCATCGGGTTTTCGCCCGCGGGGGCGGTGGCGGCGGTCGGTTCGGCGGCGGTTGCGGTCATCTGGCTATAACCCACCATCATGGCAGTGGATGCAAGCAGGATCGACAAATGACGGGCAAAAGGCTGCGCGGTGCGCGACATCGATAAATCTCCCCGGAGTATTAAGGTTTCGGACGAAACCATGTCGGGGGGCGTCTTAACCTTATATGACAGCGAGGTGCAAGCCGCCTAGGCGCCAAAATCCTGCTGGATCAGGCCAGGCACATCGACGCGGAAGCTGAAGATGCCGCCCGCGTGCGGCTGCGCCTTGCGCTCTTCGTCGGTCAGATTCTTGCCCGCGCTGGTGACGAAGGCGGTCTGGAGGTCGGACCCGCCGAACGCAATCATCGTCGGGCGCTGCACCGGCAACTCGACCGTCTGGATGAGTTCGCCCGCGGGCGACAGGCGCACGATGCGCCAGCCGTCCCACAATGCCGACCAGTAGCAGCCCTCGGCATCGACGGCGGCGCCGTCGGGGCGGCCGTTGCCGAATTCGAACTGGTGAAAGATGCGGCCATTGCTCAGCGCGCCGGCGGCCACATCGAAATCATAGGCGCGGATCGCGTGCGTCGGCGTATCGGCGTGATAGAAGGTGCGGCCATCGGGGCTGAACGCCGCGCCGTTGCTCGTGGTGAGACCACCGAAGATTTCGATCAGCGATCCGTCGGGATCGAGCCGGTAGAGCGTCGCGGTCGGGTTCGCCTTGTTGTTCGTCAGGCTACCGACCCACAGCCGGCCCGCCACGTCGACGCGGCCATCGTTGAAGCGCTGCTCTGGTTTGTCGGCCAGAACTGCGGGGCCAAAGGCGCGCGGCGCTTCGCCCCAGCTATCGATCAGTGCGCAGCCATTTTCGAGCGCCGCAACCAGTCCGCCGCCCGCGCGCGGCGCGACGCAGCCGACCTGCTCGCCGAGGTCCATCACTTCGTCGGCGCCGGTGGCAACATCGGTGCGATGGATTTTGTGGCCGTCGATATCGACCCAATAGAGGCGGGCTTCGGCGGCGTGCCAGAAGGGCGATTCGCCGAGCAAAGCGCCGGCGTCGAGGAGCAGTTGGACCATGGCATGGGTGTTAGCGGGATCGGCCGATGCTGCCCAGCGACTGCAAACCTATTCGTCGCAGCGCCGCTCTCCGCGAGTTTGACGCATCTTCGCTGCCGTAGCGGCATTTCTACTTGACGTGCACGTAAACGTAAGGTCAGGTGCACGGCGAAGCCGACGCGAAAGCGCGCGGCATTTTGGTGCGGCCGGCTCCCCCATGGTCCGTCCGCGCACCGGGAAAAGGAATGTCCATGTCGCTCGATAATCTGTCGCGCTCCGCCTACTCCGACGATCATGAGGCGTTCCGCGCCACCGTCCGCCAGTTCCTCGAAAAGGAAATCGCCCCGAACGCCGCGAAATGGGCCGAGGACGGCATCGTGCCCAAGGATATCTGGCCGAAGGCGGGCGAGCTCGGCATGCTGTGCCCGACGGTGCCCGAGGAATATGGCGGGCTCGGTCTCGATTTCGGTTACAATGCGATCGTCGATGAAGAGAGCGCCTATTACGGCCGCGCGACGACGGGCTTCTCGCTCCAGTCGGATATCGTCACCAGCTATATCGTCAAATATGGCAGCGAAGAGCAGAAGAAGCACTGGCTGCCCAAGATGGTCGCGGGCGAGGTGATCACCGCGATCGCGATGACCGAACCGGGCACCGGGTCCGACCTTCAGGGGATGCGCACCACCGCGAAAAAGGATGGCAATCACTATGTCATCAACGGGTCGAAAACCTATATCACTAACGGCCAGAACGCCGACCTGATCCTCGTCTGCGTCAAGACCGACACCGAGGTGCAGCCGGCGTGGAAGGGCGTGTCGATCGTGCTCGTCGAGGCCGACCGCGAAGGTTATGAGCGCGGCCGCAACCTCGACAAGATCGGGCAGGACGAGGCCGATACGTCCGAAATGTTCTTCAATGACGTGCGCGTCCCGATCACCAACTGCCTTGGCGAAGAGGGCAAGGGCTTCATCTATCTGATGAGCGAGCTGCCGCAGGAACGGCTGTCGATCGCGGTGTCGGCGCAGGCGTCGGCGCAGCGCGCGTTTGACGATACGGTCGAATTCACCCGCGACCGCAAGGCGTTCGGCAAGCCGGTCCTCGATTTCCAGAACACGCGCTTCGTGCTCGCCGATCTCAAGACCAAGCTGCAGGTCGGCTGGGCGCATCTCGACTGGGCGCTGTCGCGGCATTTGAAGAAAGAACTCACCCCCGAAGAGGGCGCGGCAGCCAAACTGTGGCACACCGAGCTTCAGTGGGAAGTCATGGACAAATGCCTCCAGCTTCACGGCGGCGCGGGTTATATGAATGAATATCCGATCGCCCGCGCCTGGCGCGCCGCGCGCGTCACCCGCATCTTTGGCGGCACGAATGAAATCATGAAGGAACTGATCGGGCGCAAGCTCTGATCCGATCATCGCAGGAAAGGAATATTCCCATGGCTACTGCTTATATCGTCGACGCCGTCCGCACCGCGGGTGGCAAGCGCGGCGGCCGCCTCGCGGGCGTGCATCCCGTCGACCTCGGCGCCGCGGTGTTCGATGCGATCGCCGACCGCAACGATTTCGACACCAAGGCGATCGACGACGTCATCACTGGCTGCGTATCGCAGGGCGGGCAGCAAACGATGGATGTCGGCCGCAACGCGGTGCTCGCCTCGAAACTCCCCGACTCGATCCCCGCGGTCACGATCGACCGCCAGTGCGGATCGTCGCAGCAGGCGATCCAGTTCGCGGCGCAGGCAGTCATGTCGGGCACGCAGGACATCGTGCTCGCCAGCGGTATCGAAAGCATGACGCGCGTGCCGATGGGCAGCGTCGCGACCTTGTTCATGAAGGAAGGGCTCGGCCATTATAAGTCCGAGCGGCTCGAGGAAAAATATCCCGGCATCATGTTCAGCCAGTTCATGGGCGCCGAAATGATCCTCAAGAAATACGGGCTGACCAAGGACGACCTCGACGCCTATGCGCTCGAAAGCCACCGCCGCGGCAAGGCCGCGACCGAGGCCGGCCATTTCAAGCGCGAGATCGTCGGGCTTGAAATCGACACCCCCGAAGGCCGCCAGACGCATCTGGTTGACGAAGGCATCCGCTTCGACGCGACGCTCGAAGGCATCGCCGGGGTCAAGATCCTGCAAGAAGGCGGCTCGATCACCGCCGCCACCTCGAGCCAGATTTGCGACGGCGCATCGGCGGCGCTGGTGGTGTCGGAACAGGCGCTCAAGGATCACAATCTGACCCCGCGCGCGCGCATCCACCACATATCGGTAACCGCGGGCGACCCGGTGATCATGCTCGAAGAACCGTTGTTCGCGACCGAACGCGCGCTCAAGAAAGCGGGAATGAAGATCGGCGACATCGACGCCTACGAGGTCAACGAAGCGTTTGCGCCCGTGCCGCTGGCATGGCTGCAATATCTGGGCGCCGACCATGCCCGCCTCAACCAGCATGGCGGCGCGATCGCGCTCGGCCACCCGCTCGGCGCCTCGGGCACCAAGCTGATGGCGACGCTGCTCGGCGTGCTCGATGCGACCGGCGGCAAATATGGGCTGCAGACGATGTGCGAAGGCGGCGGTCAGGCCAACGTCACGATCATCGAGCGGCTGTAAGAAATCCAATCAGGAGAGAAAAATGAAACTCGATTCCACCGTATCCGCCGTCGTCACCGGCGGCGCCTCGGGCCTCGGCGCCGCGACCGCGCGTGCGCTTGCCGCGAAGGGCGTCAAGGTCGCGATCTTCGACCTGCAGGAAGAAAAGGGCCTCGCGATCGCGGCTGAACTCGGCGGCATCTTCTGCGAATGCAACGTCACCGACGACGCGTCGGTCGACGCCGCCTTTGCCAAGGCGCGCGAAGCGCATGGTCAGGAACGCATCCTCGTCAATTGCGCGGGCACCGGTAACGCGATCAAGACCGCGAGCCGCAGCAAGGAAGACGGCAGCATCAAGCATTTCCCGCTCGATGCGTTCAACTGGATCATCCAGATCAACCTCGTCGGCACCTTCCGTTGCATCGCCAAGTCGGCGGCCGGCATGCTCACGCTCGATCCGATGGAAGACGGCGAACGCGGCGCGATCGTCAACACCGCATCGGTCGCGGCCGAGGACGGCCAGATCGGCCAGGCGGCTTATTCGGCATCGAAGGGCGGCGTTGTCGGCATGACGCTCCCCATCGCGCGTGACCTCGGCAACGAGAATATCCGCGTCAACACGATCCTGCCGGGCATCTTCGACACCCCGCTGCTCGCCGGCGCGCCGCAGCCGGTGCGCGATGCGCTCGGCGCCTCGGTGCTCAACCCGAAGCGCCTCGGCGTTCCCGCCGAATATGCCAATCTTGCGATGTGCATGATCGAGAATGGCTATTTCAACGGCGAGGACGTCCGCCTCGACGGCGGCATCCGCATGGCGCCGCGCTGATATGCCCAAACCGGAAAGCTGGCGGCTCGACGCCGCCAGCTACCCCGTCTGCATCGATTTTCAGACACGCTTTCAGGACATGGACATCAACGGCCACCTCAACAATGTGGCCTTTGCCGTACTGTTCGAGAGCGGCCGTGTTTTGCTCAACCGGCAAATTCGTCCATGGGACGAGCGTCCCGCGAACGAGCGCACGATGGTCGCGGCGGTCGAGATCAACTATCTCGCCGAGGGCAATTTCCCCGACCCGGTGCAAATCGCGACCGGCATCGGCCGGCTCGGCACCTCGAGCTGGACGATCGTGCAGGCGATGTTCCAGAACGGCCGCCCGATCGCGACGTGCGATACCGTCGTCGTGTGCCGCACCGACGGACAGGCCAAACCGCTCCGCGCCGAGATGGTCGCGGAACTCGAAGCCAATCTGGTGACGCCGGTCTAGAGATTCTTGTCGGCGTCGGGGACCGAGCGGATCAGGTCGCGCGCGAAACCGATCAGCCCGATCTGGCGGCGACGCTTCAATCGCTCGGCGCGCAGGATCGCGCGGACCTCGTCGAAACAGCCTTCGACATGGTCGTTGATCAGCACATAGTCATAGCCGTCCCAGTGGCTGATCTCGTTCGCGGCGCGTTCCATGCGCGCGGCGATCACCTCGTCGCTGTCGGTATTGCGCGAGCGCAGGCGGCGTTCGAGTTCTTCCATCGTCGGCGGCAGGACGAACACGCGCACTACGTCGGGGCCGGCCTCTTGATACAGCTGCTGCGCGCCCTGCCAGTCGATGTCGAACAGCACATCCTTGCCCGTGGCGAGCATCGCCTCGACCGGCGCGCGCGGCGTGCCGTATCGATGGCCGAAGACATGCGCCCATTCGAGGAACTCGCCGTCGGCGGCCATCTTCTTGAAGCTGTCGGTGTCGACGAAATGATAATGGACGCCGTCGATCTCGCCGGGACGCGGCGGGCGCGTCGTCGCGGAGATCGAGAGCGCGATATCCGTGTCGGCTTCGAGCATCATGCGCGAAATGGTGGTCTTGCCCGCGCCCGAAGGTGAGGAGAGGACGAACAACACGCCGCGGCGGTTCAGATGGACGCTTTCGGTCATGCGCGCTATTCGCCTGACGAGGGGCGGCGGTCAAGGGGGCGCGAATGGCGGGAATATCACGAACCGGATGGCTCGTCGCCGCGGCGCTGGTGGCATTGCTCGCCGCGATCCTCATCGGCATGGGCCGCCCGCCGATCTGCCCGTGCGGGACGATCAGCCTGTGGCACGGCACCGTCCAGTCGAACCAGAACAGCCAGCAGATTTCGGATTGGTACAGCTTCAGCCATGTGATCCACGGTTTCATCTTTTACGGCGTGCTGCGCTGGATCCTGCCTGACCGCCCGCTCTGGGTGCCGCTTGCCATCGCGATCGGCGTCGAGGGCGCGTGGGAAATTCTCGAAAATTCGCCGATCATCATCGACCGTTATCGCGAAGTGACGATGGCGTTCGGCTATTCGGGCGATTCGGTGCTCAATTCGGTCAGCGACACCTTGTTCATGGTGTTGGGCTTTATAGCCGCGAGCAAGCTGCGCTGGTGGGTCACCGTGGCGCTCGCCATCGTCTTCGAACTTTTCACGCTCTGGACGATCCGCGACAATCTGACGCTCAACGTCCTGATGCTCGTCTCGCCTGTCGAGGCGATCAAGGAGTGGCAGGCGGGCGCCTAGCGCGCCATCAAACGCCCTTTCGGCCAAAGCCGCCCGGCTTGGGGACGGGGCGATCGGCGGGATCGGGATCGGGATCGTCCCGGCGGCTCATGTAACGCGCCAGCGCGGCGTCGGCATCGAATGCCTCGGGATAGATGTCGACGGGCTCCTGCTTCTTTTCGCGCGGTGCGGCGTTAGGGGGCGGCACCGCAGGCTTGTCGAAAAAGATCTTCTTGAACGCCCAGGCGAAGCAGCCGAATGCCGCGATCAGCAGGACCAGCGCCGAAAGATGATAGCCGAGCCGCGTGCTCGCGGCCTCCGAAAGATCGCCCGCAAGTTCGAGCCGGCCGCTGAGAAACCTCAGCGCGAAGCCGACGGCGATCAGCGCAAAGGTGCGAAAACCGGGCGGATTCATCGTCATGACGCCCGCCATAGCGCGTCATGATAGAAATTTTCTTAACCGCGTCGCCCGGTCAGTGCAGCGAGCCGCTGCGGCCATTGCTTTCGACCGGGATCGCGGGCGGCAGGGCGTCGCCGATCGTCTGTCCGTCGGTCGGGACTTGCGCCGTGCCCGCATAGGTGTCGACCACGCCCGCATCGGCGAGCTGCGGATCGAGGGCATGCGCCTCTTCGGCCGCCTTGCGCGCTTCGGCGCGCTCGGCCCATTTCTTGGTGAGATAACCCGCGGCAACCGTCGCCGCGAGGACGGCATAGCGCTGGGGGAACAAGCGCCGCGCCGCGAAGAGCGTGCCCGCGCCGATGACCGCACCGGCCATGGGATGATTGCCCTTCTGGCGTCCGATGGCGCTTCCGAGAACGCCGCCTACGATACGACCGATCATCTTCATCTCTCCTTCCCCTCATCAATCCCCGGAAGGCCCTGCGGGTTCCCGTTCAGCCTTCTGGCCCGAGCATCGTGCGCGGATCGACGACGCGGTCAAAGGTTTCGCTGTCGACATAGCCGAGATCGAGCGCGGCTTCCTTCAGCGTGCTGCCGATTTCATGCGCGTGTTTCGCGATCTTCGCCGCCTTGTCGTAGCCGATTTCGGGCGCGAGTGCGGTGACGAGCATCAGCGAACGGTTCATCAGCTCGTCGATGCGGGCGCGATTGGGTTCGATGCCGACCACGCAATGTTCGGTGAAACCCGCCATGCCGATCGCGAGCAGTTCGATCGAGCGCAGCACATTCGATCCGATCAGCGGCTTGAAGACATTGAGCTCGAGATGCCCCTGGAGTCCGCCGACGGTGACCGCCTGATGGTTGCCCATGACTTGGGCGGCGACCATCGTCAGCATCTCGCATTGGGTCGGATTGACCTTGCCCGGCATGATTGAACTGCCCGGCTCGTTCGCGGGAAGGTCGAGCTCGCCGAGCCCTGCGCGCGGGCCCGATCCGAGCAGGCGAATATCGTTCGCGATCTTGGTTAGCGCGACCGCGAGTGTGTTCAAAGCGCCCGAGAAGAAGACGAGCCCGTCGTTCGACGCGAGCGCCTCGAACTTGTTGCGCGCGGGTTCGAACGCGATGCCAGTGCTGCTCGACAGCTCTTCGGCCATCGCGACGTCGAAGCCGGCGGGCGCGTTAAGCCCGGTGCCGACCGCGGTGCCGCCCTGCGCGAGCTTGCAGATATTGTGCGCGAGCGCGCCCTCGATCCGCGCGCGGCACGCGATCAATTGCGCGACATAGCCCGAAAATTCCTGCCCCAGCGTCAGCGGGGTCGCGTCCTGCAAATGGGTGCGGCCGATCTTGACGATATCGCCCCACGCCCGCGCCTTGGCTTCGAGCGCTTCGGTCAGAATGATCAGCGAGGGCAGCAGCCGCGCCGTCGTTTCGACCGCGACCGCGACATGCAATGCGGTCGGGAAGCTGTCGTTCGACGACTGGCCCATGTTGACATGGTCGTTGGGATGGACCGGCGATTTGCCGCCGCGTGCGCCCGCCAGCTTTTCGTTGGCGATCCCTGCGATCACCTCGTTCGCGTTCATGTTCGATTGCGTGCCGCTGCCGGTCTGCCAGATCGCGAGCGGGAACTGGTCGTCATAGCGGCCGGCGATCACGGCTTCGGCGGCGGCGTCGATCGCTTCGGCGAGGCCGGCATCGAGGCCGTGATGGCGATTGACCCGCGCCGCCGCGCCCTTGATCCGCGCGAGCGCGTGAACGATCGGCAACGGCATGCGCTCGTGTGCAGGAAAGGCGAAATTGTGGCGGCTGCGCTCGGTCTGCGCCCCCCAATAAGCGTCGGCCGCAACTTCGATCTCACCGATACTGTCGCTTTCAATCCGCGTGCTCATAACAACAGCATCCTCGTAACCAGAACCGACCCCGCCCAAATCATCGCGACGAGGCCCAGCATCTGCCAATATCCGCCTTCGCCGACGCGGCGGCGCAGCCATGCGGCGGCGAGCCAGGCGAGGACGAGCGCGGGTGTCAGGATGAGCACGCTGAAGCGCAGCAGCCCGTCGGCTATCTGTCCGCGCGGAATATTGCTTTGGGCCAGCGCATAGCCCTCGACCCCCCACCAGAAGGCAGCGGTGAGCACGACCATGCCCGCGAGGGCCCAATATTGCCAAAAACGGCTGGGGGGCCAGTTGGGGCCCGCCATCTTATCGCTTCTTGCCGAAATCCACGGTCACGACGTTCGATCCATCCTCGGTCGTAACCTCGGGGCGATCATTGTCGGCTTCGTCATGCGGTTCGGGCTGCGTTTCGTCGTCGTCGCTGACCTGGAACTGCAGCCCGAAATCGACCGACGGATCGACGAAGGCGGTGATCGACGCATAGGGGATGACGAGGATCGATGGCGTCTGGTTGAACGACAGGCCGACGCTGAAATGATCGTCCTCGACCTTCAGATCCCAGAAGCGGTTCTGCAGCACGATCGTCATTTCGTCAGGGAATTTCGCGATCAGATGCGCCGGGATATCGACCCCGACCGCCTGCGTCTTGAAGGTGATATAGAAATGATGTTCGCCGGGCAGGCTGTCATATCCGACGATCTGGCTCAGCACGCGGCCAACCACGGCGCGCAGCGCATCCTGCACGATTTCGTCATAGGGAATCAGGCTGTCGCGTACATCGTCACTCATGGGGCGAGGGGATGAACGCGCGCCGCGCGCCGGTCAAGGGGGGAGAATCGCCTTGCAACGCGAAATACAGGCTCTAAGGCGTGCGCCATGCGTACCGCCACCGTCCAGCGCACGACCAAGGAAACGGATATCGCGATCGCCGTCAATCTCGACGGAACGGGCGAATATTCGGTATCCACCGGCATCGGTTTTCTCGACCATATGGTCGAGCAATTGTCGCGCCACTCGCTGATCGACATCTCGATGCAGGTGAAGGGCGACCTTCATATCGACCAGCATCACACCGTCGAAGATTCGGCGCTCGCACTCGGCGAAGCGGTGGCCAAGGCTCTCGGCGACAAGCGCGGCATCGCGCGTTACGGCGAGGCGCATGCGCCGATGGACGAAACGCTGACGCGCTGCGTGCTCGACATTTCGGGACGCCCGCATTGCGTCTATAAATCGAGCTTCTCGCAGCCGCGGCTCGGCGAGATGGACACCGAGATGTTCCCGCACTGGTTTCACAGCTTTGCGCAGACCGCGGGCATCACGCTGCACATCGAAATGCTGTACGGCGAGAACAACCATCACATCGCCGAGAGCATGTACAAGGCGCTCGCGCGCGCTTTGCGGCAGGCGGTCGAAATCGACCCGCGCAAGGGCGATGCCATCCCCTCGACCAAGGGCGTCCTCTAGGGCCGGATAATGAGCAGCATTGCCCTGATCGACTATGGCGCGGGCAATCTTCGCTCGGTGCATAATGCGCTCATCGCGGCGGGCGCCGGCAATGTTGTTGTCACCGCGGATCCCGATATCGTTGCGAAAGCCGACCGCATCGTGCTGCCCGGCGTGGGCGCGTTCGCAGCCTGCATGAACGGCCTTTCGGCAATCGACGGTTTGATCGACGCGATGGAGCAGCGCGTGCGCGGCGAGGGTGCGCCCTTCCTCGGCATCTGCGTCGGGATGCAATTGCTCGCCGATGCGGGCGAGGAGCATGGACGCCACGCCGGTCTCGGCTGGATCGCCGGCACGGTGCGCGCGTTCGACCCCGCACCGGGGCTGCGCATCCCGCACATGGGCTGGAACGACGTTATCCCCGCTGCGCCGCATCCGGTGATCGCGGCAGGCGAGGCCTATTATCTGCATAGCTATCATTTCGCCGACGCGGTCGATGTAGCCGCCACCAGCAGCCATGGCGCGAGCTTCGTCGCCGCGGTGGCAAAGGACAATATCGTCGGCGTCCAGTATCATCCCGAAAAAAGCCAGGCTTATGGCCTCGCGACGCTCGAAAGGTTCCTGACGTGGCGGCCCTGACCATCTTCCCCGCGATCGACCTCAAGGGCGGACAGGTGGTGCGGCTCGCCGAGGGCGATATGGCGCGCGCGACCGTTTACGGCGATGACCCCGCCGCGCAGGCGCGGCTCTTCGCCGACGCGGGTGCCTCGCACCTGCATGTCGTCGATCTCGATGGCGCCTTCGCGGGCGAAAGCGTCAACGGCGCGGCGGTCGAGAGCATCGTCGCCGCCTTCCCGGGCAAGGTGCAGGTCGGCGGGGGCATCCGCGACCGCGCCGGGGTCGACCGCTGGCTCGCGCTCGGCGTCGAGCGCGTGATCATCGGCACCGCGGCGCTGAAAGATCCCGAATTCGTGAAATCGACAGCACGCGACCGTCCCGGCCGCATCGTCGTCGGCGTCGACGCGCGCGACGGCATGGTCGCGACCGAGGGCTGGGCCGATGTCTCCGACGTCCGCGTCGAGGATCTCGCGCGCCGGTTCGAGGATGCCGGGGTCGCGGCGCTGCTCTTTACCGACGTCGGTCGCGACGGGCTGCTCAAGGGCTGCAATGTCGAGGCGACGGTCGCGCTCGCGCAGGCGGTCGCCATTCCGGTGATCGCGAGCGGCGGTGTTGCCGACATCCATGACATCCACGCGCTGCGCCCGCATGTCGCAAATGGCATCGAAGGCGTCATCACCGGCCGCGCGCTCTACGACGGCCGGCTCGATCTGGCCGAAGCGATTGCGGCAGGGGCGGCATGACCGTCCGCGTCCGCGTCATCCCCTGCCTCGACGTTGCCGACGGCCGCGTCGTGAAGGGGGTCAATTTCGTCGACCTGCGCGATGCGGGCGACCCCGTCGAAGCCGCGCGCGCCTATGACGCCGCGGGCGCCGACGAGCTTTGCTTCCTCGACATCAGCGCGAGCCATCAGGGGCGCGGCACCTTGCTCGAGATGGTGAGCCGCACCGCCGCGGTTTGCTTCATGCCGCTGACCGTCGGCGGCGGTGTGCGCAGCGCCGACGATGCGCGCGCGCTACTGCTTGCGGGCGCCGACAAGGTCGCTGTGAACAGCGCTGCGGTTGCGCGGCCCGAACTCGTCGCCGACATCGCCGATCGTTTTGGCAGCCAGTGCGCGGTTGGCAGCATCGATGCGCGGCGGGTAGAGGACGGCCGCTGGGAAATCTTCACCCACGGCGGGCGCAAGCCGACCGGGATCGACGCACTTGAACATGCCGTTCGTCTCGCCACCCTCGGCGCGGGCGAATTGCTCGTCACCAGCATGGACCGCGACGGCACCCGCGACGGTTACGACCTGACGCTGACGCGCGCGATCGCCGATGCGGTCAGCGTGCCGGTGATCGCCTCGGGCGGGGTAGGAAACCTCGACCATCTCGTCGCCGGAGTTATCCAGGGCGGCGCGAGCGCAGTGCTTGCCGCCAGCATCTTCCATTTCGGCGAAGCCACGATCGCCGAAGCCCATGCGCGGCTCGCCGCCGCCGGATTGCCCGTCCGCGCGCATTAAATCCCCTGTCGGGGTAGTCATGCGGGGAGGGGGCTGCAATAGAAGCCCCATGACTTCCAAACTCCGCCTCGCCGATCGTACCAACGATATCTTCCCGATCCTCGGCTTTGTTGCCGCGATGGCAAGTTTCGCCATGCCGCTCAATTCCTGGCTGGTCGCCGTCATCCTGATGGGGGCGGTGGTCGCTGCGGTTCATCATGCCGAGGTGATCGCGCACCGCGTCGGCGAACCGTTCGGCACGCTGATCCTTGCGCTCGCTGTAACGGTGATCGAGGTCGGGCTGATCCTGACGCTGATGCAGGCCGAGCCCGAAAAGGCGCAGACGCTCGCGCGCGACACGGTGTTTGCCGCGGTGATGGTGATCCTCAATTTGTTGATGGGTCTCTGCCTGCTCAGCGGCGCGATCCGCCATCACGAACAGCGTTTCCAGCGAACCGGCATCGGTGCTGCGCTCGCGACGCTCACCGTGCTGACGGTGGTAACGCTCGTACTGCCCAATTTCACGTCGAGCGTACCGGGGCCCTTTTATTCGGCGACGCAGCTCGGCTTCGTCGCGGCCGTTTCGCTCATTCTCTATGGCACCTTTGCGCTGGTGCAGACGGTTCGCCACCGCGACTATTTCCTACCCGACGGCGATGCCGATGGCGACGGCGAGCCCGACGCGCACGCCGCACCGCCGAGCGTACAGCGCACCGCGATTTCGGGCGCGCTGCTGCTCGCCAGCCTGTTCGCGGTCGTTCTGCTGGCGAAGAATCTGTCGCCAATCATGGGCGCGCTGCTCGCCGACTGGGGAGCGCCCCCCGCGGTGCTCGGTGTGCTGATCGCGGCGCTGATCCTCGCGCCAGAAGGTTTGGCAGCCGTGCGCGCGGCGAAGGCCGACCGCCTGCAGACGAGCCTCAACCTCGCACTCGGATCGGCGCTGGCGACGATCGGATTGACGATCCCGGCGGTCGCGATCCTGTCGATCATGACCGACTTGCCGATCAGCCTTGGGCTCGATGCCAAGTCGACCGTGCTGCTCTTCCTGTCGCTGATCGTATCGGTGCAGACGCTCGCGAACGGCCGCACCACCGTGCTGCAGGGGGTAATCCACCTGATGCTGTTCGCGATCTACCTGTTCACGACCTTCGTACCCTAGGTCTTGCGAACGAATACCGTTCCCGCCGAATAGCCCGCGCCGAACGAGCAGATCAGTCCGGTGTCGCCCGCAACCATATCCTCGTGATGGAGGTGGAAGGCGATGATCGACCCGGCGCTCGATGTATTGCCATAGGTGTCGAGCACCGTCGGGCTTTCGTCCTCGTTCGCTTCATGGCCCAGCACACGCTGCGCGATCAGCCGGTTCATGTTGGTGTTCGCCTGATGCAGCCATAGCCGGCGCATATCGCTGCCTTCAAGGTTCAGCACCTCCATCTGCTCGACGATCAGATTGGCGACCCACGGCACGACTTCCTTGAACACCTTTCGCCCTTCCTGGACGAAAAGCTTGTCACTCTTCGGTCCCGACTGGTCGATCCCGCCATGGCCGCGGTTGAGGAAACCGAAATTGTTGCGGATGTTGTTGCTGAACTGCGTCTTCAGCTTGGTGCCCAGGATGTCCCAATGCCCCGCGGGCGCCATATCCTTGTCCTCGACCAAAATCGCGGTCGCGACGTCGCCGAAGATGAAATGGCTGTCGCGGTCGCGCCAGTTCAAATGCCCCGAACAGATTTCGGGGTTCACGACGAGCACACTCTTCGCATTCCCCGCGCGGATATAGTCGGCGGCGGTCTGGATGCCGAACGTTGCCGACGAGCAGGCGACATTCATGTCGAAACCGAAGCCGTCGATACCGAGCGCCTCCTGAATTTCGACCGCCATCGCGGGGTAGGGTCGCTGCATATTCGATGCGGCACAGAGCACGGCGTCGACCTGCGATGCATCGCGTCCGGCGCGCGCGAGCGCATCCTTCGCCGCCGCAACGCCGATCTCGGCGAGGATCGAGATTTCGTCATTGCTGCGATCGGCGATCCGCGGCGCCATATGTTCGGGGTCGAGGATACCCGCCTTGTCGACGACGAAACGCGACCCGATCCCGCTCGCCTTCTCGATGAATTCGACACTGGAGTCAGTCAGCTCGGCGATATCGCCCGCCGCGATCGCCGCTGCATTTTCCCTATTGTGCAGCGCAACATACGCGTTAAAACTGGCGACAAGTTCTTCGTTGGAGATGCGTTCGGCGGGGGTGAAGAGGCCGGTTGCGGAAATGACCGGCTGCGGTGAATGCGACATGGTGGCTCTCATGTGTCTTACAGTTTCAAGACACGCTGATTAGGCTCGGTCGCGGCGCCGCGCAACGCCCCACAGCTTGCTGAACAATCGCCGACACCATGGTTAACCCGCCACTAACCATTTTGGTGGCAGACTGTTTGATGCAGGCCTCCGGGGGGATGTCTCCTCGGGCGCCGTGCGGGAGCACGACCATGGCGACGCGTTCGGGACCGGCAGCAGGCGATCTGTCGATATCGGAAATCAAGGAATTCGCGACCTTTCCCGCCGCGACGCAGCGGTATATCCGCCGCTCGCTCGACATCGGGCTCGAACGCGACGACGCGATCGCCCGCTGGTCGCGCGATATGGTCGAGGAGACCGCGATCCGCGTTCAGGCGCGTGTCTATCAGCGGTTGCACGACATCCGCGACCATATTCCCGACGACAGCGGCCTCGACGCGCTCGAACATTTCATGGCGCCGTTGATCGCGGTGTCGGCCTTCGACCTCGGACAGGACCGGCTGCACGCCTTTGCGCCCTATCGCTTTCTCTATGAGCGGCTGCTCGGCGCCCATGCACGGCCATGGTTGCCCGGCGCCTTCTGCGCCGCGGCGTCGCTGCCGCACCTCCATCCCGACAAGCGCAAGCTGCTGCTCCAGACGATCAGCGAAGCTGCCGCGACGGCGCCCGGCTGGTCGGCGCGCGAGCCGAGCTTTTACCCGGAATGGGTCGACAAGATCGACGAGACCCGGCCCGCGAATTGACGGGAGAGGGCGGCGTCCGTCGGGATGTCGCCCGGGTTCCCTGCTTTAAAACACGGCCCGATACAGGCCAAACGCGCTCGTCGCGGTCAGCACGATGCCGACCATGACCAGCATCACCTTCGGCGAAAAGCGCTTCGCCATCATCGCGCCGAGCGGCGCGGCCGCCACGCCGCCGATGATCAGGCCCAGCGTCGGCCCCAATATCTCTGAAAAACCGAGATTCCAGATGAAGGCGATCGACACCGAAACGGCGAGGAAGAATTCGACGCTGTTGACCGTGCCCACGACCTTGCGCGGCTCGCCGCCCTGGACGAGCAGGTTCGACGTCACCACCGGACCCCAGCCGCCGCCGCCGGCCGCGTCGAGGAAGCCGCCGACGACTGCCAGCGGTGCGACGATCTTGGGCTTTGCGATCTTGGGCGGATAGAGCAGGCCGCGAATGAGCAGCCACACGCCGATCAGCACGAGATAGCCAAGGACGAAGGGCTTCACGACGTCGGCGTGAAGCGACGAGAGAACATAGGCGCCAAGAACGCCGCCGATGACGCCCGGGATCAACAACCGCCAGAACAGCGGCCAGTCGATGTTGCGATGGAATAAATGGCTGAGCCCTGACGCGCCCGTCGTGAAGATCTCGACGACATGGATGCGCGCCGACGCTGTTGCGGGCGGTACGCCCAGCACCGCGACGAGCAAGGTGTTGCAAATGACGCCGAACGCCATGCCCAGCGCACCGTCGACGAGCTGGGCGGCGAAACCGATAAGGATGAACGGCAGGAGCGCGGTAAAGTCGATAGCCGCAAGTTCAGTCATAAATTCATCCCAACCCTTTTAATTGAGAACCTGCTGCCGGGATTCCCCTTTCGGCGCCAGCCCAATTTTTCTGCTGGCGACAAAGGGATTTGTTTCCGCGCTCAATCAAACATCTCCAACGGGCTCAGCCGGTGACGTCGTCGGGGAGATAATCGCGCACATAGTCGATGAAGGCGCGGAGCTTCGGCATCACCTGCTTGCGGCTGGGATAATAAAGGAACAGCCCCGAGGTCGAGCAGGCAAAATCGCCGAGGACCAGTTCGAGCTGCCCCGAAGCGACCTGCGCCTTGACCACCGGCTCGGCAGTCATGCCCATCGCGACGCCGGCGTGCACCGCGACCATCATCGCGGTAAAGTCGTTGACGATCACCGGCCCCGTCACCCCGACCTCGATCTCGCGATTTCCCTTCTCGAACGTCCAGGGCATCAGCGCGCCGCTGCCCATCCGCATCCGCACGCAGCGATGGTTGCGCAGTTCGTCGGGACTTTCCGGACGCCCGTACTTCTCCAGATAGCCCGGGGTCGCGACCGCGACGAACCGGAACGGCCCGGTCAGACGGACGGCGATCACATCGGCGTCGAGCGATTCGCCCATCCGTACCCCGGCGTCGAACCCGCCGGCGCTGAGGTCGGCGAGCGCGTCCTCGGCATAGATTTCAAGTTCGATCTCGGGATAGGTTTCGCAAAAGCCCGCGATGATCGGTTCGAACAAAGGCTGGACCGCGCCGCGCATCAGGTTGATGCGCAGCCGGCCCGCAGGCCGGTTGCCGAGGTTTCGGGCGGCTTCATAGGCGTCGCCGAGCCCGGCATAGGCGGGCGCGGCCCGCTCGAGGAACATTTCGCCTGCCTGGGTCAGCCCGACGCTGCGCGTGGTACGCATGAACAAGGGCGCGCCGACGCGCGCTTCGAGCCCCTTGATGATCTGGCTGATCGCCGATGGGGAGACGCCAAGGTCGACCGCCGCGGCGGAAAAGCTCCGCCTTTCCGCAACACGCAGGAAGGCTTCGATCCCGTCGAGCACCCCATGGGGGATTGTTAAATCCTGCTTCAAAGCACTTGCAGATTATAGAGGATTATCTAAGTGCGCAACCGCGACTAAAAAGGTTGCACAACGAAACGAAAGGAAATCTCTCCCATGGCCTATCAGCTCTCCTCTTATCGCCGCTTTCCTGCCGCTTTCGCGATCGTCGCCGCTTCGGCACTCGCGTTCACCGGCCTGATCGCAACCGCAAGCCCCGCTTACGCCCAGTCGGCCAGCGATTATCGCTGCTCGGGCCTCGCCGAACAGGCGCATGTCGCCGCCGGCGGTGTCGAAGGCGCCAAGCAGTCGAGCGCCAAGCGCTTTGTTTCGACCGGCAAGAAGCTGTGCGAAGCAGGCAATGAACGCGCCGCCGCCAAGCAGTTCCGCGCCGCGCTGAAGATCGCCGGCGTCGCCGAAGTCGAAACCGACAGCCAGATGGCGTCGCGCTAAGACAGTCTAACACCAATCTCCGGACCGTCCTCTCCCTCTCCCGACGGATCCACATAACTGGGGCGGTACCTAAATGGGCCGCCCCTCTTATTTTGTGCTGCCGCGCCCCGAACCACATGCGCGCACCCAATGTCACCAAAATGTCCATCGAATGCGCGACCTTCTCCCGGGCGAAGGGTTAGGGCGCCTAAACCTATGGATGATTCCAGCTAGCGCGTCCGAGGCCGAAAATCGGTATCGCTATCAAGGCACCCCTCTTTGCCGCGCAACGAAAGGCAGTGACATGAGCTTCATCACAACGACCGACGGTACCGAAATCTTCTACAAGGATTGGGGTCCGAAGGATGCGACCCCCATCGTCTTCCATCACGGCTGGCCGCTGTCCGCGGACGACTGGGACAATCAGATGATGTTCTTCCTCGAAAAGGGCTTTCGCGTCATCGCGCACGACCGCCGCGGCCATGGCCGTTCCAGCCAGACCTGGACGGGGAACGAGATGGACACCTATGCCGCCGACGTCGCCGAGCTGACCGACGCGCTCGACCTCAAGGGCGCGATCCACATCGGTCATTCGACCGGCGGCGGCGAGGCCGTCCATTATGTGGCGCGCGCCAAGCCCGGCCGCGTCGCCAAGGCGGTGATCATCGGCGCGGTGCCGCCGGTGATGGTCCAGTCGGACAAAAATCCCGGCGGCCTGCCGATTACGGTCTTTGACGAGCTGCGCGCGGCGCAGAACGCCAACCGCTCGCAATTCTTTCACGATCTTGCTGCGGGCCCCTTCTACGGCTTCAACCGGCCGGGCGCGAAAATCTCCCAGGCGACGATAATCAACTGGTGGCGCCAAGGCATGATGGGCGCCGCCAAGGCGCATTATGACTGCATCAAGGCCTTTTCGGAAACCGACTTCACCGACGATCTGAAAGCGATCGAGGTGCCGGTGCTGGTGATGCATGGCACCGACGACCAGATCGTGCCTTATGCCGATTCGGCGCCGCTTTCGGCAAAGCTGCTGAAGAACGGCACGCTCAAGAGCTACGAGGGCTTTCCGCACGGCATGTGCACGACGCATCCCGAAGTCATCAATCCGGATATCCTCGCCTTTATTCAGGGCTGATCCGGACGGTTGATCGAGGCCGCCATTGCTCGTTTACGCGCGATGGCGGCCTTGGCCGCTCCTTTTGCCTGTCTGCGGTGCATGGTTTAGGGTGAGTCCGTCATGCCCGGCAAGAAACCCCACCGCGAGACGCACCCCGCCCGCCCCGCCGACAAGGCTGCGATCCCGCTGTGCCGGTATGAAGAACTGGCGCTGCGCGAAAACCGCCTGCGACAGGCGGTGGCGGCAAAGCGCGAGGCGGGCGACTAGATTCGCCGGTAACGGAAATACCAGACTTCGTGGCCGTGCGCGCGGGCCTTGGCCTCATAACGCGTTTCGGGCCAGCCGCCGGGACGGACCTGGAAATCCTTGCAGTCCTGCGCCAGCCACTCGAATTGATGGCGGTGGCGGCGCATCACCATCAGCGCGTGCTGCAGATAGATGGGGTGGTCGGTGCCGAAACGGAATTCGCCGCCAGGCTTCAGCTTCGCCGCGATCAGGTTGAGCGGCCCGTCGTTCATCATCCGTCGTTTCGCATGGCGCGCCTTGGGCCAGGGATCGGGGTGGAGCAGATAGGCGAAGCTCAGCGCGCCGTCGGGGATGCGCCGCAGCACCTCGAGCGCATCGCCGAAATGAATGCGGACATTGCCCAGCGGCAATCGCTCGCCATGATCGCCCGCGACATGCACGAGTGCTTGCGCGACCCCGTTGAGAAAGGGTTCGGCACCGATAAAGCCATGGTCGGGCAGCATGTCCGCGCGCCCCGCCATATGCTCGCCGCCGCCGAAACCGATCTCGAAATGCAGCGGCCGGTCGTATCCGAACAGCGCCTCGGCGGTCACGTCGCCCTCTGCGGGCACCGCAATCTGCGGCAGCAAGGTGTCGACCAGATCCTGCTGGCCCGCGCGCAGGGGCTTGCCCTTCGAACGGCCATAGAGGCGGTTGATCGTCGTCGGATCGCCGGATTTGTATGCAGTCATGTCGCGCGCCCTAGCCGCGAGGCTGGATGGCTGCAAGCGGCCTCAAAGCATCACGAAGTCGATAGCAATGTGGCGGTCGCGCGTCCGTGACGCATTCAATTTGCCAGCGCGGCCTTGAGCTTGTCGACCAAGTCGGTGCGTTCCCACGGGAAGCTGTTGCCCTCCGACGTGCGACCAAAGTGGCCGTACGCCGCGGTTTGCTTGTAGATCGGCTGGTTGAGGCCAAGGTGGGTGCGGATGCCCTTCGGCGTCAGGCGCACGAGCTGCGGTATGACCGCCTCGATCTTGCCTTCGTCGACGGTGCCGGTGCGGTGCAGGTCGACATAGATCGACAGTGGCTCGGCGACGCCGATCGCGTAGCTCAGCTGGATCGTGCAACGGCGCGCGAGGCCCGCAGCGACGATATTCTTGGCGAGGTAGCGAGTGATATAGGCCGCCGAGCGGTCGACTTTGGTCGGGTCTTTGCCGCTGAATGCGCCGCCGCCGTGCGGGCTCGCACCGCCATAAGTGTCGACGATGATCTTGCGGCCGGTGAGGCCGGCATCACCGTCGGGGCCGCCGATCTCGAAGCGTCCGGTCGGGTTGATGTGATAGACGGTGTTCGCGGTCAGCAGCTCGGCTGGCAGCACGTCGGCGATCACGCCGAGGACGTACTTGCGCAGCTCGGTGTATCTCGCCTCATCGCCTTCGCCATTGTGGAAATAATAGCCCGGCGCGTGCTGGGTCGATACGACGATCGCGGTCGCCTCAACCGGGCGCTCGTTGGCGTAGCGCAGCGTGACCTGGCTCTTCGCGTCGGGTTCGAGAAAGGGCGCGATACCCGCTTTGCGGTCGGCCGCCATGCGCTCGAGGATCTTGTGGCTATAATCGAGCGTCGCAGGCATCAAATCGGGCGTCTCGTCCGAGGCGTAACCGAACATGATGCCCTGATCGCCGGCGCCTTCGTCCTTGTCGCCGCTTTCATCCACGCCCTGCGCGATATGCGCCGACTGGCCGTGCAGATTGTTTTCGAAACGGAAGGTCTTCCAGTGGAAGCCGTCCTGCTCATAACCGATCTCGCGCACCGTGTTGCGCACCGTCGCCTCGATTTCCTCGAGCGCGCCCGGCGCCCATTCGTCATTCTCGAACACGCCCTTGCAGCGGATTTCGCCGGCCAGAACGACGAGCTGGGTCGTGGTCAGAGTCTCGCACGCAATACGGGCTTCGGGATCCTTCGACAGGAACAGGTCGACGATCGAATCGCTGATCTGGTCGGCCACCTTGTCGGGATGTCCTTCGGACACACTTTCGGAGGTGAAGAGGAAGCTGTTGCGCATGGAGAGCCTTCTGTGGACCGATATAAAGGAAGCTTTATGTAGGCGCGCTGTTAGCGTCCGCGCCGGCGAAAGGCAATGGCCAGCGCGAGCAGCAGCAGCGCAAATCCGACCGGCAGCATGTTGCCAAAGCGGGCGAACAGCGTCGGGGCATGCGCCTTTGGAACGAACGTGTCGATGCGCCCCGCCGCATGCATCGGGAGCGATTCGACGATGCGGCCGTTGGCGTCGATCACCGCGCTGATCCCCGTCGGCGTCGCGCGGACGACGGGCAGCCCTTCCTCGATCGCGCGCAGCCGCGCCTGCGCCAGATGCTGCGGCGGGCCCCAGCCGCCGAACCAGGCATCGTTCGACGGGTTGAAGATGAAATCGGGGCGATGCGCGCGGTCGACGACCTGCCCCGAGAAGATGATTTCGTAACAGATTTGGAGGCCCGCCTGGCCGAAGGCGCCGAGGTCGAGGGTACGGGCGCCGGGACCGGGCCAGAAATCTATGTCGCCGGGGGCGAGCCGCGACAGGCCGAGGGCGGACAGGATCGGCCGCATCGGCAGGTATTCTCCATAGGGAACGAGGTGCGCCTTGTCGTAACGCGGGCCGAGCGTGCCGTTGGCATGAACGGTCATCACCGCATTGCGCGCGCCGACGACGTTGCCCGTCTTGTCGAGTTCGAGCTTGAGCGCACCGAGCAGCATCAGATCGTCGGGATTCATCAGTTTGATGAGCCGCATGCGCGCTTCGACGGGCGAGCGGTCATAGTAGGGCGCCGGATAACCCGCCTCGAGATAATCAGGCACCGCCGCTTCGGGCCACAGGATCAGGCGCGGTTTGTCGTCCTTCGGGGTCGTCAGCCGCGCGAGCTTGGCAAAATTGGCGTCGGCCTTGCTGCCCTCCCATTTATCCTCCTGCCCGACATTGGGCTGGACGACGGTGATGGGGACGCGCTGCGTACCCTTTGAGCGAATGGCGGCGTCGGCGCCGCTGCCCATTTGCCACAGGAATGCCGCGCCCCAAAGGGCAAGCAGGCTGCCGAAGAGCGCGGCTGCAGCGACACGGCGGTGAAACCATGCCAGTATCAGCACCGCGGCGAGCAGGCAGACGATCCCGCTCATGCCATATGTGCCAATCCAACTGGCGGGCGCCGCGACATGTGGGACGGCGATCACACCCAGCGGGTTCCATGCGAAGCCGGTGAAAATCCAACTGCGAAGCCATTCGGTGAGTGCCCAAAGGCTCGCGAAGGCCAGCAGATAGGACGGCGCCGCGAAATGCGCGTCGGCCTTCGGCTTCATCAGCCATGCCCCCCACGCCGCGAGCGCCGGGTAGACGGCGAGATAGAGCGACAGCAGCCCGACCGCGATCCATCCGAGCCAGGCGGGCATCGCCGCCTGATAGGTGAAGGCGGTCGCGATCCAGTTGAGCCCGATCACGAAATGGCCGACGCCGAACGCCCAGCCGGTCCCGAACGCGCGCGAACCCTTCGGGCTGCGCGCAACCAGCACCATCCAGCCCGCAAGCGCGAGCAAAGTCAGCGGCCAGAAATGAAGCGGTGCGAAACCGGTCGCCGAAATGGCACCCAGCAGGAGGGCGACAAGCTTTGGCCAGCGGTCGGCGAAAGCGGCGATGCGGGGGAGGAGCGCGGTCACGCGCGTGCTTTAGCCGTCCGCTCGCCCCCCCACTAGAGCATATATTTCATCTTGATCAACTGGCGCATGTCGCCTGCGACAGCGAAGCTTGCCGATTTGAAGCTCGGCGGGCCGACGGTGATCGTCGGGTTGCGCGAAAAGCCGAAGCCTTCCTTTGGCAGGAAGATCGCGGTGTCCATCTTGTTGTTGCTGTTCTCGTCATGGACGACCGCGATGGCGTAGGTGCCGGTCGCGGGCGCATGGACGATGAAATCGCCTGCGTCAGCCGACTTTACCGCCATGCGCACCGACGCCTTGTCCTTGCTGCAATCGGGAAACGCCTTGGGATTGGTGGTCAGGCAGACGAGGATCTGCCCCTTGGCGCTGCGCAGTCCGGTGACGCTGACCTCAACTGTCGGCGTCGGCGGCAGTGCACTCGCGCCGGTCAGCAGTGCGGCCGAAATAGCCAAGGCCAAGATCCGTGCGGCATGCCTTGTCCCAGAAACGGAAATAAAGCCCATAATTCCCCCGGTAGGCGGCATGATGCGCCTGATGATGCGTCGCGGTTATCAGCCAGCGGCCCGCGGGTCCATGGACAAGCGCGCGCGGGAACATCTCCCACCCCATATGATTGCCGACGCCCATTACCGTCATGATCGTCAAAACCAGCCCCAGAACCGCGACATGGATCGGAATCAGGAACACCAGCGCGGGGATGACGACCGCGCCCGTAATCGCCTCGAACGGATGAAAACTCATCGCGGCCCACGCGGTTGGCGGGCGGCTTTCGTGATGGACGCTGTGCGCGACGCGGAACAATGCGGGCCGGTGCATCCAGCGGTGCGTCCAGTAAAACCATGCGTCGTGGATCAGCAGATAAGCGAAGAGGCTCACGGGGAGATACCAGAGCGGAAAGGCGCCGACGTCGGTGTAGATACGCGTCCAGCCATGCGTCTGCCATCCCCATGCGACGACCCCCGCGGGAATGCCGTAGATGGCGGCGCTCGCGAGGCTCCAGCCGATCTCGCGGCGCATCTGCGGCTCCAGCCCGCGATAGAGGCCAGGGTGCTTCAGCCGCGTCGCAAAAGCGAAGCCGCCGCTGGTGATCAGATAGCGCACGCCGACGATCGCGGTCATCGCGAGCGCGGAGAAAAGGATCGGCCAGCCGGTCATCGCGCAAGGCTAGCCGCTCGCCGCTGCGTTGCAATGGCTTTGCGCCCGCGCGTTTGCGTGGCTAAGGCGGGGGAATGGTGGGGCAGAGCAACGATAGATGCGACATCGCGATCGTCGGCGGGGGACTTGCCGGCGGGCTGGCGGCGCTTGCCCTTGCGGCGAAGCGTCCCGACCTCGATGTGCGGCTGATCGAACCCGGCCCAATCGGCGGCAATCATGTCTGGTCGTTTTTCGACAGTGATATTGCCAAGAAGGACCGCTGGCTGGTGGCGCCGCTCGTCCGCCATCACTGGCCGCGCTACGATGTCCGCTTCCCGTCGCACGCCCGCACGCTGCGCATGGGGTACAAGAGCATTACCAGCGAAGCGCTCGCCGATGCCGTCATGGCGGCGTTGCCCGCGGAACATATCATTGCCGACAAGGCCAAGCATGTCGCGCCCGATCACCTACTGCTGGCGCGCGGCGGGCGGTTGTCGGCAAAGCATGTCATCGACGCGCGTGGTGCCACCAAATTTCCGACGCTCGATTGTGGCTGGCAAAAGTTCTTCGGACAGGCGCTGACGGTGAAAGGCGGCCACGGCGTCGAGCAACCCGTCGTGATGGATGCGACCGTCGAGCAGCTGGACGGCTACCGCTTCGTCTATCTGCTCCCCTTCGATGCCGAGACATTGTTCGTCGAGGACACCTATTACAGCGACGGTGCCGATCTCGACGCCCCAATCGTCCGCGAACGGATCGCGGCCTATGCGGTGGCGCAGGGCTGGGACGTCGCCGCGACGACGCGCGAGGAAAGCGGCGTGCTGCCCGTCGTGATCGCCGGCGATTTCGACCGGCTGTGGCCCGCATCCGACCGCACCGCGCGGATCGGGGTGCGCGCGGGGGCTTTCCACGCGACGACCGGCTATTCCTTGCCCGATGCCGTGCGCACCGCGTCGGCGCTGCCGGACCTCGTCGACCGCGCCGACCTTCCCGCCATCCTCCGCGGCCGCGCGGCAGCGTCGTGGCGGCGCCAGCGTTTCTATCGCATGCTCGGCGCGATGGCCTTCCGCGCTTCGGAGCCCGACTTGCGCTATCGTATCTTCGAACGCTTCTATCGCCTGTCGCCGGGCCTGATTGCGCGTTTCTATGCCGGGCGGTCGACGACGACGGACAAGTTGCGCATTCTGTCGGGCAAGCCCCCCGTGCCGATCGGCCGCGCGCTCGCCGCGCTGGCGAAGCGCGACTGGAAATGAGCCGCCGCGCGATTGTCGTTGGTGCGGGGCTTGGTGGGCTCGCTCTGGCGATCCGGCTGCAATCGGCGGGCGTTCAAACGACCGTCGTCGAGGCGCGCGACAAGCCCGGCGGGCGCGCCTACCACTGGGTCCGCGACGGCTTCACTTTCGACGCCGGTCCGACCGTCATCACCGATCCGCCGTGCCTTCAGGAACTTTGGGCGCTGAGCGGTCAGGATATGGCCGCCGACGTCGACCTTGTCCCGGTCATGCCCTTTTACCGGCTGAACTGGCCCGACGGCACCAATTTCGACTATTCGAACGACGAAGCCGTGCTCCGCGCCGAAATCGCGAAGCTCCATCCCGCCGATGTGGAAGGTTACGACCGCTTCCTCCAATATTCGAAAGGTGTGTACGAGCAGGGCTATGTGAAGCTCGGCGCGGTCGCGTTCCTCGACTTTGCCTCGATGATCAAAGCGGCGCCCGCGCTGATGAAATATCAGGCGTGGCGCAGCGTCTATTCGATCGTTTCCTCCTATGTGAAGGACGAACGACTGCGGCAGGCGCTCTCGTTCCACACGCTGCTCGTCGGCGGCAATCCGATGACGACGAGCGCGATCTATGCGCTGATCCACACGATCGAAAAGGACGGCGGCGTCTGGTTCGCGCGCGGCGGGACCAACGCCCTGGTGAGCGGCATGGTGCGGCTGTTCGAGCGGCTCGGTGGGACGTTGCGGTTCGGCGATCCGGTGGGAAAGATCGACACGACAGGTGATCGTGCGACCGGCGTTACGACGCAAAGCGGCTGGCACGCCGACGCCGACATGGTCGCCACCAACGGCGACCTGATGCACAGCTACCGGACGTTGCTGGCCGATCATTCGCGCGGAAGTAAAGTGGCCAAAAGCCTCGCACGCAAACGCTGGTCGCCGTCGCTGTTCGTCGTCCATTTCGGCGTGAAGGGCGACTATCCCGACATCGCGCATCACAGCATCCTTTTCGGCCCGCGCTACAAGGGGCTGCTCGACGATATATACGGCGGCGTCATCCCCGACGACTTCTCGCTCTACCTTCACCACCCGAGCATCACCGACCCCGGCATGGCGCCGCCCGGCCATTCGAGCTTCTATGCACTCGCCCCCGTCGCGCATCTCGGCAAAGCCAAGGCCGACTGGGACGGCGAATTCGGCCAGCGTTTCGCCGATGCGATCCTCGACGAGGTCGAACGCCGCGTCGCGCCCGGGCTCCGCGCCAACCTCGTGACCCGCTTCCACTACACCCCCGCTGATTTCGGCCGCGACCTGTCGGCGCATCTCGGCAGTGCGTTTAGCCTCGAGCCCGTCCTCTGGCAAAGCGCCTGGTTTCGTGCCCACAACCGCGACGATGTGATTTCGAACCTTTACTTCGTCGGCGCGGGGACGCATCCGGGCGCGGGTATCCCGGGGGTCGTCGGCAGCGCCAAGGCGACCGCCCATCTGATGTTGGAAGAAAAATGAAACGCCTTGCCGTCTATTGCGGGTCCGCGACCCCCGAAGATCCGATCTATATCGAAACCGCGCGCCACGTCGGGCGCACGCTCGCCGAGCGGGGCATCGGCGTCGTCTATGGCGGTGGCCGATTGGGCCTGATGGGCGCAGTCGCCGACAGCGCCTTGGAGGCCGGCGGCGAGGTGATCGGGATCATCCCCGAAGCGCTCGTCGGTGCCGAAGTGGCGCACCGCGGCTGCACCGAACTCCACGTCGTATCGGGCATGCACGAACGCAAGAAGATGTTCACCGCCCTCTCCGACGGTTTCCTCACCATCCCCGGCGGCGTCGGCACGATGGACGAATTGTGGGAAGCTATCAGCTGGGCGCAGCTCGGCTATCATACGAAACCCGTCGGGCTGCTCAACGCCGCGGGCTTCTACAACGACCTCATCGCCTTCAACCGGAACATGGTCGAAGTCGGCTTCATCAGGCCGGCGCACGCCGGGATCATGATCGTCGACGCCGGTCTCGACGATCTGCTCGAAAAGATGGCGGCCTATGTGCCGCACAAGACGATCTTCGCGATGAAGGCCGAAAATCTGTAATGATCGAGGAGGGGGCCTATGATGCACATGCCCTCCACGGTTTCGCGCACGACAGCATCGCGCGCGGATCGAAAAGCTTTGCGCTGGCCAGCCAATTGTTCGACCGCGAGACGCGCGAACGTGTCTGGCTCCTCTACGCCTGGTGCCGCGCCGCCGACGACCTGACCGACGGACAGGATCATGGCGGCGCGATGAAGCCGGGCTATGATCCGGTCGCCGCCGTCGCGCATATCCGCGCGCAGACCGACAGGGCGTTTGCAGGAGAGCCCACGGGCGAGATGGCGTTCGACGCGCTCGGCTTCCTGCTCACCGAGGTCGCGATCCCGCGCTGGGTGATCGACGACATCATCGCGGGTTTCGAACTCGATGCGAAGGACTGGCGTCCGCGCAGCGAGGCCGACCTGCTGCGATACTCCTATCATGTCGCCGGCGCGGTCGGCGTCGCGATGGCGCTGGTGATGGGCATCGACCCCGCCGACGAGACGACGCTCGACCGCGCCTCCGATCTCGGAATCGCGTTTCAGCTCGCCAATATCGCGCGCGACGTCGCTGAGGATGCCGCCGCCGACCGCTGTTACCTGCCGGTCGAATGGATGGTCGAACTCGACATCCCGCCGGGCCAGCATATGCACCCCGCCTTTCGCGGCCGCCTGTCGGTGATGGCGAAATGGCTGTCCGAAATGGCCGAGGAATATGAAGCGTCGGCGCGTTGGGGCGCGCGTAAATTGCCCCCGCGCAGCCGCTGGGCGGTGCTCGCCGCTGCGGGCATCTATGGCGACATCGCGCGCGAGGTGCGGTCGCGCGGCGACCATGCGTGGGATCACCGCGCGGGCACGTCACTCTTCGCCAAGCTTGGCTGGGTAGCGCGTGCGGGCTGGTCGGTGCTTCGCCGTCCGCCGCAGCGGCGGATCAGCCGCGAGGGGCTGTGGACGCGTCCGCGACATGGGGCGGACGCATGAGCTATCTCGAATGGATCGCCGCGGCGTTCGTGCTGACCAATGTCGCGCTCGTCGCGCTGCGCAGCGTGTGGAACTATCCCTTCGCGCTCGTCGCGGTGACGCTTTACGCCTTCGTCTTCTTCGAGGCGAAGCTCTATAGCGACATGCTGCTCCAGGGCTTTTTCTTCGCACTCAACCTTTACGGCTGGGCCGCTTGGGTGCGCGCCCGCGACGACAGCGGCATACCCGTCGGCTGGATGACCGACCGCGCGCGGCAGGGCTTTGCGCTCGCGACGATCGCCGCATGGTTCGCTTGGAGTTTTGCGATGGACCGCTACACCGACGCGATCGCGCCGTGGGTCGATGGCGCGATCGCGATGCTCAGCATCACCGCGCAATGGCTGCTGGCGCGGCGCCGGGTCGAAAGCTGGTGGCTGTGGATCGCGGTCGACCTGATCGCGGTGCCGCTGTTCGCGTGGCGCGGCCTTTATGCGACCAGCGCGGTCTATGTTGTGCTGCTCGGCCTGTCGATCGACGGCCTGCTCCAGTGGCGGCGCGCCGCGGCGACGGGCAGGGTGGCCTTATGACTCGCCATATCTGCCTCCACGGCGCCGAAAGCACCGGCAAGTCGACGCTTGCACCCCGCCTCGCGCTCCAGCTCGGCGGCCTCGTCGTTCCCGAATATGGGCGCACCTATGCCGAGGCGAACGGCACGGATCTCGACGAGGTCGACCTGCTCGCGATCTTCGACGGCCATCGCGCGGCGACCCGCGAAGCGCTCGCGCAGCATCCCTTATGGCTGGTGTCCGACACCGACGCGCTGATGACGCAGGCGTGGGCGATCATGCTGCTCGGCCGCCGTCTGCCCGAGATCGACCTGTGGGACGAGGTCGCCGACCTCTATCTCGTCCCCGCGATGGACCTGCCGTGGGAAGAGGACGGCACCCGCTTGTTCGGCAGTGAACTGGCACGGGTGCAATTCATGGAGCTCGCCATAGGCGAACTCGACCGGCGCAAACTCAAATGGGCGTGGGTCGAAGGCGAAGGCGATGCGCGGTTGCAGAGCGCGCTCGCGGCGATAGCGGCAGCAGATTTGGGCTAGCTGTATCTGCGCGCGAGCCGATATCCTCGACGCCGGGTCAGATGTAGGCGTCGATCGAGGCGAGATGCCGGGCCTTGTCTGCATCGCCGAGGAACGAGCCGGTGAAGCTGTTGCGCGCGAGCGTGAGGAGATCGTCCTTCGACAGGTCGAGTGCGTCGGCGACCGCCTGATAATTGGCGTTCACATAGCCGCCGAAATAGCTGGGGTCGTCGCTGTTCACCGTGGCGCGGAGTCCCGCATCGAGCATGATCGCCAGCGGATGGTCGGCAATGTCGCCCACGACGCAAAGTTTGAGATTGGAGAGCGGGCAGACGGTAAGCGTCATGCCCTCTGCCGCCAAGCGGGAGACGAGCGCGGGGTCTTCGAGGCTGCGGTTGCCGTGGTCGATACGATCGACTTTCAGGAGGTCGAGCGCTTCGCGGACATAGGCGGGCGGGCCTTCCTCGCCTGCGTGGGCGACGATTTTTAGCCCGAGTCCGCGCGCGCGCGCGAAGACGCGTTCGAACTTTGCGGGTGGATGGCCGACCTCGGACGAATCGAGACCTACGCCGTCGATGCGATCAAGGTATAGCAAGGCTTCGTCGAGCGTCTTTTCGGCCTCGGCTTCGCTTAAATGGCGGAGAAAGCACATGATGAGCTTCGATGTCATGCCGTGGCTTGCCGCCGCGTCGTCGAGCGCGCGGGTGATGCCGGCGATCACGGTTCCGAATGCGACCCCTCGCCCGGTATGGCCCTGCGGGTCGAAGAAGATTTCGACGTGGCGGACGGCGTCGGCGTGGGCGCGCGCAAGATAGGCGTGGGTGAGATCGTAAAAATCCTGCTCGGTGTGGAGGACGCCCATCCCCTGATAATAGATGTCGAGGAAGTCCTGCAGGTTCGAGAAGGCGTAGGCGGCGCGCACTTCCTCGACCGATGCGAAGGGGATGTCGATGGCGTTGCGTTGCGCGAGTTCGAACATCATCTCGGGTTCGAGCGAGCCTTCGATATGGAGGTGAAGCTCCGCCTTGGGCAGGGCGGCAATAAAGGCAGCGCGCTCTTCCGCCGATGTAAAACCGTCAGGCATGGGGCTCGCCCTCCTCGCGCAGGATGATCGCCGCTTCGGGCTTGTGGCGGCGGATTTCGTCGACCGTCAGGCCGTCGACCTCGTGCGGGAAGATCAGCCATCGCTCGGTTTCGTGGATGAAGAAATGGGGTTTGAGGTCGGTGACATTGCGGCCCGGCTTGTACCAGACGGTCGCGATGCGGATGTCGCGCGGCATATTGTTGCGGCAGCGCGCCTTGAGTTCGGCGATGAAGGCGCGGATGCTGCGCCCGCTGTCGAAGACATCGTCGATGATGAGCAGCCGATCCTCGGGATTCAGTGTGTCGATCAGATAGCCGAGGGCGAAGACTTTGACGTGCGCATCCTGTTTGTCGATGCCGTGGTAGGAGGAGGTGCGGATCGCGATATGGTCGCAATGCTGACCGTGATAGTCGAGCAGTTCCTGCACCGCGATTCCGACCGGCGCGCCGCCGCGCCAGATGCCGACGAGGTGCGTTGGCTTGAAGCCGCTGTCCAGAACCTGCATGCCGAGCCGGAAGGAGTCGGCGAGCAGATCGTTTGCGCTGATGAATATTTTCTCGCCGGTCATAGGCATGGATTAATCGTACGTGAGAAGCGGGGCAAGGCGGCTAAACGAGCGGGAGCTGACGTTCCGTTCTTTTCCTCTTTTACGGGACGGGCGTGAGTGATCGCCGAAGGCGCGATCCACAGCAACTCGCTTCGCTCACGCTCACGCTAATCCCTCTCTAAAAAAGAGAAATGTCTCAAATCCACTCTGACCCGGTGCTGGCTATTTTCCCGCCGCGTCCGCCGCCGGACGCGTCCAGCCCTTTTTGTATTTCTCGAACCATGCGAGGATGGCCGAGGCCTTGGCGGCCGATTGCGACGGGCGGGCGGCGATACCGCCGTGGCTGGCACCGGGGACCTTGATTAGCGCGGTGGGGACGCCGCGGAGGCGGAGCGCGGTGTAATATTGTTCGGATTCGCTGACCGGGGTGCGGTAATCCTCGGCGCCGACGACCACCAATGTCGGGGTTTCGACATTGCCGACGAGCGACAGTGGCGAACGCGACCAGTAAAGCTCGGGCTTTTCCCACGGCATCGCGCCGAGCCAATAGGGGCCGAAAAAGGCAGGGTTGTCGGCAGTCAGCGCCTGCGTCGTCCAGTTGATGACGGGTTTCTGCGTCACCGCGGCCTTGAAGCGGTTGGTCTTGCCGACGATCCAGCTGGTGAGCACGCCGCCGCCCGAGCCGCCGGTGACGAACAGCGCGTCGGGGTCGGCGACGCCGAGCTCGATCGCGCGGTCGACGATGCTGATCAGGTCGAAATAATCATTGCCCGGATAGGTCTTGTCGATCTCGTTCGCGAAGGCTTGACCATAGCTGGTCGACCCGCGCGGGTTCGCAGAGAGCACGGCATAGCCGCCAGCGGCGTAGAGCTGGTTGTCGGTCGAGAAATGGCCGCCATAGGCCGCGAAGGGACCGCCGTGGATTTCGAGGATCAGCGGCACGCGCTGGCCTTCGCGATAGCCGGGCGGGAGGGTCAGCCAGCCCTCGATCGTTTTGCCGTCGTGGCTGGATGCCACGGTGATCTTGCGCACCTCGCCAAGCGATTTGACTTCGCGAAGCGAGCGGTTGAGGTCGGTCAGCATCCGCGCGCTGCCGCCGCGGTTGAGCTGGACCTCGGCCGGGCGCGTTCCGGTGCCACCGGTAAAGGCGATTGCGCCGCCGTCCGACACGCTGAAGCTGCCGCCGGTATAGGGGCGGTCGAGCCCGCCACCCGAAAGGCCGGTCGCGGCAGTGCGTACCGCGCCATCGAGGCCGATGCGTGCGACCTTGGTTTCGCCATGGTCGTCATATTGCGCGTATACCGACTTGCCGTCGGCGGCCCAGTGGATCGCATCGACGCTATAGTCCCAGTTCGCGGTGAGGCTGCGCTTGCCCGATCCGTCGCGGTTCATGACGTAGAGCTGGCTGTTCTCATAGGCGCGCAATTTGTCGTCGAAACCGACATAGGCGATCTTGCTGCCGTCGGGCGAGACGAGCGGGCTCGCGTCGGGGCCGTTGCGGTCGGTGAGCTGGGTGACCTGTCCGCCCGTGACGTCGAGCGCATAGACCTCGCTTTCGACCGGATCCTGTTCCCAATCGGCGCGGCGGTTCGCGCTGAAATAGAGGGTGCGGCCGTCGCGCGACCAGCTGACGGGGCCGGTGTCGTGATAGGGGCCGAAGGTCAGCTGGCGCGGCGAACCGCCGGTGGCGGGGACGAGGAAGATTTTCTCGAAGCCGGGCTCGATATAGCCGTCGCCGTCGGCGCGGTAGGCGAGGAGGTCGCGGACCTCGAGCGGCTCGGCCCATTTCGCGCCCTCGGGCTTGTTCGCCGGCGCGCTGCCGAATTTCAGCCCCTCGTCCTTGACGAGCATCGTGTAGGCGATCGAGCGGCCGTCCGGCGACCAAGCGATGCTCGACGGGCTGGTGGGGAGGCCGGTCAGGCGGACCGCTTCACCGCCGCTCATCCAGCGCACCCAGAGCTGGGCGCTGCCGCCCTCGGTCGAGGCGAAGGCGAGGCGTTTGCCGTCGGGTGACCAGCGCGGCGAGAAGGCGCCGCCCTGCCGGCCCGCGACGGGGGTTTCCTCGCCGGTCGCGGTGTCGATCAGCCAGATCGAGCTGATCGCACGGTCGGTCATGATGTCGTTCGCGCGGCGGACATAGGCGATGTGGCGGCCGTCGGGGCTGATCTGCGGGTCGGAGGCGATCGACAGGTCGAACAGGTCGGCGCCGGTGAGGCGGCGTTCGGGGCCCTTGCGCGCGCTGCCGGTGGCGGACATGGGCGTGGAGGTAGTGGTTTCGGCGGTGGGTGCGGCGGGCGCGGCCTCTTCCTGCGCGAAGCTCGTTTGCGGGATGAGCGCGAGAAGGCTCGCGCCGAGGAATGCGAGTTTGTGCATGAAAAGCAGCCCCTTGTTGGATTGTCCCGGTCTGCTCCGTACCCACTATCGGCCAGCCGCATGCAAGGGGTCGCAAACTATCGCGACTTCTTCAACCCAAAATGCGGGCGCAATGCCGGCCTATCCATCCCGGCCGTAGACGTCGTCCCGAAAGGCGATGCCGCGGTCGGTCGCGATGGCGGTGATATAGGTGAGGTAGACGGGCACCTCGACGGGGAGCGCGACTGCCTGTTCGGGGGTCTTCGATTTGGTGTTGATCGAGCGGTGGAGCAGCCATTGGCCGAGCGCGCCCGCATTTTCGAGGCGGATGCAGCCGTTGCTGAAATGGCGGTCGGGCTTGCCGAGGAGCGCGCGATCGGGGGTGTCGTGGAGGTAGATGCCCTCGTCGTTCGGGAACAGGAATTTGACGCGGCCCATCGAGTTGGCGCCGCCGGGCAGTTCGCGCAGCCGCAGTACCTGGCTGCCCGCCGCGACCGAGGGCCAGTCGATCTCGGATGCTTCGAGCTTGCGCGGGTTCGGGCCCCAGTCGGACAGTGCCTCCATGCGCAGCGAGGCGAGGCTTCTACCGGCGAGCACTTTGGGCGCGATGGATTTTTCGGCGAGATAGTCGGGGACGTTCCAATAGGGGTTGAGGATCGCCCATTGCAGCTTGCCCGCGAGCATCGGGGTTTGCGTCTCTTTCGCGCCGACGACGACCTTCATCGTGCCGACGCGCTTGCCCGCACCATAATACCAGAGCTGCCCCGACGAGGCGTCGACGACGATGTGCGAGACATAGGGGCCGGGCAGGATGCGCGCGCGGTCGAGGTTGAGATGGAGGCGCGCCATTGCGTCCCTCGATACGCCCCCTGCCTGCGCACGGCCCATGAGCGCGCGGAGGCGGACATAATGTTCGCTCATCCAGCTCATATTTTTCATGTAGGCGCCGAAATCCTTGGGGAAGGCGGCGGCGCGGAGCACCGTGTCGGCGTCCGCCTTTTTCGGGCGAAGCGACTTGTCGGCATAGTCCATCTTCGCCTTGCCGGGGCTGCGCATGTCGCGGACATAGCGCGCGAACGATGTCGAGAGCGCGACGTCGGCGCGCGCGAGGGCTTGTGGATCGCCGCTGCGCGCTTGGGCGATCAGCGCTTCGAGCTTTTCGAGATCATAGGCGGAGGATTTGAGATCGTCGCGCGACGCGGTCGACAGATAGCCGAGCAAGGTCACAGCTTCGGGCCCGACCTTGCCCGCGCGAATCCAGAGCGGCTTGTAGGCGCGCGCCGCGTAGAAGCGTTTGACGTCGCCGCCCGCTTCGTCGCGGATCGCGGTGGTGAGCGCCGGCGTTGTCGCCTGCGCGGCGGGTGCCGCGATTGCGGGGGGCGCGAGGGTGGTGCCGAGCGCCAGTAGTGCGAGGAAAAGGGGAGCGCAGCGGTGCCGCGCTCCGCGAAGATGCGTGGTCAGCCGCGTTCTCCCAGCCGCGTCGGGGCGGGCGGCGGCGGCGGGGGGGGCGCGTAGTTCGGATGGTAGATGCCGTCCGAGGTATAATAGCCGTCGATGATGCCGTCGCCGTCGCGGTCGGCGGCGACGCTACCCGCAACAGCACCCGGCGGCTGGGGCGGCGGCGCGGCGGCGACTTCTTGCTGCTGCGAACAGGCCCCGAGGGCCAGCGCCGCGACGGCGCCGAGCATGATGGGTTGGAAACGCATGAGACCACTCCTTTTTCATGGGCCCGGATATCTCCGGGCACGAGTGCCCAACCCCGAACTTTCAGACATGCCGCCGATTGGGGACGCGTCATCCATCCCGCGATCAGGGGTGGTTTTTGAACGATGGCCTGACCAATAGGTTCCCCGGGTCCGCACAGAGGCGGTGGACATGGCGGCGCGGCAAGCTAAGTCGGCGGCGCGGGATAGCGAAGAAAGGCATCGATCATGGATTTTTCCCGGCTTCAGGCCACGAGCAAGATCGGCAACGACTGGGTCTATCCGCAGCCGCCTTTGCTCAATTTCGGCTGGCTCGAGGTCGACCGCGATCCGGCGCACCGCATCTATTGGGAAGAATATGGCAATCCTGCGGGCGAGCCGGTGATGTTCCTCCACGGCGGCCCCGGCGGCGCGTGCGCGCCCGCGATGGCGCGCTTTTTCGATCCCAAACGCTACCGCGTCATCCTGTTCGACCAGCGCGGGTGCGGGAAGAGCGAGCCGACGGTGGCGTCGGCGGGGCCAACGGTGGCGCTCGCCAAGAACACGACTGCCGACCTGATCGGCGATATCGAGAAATTGCGCGACAAGCTGGAGATCAGCGGGCCGATGCATGTGTTCGGCGGAAGTTGGGGGAGCACGTTGGCGATGAGCTACGCCATTTCGCATCCGGCGCATACCGCGAGCCTGATCCTGCGCGGTATCTTCCTCGGCGCGCCGGAGGATCTGCTGTATCTGTATCAGGGCAATGCCGCAACGTGGGAGCACGACCCGTACGGGCTGACGGAGCCCGGCGCCTATATGAAATATCCCGAAGAGTGGGCCGAGTTGCTGTCGGTGCTGACCGCCGACGAGCGCAAGGACGTGATGAAGGCGTACAAGGCGATCTTCGACATGGTGCCTGCGACTGAGGCCGAGAAGGAGCGCCAGTTGAAGGCCGCGCTGACCTGGTCGCTTTGGGAGGGGGTGATCTCGAACATGATCCCCGAGACCGCCGACACGGGAAAGTTCGGCGAGGCCGATTTCGCTTTAAGCTTCGCGCAGATCGAGGCGCATTATTTCGCCAATAAGCTGTTCATTCCGGCCGGACATTTCTTCGACAATATCGCGACGCTCGCGTCGATCCCGGTGCATATCGTGCACGGCCGCTTCGACGAAGTGTGCCCGCTGACGCAGGCGTCGCGGCTGGTCGCGGCGCTGCGCGACGCGGGCAGCGAACCCGCGACCTATATCGTGACCAACGCCGGGCATAGCGCGATGGAGCGCGAGAATGCGCTGGCGTTGACGGCGGTGATGGACGGACTGGCGCCGATCGGCGAATGATTTTCCTTCCCTCCTGACGGGGGACGGGTAAAGCCGTTTGCCCGCGATCGCGGGTTCGGCGACACGGGGCGAAGGAGGAGGCGCCCCTGGTTACAGTTTCGGGGCAATGCCCCAGGCAGGAGTTTGGTACATGCGAGCGATGCTCATCCACCCCATGACCGCGGAATTGTACGCGGGATGAGCCTTTCAGCAGCCGCCGCACTCCTCTTGTTGTCCGGCGCATCGCCCCCCGCCGCCGATACATCCTCGACAGAGATCGAGCGGCCGCGGATCAATGACGCCCCGGCCCCGCCCGAGCCGCCGATCGTCGTGCCGACCATCACGCCCCTCGCCTATCCCCCGCCCGCCGCGCCGGCGGGGACCAACGACGAGCCGCCGGCCGAAGCGCCGCCGTCGCCCGACGATATCGTGGTGACCGCACGCGGCGAGGCGCCGCCGGGCGATCCGCTGCAGGAAGCCAATATCGCGTCGTACCGCGTGGTCCAGTCGGTCGACAAGGCGATCGTCGCCCCGGTCGCGACGGGCTATCAGGGCGTCGTTCCCGAACCCGTTCGCGACGGGTTGGGCAATGCGCTGCGCAACCTCACCGAACCCGTCAATTTCCTGAATTTCCTGTTGCAGTTCAAGATCGGCAAGGCGGCAGAGACGCTCGGCCGTTTCGCCGTCAACACGACCTTCGGCGTCGGCGGGCTTTTCGATGTCGCGAAGAAAAAGCCGATCAACCTGCCGTACCGGCGCAACGGCTTTGCCAATACATTGGGTTTTTACGGGGTCGAGCCGGGCCCCTATTTCTATCTGCCGCTCATCGGACCGACGACCTTGCGCGACCTCGCCGGCAACAGCCTCGACCTGCTCGTCCTGCCGACCGCCGTCGGCGCGCCGTTCAACCGCCCCGCCTATGCAATCCCGACGACGGTGATCAAGCAGCTCAACGACCGCATCGAGGGCGACGCCCAAATCCAGCGCATGCAACAGGAAAGCCTCGATCCCTATGTCGAGACGCGTGCCCTTTATCTGGAGATGCGGCAGCGCGAAATCGACGCGCTGAAGGGCAAGGGCGGCGATGTCGTCGCCGATCCAAAAGCGGAAACCACACCCAGTCCGGCCGCTCCTTTGCCTTATGGCGAAATACCCGTCGCCGCGGAGCCGACCGAAATCGAAACGCCAACGGCGGATGGCGTGCCACCGCGCACCGTCAACGTCGACGACTAACCAGACGATTATCGCGCCTGTCGAAAACCGAAATCAGATTGAGAACCATATAGGTTAAAAGCCCTTGACATCGCCACGCTGATATGGCACAAGTGTCGCATCATGAAGAATTGCGAGTCGGGCCGGCGCCTTTCCCTTTTGCGGGAGGGCGGCGGCCCGATTGCTTTGGAGGCGGGCGACGATGGATGAGGAGATCGGGCCGCAGAATAATGGGCCCCTGCAATGCAAGAAGACCAAGGCGAACGGGTGGACCAAGGCGCGGCGCAACGTGTTTCTGGAAGAGCTCGCCATGTCCTGCAACGTGCGCCGTGCGCATGTGGCCGCGGAGATGGCGCTCGGGAGCGCGTATCGGCTTCGCCGACGTGACGCGCTGTTCGCGAAGCAATGGCAGGAGGCGCTTGAGCTTGGTTATGAGCGGCTTGAGATGGCGCTGGTACGGCGAGCTCTCGAGGCGGTCGACGAGCTGACGCTCGACGAGAGCAAGGAGCCCGTCGAGAAAATGTCGGTTACGCAGGCGATCACGCTTTTGCGCCAGCACCGCGCGAGCGTCGAACGGGGCAGCGCCAATGGACGTCGGTCGCAGCCGCGCGAAGTGGCGACGCAGGAAGAGACCGATGCGGTGCTGTTCAAGCGGATTGGCATGGTGCTGCGCCAACGCGCGCTGCGCGCAGAACGGAGCGGTGTCGCCGCGTTGCCGCCGCCCGATAGTGAAGATACCGATTGCAAGAAGGAAGGGCCGGACGAGCCGGAGGGCGTATGCAGCTGACCTCTATCGCCCTCGATGCGACCGATGCGCTGTCGCGGCGGATACGGACCGATGATTTTTGGACATGGTGGGAGAAACTGACCGAGGTCGAGCGGCTGTCGGTTCTGCGCGGGCTGAACGTCGCGCAGAAGCGCGAATTCGTCCGTCGCTGGTACGGGTTCGAGAATGACGGTCAGCGGGAGCCGTTGGGCGATTGGCGCATCTGGTTGATCCAGGCGGGACGCGGGTTCGGAAAGACGCGCGCCGGTTCGGAATGGGTGAGCCAGATTGCGCGCGATCTGCCGGGCGCGCGGATTGCGCTAGTTGCGGCCACGCATGCGGATGGCATGCGCGTGATGATCGAGGGACCGAGTGGGCTGATCGCAGTGGCGCGCGACCATGAGCCGGTACGCTGGGTGCGCGAGCGACGCGAACTGCGCTTTGCCAGTGGAGCGGTGGCGACGCTCTATTCCTCCGAGGCCGGAGAGGAGTTGCGCGGTCCCGAGCATCATGCAGCATGGTGCGACGAGTTGGCAAAATGGCGGCGCGGCGAGGCGGCGTGGGATAATCTGACGCTGGGGATGCGGCTCGGCGAACGGCCGCGCACCTTGGTCACGACGACGCCGCGGACGAATGCGGTGATGCGGCGGATCAAGGCGGCGCCGGGGATAGCGGAAACCTTTGGACGGACGCGCGATAACCTGCACCTGCCGGGCAATTACGTCGAGGCGATGCTGTTGAGCTATGGCGGCACGCGACTGGGACGGCAGGAACTCGACGGCGACATGCTGGAGGATGTCGAGGGCGCGCTGTGGACGCGGGAGCTGGTCGAGCGGTGCCGCGTTGCTGCCGGCGAAATCGGCAAGCTGGCGCGCGTGGTGATCGGGGTCGATCCGCCGGCGACGGCGCATGGCGATGCCTGCGGGATCGTCGTCGCGGCGTTGCTGCGCGACGGACGGCTGGCGGTGGTCGAGGATGCGAGCGTCGAGCGGGCGCCGCCGGGGGTGTGGGCGCAGGCAGTTGCCGCGGCTGCAGCGCGCTGGGGCGCCGACCGGGTGGTCGCCGAGAGCAATATGGGGGGCGAGATGGTCGAGGGAACGCTGTGCCAGGCCGAGCTGACGCTGCCGGTGGTGCCGGTGCATGCGAGCGTCGGCAAGGCGCGGCGGGCTGAGCCGGTCGCGATCGCTTATGAGCGCGGGCGCGTGGTGCATGCGGGGGTGTTTGCGGCGTTGGAGGAGCAGCTTTGCGGGTTGCAAGTGGGTGGTGGTTACGCGGGGCCGGGACGGTCGCCCGACCGGGCGGATGCTTGCGTTTGGGCGTTGGCGGCTTTGCTGGAAGGGCTGAAGACGGGGCGGGAGCCGGGGGTACGGGTGGTTTGATCAGCGCCGAGATCGACTTTTGCGAAAGCTATTCCTCACAACGGCATAAATCGACACACCGGCCAACAGGAGAATCGGGAGGCCGATAAGGGGCGGGACAACAACCCAGCCGGGCCACAAGTCCGCGCCTATCGCGACCGAATTGCCAGGGTCTTGGTGATCGAAGCGAACCTGCAATGAGCTACCAACGGGATGGGAGGTCACGAGCGGACAACCACCTTCACCGCCTGTGTACTGCGCCCCATTGACTAAAAAACGATACTCGAAACGGCATGACCGGCCCTTCGAGTATGAATCGGTGACGACCGCAGATGCAATGACACCCTTTTCCAATACCGCCACGCGGCGGTCATGTTCGGCTGCTGCCAGATACCAAATGATGCCAAGCGGGATTGCAGCCAAGAGCGTAAGAAAGGGTACTGCACCGATTCCGCGGAAGAGTTTGCGATAGGATCGGCGCCACATGGGCATGGACATATCAACTGCTCGCACGCCCTTCAATCGGGGTGAAGCGTGCGGCATGTAGTTCTATCGTCATCCCCGACTTGATCCGGGGTCCATGAGTTCGGCGCTGCGATGGATCCCGGATCAAGTACGGGATGACGACATAGTGGAACAGGCAGGCCTCGGGTCAGGCCCGGTGTGACGGAGTGTAGAGCGACAGTGCTGCGACGCACTGGGCCCCGGCTTTCGCCGGGGTACACATAGGAGAACATCATGAACTGGTTTGGCCGGAAGGCCGCGCAGCTTCCTGCGCGGCCCGCTTTGTCGCGTGTGTATGGGACGTGGAGCGCGCCCGCACCGCTGAGCTGGGAGGCGCAGGTGCGCGAGGGGTATCTCGCCAATGCCATCGTGCAGCGGGCGGTTCGGCTTGTCGCTGAGGCTGCGGGGTCGGCGCCGGTCGTGGCGAGCCATCCGGCTTTGGCGGTGCTCGTTGCAGCGACGTCGGGCGGGCAGGGGCTGGTCGAGACGCTGGCGTCGCAGTTGTTGCTGCACGGCAATGGCTATGTGCAGATTTTGACCGATGGCGCGGGGGCGCCGGCCGAGCTGTTCGCGCTGCGGCCCGAGCGGGTGACGGTCGAGGCCGACGCGCGCGGGTGGCCGGTGGCGTATCGTTACAAGGCGGGCGGGTCGGCGGCGGTGCTGCCGGCCGAGGATGGCGCGGGGTGCGTCGCCGTCGTGCATGTGAAGGCGCTGCATCCGCTCGACGATCATTATGGCGCGGGATGCCTGGGCGCCGCGTCTGGCGCGATCGCGGCGCATAATGCGGCGGCGAAGTGGAACGCCGCGCTGCTGGAGAATGCGGCGCGGCCTTCGGGGGCGCTGGTGCATGATCCGGGCGACAAGGGGATGCCTTTGTCGGCGGAGCAGGTCGACCGGCTGCGCGAGGAGCTCGCCGAGAGTTTTGCCGGCGGGACGAATGCGGGGCGGCCATTGCTGTTGGAGGGCGGATTGCGGTGGCAGGCGCTGTCGCTGTCGCCGGCGGAGATGGATTTCCTGGCGCTGAAGGATTCGAGCGCGCGCGAAATTGCCATGGCGTTCGGGGTGCCGCCGATGCTGCTCGGGCTGCCGGGCGATGCGACCTATGCCAATTATCGCGAGGCGAACCGCGCGCTGTGGCGGCTGACGGTGTTGCCGCTGTGCGCGAAGATTTTGGGGGCGGTGGCGCAGGGGCTGTCGGGGTGGTTCGATCGCGCGGAGCTGCGCGTCGATCTGGATAAGGTGCCGGCGCTGGCCGAGGACCGGATGGCGCTGTGGCGCGAGGTGTCGGCGGCGGACTGGCTGACCGCGGACGAGAAGAAGGCGCTGCTCGGCGTCGACTAACCGGAGAAATCGACATGGATGAGGAAGAGGCGCTGGCGCGGTTGATCGCGCTG
>Ga0209257_1000437_pt1 | contig 80060 bp, 82 predicted proteins | sample AraplaCvi_mCL_r2_FD_184277 | JGI IMG/M metagenome (GOLD analysis project Ga0209257, IMG submission 184277) | Arabidopsis root microbial communities from North Carolina, USA - plate scrape MF_Cvi_mCL_r2 (SPAdes) (version 2) | ecosystem: Host-associated > Plants > Roots > Endosphere | place: USA...
ACCGCAAGCCGGGCGACCTGGGCGGCCACATCGCCAGCTTCGCCTCCAGCGCCACGCTCTATGACGTGGGCTTCAACCACTTCTGGCGCGCGCCCAGCGAAAACCACCCCGGCGATCTGCTGTTCGTGCAGGGCCACTCCTCGCCCGGCATCTACGCGCGCTCGTTCCTGGAAGGCCGCATCAGCGAAGCCCAGCTGGACAACTTCCGCATGGAAGTCGACGGCCACGGCATTTCTTCCTATCCGCATCCCTGGCTGATGCCCGATTACTGGCAGACCCCCACCGTGTCGATGGGCCTGGGCCCGCTGGCGGCGATCTACCAGGCGCAATTCATGAAGTACCTGGAGCACCGCGGCCTGATTGAAAAATCCGACCGCAAGGTCTGGTGCTTCATGGGCGACGGCGAATCGGACGAACCCGAAAGCCTGGGCGCCATCGCGCTGGCCGGCCGCGAAGGGCTGGACAACCTGGTCTTCGTGGTCAACTGCAACCTGCAGCGCCTGGACGGCCCGGTGCGCGGCAACGGCAAGATCATCCAGGAGCTGGAAGGCGTGTTCCGCGGCGGCGGCTGGAACGTGATCAAGCTGCTGTGGGGCAGCTACTGGGATCCGCTCCTGGCCCGCGACACCGACGGCGTGCTGAAGAAGCTGATGATGGAAACCGTCGACGGCGAGTACCAGAACTGCAAGGCGTTCGGCGGCAAGTACACGCGCGAGAATTTCTTCAACAAGTATCCGGAAACCGCGGCCATGGTGGCCAACCTTTCCGACGACGACATCTGGCGCCTCAACCGCGGCGGCCACGATCCGCACAAGGTCTATGCGGCCTACCACCAGGCGGTCAACACCAAGGGCATGCCCACGGTGATCCTGGCCAAGACGGTGAAGGGCTACGGCATGGGCGCGGCGGGCGAATCGCTCAACCCCACCCACCAGACCAAGAAGCTGGACGACGAAACCGTGCGTCTGTTCCGCGACCGCTTCAACATCCCGGTCACCGACGCGCAGCTGGCCGACGGGCAGATTCCGTTCTATCACCCGGGCGAAGACTCGGTGGAAGTGCAGTACCTCAAGGAACGCCGCGCCGCCTTGGGCGGTTACCTGCCGCAGCGCCGCAAGAAGGCCGACGAGTCGTTCGAAACGCCCAAGCTGGAAGTGTTCGACCGTTTGCTGAAGTCCTCGGGCGAGCGCGAAATCTCCACCACCATGGCCTTCGTGCAGACGCTCAACATCGCCCTGCGCGACAAGCAGCTGGGGCCGCGCATCGTACCCATCGTGGCCGACGAGGCGCGCACCTTCGGCATGGAAGGCATGTTCCGCCAGATCGGCATCTACGCGCCGTTCGGTCAGAAGTACAAGCCGGTCGATGCGGACCAATTGATGTACTACCGCGAAGACCAGAGCGGCCAGGTGCTGCAGCAGGGCATCAGCGAACCCGGTGCGATCTCTTCGTGGATGGCCGCCGGCACCAGCTATTCGGTCAGCAACGTGCCCATGCTGCCGTTCTACATCTACTACTCCATGTTCGGCTTCCAGCGCGTGGGCGACATCGCCTGGCAGGCGGCGGACATGCGCACGCGCGGCTTCCTACTGGGCGGCACGGCCGGGCGCACCACGCTCAACGGCGAGGGCCTGCAGCATGAGGACGGCTTCAGCCATTTGATCGCCGGTTCCATTCCCAACTGCCGCAGCTATGACCCCACCTTCGGTTTCGAGGTCACGGTGATCCTGCAGCACGGCATGCAGAAGATGATGCAGGAGCAGGTGGACGAGTATTACTACCTGACCCTGATGAACGAAAACTACACCCACCCGGATATGCCGGAAGGTGCGGCCGAGGGCATCATCAAGGGCATGTATCTGTTGAAGGACGCGGGCAAGCCGAAGAAGGGCGAGCTGCGCGTGCAGTTGCTGGGCAGCGGCACCATCCTGCGCGAGGCCATTGCGGCGGCGGAACTGCTGGACAAGGATTTCGGCGTCAGCGCCGATATCTGGTCCTGCCCCAGCTTCAACGAGCTGCGTCGCGATGGTTTCGACGTGGAGCGCTGGAACCGCCTGAACCCGGAGGCCAAGGCGCCGCGCAAGGCCTATGTGACCGAGCTGTTGGAAGGCCGGCAGGGCCCGGCCATCGCCGCCACGGACTACGTGCGCGCCTATGCGGACCAGATCCGGGCGTTCGTGCCGCAGAAGTACACGGTATTGGGCACCGATGGCTTCGGGCGTTCGGATACGCGCGCCAACCTGCGGCGGTTCTTCGAGGTCGACCGGTACTACATCGCGCATGCGGCCATTGCGGCGCTGGCGGCGGACGGCAAGATGACTGGCAAGGATGTGGCCAGGGCTATCAAGCAGTACAAGATCGATGTGGAGAAGGTTAATCCGGTTGGGGTTTGATGATCGGTGGCACATTAGTGAAGTGAAAAAAGGGCGGCCTAGTGCCGCCCTTTCTTTTTGTGGCAACCGGTAGGAAACTGAAGTCATGTTGGAGCAGTAAGTGTTTCGCGAATCACAGTAGTTGTAGCGAGGACAGAAGGATCTGTATGAATAGACGACGACGCAACCTGATTCAGAAAGACCTCGCGGTCAGGATCTCGGACCTCGATTTCGAAGGGTTGGTTGCTCATAACCCTGGAAACAATCGTCGCTCGCGCATCGTAAATGGTGGCGTTGTTATCGGAGCACTCTTTTTGTTCTGTGGGTGTGTGAATACACACGCCAAAAGTAGCGAGGAAAAAGAAGCTTCATCGACCATGCCGGACGCATTGCTTGGCGTCTGGCATAGAAATGATGATGAGGGGAGGAAATCTTGTGACTCCTATAAAAATGTTAAGTCCGTCAGCGATATCACCGAGGAATCGAATGCCTTGATGGGAGGTTTGATAATCATCGAGGACATGGTGCATGCCTATGCAGAGTACGGAGAAGGCGACTTCTATGCGGTGAAGAATGTCGTCAATCTAGGCAGGCAGGGCTGGAAAGTTGATGCCTTTATTTACATCGACACTATGCCAACAGAAGGAGAATACGCAGCGAAAAGTACATTGAATTTCGCCATCGAGTCAGGGTTGTTGTCAGTGAACGATGTGAATACGTTCGATGGCAGTAAGAATGAAGATAAGTTCTTCAAGTGCGGCGAAGTAATTGATGGCCTGTATGAGAATTAGTAATGAACAAGGAGGTTGAAATGGATCAGGAAGAAACAATGCAGGAAGAAATCGTCTTGTCGTGGCATCACGTACAAAAGCAATATAGTCAGCGATTAGGCAGTTCGCGCATCTGGCGCAGGCTGGCCCGCGCTATTTTCTCGCTTGCTTTGATGGGCCAGCTAGCGGCCTGTTCTATACAGTCCGATCTCTCAAAAGGCGCCATCGATCGTCCGTCAGGCGCGAGCGTGAAGCCGCGTGAGCTTTCGGCGGCTCATCCAGTCCAAATCGATAACGCGCAGAAATTCGAAGGCGAGTGGTCATATCGCGATGATTGCGACCGTGGCCATTACGTTTCATTGGAACTCAAGAGAGAGAACGATCAGCTAATTGGCTCATGGTCGGACGGGACCCTGCTGCGTGGCTCGCAAGGATTGCTGAAAGGCAGAGTCAGTAAAGATCGGCTAATCGCAGAGTGGTGCAGCGAATATGAGGAAGCAGGCGCTCCCGCACTCTGTCCGCATTACGACCGGTTGGAGGACTACTTGGTAGCGCGTGATGGAAAGATTGTTTGGTATCAAAAGTATGGTCAAGAGTATTCAGAGTACGTTGTTCTTACGAAAGGAAACAAACCGCATCGGTCTACAAAGGTATGCGATGACGACAACTAAGGAGTTTTACAATGAATCAGCAACGACGGGATCAGCAAGAGATCAATCCAACGCTGTCCGACGCAGAATTGCGTGCAACGATATATTTTGCGGTAGGGGTGACGTCCGAAAGCGGAAACCAAGCCTACATGCTGGCAGTGGCCGGGGACCGGGCGGCAACGGCACGGCTGGAACCTGCTGACAACAGCGGCTACAGCATAGGAACCATACAAACCGATCTGGGCCAGCACTATCAGCCCGCCGATCCTCGTGGTGAGAATGTCCCCCGGGACCTGGTGAGTGCCTACCAGAGCTGGGCCGCGCGCACGCGGCCGAATGATGTGCTGAGCGAGGACGAGGTTGCGCAGACGATCAGCGATCTTGGCCGCAATGGTCGCCAGATCAGGGCTCAGGACGGCCGGGCGCTTGATGCTACTTTCAAGGCAAATATTGACGATTTTTTAGCCTCGGACGAAGGCATCACTTGGGTTCACGAGCGGGACGTCGCACAAGTCAACAAGTTGATGCGAGAAGCGATTCCGGCATTGCAGCAGAGTGAGCTCTACCAAAACGCCTCTTTGGACGAGCAGGTTCGGCTGGCCACTGTCGTAAGCAAGGCCTATAACCAGAATGAAACGGCCAGTGCCCGGCTGCTGACCGGTCTGCGCAATGATCGGTATCAGAATTTTTCAGATGTGAGCAATGCCATAGACGGCTTGTCGCCCCGCGCAAACGACTACTTTGAAGGCGGGCGAGATCGTGCGTTGCTCGGCGCAAACGTAGTCAATGCGCTCCGGAACGCCGATCCAGGGAGCCCTCTTCGGGCATCCTGGGACTTGGTGCGCGAGAACGCGCTAACCAATCCGACGCAATTGGATCAGCAGCTGGGTGGTGAAAGGCTTGCACACGCCTATCCGGTCGTGCGCAACTTGTTTGTCGAATACGATCGGGCACCTCATTTCATAAGCGCCTTGGACGTCGGCGGCACCTATGCGTATGGCCGCACATCGCGCGAAGATGCTTCGCGGTTTTCCGGTTCCGGTCTCTATGCCGCCGGCAATGACATGGTCGACTGGAACGCATCGGGGAAAGGCGATGCCTATATAGGCGGAACGTGGCAGTCGATTGATCGCGACGATCTCGTCAAGACGGTCGGACCGCGCGGGATAATCGACATCGGGATGAACACGCCTACGTCGTGTTCGCAGCTCCTTCATATGGACCCAAACGTCCCGCAGTTGCGTCCTGCTGCGCGGCGAGCGGATTCGTCCCTGGATGAAAACGACCAACCGTTGGCATACGACGGTGGGGTGAGGACAAAGGGGGCCGCCCAGCCAGTTGCAGAACCAGCGAAAGATCCCTTGCTCGGGCAAGCCGAGGCAGCGGTGCGCCGCCTGGGCGCCCAGACCGGCCGCGAATACGACGGGCAAAGCGCCTGCATGGCCGCCAGCGCCGCCTGTCTGGCCAGGGCCAATGGCCTGTCGGGCATCGACCACATCTTCCTGAGCGTGGAGCGTGGTGCGGTGCGCCAGGGGGAGAACCTGTTCGTGGTGCAGGGCGAGCCGGGTGATCCGGCGCATCGCCGGGCGGTGATGAAGACCCAGGATGCGGTCAGTACGCCGGTCGAGCAGTCGCTGGGGCAGCTGCAGGCCTTGAACGAGGCCCAGCAGCGGCAGCCGCTGGCTCAGACGATGGATGAGCCAGCAAGAGAAGCTAGTGCCCCGCAGATGCGGATGGGGTGACGACCTCCGTTCTGGAAAGGAATCCGCCGGCAGGTCAATGACTGCCGGCAGCAAAACCATCGCAAGGAGTGCGATCCCATGCCGCCGAAGATCCGCGACGTGTTGCAGCAGCTTAGGGAAGCCGGTTGGCAGCAGGTGCAGCAAACCGGTAGCCACCGCCAGTTCAAGCACCCTGCGCGTCCGGGCCGGGTGACAGTGGCGGGCAAACCGGGCGATGATGTGGCCCCCGGCACGCTGAACAGCATCCTGAAACAGGCTGGGTTGAAGAGGTAACCGCCATGCGCTATGCCGTTGTCATCGAACAATCAGGCAATAACTACTCCGCTTATGTGCCGGATCTGCCGGGCTGTATCGCCACGGGTGAAACCAAGGCCGAGGTGGAAGCCCTGATCCACGATGCCATCGAGCTGCACCTGGCAGGCCTGCGCGAGGATGGCGCGGCTGTTCCGCAGCCGTCCAGCCAGGTGGAATATATCGAGGTGGCGGCGTGATGGTCGCCGCCGGATTGTCCGGGGCCGCCACCGTCGGCTTCGGCCGTTCGGATACGCGCGCCAATCTGCGGCGGTTCTTCGAGGTCGGCCGGTACTACATCGCGCATGCGGCCATTGCGGCGCTGGCGGCGGACGGCAAGATGACTGGCAAGGATGTGGCCAGGGCCATCAAGCAGTACAAGATTGACGTGGAGAAGGTTAATCCGGTTGGGGTTTGAGGCCTAGCGCGGCAGAGACAAGGGCGGCTTAGTGCCGCCCTTGTCTTTTTTGGCGTATAAATCCAGCACGATGCCACTCGAAAGGGATGCTACGAATGCCGGCTAACGGAACAACACCCGCAGACCAGATGGAAGGCGTCCAACTCGCTAGCGGATGGAAGATTGGGGCAAGAGTTGCCAAAGTAAAAGGTGGGACTGGCTCGAACTTCGGCGTCTGCTACTCGGCCACTCGCGGTGAAGAGAAAGCGTTCGTAAAAGCAATCGATTTCAGGCGTGCATTTGCCTCCGTGGACCTGCTAACGGCGGTTAGTAGGTTGGCTAAGGAAGTCGCCTGGGAGAAGGACGTGCTTGAATTCTGCGGGCAGCATGGCCTGTCAAGAATAGTGCGACTTTTGGCGCACGAGTACGTTCTGCTTGATGAGTTTGGAGGCGACGACACCAAGCGAGTATCTTGCTTGGTTATGGAAGTCGGGGATGGTGATCTGCGTGGTGAACTGAATTTGAATCAGGATCGGCCAGCCTCATGGGCTATGTTCGTTATTCGCGACGTCGCTCTCGCCATTGACCAACTTCACAGGAAAGGCATTGCTCATTTAGACGTTAAACCGTCGAACGTAATTTCCATGAAAGCATCGCCAGACAACACAAGTCCAATGAAGCTCGGAGATTTAGGGCGCGTTGTTCGCAAAGGGATTGACGGCCCTTTCGATGCCGAGGCATGGCCCGGTGATCGGACGTACCAACCCCCTGAGAAGTGGTACGGATACAAATCTGCGCAATGGAACGACGAGCGAGAATCGGCAGACGCATTCTTGGTCGGTAGCCTGCTGGTATTCCTTTTCGCAGGATTGTCCATGGGAAAACTCATTCATAGCGAGCTACCGGATGCATACAAGCCAGAGAACTATAGAGGCACATTTGATCGTGATCTAATTGATGTTCTAGTTCGAGCTCAAAGCCAGGTCTTAAGCACTCACTTGCTTCCATACCTGCCTGCGCGGTTCACGGTCGAGCTCCTTGGCATAGCGATGGAGCTTACGAATCCTGACCCAACAAAGCGCGGTGACCCTGGCGCAAGAAAGCAGGGTGCGGTTGGTATGGATCGATACCATCAAAAATTCTTTCGAATTGCTAAGCGGCTAGAGTTCGACGAACGAATCGCTATCGCATGAGTTACATTCTGTCCAAGAGACGTCTCATTCCGCGCTGGAGACGTATGTCAGCGACCTTGGAGTTGCGGGAGGCGCAACCAGTAGGTAAAGGTCAAAACAATGCTATTGCTTCTGACAGAGACGGACTTGAGAGAGCAATAGCAGACTGGAGGGAATCTCCAACCGCCGGCCACTTAGGTGATGTGCTCTCTTTCTCCATTGCAAGCGATTGCGTAGAGCGAGTACAAGAAATTACGACAGAGGCGCTTGCGAAAGGTCACCAAGCAACCGAGCCCCAGAGATCATTAATGCACTCATTGGTAGAAGAGTCGGCTACAGACGGCCCTCAAACTGATGAAATAGGGGGGATCTGTAACCCGCACGTGCAACTGAGAGTTCAGCAAATTAGGAAAGTACTGAGACTCAACCCGGCCAATCCGTTAGTGCTATTGGATTTTGCCCAACTTCAAATTGCATCCGGTAACGCTAAACGCGCAGAGCGATCAATATCGTCGGCTCTTTCACTATCGCCGAATAACCGTCTAGTCCTACGGACAGCAGCAAGATTCTTTACTCATATTGATGAAGTTGAGAGAGGACACCGTTTATTGGCGCGGCATGCGCGAACGCCAACGGATCCATGGCTAATGGCAAGCGAAATAGCGCTAGCTCAAGTGTCAGGTAGAGCATCGAAGTTCGCCAGGCCCGGAATGGTTTATGCGAACCAACACAAGCGAGCCCATTCGGAAATCTCGGAGCTAACTGGTGCACTTGGAGGGCTCGAGTTATTTCACGGAAACGCAAGAAAGGCCAGAGATTTATTTCGCCTCGCATTGATTAATCCTAATGACAACGTCATTGCTCAAGCTATTACTGACAGACGAGTATTGGCGCTTGACCTAAATCAGCCTGAGCAGAGAAGCGCAGCCCAAGGCACAGTTGAGGCAAAAGCGCTACTCGCCTGGGAATCGCTCAACATCAACGAGGCTTCGATTAACGGCCACGGTTGGCACGGTGAAGAGCCGTTCTCAAGTCGTCCCCTCCAGTTTCTTACATCTCTATATGCAGCGTCGGGGAAGTATCCAGAGGTAATAGCGCTCGCAAAGCGTGGACTGATCTCAGATCCTCGCGACGCCGCACTCATGGCTAACCTGGGGTACGCGTACGGCTGTGTGGGTGAGCTTGAGAAGGCAGAGCACTTCTCTAGACGCGCGGCGGCCATAAATCCGGTAGGGGTTGGTCCTCAGACTGTTGCTACGTTGGGCTTGGTTGCAATGAAGCGTGGGAACTTTGACGCGGCTGATGATCTTTACCAGTCAGCGCTAAAATCATTCGTGTCATCCAACGACAGAATTATGCAGGCCATCTGCTATGCCTACTACGCACGAACGGCGTTTGACTCAGATCACCCTGATTTTGAGAGGATCGCTACTGAGGCGGTAGAGGTCTACAAGCGAGCAAGCAGCGCCGATGCAGCAATCGTATTGCAGCAACTAAAGCAGAACATCGAAGCACCAGTTCTCGAAGATCCTGTTAGAAGACTCGGGCAGTGGGTTTTCGATCCACTTAGGAACGAAGTCGTGCACAAGAGCGGCGTAACACAACCCGGGGCGCCTATTTTGCTAATTAAGGACTCATAACCTAACGGACAAGGCTTAAGGGGGCTTATGTGGAACCCAGCCCCCATCTCCTAGTCCAGCTTGCTGTCACTATCGGTAAAAATAATTGCCGGGCGACAGCTAGTCCATTCGGATATCTTTCCCTTCAGCAACCATCAGTTTCGCGAACTTTTCCCACGAGAGCCTCTTCTTATTTACAGAGTTTCCAGCAGGAAGCCACTCTATGTTTCCTTTGCTGATGAGAGCTGTTCCGAGCTTGCGTCCGTCTTTCTTGACATCAATCGTCACATCCTTATGCAGGACGAACTTGGTCGATATGTCCAACGTTACTTCATGTGCCATGAGATTCCCCTTTTGTTGATTAGTTAAAATTACATCCGAAAAATTGACATCAGAGTGGATTCTCCCTCTCTTATCTTCCTTTGTACGGCTCGCAACCAACCCCATCGTTATCCCGATCTAGATGCGACCCATAGCCAGGTTCTCCCCGACGAACTGGTGCAGCGCCTGCAGCCCGCGCTTCGGAGCAGTTGGCAAAGGCGCGACCTCCACGTGAACTCGTAGGCTCGGCATAGCGGGAGGGCGCAAGCTGATTCCCAGGCTGATAGCTTCTTTCAACCGGAGCGGGGGTGCTGGCCCGATGGCAGTGATAGCCGCCGCTCTTGCGGTCGTTATGGCAATCCTCCTTGTTCAGCCCGCCCCCATGGGCCCAGGCATTGCCCGCCACGACGGGCAATACAAGCAACAACATGCTGATCAGCTTCATGGCATTTCTCCCAAAGCTTAAGGAACGCAAGATAGATGCCAAGCCTCCACATGGCCGTGGAAGGGGCGCAAGCGCTCGCATGTGAATTATTTACGTGTCACATCTCGTCACATTAGAGCGTTGCCGCTGCCAGGTATGACTTGAAAAGAAAAGAGGCCAAGCCCTGTAAGATGGTTGGGCGCAGCGATCCCCAACATGTGGGCGACTCCGGAGTCGGCATCTTGGCCAAGCCCCCCCACACCATGTGAAAGCAACCAAAGGGGCATCGGCAGTTAATCTTGGATGATAGATTTAACTACTTCCGCCCCTTCTTGTCATACTGCTCGCGCACTAAATTTGAGTACGCCTATGGATCCCGGAACCGCCGCCGCATTCGCGACCATCGTTAGCCTGCTGGCTGATTTCGTCGCTCACAGGAAAGCGAACGAGGCACAATCATTCGACGAGTTCATGGCATGGCTGTCGGAGACGCGTCATGAGGAACTGCGAGGAATGCTTGAGCTGCAGTCCGGGACCGCGATAGCCATAAAGTCGCTACTCAGCGAATCACAAAAGGATGTGCTGGAGAAGCTAGCGGCATTGGACAAGTCGCTGGCAGGCTTGGCATCCGGTCTTGATTCATTCAAGGACATAGCGGCGATTGCGAATCCCGGCACTCCGCTCTCTGACCAGGCTGTTTATGTCCTCCAACAATTCAGTGACTCTGGCGCGAGCAAGATGCTCGAAGCGCCGTACATTAGCGGCTCGGCCTACGTCTTCGTTGATGGCCCTAACGGAGGCACGTTAGATATCACCGAAGAGCGTTTCATTACAGACGATATTGATACCCTGCTGGCTTATGGGTTGCTTAGCCTCTCCTATAACAGCAGCGGAAAGCGGATGCTGGGTTTTACCCGTGCGGCAAGTGCTTTTGTGAAACAGATGAAGCGATAGGCTAGGCATGAATCAGCTCGTAGGATGGGTTGAACGCAGAGATACCCATCGCTCTTTCTGTCCGAAGCGACAGAGCGCCCGGTTGTGGCACCTATGCTGAATTCGTAGCGACGTTGTAGCGTCGCTCCTACTGAATAGAAAATCAAAAGGGACGGGGGCGGTTAAATGGCTTAACTGCCTTCGTCCCTTTTGGAGCCATTCACTGATTCCAACGAGAAATTACAAAATCAGAAACCTCTTTTGAGAGATTTTTCCAAGCCGCATTGTTGGCTTTTGCATCAATCACAAAAAGAGTGTCATTAGGGTCCATTTTTGTCCAGACCAAGTCTCTGGCTTGTGCTGCTGTGAATTTCGAATCCACATACCAAACCGAGTAATGGATTTTGGCCCAGTTCCCCAGTTTTTTAATCTCTTCGATTACCGCGGCATAGTCCTTGTCGGGCTTCTTGAGATCGTATGAAATTATTAGATTATGACCGTTTGCCACTTGGCGCTCTCGTCGATTCGGAAGGCTTTCAGTTTGGTTTATTTAAAGATCTAAATCCCGCGCCTATCGCTTTGCAGCACTCAACTATTGTCGTGGTAAGCAATGGCCCTTTCGTTTCTTCGTCTGGCTTTGGTGGTGGATCGGAGGATACACGCACCAATGCAAGCATCAAGGAAAGACCAACTGCGCTAAATATTCCCAAGGAAACTGAGATCAATGTAAGCCCCTTCGCGCTTGGCGCATGAGTAATAATCGCCATTGATTCATGACTAAACATTGAAATCAGAATTAAGAGCAGCGACAACAAGAATGCAAAAGCCATGATGCCTAAGCCGATCGAGAGATACTTTCGTACTAACCTTCGATCTTTTTGGGCTGCTAGTATCTCATCGACGTCAGGGACCGCATTTACTCTTATGACCTTCGCGCCGGTAGTAACGTCTCTGACTTTAGCATTGGATTGCCCCGCTTCTGAAGTGACCGGCGATAGGCTGTCTTCATCCTCGGACTTTTCCTGACTTGTAACGCCAGACGAAAGCGGAGCCTCCGCTGCCCCTGTCTGCTTAGGCTCTTGCGTTTCTGTGTCGATGCCGGGAGCGTTAGGGTTCACGGAATGAATCCAAGATTCTTGAGCCTATATTTCATGGCTTGCTCGGAGACTGAAAAAGAACTTGCAAGTTGGTCCAACGCGGTAATCCCACGCTGAACAACTAGAGAATTCACTGCAAAGACTGGCATTAACAACTCTGCCGCGAATCTATTTGCAGAAACTTCAACAGGGTCATGAGAGGATGCAAGCATCGCTTTGGCAGTGTCTCGATATCGCGGGCCATGTTTCATTGCGTGATGGCCAAGCTCATGCGCGATGGTGAAGCGCTGTCTTAAAGCAGGCTCATTAGGATTGAATCTAATTCGCGGAACGTTGTCGATCACCTGATACTCGCCGCTCAAATCGAGCGATGTAGGAGGTAAATGTTCGACAATAATCCCTTCAGCGCGTGCGATCTCTTCAGGAAGGACAGGTATCTGTCTTCCCGACCAGTGCTTAATAAGAAGATCGGTGGCTACTGTGCGCTCTAACATGGCGATTCTCCCAGGGAGGCATTCTATTACACTAAGTGAGCGCCCATTGGCGGGACGGGGCATATCCATCTCCCACAGATCCTCATGCGGGCGAGTTCTGTGAGCCCGGTGACTCGTTTAGCCAGTGCCCCCTGATCGAGGTGGCGGGATGCTGGACTAATGAAGCCGACCTAGACCGTGCTACCTCGCTACTTCTTCAGCAAGTCGATTACATCTATCTCCAATGCCACCGCTAAGCGCTCCAAGCCATCAATCGAGATATTAGTGACGCAGCGCTCCAGCTGGGAGACATAGGTCCGATGGAACTCAGCCAGTTCTGCTAGCTGCTCCTGGCTGAGGCCGCGCGCCTTGCGCATGCGGCTGAGATTGGCCGAAATGCGCTCTCGCGCTGTGGCGGCGGGTGAAACGGATTGTGACTTCTTGGCCATGGCCCAGAGTCACGCACTACCGCTTGACAATCTACAGATTATAAATCTACTGTGTATATATCTCATTTGCTGTTCTCCAGGCAACGCCAGGAAGCCATGAGATCGCACTTGCGGATAGCCAAGTGCGCTTGAGGTCATGCCATGGAGGTTTCGAATGAATCAGTCCTCGCCCTGCCAGAGCTCGTCTAAGGAACACGGCGCAGCAGCACATAACGCCGACACCTTTACCTTCGCCGATTCACACACACCACTAGATAGACTTATCTGCCTTCTATCGGACAGCACCAACGCCACCCTGGCCGACACCGGCATTGCCGGCCTGTCACCGGACCGCCTGGCTGCCATGTCCGGCAACGCCCAGGAAGAGAGCGAAGCCTGCCTGGACCGCGCCTTCCTGCTCCTGCGGCTCATGCAGCACACCTTGCACAACGGCTGCCCACCCGACCCCAGCGAACTCATGACCATGGCCCAGCACATCACCCACCTGCTGCAAGACCACCAACGCTGGCACACCCTGGCCGACAACGCCGCCTACTACCGCGACCACCCCCAAGTCGCCGCCCGCATCGCCGACTTGCAAACCGCCTAGGCTACGCCGCCGCGCCCGCCCACAGCCTCATCGCCTCCATGTCCTTCCCCGGCGGCAAACCGAACATCCGGCCGTATTCACGCGTGAACTGCGGGACGCTCTCGTAACCCACCGCAAACGCCGCGCTGCTTGCCGTCCGGCCTTCGGACATCATCAACCGGCGTGCCTCGATCAAACGCAACTGCTTCTGGAATTGCATCGGCGACAACGAAGTGACCGCACGGAAATGATGATGGAACGAAGACGGACTCATGCCGGCCGTCGCCGCCAGCCGATCGACAGACAAGGGACGCGCGAACTCCGCGCGCAGCAAGGCGACCGCACGTCCCACGCGCCGCGCGTGGCCATCCGGCCAGCCCAGCCGACGGATCGCCGCGCCATGCTTTCCTTCCAGCAGCCAGTAGTGCAGTTCGCGCACCAGTTGCGCATGCAGCACCGGGATCGACGCCGGGCGATCCAACAGGCGCATCAACCGCAGCGCCGCGTCGGCGACCTCCGCATCGGTAGGCTCCACGCGCACCGGCGTGCCGTCGGCAATGGTCGCTTCCTCCTTCATCTGCATCGCCAAATCGGCGATCACCGCCGGATCCAGCTCCAGCACCAGCGACAGATACGGCGCCTCGGCACTGGCGCGCGTGACCTGGCTGACGGTCGGCACGTCCGCAGTAATCAGCAGCGAATCGCCGGCGCCGAAGGAGAAAGACTGCGTGCCCATCGCCACCTGCTTGCTTCCCTGCAGCACCAGGCACACCAGCGGTTGCGAGATGGCGTACAGCAGCCCGCTGGGCGTGGCTGAACGGATGGTGGTCAGGCCCGGGATGGGCGTCTGGGCAAGGCCGGTGGGATCGGCATACGTGTCGACGTATCGGCGAACCGCCTGGAGCAGGGTGTGGGTCATGCCGCGATCGTAACGAGACTGGAGCGGGGCGCAACCCTTGTTTGGAGGAAAAGGCAAGGACGGGCGAGGTTCCGGTAAAGACCGCCGCGTCCCTGGACTGGATCATGGCGCTCCCTCTTACCGGAGCTTCCAAATGAACAAGATCGCCATCGTGACCGGTGCCAGCCGCGGACTTGGCCGCAATACCGCCCTCAGCATCGCCCGCAAGGGCGGCGACGTCATCGTTACCTACCAGAGCAGAGCCGAGGATGCCCAGGAGGTAGTCGCGGAGATTCAGGCAATGGGTCGCAAGGCCATCGCCCTGCAACTGGACACCGGCGATATCGCCAGCTTCGCACCGTTCGCCGAACGCCTGCGCACGGCACTGCGCGAAACCTGCCAGCGCGAGACTTTCGATTGCCTGGTGAACAATGCCGGACACGGCGACTACGCCCTGATCGGGCAGACCACCGAAGCGCAGTTCGACGCACTGGTGAACGTCCACTTCAAGGGCGTGTACTTCCTTACCCAGACACTGTTGCCGTTGATCGCCGACGGCGGCCGCATCGTCAACCTGTCGTCGGGCCTCACCCGCGTGTCCTATCCCGGCTACGCCGCCTATGCGGCAGTGAAGGGCGCGGTCGAAGTGCTCAGCGTCTACATGGCCAAGGAACTGGGTGCGCGCGGGATCGCGGTCAACACGGTGGCGCCGGGCGCTATCGAGACCGACTTCGGCGGCGGCGCCGTCCGCGACAATCCGGAGATCAACAAGATCTTCGCGGGCATGACCGCACTTGGCCGCGTCGGCCTGCCGGACGACATCGGACCGATGATCGCCAGCCTACTGTCCGAAGACAACCGCTGGATCAACGCGCAGCGGATCGAAGTATCCGGCGGGCAGGGAATCTGATTGGGTCGCAGGATGGCTTGAATGAAGACACCGGAAAGGACCAGTTGAGCGGTCCTTAGGCCATGGCCCAGCACATCACCCACCTGCTGCAAGACCATCAACGCTGGCACACCCTCGCCGACAACGCTGCCTGCTACGGAGACCATCCGCAAATCGCCGCCCGCATTGCGGACGTGCAAACGGGGTAGGGCGGTAGGCTGGGTTGGCTCCATCAACCCAGCGCCTTTGGCCTGCGACCGCGTGATGCTGGGTTGGTGGAGCTAACCCAGCCTACGGCGCTGGCTCTGGTCAAAGCCTCTCGGGAATCCCGGCTTGTTGCAGCATCCGATTCAACTGATTGCGCACATACCGGCAATCCTCAGCGCTAACCGCCCCATCCTCAATCGAATCCGCCTCGCCCGCGAACGCGGGCCAGAAGTCGTCTTCGTCTTCGGCGTCGGTCAGCATGCTGGGTAGGTGCAGGCGCAGCTTCAGCAGGCGCGCGTCCAACTCGTTTCTGGTCATCGTCTTTTCCCGGTGGGCCGGCGCCCAGAATTGCGGGTGCCGGTCTCCCGGGTTGCGACGGTGGCTTAGGCCGCCTGCTCCAGCTTGTACTCGTAGTACGGGTGCTGTTGGTCATCGAAGAGCGCATGCAGCGCGCGTAGGTCGCCGGTGGGGGACAGCCAGGCGTCCAGGTGTTCGGGTTTCAGGTTGATGATGCTGCGGTCGTGGCCGGCGGCCAGCACTTCGGGTTCGGGTTCGTCGGTGATGGCGGCGAAGGAGAGCAGGTCGGGTTCCTTGCCGGCGGGGTCGGTCCAGTGCGACCACAGGCAGGCCACCAGCATGTCGCTGCCGTCGCGCGGGGTGAACTGCAGCACCCTGTTCTTGCCGTCCTCGCCTTCCACGTTCTCGTAGTAGGTGTTGACCACCATGACCCCGTGCGACACGCCGAAGACGCCCTTCCAGAACCTCTCCAGATTGTCCCGCCGCGCGTTGTAGGTGCCTGGGTACTTGTTGTCGTAGAACGCGGGCTTGCCCGCCGGCCTGCACTGATAGCGCATGGGCTTGACCACCCGGCGCCCCGCTTCCATGACCATGACCGGCGCGTAGTTGCCGGGGAAAATGCGGGAGTCGCGGTCTTTAAGGTCGGCGCGGCGAAGATCGTCCAACGTCACCTTGGCCTTGCTGATCTTGTCGGTTGCAATGCGCTTGCTCTCGGTGGCCGCCTTGGTGGTCTTGGTCAGCAGCGTGCGCTCGGCGTCGGCCAGGCGCTTGGTCTGGGCAAACAGCTCCTGCTCGAACTTCATGGCCTGACCGGCGTTGTACTCCGCGATCAACGCTTCGATCTGACGCTCTTCGGCCGTCTTGGGGTTGGCGAAGTTGGCGTCCATCGCCTTGGGAATCTTGATCCGCGCCCCATCACGACGATCCACGTAAAGTTTCACGAACTGATGGATGTCTATGTCCGCGCCGAACTCGCGGACGTACTTGGCGAACTGCTCGTAGACCTGGGCGGAGTAGCACATGGCACGGACCCTGCGGGCGGACCACGCCAGACTATTGGAGATCCCGTTAAGAAGTAGCGACCAGACCGGCTTCACGTAGGATGGGTTGAGCGCAGCGATACCCATCAATGCCATCCCGCCACACGCAATCTGGCCCAGCGTCCACAAGCGTTGTCTGCATGATGGGCAGCCAAGATAGCATCGGATGGTGGACGTGATGGGTATCGCTGCGCTCAACCCATCCTACGGAGCTGCGGAACCTCGCGACGCGACCGGCTGCGCGACGTCTCCGCTTCTGCGACCGGACCTTGGGAAAGTGGGCCCATGCTCCCCGACGACTTCCAATGGAATGAAAGCCGCGATCGCCTGAGGCTCGGCGACTTCACGCTCATCATCCTGGAGCCACAGCATTACCCCGTTCCGCTTATCAACATAATGCGTAGCTGCCTTCCCAGGCGGTTGTTCTTCTCCACCCACCAGATCGCCATCAACTACTCGGAGATGTGGGTGAAGAAGTGGGAAGCCGAGATCCGCATGCATGTCCGTGACGCACAAAGCGCGGCGCGGGCGACATGGCGTAACCCGGACAGTGATTCCCGTTCATCACGTAGGATGGGTTGAGCGCAGCGATACCCATCGTTGCCATGCCACCGCACGCGATCTGGCCCAGCGCTCACGAGCGTTGTCTGCATGGTGTGCAGCCAAGACAGCTCCGGAAGGTGGACGTGATGGGTATCGCTGCGCTCAACCCATCCTACGGAACTACGGAGCGACGGAACTGAAGCCTTTGGCGACGAACTATGAAGCTCGTCATCCCAGCGAACGCTGGGATCCATCTTGATTTTGGCTGGCAAGGCCAGGTCTTTGAAGCAAGATCAAAATGGATCCCAGCTTGACCAGCTTCGCTGTTGAAAGCCGCTGGGATGACCGCCGAATGTTTGGGCGTTGCCTGACAGCGAAAGAGTTCGCCGCACAACTTACGCGGCGAATCCATCACCGCAGCACCCGCGCGCAACCCATCCTACGGAACACAAAACTTCCGAATCAGGCCGCCGCTACCTCGATCCAGGTCGGCGCATGATCGCTGGCCTTCTCCTGCAGGCGGACCCATCGGTCGACGCCGGCGCCTTTGAGGCGCTTGGTCAGCACGGGATTGGCGAGCAGGTGATCGATGCGGAGTCCACGATCGCGTTCGGCATGCAGGCGGAAGTAGTCCCAGAACGTGTAGATCCGCTCGTCGCCATGCAGCTTGCGCAGCGAGTCGGTCCAACCCTGTTGCAATAGCCGTTGAAAGGCTTCCCGCGACTCGGGTTGGATCAGCGCGTCCTTGCGCCAGGACTTGGGGTCGTACACGTCCTCGTCGGTGGGGATGACATTGAAGTCGCCCATGATCAACACCGGATGCGGCAGCTTGACCAAGGTCCTGGCGTGCTTGATCAAGCGCTCCATCCATTGGAGCTTGTAATCGAACTTGGGGCCGGGCTGCGGATTGCCGTTGGGAAGATAGATGCCCGCCACCACGATGCCGTGCACGGCGGCCTCGATATACCGGCTTTGCTCGTCGGTAGGATCGCCCGGCAGCCCGCGCCGGCTCTCCACCGGTACCGCCCCACGGCCCAGCAAGGCCACGCCGTTCCACGAACGCTGGCCGTGCCAGATGGCCCCGTACCCCGCTTGCTCCAGTTCGCTCGCGGGAAACGCCTGGTCCACCGTTTTAAGCTCCTGCAGCGCCACCGCATCGGGCTTTTCCTTTGCCAGCCAATCCAGCAAGTGCGGCAAGCGGGCGCCAATGCCATTGACGTTGTAGGTGGCCAGCTTCAGGGTTTTCTTGCGCGCCATGCAGACACCCTAAACCGCTCGCCGTACGCTCATCGTGAAAGGTGCGGCGTCAGCCACGTCATCAATCGTCCTGGCCTTCCTTGCTTTCTTTCGAATCATGCCTAAGGAGGCGCATGATCAAATTGCCTGCGATGAGTGCGGTAGCAAGAACTACCACCCCTAGAAAAATAAAATCAATCATGCTGTGAGAGAAGTCCGTTTTGCTCTTCATCCACCTGAAGAAGAACATGATTGCCAGAAGAACAGGCAACAGCTTGCCAATGAAAGTAAGAAATATCTCGCTGTATGCAATCCTATTTCTTACAGGTACAGTCATTGTTCGGCTCCAGGAATGCTCACACTGCTTCTTGGGTCGCAGCTGCGGTAGCAGCAACTGCGGCCGCTCGACTGAAAGCGTTGGATGGCCCCTCCGTCTCGCCCCGCGGCCGTTGAATACTTTCCGATTCCGGCCCCAAGACCATCGCCCGTTGTAGTTCCGAGTATATTCGCCGCTGGCTCTGGAAAGCCGACTTCGCGACCAATCTAGTTTCGCTATTTCCTGCCCAGAGCCTACATGCTCAGACTACAGGCCCCCCGTCACTTGTTCTGCGGCTCCCCCGGCCGGACACGAAACACCACACTGATCCGCGGCCCTTGCGGCTTCTTCGTCTTGGGAATGCCATGCTCGTGGCTGAGCTGGGAAGCGTGGCTCATGCACAGCAGGCTGCCCGGTTCCAGATCGATGGCAATGGCGCTGCGGTCGCCGGCCTTGGCCCGGATCAGCATGCGGCGCGGGTCGCCCAACGACACCAGCGCGATGGGGTGCGGCTTGGTGAGCATGTGCAGCTTGTCGCTATGCATGGCCACACTGTCGTTGCCGTCGCGGTAGAGATTCATGCCCACGCCGTTGAAGGGCGCCGGCGCGATGGCCTGGATGCGGATCAGCATGTCCATCAACGGCAGTTCCGGCGGAAACGCTTCCCGGCGGTACGAGGCCAACAGCCGGGGTACGTCCACTACGCGGTCGTACATGGGCCGTTGCAGATGCGTCCACGCCGCTTTGGCATGCAAGGTGGCGAACCACTGCTGCGCCAGCGCCGCATCCACGAAACCGGGCCAGTAGCGGATGCCGCCTTCGGCATCGTCCACCAGCTGGGTCATCGCCCCGGCGAACAGATCCAGCGAAAACGCCCCGGCCAACATCAGTGGAAATCCCGCGAAGTAGTGCGCAGGCCGCCCAGCATCTCGCTGAGGTCCTGCATGTCCTGGGCGATCAGATGGGCCACGCCGTCGACCTGTTCCCAGCGACCGCGCACCGCCAGCAGCGTGGCGCCCAGCAGCGCCTTGCGCCGGCGTAGCGCCACATGCTCCCAGACCACCACGTTGACCATGCCGTGTTCGTCTTCCAGGGTCACGAACATGGTGCCGTGCGCGGCGGCCGGGCGTTGCCGGTTGGTGACCAGGCCCACCGCATGCACCTGGCTGCCATGACGCCGGCCGAGCAGATCGCGCGAACCCAGCAATCGCCGCGCCTGCAGTTTGTCGCGCAGCAAGGACAGCGGATGCGCGCCCAGGGTGAGGCCCAGCGCGCGGTAATCGGCCAGCACGTCTTCGCCCGTGCCCGGGGTGGGCAGCGCAACCTGCTGTTCTTGCGGACTGTCCGCGAACAACGGGCGCTGCGGCTCCACCCCAGCCACGATCCAGCGCGCGTTATTGCGGTTGCCCACCAGCGACTGCAGCGCGCCGGCTTCGGCCAGGGCATTGCGGGTTTTCTCGTCCAGCCGCGCGCGCTGGCACAGGTCGGCCACGTCCACGAATGGCGACCGCCTGCGCGCAGCGCCGATCGCATCGCCGGTTTTCTCGGCCACACCGGAAATATTCCGCAAGCCCAGGCGGATCGCCGGCTGCGCGCCGTCCTGCGCAGCATTCCAATGCGTGCCGCCGACCAGGGTGTTGTCCCAGTCGCTATGCATCACGTCCACCGGCAGGAATTCCACCGCCCGCCGTCCGCCGCGCGCGCGCCGCGCGTCCTGCACGATCTGGCTGGGCGTGTAGAAACCCATCGGCTGCGCGTTGAGCAGTCCGCACACGAACGCCGCCGGTTCGTGCCGTTTCAACCAGCAGCTGATCAACACCAGCTTGGCGAAGGAGGCCGCGTGGCTCTGCGGGAACCCGTAGGAACCGAAACCCTTGATCTGCTCGAAGATCTGTTCGATGAATTCCGGCGCGTAACCCTTCTCGGTCATCTTCTCGCGCACGCGCAGGCGGTGCGGCTCCATGTCGCCGCCGGATTTCCACGCGGCCATCGAACGGCGCAACTGGTCGGCTTCGCCATCGGTGTAATCGGCGGCGTGCATCACCAGTTCCATCACCTGTTCCTGGAACAGCGGCACGCCCAGGGTGGGGCCCAGGATCTCGCGCATTTCCGGCGAGGGGTAAACCACTTCCTCGCGGCCCATGCGCCGCTGCAGGTAGGGATGCACCATGCCGCCCTGGATGGGGCCGGGCCGCACGATCGCCACTTCCACCACCAGGTCGTAGAAGCACGCGGGCTTGAGCCGCGGCAGCATGCTCATCTGCGCGCGCGATTCGATCTGGAACACGCCCACCGTGTCGGCGGCCTGGATCATGGCGTAGGTGGCGGCATCGTCGTTGGGCAGCTGGGCCACGTCGATATCGCGGCCACGGTGGCGCTTGACCAGTTCCACCGCCTTGCGGATGCAGGTCAGCATGCCCAGCGCCAGGCAATCGACCTTGAGCAGCTTCATCGTCTCCAGGTCGTCCTTGTCCCACTGGATGATGGTGCGCTCGTCCATGGCCGCGTTCTCCACCGGCACCACCGTGCACAGCGAGGCATCGGAAATGACGAAGCCGCCGACGTGCTGCGAAAGATGGCGCGGGTGGCCGTTGAGCGCGGTGGTCACCGCCAGCACGCGCGCGATCAGCGCGTTGCCGGCATCGAAGCCGGCTTCGCGCAAACGCTGCTCCATCGGCGTTTCGCCGTTGCCCCAGCCGAAGCAGCCGGAAAGCAGCGCGATCTGGTCCTCGGGCAGGCCGAAGGCCTTGGCCACGTCGCGCACCGCGCTCTTGCCGCGGTAGCAGATGACGGTGGCGGCCAGCGCCGCGCGTTCGCGGCCGTACTTGGCGTAGACGTATTGCAGCACTTCCTCGCGACGTTCGTGTTCGAAATCCACGTCGATGTCGGGCGGTTCGTCGCGCTCGACCGAGATGAAGCGCGCCATCAGCAACCGGCTCTCGGAAGGATTGACCGCGGTGATGCCCAGCGCGTAACACACCGCCGAATTGGCTGCCGAACCGCGGCCCTGGCACAGGATTCCTTCGCTGCGGGCGAAGCGCACGATGTCTTCGACGGTGAGGAAGAAGGCTTCGTACTGCTTGAACGCAATCAGCTCCAGTTCCTTCTCGATCTGCACAGCGATATGCGGCGGGGCGCCATCGGGCCAGCGCACGCGCATGCCCGCTTCGGTCAGCGCACGCAGGTGGCTGGCGGGGGTGTGGCCCTCGGGCACCAGTTCGGCCGGATAGCGGTAGCGGATCTGGTCCATCCGGAAGTGGCAACGCTTCGCCAATTCCACCGCGGCGTGCAACAGCGCATGCGGATAGATGTTGCCCAGCGCGCGGCGCGTGCGCAGGTGGCGTTCGCCGTTGCGGAACAGGTGCTGGCCGCAATCGGCCAGCGGCAGCACGTGGCGGATGGCGGTCATCGTGTCCTGCAACATGCGCTGCCGGCGCACATCCATGTGCACATCGCCGGCGGCCACCGCTTGCAGTTGCAGTTCATCGGCAAGCGCCAGCAGCGCGGCCAGGCGTTGCGCGTCGTCGCGCTCGCGGTGCAGCTCCACCGCCAGGAAGGCGCGTTCGCCGAATACGTTGCGCAACCACCGTCCCTGTTCGGCCTCCGCTTCGCGGCCCGGCAGCCACAGCGCGAACACTCCAGGTGGCGTGCGGTGGAAGCGCGCTTGCAGGTTGGCGCGGGTCAGCAGGTAGCTGCCTTTGCTTGCGGCCCGGCGCGCCTGGGTGATCAGTTCGCACAACTGCGTGTAGCCGGCCAGCGTTTCCACCAGCAGTACCAGGCGCAAGCCATCGTCCAGAGTGAACTCGCTGCCCACGATCAACTTCAGGCCGCTGGCCCGCGAAGCCTCGAACGCGCGCACGATCCCGGCCAGCGAACATTCGTCGGTGATCGCCAAGGCTTCGTAGCCGCAACGCACGGCGCGGGTGAACAGCTCCACCGCGCTGGCGGCGCCGCGCAGGAAAGAGAAATCGGAAAGGCAGTGCAGCTCGGCATACGCCGGAAACTCGTCGCCCGGCGCATCGTCGTTGGCGGCGGTGCGCATCTGCTGGGCCACCTCCAGCGCACGCGGCGGCCGCCCGCCGGGAGTGTCGCGGTCCACGCCGTCGATGCCGTCAAAGCTCATGCGAACCACCCATGCAGCATCCAGCCTTGGCGTTCGCCCACCGGTGCGAACGCCCAGGCGCGCTGGCCCTGCGCGGTTTCCAGCACGTAGTAATCGCGGCGCGCGTCTTCGCCATCCCACCAGCCGCTTTCCAGCCGTTCGGGGCCCGAAACAATGCGCAGCCCGTGTCCGCGCAACGGCACCGGCTGCGGCAACAGCCAGGCGGGGCGGGGCGGCAATACCGGTTCGAGGACCGGCCTGCCGTCGTCGCGGCGCCAGGCGTGCTCCGGGCGCGGATCGCCGGCCGGCGCGACGCGATACACCGCTTCATCGCCCAGCCGCGCGCGCAAACGTTCGCGCAGTTGCGGCCACGGCAGGGTCTGCTGCGCGCGGGTGTCGAACAGGTCGCGCGAGGCCGGCACGAACGGCGGCAGTTCGCGCGCCAGCAGGCGCATGGCCACCACCGGTTTGGGAATGGACACGCGCTCCAAGCGGTTGCGGGTGAGTTCGAACAGCATCGCCGGTTCGCGCTCGGCGGCCAGCAGTCCCACTTCGACATCGGTGTGCGCGCCTTCGTGCTCCAGCCGCAATACGAAGCGCTGCACGCCGCCATCGCGGATGGACAGGTAAGTGCACAGGTCGCCGATCAGGCGGCGCAGCGGAAACAGCAGCGGCGGGTGGTGTTCGACTTCATAGCCCAGTTCCACGCGGCTGTCGAAATGGTCCGGCGGCGCGTAGTAATCCAGCGGATCGTCGGCCTCGCCATACAGGCGATCCACATGCGACAGCACCTCCAGGCCGAAACGCCGGCGCAGGCTGTCGCGCGGCAGCGCGCGCAAGGCACGCAGGTCGCGCACGCCCATGCGGTGCAGGCGCTGGCCGCTGTCTTCGGGCAAGGCGGCGCGGCGCACCGGCACCTTCGCCAGGATTTCCTGCATGGCCGGCGCCGAAGTCACCGCCATGCCATCGCGCAATCCCGCCAGCACGCGCGCCGCGCGCGGCGTGGGTGCCAGGGCGATGCGGTGGGAAAATCCCAGCGCGGTCAGCTCCTCGCGCAGCCGTGCTTCGAAACGCGGCCACGGCCCCAGCAACTGGAAACTGGCGCGCGCTTCCAGCACCACGCAGCCGGGCCACTGCGCGCTGACCAGCGAACTGTGGCGATAGGCCCATGCGGCCAGGAAGCGATGCCAGCGCGCTTCGGCCTGCGCGTCGTGTTCCACCGTGGCGACCTCGGCCAGCAACGCATGCGCGGCGGACAGGCGCATACCCGGCGCAAGCCCCGCTTCGGCCGCCGAGGCGTTGACTGCATGGAGGCTGCGCAGATGCGCCGGGCCGGTGACCAGCGCCAGCGGTTTTTCAGGGTCGGGCAAACGCCGGAGGACAGAATCCAGCGCCAGCTGCGGCAGCAGTATGCAGGCCCACAACATGCGTGCGGCTCAATGCGTGGACAGCGCGAAATTGCGCGAAGGCAGCTGCCCGCCACGGCACTTGCGCACGTGCCAGGCGCCGTCCGCCTGCTCCAGGCGCAGGGCGGCGGGCGAAGGATTGGCAAGGTGTTTGCGGTCGCGCAAGGCGAACCCCAGGCAGTCGCCGCTGTCGGCCGCCACCTGCAGGCGGCGCAGCGATTGCGTATCGGCATTGCGCGGCCAACCCAGCACGGCAGCGCAGGCGCCGCTGCGCAGGCATTGTTCGAACGCCCACAAGGCGTCGCGCGGTTGCGCCTCCACGATTTCCAGATGCGCCAGTTCCACCCCGGCCGCCTGCCATGCCGGCGCATAAGGAATGTACGGCGGCGCCACCACCACTACGGTACCGCCGGCCTGGGTCATGCGCGCCAGGGTGGGGAACAGCAATTCCAGTTCGCCCACGCCATCGGCGGGCAGCAGCAGTTCGGTCAGCGCGCGGCGCGGCCAGCCGTTTTGCGGCAACAAGGCGTCCAGCGATGCATGGCCGCTGCTTTCGCCTTCGGCCGCAATGGCGGCGGCGCGGCCGGCGCGCCACAAGGTCTGCGCGGCGAGCAGGGTTTCCAGGGCGACGATTGCGCCCATCAGCCTTGCCTGACCAGTCCGCAGTAGACGCCTTCGATGGCGAAGTCCTGGTGCGGTTCCACCACGATGGGTGCGTGCGCGGGATTGCGCGGCAGCAGGCGGATGTTCCTGCGGCCGTGTTCGAAACGCTTGATGGTGATCTCGCCCTCCACGCGCGCCACCACCACCTGGCCGTTGCGCGCTTCGCTGGTGCGGTGCACGCCGACCAGATCGCCGTCCAGGATGCCGTCGTCGATCATCGAATCGCCCTGCACTTTCAGCAGGTAGTCCGGCTTGAGCGAAAACAGGGTGCGGTCCAGCCACACTTGCTGGTCCAGGCCGATATCGGCGCCGATGGGCGAGCCGGCCGCCACCCGGCCCAGCACCGGCAGCGACACCAGCTGGCCCGGCCCGCGCCCGCCGACCAGGCGGATGCCGCGTTTCTGGCCGGGGGCCAGTTCGATCAGGCCATCGGCAACCAGGGCCTGGACGTGTTTCTGGGCGGCATTGCGCGAAGCGAAGCCGAATTCTTCGGCAATCTCCGCCAGGCTGGGCGCATGCCCGTGGCCCTCCACCTGGTCACGGAGGAAGGCCAGCACGGCGGCGCGTTTGGGGGGAAGAATGTTCATGGGTGTACATTTGTACACCTGACCATCGCAAAAGGCGAGACCGAGCCGCGTTCAGGTTTAGGCGGCTGGTAGCACCTCGTAGCACCGTAGGATGGGTTGAGCGCAGCGGCTTTCAACAGCGAAGCTGGTCTACCCATCACGCGGACGATCCGATGCCGGTTTCTCGACGCTCGCACTATGGTCCCCAGCAGTGATCAATTTACACATGGATGGCGAGATGGCATCGATGGGTATCGCTGCGCTCAACCCATCCTACGACCTACGACTTTGGATAGAGACTCGCCTATATGACAACCTTCGTATTGATCCACGGCGGCGGCGATGTCGGCTGGTATTGGCATCTGCTGGAAGCGGAGTTGCGCGCGCGCGGGCACGAGGTGGTGGCGCCCGACCTTCCGTGCGATGACGACTCCGCGGGTCTGAACGAATACGCGGACGCCGTGGTCGCAGCGGTGGGCGATCGCAGGAACCTGGTGGTCGTGGGCCAATCGTATGGCGGCTTCACCGCACCGCTGGTGGCCGCCCGGTTGCCGGTCGAGCTGCTGGTGCTGTTGGCCGCGATGATTCCATCGCCGGGCGAGACCCCGGAGAACTGGTGGGAAAACACCGGCTACAAACAGGCCGCGCAGGAACAGGCGGCGCGCGATGGCGGCCAGACCGGAAACGAAGATCCGCTTATCGCCTATTACAACGGCGTGCCGCGCGCACTCGCCGAAGAGGCCCTGCGCAGGGCGCGCGACGAGTCCTCCACCGCCTACGCTACGCCGTGGCCCCTCGATGCGTGGCCGCAGGTGCCGACGAAATTCGTGCTGTGCCAGGACGACCACCTGTTCCCGCCCGATTTCCTGCGCCGGCTTGCGGCAGAGCGCCTGGGCATCACCCCCGACGAGATCCCCGGCTGTCATTGCGTCGCGCTCAGCCATCCGAAGGAGTTGGCCGATCTGCTGGTGGGTTACCTCGTCCGCTCGTAAGAGGAGCTCAAGGCCGTAGGATGGGTTGAGCGCAGCGATACCCATCATTGCCATCTCCCAACCCACGCATACATTGATTCCCCCCTCGGCAACAAAGTGAGAGCGTAGGCAGAGCCGGCTACGGATACTGCACGTGATGGGTATCGCTGCGCTCAACCCATCCTACGGGCATGACGCGCGATGCGGCATGCACGGGACTTGCGGTGTCCTAAACAAGACAGAATCGGTCATCCCCGGACGCCAGCGCGACACGAATGCGGAAGCACGCGGACTTCGATGCAGGACAGCATTTTCCGTAGCGTGACCAACACAGCAGTTCCGCATACCAGGAGCTTGACGCGAAGTTTTTCGCGCACCAGAGTCGGCGGCGCCGATAGCGTTGCACATGCATGCAGCGCACTCCGCGCATCAGCAACACACCGCAACACTCTTGTCGTTCTTGCCTGAGGGAACAACCGCGCCACCGCAGCTTTGCGGTGCGCCGCGTGAACGGCCCGCGCTTGTGCGCCCGCCTCCGTCCTTATCACCAGGCACCTGGAGAACACACTCATGAGCATCAGATTGACCCACGGATTGCTGTGCGGCCTGCTGTTGGCCGCGTGCATGTCGCCCGCGCAGGCGCAGAGCGTCAGCTGTACGGGAATCGCCGAATGGAACGCGTCCACCATCTACAACGCGGGCAGCAAGCTCGTGTACCAAGGCCGCCTTTACCAGGCGACCACCACCATCTGGAATGCGCCGCCTACGCATTGCCCCAGCTGCGGCTGGTACCAGGACCTGGGCGTCTGCGGCACCGGCACCAACACGCCGCCCACGGTGACCTTGACCGCACCGGCCAACGGCGCCACCTTCAATGCGGGCGCCAACATCACGGTCACCGCGAACGCGGCCGATGCCAATGGCACGGTCACCCAGGTGCAGTTCTTCCGCGGCACCACTTCGCTGGGCACCGATACCACTTCGCCGTATAGCGTGAGTTGGACCAACGCCGCCGCCGGCAGCTACGCGATCAAGGCGGTGGCCACCGACAATGGCGGCGCAAGCACCACTTCGGCCACGGCCAACATCACCGTCAATACCGTGGGCACGCCCGACACCACCGCGCCCAGCGTGCCGGCCGGATTGGCGGCGACGTCGGTGACTTCCTCCAGCGTGAACTTGAGTTGGAACGCCTCCACCGACAACGCAGGCGGCAGCGGCATCGCCGGCTACGACGTCTACCGCAACGGCACGCTGGTGGGTTCGCCTGTCGGCACCTCCTTCAGCAATACCGGTCTGTCGGCCTCCACCGCGTACAACTTCCGCGTGCGCGCCCGCGACAACGCCGGCAACGCTTCGGCGCAAGGTACGCAGATCACCGCCACCACCAGCGCCGGCGGCGGCAACAACGACCTGCCGCGTCACGCGTTGGTGGGCTACTGGCACAACTTCACCAATCCCTCCGGGCCCACGATCCCGATCAGCCAGATCTCAAACGACTTCGACGTGATCGTGGTCGCCTTCGGCGACGATGCCGGCAACGGCAACGTCAGCTTCACCGTCGATCCGGGCGCCGGCAGCGAAGCGCAGTTCAGGGCCGACGTGGCGGCGGCGCGTTCGCGCGGCAAGAAAGTGGTGCTGTCGCTGGGCGGGCAGAACGGCACGGTGACCTTGAACAACGCGACGCAAGTGGCCAACTTCGTCAACAGCATGGAAGACCTGATCCGCTACTACGGTTTCGACGGCGTGGACATCGATCTTGAAAGCGGCGCCGGAGTGTCCCACGGTGCGGCCGTGCAGACCAACCTGGTCACGGCCATCAAGCAGCTCAATACGCGCATCGGCCCGTCGTTCTACCTGTCGATGGCGCCCGAGCATCCTTATGTGCAAGGTGGCTTCGCTGCGTACAGCGGAATCTGGGGCGCTTACCTGCCGATCATCGATGGGCTGCGCCAGGAACTGGACCTGATCCACGTGCAGTACTACAACAACGGCGCGCTGTATTCGCCGTACAGCCAGAACGGACTGGCCGAAGGTTCGGTCGACATGCTGGTGGGCGCCAGCCTGATGCTGATCGAGGGTTTCAGGACCAACAACAACACCGGCGTGGCGTTCAATGGTCTGCGCCCGGATCAGGTGGCGCTGGGCCTGCCTTCGGGACCTTCGTCGGCCAACAGCGGGCAGGCATCGTCGGCCACGATCGCAAATGCGCTGAATTGCCTGACACGGTTGCAGAGTTGCGGCAGCATCCGGCCGCAGCAGGCTTATCCCACTTTTCGTGGCGTGATGACCTGGTCGGTCAACTGGGACCGTCGCGACGGGTTCAATTTCTCACGGCCGGTACGGGCGACGTTGAATACCTTGCCCTGAAAGTCGGCAGTGTGGTTCCGGGCAGGCGATGCGTCGCCTGTCGCGGAAACCACCGATCATCGGCGCCCTCGCCGGCGCCGATGGTTTGCCCCGGGGGGCGTTGTCGGTGCAACCGGATATCGCAGCCTTGCTTTCCCGGTCGCTGGAACAAGGTCGTTGGAGAAGCTTGCGCTAGCGCTCTATTTTTCGATGCTTACATCGATGCCCGGCGTGGCTTGATGCCCTTCCGGATCGAGCGCGTCGGCGGCGTCGCCGTTCTTGTCTTCACCTTCGTCCTCGCCCAGATCCTTTTCGTCCTGGCCTTCGCTGGGCTTGGGATCTTTGTCGGTGGGCCGGATGCCATGTCGAGGTTGTTGGGAAACGCCGTGTTGATTGCCCATGATTGACTCCTCATTGTGCAAAGCCATCCACATGGCTTCGATCGACTGTCCGCCGTGAGCATCGGTAGAGCGGCGTTAACGCTGCGCGAGCGCGAACTCGATTCGGTTTAGTCGCGCTTCACGCAGCGACTCCGCTCCCGGCGTTCGCGCGCATCGCAAGCGCTGTTGTTCCTGCAACGTGACGACAGGCGCGTACGAATTGCACGCGGCATTGATGCCCGATGCTTGAAGCTGGTCGCCACATTAGAGGAGCACTGCATGAACGCCAGCACCAAGACCCAGCACAGCTTGAACGATCTGATCGAGATCGCCCGCGACGGCGGCGATTTCTACACCGAGGCGGCGGGCAAAGTGGAAGACACCGAACTGTCCACCCTGTTCGGGCAGATGGCCACCCACAAGCGCGATATCGTCGCAGGCCTGAGCGCGGATGTCGCCGCTGCCGGCGGCGAACCTGCCGAGCACGGCACCATGGTCGGCACCATGGCGCAAGCCTATGCCAACGTGCGCGCCGCGTTGGGCGACACCAACTACGAATACGTGGCGCAGCTGGAAGAAGCCGAAGACCGCCTGATGGGCGCCTTCAAGGAAACCATCAACGACAACGACACGCCGGCTGCCGCGAAAATGTCCGCCGAGAAATACATGCCGCGCGTGGTCGAATGCCATAACATCATGCGCAGCCGCAAGCAGGCGTTGAAAGCGGCAAGCTGATCCATCCGGGCGCAAGTGTCGGCTCGAACGAAACAAGAAGGCCCCGCCAAGCGGGGCCTTTCTTGTTGCCAAACCCGGTCGGCAACCGTCAATGCGCCGGCGGCGGCATCGGCTTCCAATCGCCGAACAGGAAGGTCAGTGCGCCCGGCAAGCGCTTTTCCCACGCCGCCTCGGTGTGCTGCGCGTCCGGGTCGATGACGACCTGGAAGTTGCTTTGGTCATAGCCGGCGGTCTTGAAGTTCGACTCGACCCTGCGCACCAGGCCGATCATCGTGTCGCTGACTTTGGGGTCGGTCGCTTCCTTGCCGCCGAACGCGACGAAGACCTTGCGTGGCATCGCCACCAGCGGGTCGGTATCGCGCACCAGTTGGCCCATGCCCACCCACAACACCGGGCTTTCGATCAGGCCGTAGCCGAACACGCCCGGCTTGGTCAGCAACGCATACAGCGTGGCGACGCCGCCGTAGGACGAACCGCCGATGCCGGTATTGTTCCAGCCGGTCAGGGTGCGGTACTGACCGTCGACGAGCGGCATCACTTCCTTGGTCATGAAATCGGGGAACTGCTTGCCCGCCGGTTCGTCCATGTCGGGGTTGCCGACGAAATCCTTGTACGGCAAGTACTCGCGCGCGCGATCCTTGCCGGCGTGATCCACGCCCACGACGATCAGCGGGGGAATCTTCTTCTCGGCGATCAGCTTGTTCACCGCTTCATCGGCGCCCCACTCGTGGTGGCTGACGTCGCTGAGGCAGGCATCGAACACGTTCTGGCCGTCGAGCATGTACAGCACCGGATAACGGCGATCCTTGTTCGCCGCATCGCCGTAGCCCGCCGGCAGCAGCACGCGCACCTTGCGCTCGTTGCCGAAGATCGCGCTCTTCAGGGTATGCACATGCAGATCGCCATCGACCGTGGACTTGCACGCGTCGGCAGCCGTGGTCTGGGCCTGGGCCACGCCGGCCGCCGACACGCTGGCGCACAGGGCGAGGCAGATCAGGATCGTACGCATCGATGTTCCTCCGGTTCTGGGTCGGCAGGGGCCGCGCAACCGCCAGGCGCGAGGGACGCACTACAGCGCAAATGCACGAACTCTCCAACCCATCCTACGGCACATGTTCGGCAGGCACGGTCCGCCTAGAGTGGGCGAACCTTCACTGGTCAGGCCGGTTGCTGCCGCTCACCGCGTTGGCAGGCAGGGCAGGCATCGGTTCGTCGGCCGATGCCTGCCCCAATTCCCTAACCCTCACAAGGCGCCGTCATGCTTCGCACCCTACTCGCACTCTGCCTGCTGCTGGCGTCCGTGGCCGTGCAAGCGGCCGAGCCCACGCGGGTGTTGATCGTCGGCACCTACCATTTCAGCAATCCCGGCCAGGACCAGGCCAATGTCGAATCGGTGGATGTCACCGTGCCGCAGCGGCAGGCCGAATTGCAGGCGGTTACCGATGCGCTGGCGAAGTTCCAGCCGACCGTGGTCGGAGTGGAGTGGCCAGCCGAAACCGCAAGCACCCAGTACGCGCAGTACCTCGACGGCAGCCTGCCGCCTTCCACCAACGAAGTGGTGCAGCTGGGCTTCCGGTTGGCCAGGCAGCGTGGGCTCAAGCAGGTCTATGGCCTGGACGTCCCGGGCGATTTTCCGTTCGAAGCCGTGCAGCAATGGGCCCAGGCCAACGGCAAGACCGATGCGCTGGGCGCATTGATGCAGCAGGCGCAGGGCATTACCGCCCGCATCACCGCGTTGCAGGCCACGCATAGCATCGGCGGCGTGCTGCGCGAAATGAACACGCAGCAGGCCATCGACGAAGGCGCGTCTTTCTACGCCGAATTCCTGCGCTACGGCAAAGGCGAAGACCAACCCGGCGTCGTTCTCAACGCCGCCTGGGCCAAACGCAACTTCGCCATCTGCGCGCGGTTGTTGCAGGCGCTCAAACCCGGCGATCGCGCCGTGGTGTTCTACGGACAGGGACACGTCGCGCAGTTGGCCAGTTGCGTGCGCACAGCGCCGGGTGTCGAGTGGGTGCAAGCGAACGAGTTCCTGCCGACCAAGTGATCAACGTAGGATGGGTTGAGCGCAGCGATACCCATCGCGCGCAGTTTCAGGAACTCGATACTCGAATGACTTATGCAAGGATTGCGAGGCTTGGATCTATCTTGCATGGATTGGCATGGCAATGATGGGTATCGCTGCGCTCAACCCATCCTACGGGGAATAGGTAGGATGGGTTGAGCGAAGCGATACCCATCACGCGCGCTCTCCGAAGCCAGGATCGTCACCGAGGGCAATGCCCCAGTCGGCAGGCAGTACCCCGTCCGCTACGTAACGGTGGAACGTGGAATAAGGCCAATCCGCCGTTCGCGGAACATGTCCATGTTTCACGGGATTGAAGTGGATGTAATCAATGTGCCGGTGCAGGTCGGACTCGTTGCGTATGAGGTGCTCCCAATAGCGCCTTTGCCAGATTCCGCGCTCCCCTTTGTCCACGCGGCTGGCGCGCCGGTTTTCGCCGGGGTCGATCTGGCGGGAGAACCAGGTTTTGAGCAATCGCCAGCGAAGCGGGTAGTCGTCCTGGCCTTTAGGCAACGTCCAAATCGCATGCATGTGGTCGGGTAGCACGACCATGGCGTCGACGTGAAACGGGTGCCGCCGTTTGACGTAACGCAGAGCTTGTCGCAAGTCGTCGATGCGGTCTACCAAAAGCCGCGAGCGTCGGTCTTGCAGGTTCACGGTGAAGAACCAGGTGGAGCCGGGGACGAAGGTTCGTCGATAGTTGGTCATCCGTGACCTCTTGCGGGTGTTGTGACATGGCGGCGATGGGTATCGCTTCGCTCAACCCATCCTACAGAAACTGTGGGATGGCAATGATGGGTATCGCTGCGCTCAACCCATCCTACAAAAAGCCGGGCACCTAACCAATCTCTTACAGATCCGGCCGTCCGGAACGGTATAGTGCGTTTGGTATGGCGGGTACGTTGCCCAGCCAGCAATCGCGGAGAGATGTCATGGGTCTTGTGCAAGCAGTGTCGGGTGCGGTCGGCGGCATGTTGGGCGACCAGTGGAAGGACTTCTACACCGTGCCGGACGGTCTGCAACCGACGGCGGCGCTGTTCGCGGCGGTGCCGCGCGGCACCAACGCCGGGCGCGGTTCCAACACCCACGGCTCTTCGAACATCATCACCAATGGCTCCAAGATCGTGGTGCCGGAAGGCTACGGCCTGCTGCTGTTCCAGGACGGCAAGATCACCGGCTTCGCCGCCGAGCCGGGCGGCTACGAATGGCGTTCTGACGACGTCAACTCGCAATCCATTTTCGCCGGCGACGGAATCGTCGGCCCGCTGATCAAGCAGAGCTGGGAGCGCTTCAAGTTCGGCGGCCAGCCCGGTTCGCAGCAGGCGGCATTCTTCGTCTCGCTGAAGGAACTGCCGGACAACCGCTTCGGCACCCAATCGGAAATCTACTGGGACGACGGCTTCCTCAATACGCAGGTCGGCGCGGTGACGCGCGGCTCGTACACGTTGAAGATCGTCGACCCCATCCTGTTCGTGAAGAACTTCGTGCCGGCCAGTTTCCTGCAGCCCGGACAGGTATTCGATTTCACCGACCTGGACAACGCCGCGGCGGGACAACTGTTCAATGAAGTGGTGGGCTCGCTGGCGCCGGCTTTCAGCCTGTACTCCAACGATCCGGCCAAGGGCAACCGCATCACCAAGCTGCAACAGGATTCGCTGGGCTTCGCCAAGAGCCTGTCCGACGCGGTGGAGAACGGCTACCAGTGGAAATCCGAACGCGGCCTGGCCATCGTCAAGACCGCCATCGTCTCGATCGAGTACGACGCCAACACCCGTGAACTGCTCAAGACCGTGCAGCGCGCCGACGCGCTGGCCGGTTCGCGCGGCAATTCCAACCTGCAGGCCAGCGTGGCCCAGGGCATCCAGTCGGCCGGCGAGAACGGCGGCGCGGCGGGTCTGGTCGGCGTGGGCATGGCCTCGGGCATGCTCGGGGTCGGCAACATGCAGCAGCCGGCGACGCCGGCTGCGCCCGCGGCAGACGACCCGGTGGCCAAGTTGAAGAAGGCCAAGGAGATGCTGGAGCTGGGCCTGATCACCCAGGGCGATTACGACGCGCTGAAAGCCAAGGCGCTGGGCCTGTAAGCGACCAGCAAGAAGAGCACATGTCCAACTCCAACCTGCCGCCGCCGATCCCGGCGGCGCCCGTCACCGGTCCCGGCTCGCCGCAGGACGTTCCACCGCTGCCGGGCACGCTGCCGGTGGATCCGGCAACGCTGCCCGAACCGATCCGCGAGGAATTGCTGGCGCCCGATCCGGTCGCCATCGACACCTCGGCCACCGAACTCAAGGACGGCCTGAACCGCTGTCCGAAGTGCGGCTCCACCGATATCCGCCATAAACCGGGCGGCGACCTGCTGGTGTGCCTGTATTGCCGCCATCAATGGGACGGTGCGCGAGTCGAAGAAGAGTTCGGTTTCGGCGAAGGCATCGCGCAACTGAAGGGCACGGTGATCGCCTCCGGTGCCCGCGACATCGCCGCCGACGCCGCCAGCCTGATGAGCTTCAAATGCACCGGCTGCGGCGCCGAAGTCACGGTCAATACCGACAACGCGATGACCGCGCGCTGCCACTGGTGCCGGCACGTGCTGGGCGTCAACGAACAGGTTGCCAACGGTGCGGTGCCCGATGCGGTGCTGCCCTTCCACATCAGGAAGGAAGACGCGGTGGCGCGCATCCGCCAGTTCGTCGACAAGCGTCGCTTGTTCGCGCTGAAGGCGTTCAAGGAACAGTTCACCCCGGAGAATGTCGTCGGCGTTTACCTGCCTTACATGATCGTGGACGGCAACGTCAGCGTGGAGGTCGCCGGCGAAGGCGAGATCCTGACGCGCGAATACACCCGCGGCACCGGCGACAAGAAGAAAACCTACTACGACGCCGACGTGTACCAGGTGCAGCGGCAGGTGGATTTCACTATCGACGACCTGCCGCTGGAATCGTCGACCGAACGCGGCAACCTGGACACCAGGACCAACACCAACAACATCATCAACACCATTCTTCCGTTCGACACCAAGAACGCGGTGAAGTGGAACGCGTCGTACCTGACCGGCTTCACGTCCGAAAAGCGCAACACCGATGTCGAACGCCTGCGTCCGCGCCTGGAAGACCAGTTGCTGTCGGTGGGCCGCGCCCAGGTGGAAGCGTCGGTGCGCCGCTACGACCGCGGCGTGCGTTGGGAACAGGAGCGACTGCAGGTGCATGGCACGCGCTGGGTGTCGATGTACCTGCCGGTGTGGCTGTATTCCTACCATCAGCCCGGCTCCAAGGGCGGCATGTTGCACTACATCGCGGTCAACGGCCGCACTGGCGAAACCATGGGCAGCGTGCCGGTGCAGCAGTGGAAACTGCTGGCCGCCGCGCTGACCGTGGGCACGTTTCTCGAAGGCATCGCACTCTGGATACTGGTGGCCGGCTCATGAGCGACGACAGTGGACTCTGGTTACTCGCCATCGGCCCGGCCGGCGCCACCGCGCTGTACTGGGCGTTGTACCGGTACTACCGCAATACCGACAAATCGCACGCCTTCGAACGCGAAACCGCGGTCGAGGCGCAGCCGGTCACCGGTACGGACGAGAAGATCGGAGAGAACAACGGCACCCAGGCCAAGAGCATCTCCGGCAACAACGTAGGCGCATATCGCACGCGCGTGGAGCGTGTGCGGGACGACGATGGATAGTCGATAGAAAAGCCATGGGTGGGCTCAAGCCCACTGCTTTTCGTTCGTCAGTCCACGGCCCCGGATGCATGGCGACTCACGCCCAGCGATTCTGCAAGAAAGCGTAGCGTCGCCGGCCATGCCATCGCTTGCGCCCGCGCGTCGGCCACAGCAGAGCCGCCGACTTTGCGCAGGCCCAGGTTGCGCGTGGTCGTAGGCGCGTAGCCCGTGTCGTAAAGCAGATGGCTGGCGTCGGCGAACAACAGGGCGGTGACGGGTAACCCCGCCTCCATCCTGCGCTCGGCCAGCTGCTGCGCCATCATTCCCGACGGCCACATCTGGTCGTCGTAGCTGCCGATCACCATCACCGCGCCGCGAATGCGCTCGACCGGGATCCTGGCGGCAACGGCAAGATCGGGGCGCGCGGCACGCCCTCGCTCGTAGACCTTGCGCACGCGCACCTCCAGGCCGCGTTCGGCGCGCGCCGCTTCTTCCTCGTAACCGATCTGCGGAACGAAAGGCAGCGGCTTGCCGCGCACGGAGAACGCCGACCGGCTGCCTTCGGCGGTCCCCGGCCCCCAACCGTCGAACACCACATCGGAGGGAACGCTGGCCACCACCGCATCGACCCAGTCCAGATGCACCGCGGCCAGCAAGGCCAAGGTGGCGCCCGCCGAGGTGCCATGCACGCCTACGCGACCGATATCCACCTCGTCCCGCGTAGCCAACCAGGCGTGGGCCCGGTCCAGGAATTCGACGGGCAGTTCCACCATTCCGGCCGGCAGACCGGGCAATTCCTGATTTCCTTGCTCGTCGGGCGGCGAGAAGTAGGGCAGTGCGAGCACCGCGAAGCCATGCGAAGCGAACGGCGCCGCCGCATCGGCAATCGAGCCGCCGCCTTCCGACCCGCCCAGCACGATCAATGCCGGCCGGCGCGCGGGCCCCGGCAGCCGCGCGAAAACCGCGCCCGGCAGCTCGGCAACGGGCGTGACCTCAACGGACGGCAACGCGGGCATCAGTCGGATCGAGGTTCGCAACGGCTCCGGCGCCTTGGCTTGCAGAATCAGATCCACACGCGTCGTATCAACAGGACCGGATGCGACCGCGACATCGGACAACGGCGCCATGCTCCAGAAAAGTCCGCGCGGATCGATGCCTTGGTAACTTCCGGACAAAGGCGCCATGCGGTCCAGGTCTATGCGTCCGGCGGCATCGGCGCGCAGTTGGATCTGCGAACGGAACCTCCGGGCCGGTGGCTGCGATGCCGACAGCCCGGCGTACCAACGTTCCGCCACAAGGCTTACTTCTTCATTCGGCTGCAGACCTTCGGCCAGGATGCGGACCGGCTCGCCGTCCAGCACGGCATCCAACGGAGCGGTGCTCAGCGATTGCGCCAGCGCGGGGCCGGCAAGCCAGCCCGAAAAGGCGCAGGCAAGCAACAAGGCGGTACGTCCCATGGCCATCATCGGGCGCTCCAGTCTGCGGTCTCGCTTTCCGACCGAGTATGCCACTGTCCGGCAGCGACACAGCCAGCCCACTCTACGGCTTCCTGCGCGCGGTCACGATCCAGGCGCGGGAGTCGAAAAACACGCCGTCTGCGGTCGAGTGCGCCTGCAGCAGGGCGCGCAAGCGAAGAAGCGTTTCATCGCTCACTTGCGCTGTATCGCTCAGATCGTCCTTGGCGAGGAAAAGCGCGACGATGGCCTCCTGCGCCTCATCAATGCTTGGACCATAGAAAGCGGGCTCGTGCACCTCCACGAACTCGATCGAATCAAATCCGGCTGCCGCTAACAACCCACTCGTGGTTGCGCGATTTCCAAGCGAGAACGCTGCCGGTGCGCTTGCGGTGGGCGCGGGCCCTGCGGCCAACGCGCCTTGAATTGCGGTAGACCATTCGTTGAGTTCCTGACCCTGCCACACCATCCAGGCCAGACGGGCGTCGGGCCGCATCGCCCGGGCGATATTGGCGAAGGCAGCGGCCGGATCGGCAAAGAACATCGTGCCGAAGCGGCTGATGCAGAGGTCGAAATGCGCGGCCGGAAACGCGTGGTCCTGCGCATCGGCCAACTCGAAGGTGGCATTGCGCAGTCCTTCTTCCTCACTGCGCCGACGGGCCACCTGAAGCATCGCTTCGGAAATGTCCACGCCCAGCGCGCTTCCCTCTACCGCAGCGCGGGCGGCTTCCCGCGTGGACTGTCCTGCGCCGCAGCCGATATCGAGCACGCAATCCTGCGGGCCGACCTTGAGCGCGGCGAGGAAGCGCTGGTCGTGCCGCCGCAGTTCGGCATCGTAAAACTCGGTGCGGTTGAAGCCCATCGTTGTCCCTGTCGATTCCCGGTCCGGTGTCGGCTGACGCGGGACAGTCTAATCTCTCGTTCGGCGAAGTGGCCCCCAACGCCATTCGCGTGGACAATGCTCCGGCGGCCTGCCTCGTGCCGCGCAGACCACCCCTCGGTTACCCCACACATGCGAACCTTCGTACTCAGAGCGCGGGCAGCGCCTACCGACAGCCAGAAGTTGCTGGCATCGGTGGGCAAGGAGGCCCATACCGAGATCCTGGCGCATACGCTGATGAACGCCATCTTCGTGGCCCAGTCGCATCGCGCCGACGTGATCGTCTACCTGGTGCTGGAAAGCACCCAGGACTTCTCCCGCACAATCGGCTTCGAGGTCAACGCCATGCACGAGCTCAGCGGCTTCGACGAGCGTGCGCTGCTGGGCAAGGTCGCCAAGGCGCTGGATGTTTCGCGGGGCATGGGCAAGGAAGAAACGCGGCCGGTGGAATCGGGCGTCACCGTGCAGACGCTCAGCTTCGAGCGGCTGGTGCAAACGCTGGCCGAAGACCACCAACTGTTCGTGATGGACAGGAAAGGCACGCCGATCCGCGAGCAGGCGTTCGAAGGCAATCCCTGCTTCTTGCTGACCGACCATATTCCGATGCCGAAGAAGACCTTCCACAGCCTGGAGCGACTGGGCGCGCAGAAGATCACGCTGGGGTCGAAGATGCTGTTCGCATCGCAGTGCATAGTCTTGATCCATCATGAACTTGACCAACGTTGACGCAGGCCGAAAGGCCGAGTCCGCGTGCCGGGCGATGCCGCCAGACGCCATCGCCCGCGGCGGAACAACTTAGGAGCAGTGAGTGCAAACGAGCGGGAACACCTTGCGTTCAGGCGGTTGCCAATGCGGCAACGTGCGCTACGAGCTCACCGGCGAACCGGTGATGTTGTCGGTTTGCCACTGCCTGGAATGCCAGAAGCAATCGGCCTCGGCTTTCGGCATGACCTGGCGGGTGCGACGGCAGGATTTCCGACTGGTTCGCGGCGAGCCCCGCTATTGGAACCGTCCCACCGACAGCGGCCGGATAACCGAATGCGCGTTTTGTCCCGTGTGCGGCTCTCGCGTGTGGCACCAGGCGGCCGCCGACTCCGAACTGGTCGGCATCAAGGCCGGATCGCTGGACGTGCCGGTGGATTTCGGCGCGGCCATGCATATCTGGACCAAACGCAAACTGCAGGGCGTGATCGTTCCGCCGGGTAGCCTGCAATTCGCCGAAGGACCTCCTTGATAGGCCAATCGACCGCTCACCCAGCTCGCGTTCATGCTGCGCCGGCGACGTACACGCCAGCTTCAACCCTTCGCTTCTAGAGTCGCGCCATCACCCTGAGTTGGAGGACGGCATGACCCAGACGACTTCGACACTGGAAGCGGACGAGTTCAACCGGCAACGTGCGTTGGATCGCTACCGGATCGTGGACAGCCTGCCCGAAAGCGCTTACGACGACATCGTGCGCGTTGCCGCAGCGGTGTGCGACACACCGGTAGCGCTGGTGTCGCTGATCGACCGCGATCGGCAGTGGTTCAAGGCTAAGATCGGCATCGACGACAGTCAGACGCCGCGCAATGTGGCCGTATGCGATACCGCCATCCGCACGCCGGACCGGTTGATGGAAGTCAACGACCTCAGCAAGGACGCGCGGTTTTCGGAATTTCCTTCCGTCGTCGGCGATTTTTCCGCTCGCTTCTACGCTGGCGCGCCGCTGGTGACGCCCGAGGGCGCACCTATCGGCACCGTATGCGTGGTGGACCACGAGCCACGCTCTCTCAGCGAGGCTCAGCGAACCGCGTTGGAAGCGCTGGGCCGTTTGACCATCGCATTGCTGGAGGGCCGCGGCCGCGAACGCGAGCTGGAACGCGAGGCGATTCTGCAGCCGGTCGCGATCGTGCCTGCGGCACAGGCCGAGCCGTCGCGCCAGCCCGGCTACAGCATCGTGATACTGGAAGTGCAGGACCATGCCGGCCTGGTGGGCCGCATTGGCGAGCGCGCCACCGATCGCACCCTGCAACAACTCGACCATGAAATCGAACAGGCGCTGGATCGCGGTCGCGGCGATGTGGCGAACCGCGTCACAGGCAGCGGAGAGTTCATCGTAGTGCTGCAAGGCGACGACACCCAGGCTACGGAGGCCAAGCTGCGAGCGCTGGCGACTCGCTACGCCGAGATCGGCGTGACCTTGTTGCTGGGCGCGGCCGCGGCGCAGCACAGCGGTGAGGCTACCCAGCAGGTGTTCATGCGCGCCGACGAGGCGCTGAGCCTGCGCAAGGACGAGGTGGGCCAACGCTATGCGGTGGCCGAGACCGAGGCCTGAGCGTCCGCTCGCCCTGCAATCCTCACGCCGCCCGCACACGCCACCTCTACAATCCCGCCGTTCTCAGACAGGAGCAACGCCCATGTCGTCGCTAGCGATTTATCTTCTTGGCATCGTGGTACTGATCGGCGGTCTGGCCTACGGTGCTTCCCTGGCCGGACTGGCCATGCAATGGATCGTGGTCGGGGCGGTAGTGTTGCTGGGCATCGGCATCGTGACCGCCGTATCGCGGACCCGCAGCAAGGATCCGCCGGCCGATACGGGTACCTGAGTCGGGCAATCATTTCCGCTCGCGTCGGGGCCAATGCATCGGCGGGCAATGCCCGCCCTACCTCGTGTGGCGGTCGCCGGGTTTGACCTAGAATCCTGGTTCCTGCCATCGATGTAGCGGCCAATGAATTTTTCCGAAGTGCGTCTCTGGCTCGGCGTCGAGCGCAATACCACCAGCCACGGCGAGAAATGGATCTCCGGCGTCGGCGCGTTGCTGGGCATCCTGTCGGTGTACTGGATCACCCACTGGTCGTTTCCGCAGGGATTCAACGGCAATCCGGGCGCTGCGATCATGCTGGCGTCGATGGGCGCCTCGGCCGTGCTGTTGTTCGCCGTGCCGCAGGGCGCGCTGTCGCAACCGTGGGCGGTATTGGGCGGGCATCTGATATCGGCGGGCATCGGCGTCAGTTGCCAGCAACTGTTTCCCGGGTACAGCTGGACCGCCGCACTGGCCGTCGGCCTGGCAGTGGGCGCGATGCACTACCTGCGCTGCATCCATCCGCCGGGCGGCGCGACCGCGCTGGCGGCGGTGATCGGCGGCGCCGACGTGCACGCGCTGGGCTACCACTATCTGCTGGCGCCGGTGCTGATCAACGTGTCTGCGATCCTGTTGATGGCGCTGGCGTTCAACGGGTTGTTTCCTTGGCGCCGGTATCCGGCGCACCTGCACAAGCGCAGGCTGACCTCGGCGATCACCCAGCCGGCGCAACGCCAGTTCGAACTGACCCAGGAAGACCTGTACGCGGCCATGGAACAGCTCAATTCCTACGTCGACATCACTTCCGAAAGCCTCACCGAACTGCTGGAGTTGGCCAAGCAGCACGCCGAACGCAACATCACCCACCCCGACCAGGTGCTTGCCGGCCACTTCTACAGCAACGGCAAGCTGGGCAAATTGTGGAGCGTGCGCCATGTGCTGGCAGCCGAACCTCCGGCGGGCGGCACGCTCGCGTTCAAGGTCGTGGCGGGCGAGGGCGCGGGAACCTCCGGGCAGTGCAGTGGCGATGAGTTCCGCCAGTGGGCGCGATTCGAAGTGCGTCCGCAACCCAGCGGGCGATGGTTCAAAGCCGCCTAGCGCGGCCAGGACGGCCTAGTCGCGCGGTGCGAAGGGCAGATGGTTGTGCGCAGCGGTGGCGGCGATGGCGGCCTGGCCCACCGCCACCGAAATCTGGTTCAAGCCGCTCACCACATCGCCGATGGCATAGAGACCGGGCACCGCAGTCATCTGTTGCCGGTCCACCACGATCTCGCCGGTGTCCGACAGTTCCGCACCCAGCGCGGCCACCAGTCCGGCCGTGGTGTAGGCGCCCAGGAACGGATAGACGCTGTCGTAGCGTTCCACGCTTCCGTCGCTGAGCGTGTAGGTGCAGCAGTGCCCGTCGAATCCCAGCGTGCCGCCCGGCGCGGCTATCGCGATGCCGGCCTCGCGGGCGGCGTCCAGCTTCGGCACGCCTTCGCCGACATCGGTGGGCAGCAGCACGATGCGGGCCGAATAGCTGCGCAGGAACAATCCGTGCGCCACGATATCGGCCAAGGCGCCATAGACGCCGATGCGCGTATCGCTGGCTTCGAACGCATCGCAGATCGAACACAGACGCAACGCCTTGCTGGCGACAGCTGCCTGCACCCAGGGAGCGTCGGGCAGTTTGTCCGCCAACCCCGAAGCGAGCACCACGCAACGCGCCAGCCAGCGGCGGTCGCCGGCCATCACCACGAAGCCCTGTTCGTGGGGCAGGATCGAATCCACCAGCGCCGACTCGAACTGCGTGTCGAACGACGCCGCCTGTTCCTTCATCCGTCGCAACAGCTCAACCCCCGACACGCCTTGCGGAAACCCGGGGCAGTTGTTGCTCTCCGGTATCCAGCGCGCGCGGCTGTCGCCCGAGTCCAGCACCAGGCAACTGCGGTTGAAGCGGCGCAGATAGGTGGCAGCGGTCAGGCCCGCCGGGCCGCCGCCGATCACCACCACATCGAAGGTGGCGTTTTGATCTTCGGCTCGTTCGCTCATCGGCGTTCCATGTCGGCTGGCTGGTGGGGCCTATCCTAGGCGGCTGTCCGGTGGCAGGGAAAGCAGGAGTCGGAGGACTAACTGTTCCAGCCGTTGGGGCATGCCCCCCGACCGCCCGCGAAGCTGAGCGAAACGTGCAATCCCGGTCGGCGCAGCCGCAATTGGAGTTGCAGGGCAAAGTAGCGGCCAACCTGGAACATGCGCGCATGCAGCGAACAGGCGCCACGACGGGCCGGGCGTCAGCCCTGCGAAAGCCATAGGGTGGGCTCAAGCCCGCCGCTTCTGATTTTGAAGAACGGCAGCGTCATTCCACCTTGCGCAAGCGGTCGTCCGCCTTTCCACACACCACGACTTCGTTCTCTGCGGTGGCCGTGCCGACCACCTGCACGCGGTCGCCAGCTTTCAACGCCTGAACATCGCCCAGCGGCTGTGCCTTGCACAGGTTCCAGCGCGCCGGGAGTTGCACGTTGACGGTGCCGCCCGGAGTGCCGACAGCCACCACGGCATTGCCGTCGTAGGCCCACGGGTTGGTGTCCACGCTGATGATCTGTCCTTCGAACGAGGCCGCCTGGCCCGCGACGAGCGCGCGGGTGCCGGGCGCGCTGGCACAGGAGGCCAATGCCATCAGAGCGGTGGCGGCGACGAACAGGCGTGCGGTGGGCAACATCGGAAGGCGGGTGGTCATGGGTTTCGATTCCGGAAGATGAAATAGGAAAGTCGTTGTAGCGCATCGTTCCAGAACGGTGTCTTAGCCGCGGCGATCCGTCCAGTTCCCATCGCCGGAGGAAATCCGCTTTCCGTGCTCAGTAGTCCCTGGCCGCGTTGCGGGCGCTGGTTTCGACCATTTCTTCGAACGCCTCGACCTGCATCGGTTCTCCGAACAGGTATCCCTGGAACAAAGCGCAGCCTTGCGCACGCAGGAACTCGTATTGTTCCTGCTGCTCGATGCCTTCGGCGATCACGTCGATGCCCAGGTCGTGGCCCAACTGCAGCAGGTTGCGGGTGATGCTGGCCGCCTGCCGGTCGCGGGCGACTTCGGCGACGAAGGCGCGGTCGATCTTCAGCTCCGACAGCGGCATCTGCCGCAGGTAGGACAGCGACGAATAACCGGTGCCGAAATCGTCCAGCGACAAGCGCACGCCGGCCGCATGCAACGCCTGCATTTTCACCACCGCCTCTTGCATGTCGTCCAGCAGCACGCTCTCGGTGAGTTCCAGAGTCAATAGCCGGCCATCGGCACCGCTGCGCTGCAAGGCTTCCAGCACCTGGGCGACGAAATCCGGTTGCCGCAGTTGCAAGGCGCTGACATTGACCGACACATGCAGATGGCGCAAGGCGGCGTGCTGCGACCATGCCCTCAGTTGCTGGCAAGCGCCGGACAGCACCCATTGCCCCAGCGGCAGGATGAAGCCGGTCTCTTCCGCAGCGCGTATGAACACATGCGGGAGCACCAGGCCGCGTTTGGGGTCGCGCCAGCGCAGCAGTGCCTCGGCGCCGACGATGCGGCCCTCGGCATCGATCTGCGGCTGGTAGAACAGCAAGAAGCGGCGGCTGGACAAGGCATCGCGCAAGGAACGGTGCAATGCGCGGTGCGCAGCGCTGTCGCTTTCCTGCAGGTACAACACCAGCATCAGGCTGGCCACCACCGTGGCCAGGTTCACCCAGATGCCGACACGCCGTACGCTGTCTTCTATGGCGTAATCGGCCGGTACGCTTTCGGGCATCGCCGCGAACACGACGAACGCGGTCAGCAACAGGCCCACGAAGCCGTAGCGCAACCACGGCGCTTCGCCGCGGAAGACATAGTGGGCGCAGGCAGCCAGCACCAGCAGGAACAGATGCGTGCTGCGCGGAATGTCGGTGGTCTGCACATCGAGCCTGGCCGAGAACATGCATACGAACAGGAACAAGCCGACGAACGCCATCCACGCCGACATCCGCACATGATGCAGGCGGGCGGTGACGATCACCGCGATGCCCAGCGCCACCAGGCACAGCTCGAAGACCGCGACCAATCGAGCGCCACGCGCGAAGAAGAACAACCCCCACCCCAGGCCCAGCGCCAGCATGATGAAGCCCGTCGCCAGCAGCAGCTGCAGCGCGCGCCGATTCTGGCGCGCCTGGCTTCCCTGCAATGTCCTGGCGGATGCCTTCACGCCGTGACCCTCCTGTGTCTTGCCCCATGGTACGCCAGGCATGGCGGCTTATCGCGGGATCGGCCGCCGGGCGCTCCAAGGTCCGCGTCGCCTGTTCCCGTCGAGCCATGGCCGAACAGTTGCGCGGCTATTTGGGGCGCATACTCGAATGGCAACGCCAAACGCCGGACCGCCGGCTTCCCCCGGGAGTGACCCTGATGATCCGCTTGTTGCTGTCTGCTTCGATGGCCCTGTGCTGCAGTCTGTCCGCTGCCGCGCAGGTGACCCCGTTCCCCGCCTCGTTCCGCACCCAGGACATCCAGACCGAAGGCGCGACCATCCATGTGCGTGTCGGCGGCAAAGGTCCTGCGGTATTGCTGTTGCACGGATTCGGGGATACCGGCGACATGTGGGGGCCGTTGGCGGTGGATCTTGCGCGCGACCACACCGTGGTGGTGCCCGACTTGCGCGGCATGGGCCTTTCCTCGCATCCGGAAGGCGGCTACGACAAGTTGACCCAGGCCGCCGACATGCGTGCGGTGCTGGCGCAGTTGAAGATCGAGCATTCGGCCGTCGTCGGCCACGACATCGGCACGATGGTCGCCTACGCCTATGCCGCGCGTTATCCGCAGCTCACCGACCGCCTGGTGGTCATGGATGCGCCGGTGCCGGGTATCCCGCCATGGGAGCAGGTCGTGCGCTGGCCGGCCTTGTGGCATTTCGATTTCGGCGGCCCCGATGCCGAACGCCTGGTGGCCGGGCGCGAGCGCATCTACCTGGATCGCTTCTGGAACGAATTCGCAGGCGACCCCAGCAAGATCGACGAGGACACACGCGTCCACTACGCAGCTCTCTATGCACGGCCAGGGGCAATGCATAGCGCCTTCGCCCAGTTCCTTTCCCTGCGCAAGGATGTCGTTGACAACCAGGCCCTCATGGCGACCAAGCTGAAGATGCCGGTGCTGGCGATTGGCGGCGAAAAATCCTTCGGTTCCTACGAAGCGATCGTGATGCGCAATGCTGCCGACAACGTCACCGAACTGGTGGTGCCCGGCGCCGGCCATTGGCTGATGGAGGAAGCCCCCGAGCTGACCGTCGCGGCCATACACCGATTCCTGGATGCAACCTGAAGACGGCTTGCTGCGTTCGCAGCCTCTCGACCGGAATCAGGATTCCGGCGCGCCGGCTTCCGTGCAATCGTTCTGGCGGTAGCCTTCACGCCCTCCTGGGCCTTGCGCATGATTCGCCGGGCCTGTGGAGAGAGCCGTTCGCAGGCTCAGTCATCCTCTGGAGTGCCTTGCGGTTCGCAAATGGCGCACTGTAAACCTTGGGGTTCTTTCTTTTTCGCGGCGGCCAGGGTGCGCTGGATGAAAGCCCGGCGCTGCTTCATCAGGGTGTCCTCACTGGCACCGTAAGCGACGGCCAGTTTGTAGAGTGCGTCGGCGTTTTCAATGGGCCCTCCGGCGAGATTCAGGGTTGCCCAATCCTGTAGAAGGTTGGCGACGACAGCGTCCTTCGGGACCACAAACTGTGTCCGCTCGAACAGTTGATAACTCAGCGCTTGATTGAGCTCCCAAGGCTTCACGGGCATGCCGTCATTACCTGCAGGCAATTCGGGGGGTAACCCAGGGACCACGACCCTGTCGAACCGAATCCCCGCCACTGAGCGAGCACTCAAGAATCCAGGATCGTTCGCCAGTGCAATCTTCGCCTCCAGGATGCGCGCATGTAGCCATTCCGAACGTAGATGCTCGTCCTCGTTGCGCACGATGCCGATTCGTATCCAGCGCAATGCCGCCTGATCCTGCCCCATCAACTCCAGGGCCGTGCCCAAGTTGGCGGCCGTTTCGTGGTGGCCAGGGAAGATCCGATCAATGGAAAGGAAAAGTCGTGCTGCTTTGGCGTACTGGCCCTGGTAGATCAGCAGCACCCCAAGATTGGTAAGGTTCGCGAAATCGGGTTTGGTGCGGGCCCGGTCGATTGTTGATGAAGCAGACGACAACAAGTTGTCGCGTTTGTACTGTTTGGCCATGGAAGCGGCCATTTCCTCGCCGACATACCAATCCGAATGGAATCGCCGCCCTGCGTGGTCCGTCCCCACGCTGTTGATACATGCCTGGGCGGTCGGCGCAAACGCCATCGCTGCCCATATCGCCATTGCCCTGATGCGCATGAATAACCTCCGGTTTCGGCCGACCTTATTGCGCGGGGAGCAGGCTATCGTCAAGTCCGCGGGCCGCGATTGTGCTTACCAGCGCCGCTTGGGCTATTGCATACTGCATGATCTGGCCAAGTAGGGGTGCGTCATGGCAAAGCCTCCTCGTTCCACCAACCGCGATTTCGATCCGGCGGTATTGCGCCTGTTCGACCAGTACGTGCATGGACTCATCGACCGGCGCGGATTCCTGCGCGGCGCCACGCGATTCGCGGTGGGCGCCGGTGGCGCGGCAGGGTTGCTGGCCGCGCTCAGTCCGCAGTTCGCCGCGGCGCAGCAGGTATCGCCAGACGATGCGCGGCTGTCGGCCGGCTACCGGCAATTCGATTCGCCGCAGGGCTACGGCAAGGGCCGCGGTTACCTGGTGAAGCCGGCGAAGGCCAACGGCCGGCTGCCGGCGGTGCTGGTGGTGCATGAGAATCGCGGGTTGAATCCGCACATCGAGGACATCGCGCGCCGTCTCGCGTTGGAAGGCTTCATCGCTTTCGCACCCGATGCCTTGTTCCCGCTCGGCGGTTATCCCGGCGACGAAGATGCGGCGCGGGCGCTGTTCGCCAAGCTGGAACAGGAAAAATCGCGCGCCGATTTCCTCGCCGCCGCTGGCATGCTGTCCACGCTGGAAGGTGGCAACGGCAAGCTGGGCGTGGTGGGTTTCTGCTATGGCGGGGCCATCGCCAACTTCCTGGCTACCCGCCTGCCCCACCTGGCTGCCGCAGCGCCCTTCTACGGCGGCGCGCCGAAAACCGAGGAGGTAGCCGCGATCAAGGCGGAACTGCTGGTGGTGCTGGCCGCCGAGGACGAGCGCGTCAATGCGGCCTGGCCGGAATACGAGAAAGCGCTGAAGGCAGCCGACGTGCGCTACGCGCTGTTGCAGCCGCCCGGCACGCAACACGGTTTCAACAACGACACCACGCCGCGCTACGACAAGGCGGGCGCTGCGCAAGCCTGGGCGCAGACGGTGGCGTTGTTCAAGCGCACGCTGGAAGTAGCCGGCAAGGACAGAAAAGGCTGATTCGCCCGGCACCTCGTCCGCCTGCTTTGCTTCGCCCCCTTTGAAAAGGGGGCCACCGGGGATTCGCTCTTGCTTTTTTCTTGAGGGCGAAAAGCAAATCCCCCTCGATCCCCCTTTTGCAAAGGGGGAGGCAAAACACTTCTTCGCTCAATACACCGAACGAATGGCGCATCGTCCTGTCCTACAGATCCGAACCCTGGTTCTCTTCCCACTCCTCCTGCAATTGACTATCTTGCGTCCTCGCTCCCTGACTGCATGACCGCATGAGCCGTAAATCCTGGCTGTGGACTGCAGTGGTTCTGATTGCCGCTGCGTTGGCCGCTACGTTCTTCATTCCGAAATCCCGCGACCCCTCCACCGAACCGGCGCCCACGCCATTGGGCTGGACCGCGCAGTTGCGGCTCGCCGCGGGCGATGGCGTGCGCGGGATGCGCAACGGGCCGGCCGCGCTGGCGCGCTTCGACGATCCCTACGGTGTAGCGGTAACGCCAGAGGGCACGCTGTATGTGGCCGATGCGGGCGACAACAACCGTATCCGCAGGATCGGCGCCGACGGCACGGTGACTACTTTGGCCGGTTTCAACGAAGGCTTTGCCGATGGCGACGGCACCGCGGCGCGCTTCGATACGCCATCGGGCCTGGCGCTGGACGCTGCCGGCAATCTCTATGTCGCCGATACCGGCAATCATGCCATCCGCAAGATCACGCCGTTGGGCATGGTCAGCACGGTGGCCGGAACCGGTGTAGCGGGAGCTCGCGATGGCGCTCCAACCCAGGCGCAGTTCAACGGTCCCATCGGCGTGGCGGTGGATGCGCGCGGCAATGTCTACGTCGCCGACACCTACAACGACCGCATCCGCAAGATCGATCCGCAAGGGCAGGTCAGCACCCTGGCTGGCGGTGAACGCCCGGGCAACGTCGATGGCGTGGGCGCCGCGGCGCGTTTCGATACGCCCACCGCGTTGGCGGTGGACGCGCAGGGCATCGTCTGGGTCGCCGACACCCGCAACAACGCCATTCGCCGCCTGGCTCCCGATGGCACGGTGACTACGCCCTATTACGTCGGACTGGACGCGGCGGTGCGTGCACTGCACCGGCCGATGAGTCTGGCGCTGACCCACGACGGCCTGCTCTACGTGGGTGAAATGTCGTGGGGTAGGGTGATCCAACTTTCCCGCGACGGCCGGGTACATGTGTTGACCGGCGCCATCCAGGCGCAGCGACTCTCGCGTCCGGCGGGCCTGGCGCTGGACGCCAATGGCGCGCTATGGGTCGCCGACGCCGGCAGCCGGCGCCTTCACCGCATCGCGCCGGTAGATGCGGCGACCGCCATCGCCATGCCAACGCTGGGTGCAGTGGGCCCCGCACCGGACGCTCCGCTGCCCGCCACCGGCGGGCGTTGGCCATTGCATCCGCAGGACGGATGGCACGAAGTGGTGGGCACGCTGGGCGAAGTGCGCGGCAACTACGACAACGAAAGCCGCGATCACCTGCATGGCGGTCTGGACATCCGCGGCGACGTGGGCGCACAGGTGCTGGCGATCGCCGATGGCAAGGTCAGCAGTCCGACCGGTGCCTGGGGGCTGGGCGAACTGGGCGAAGGCATGGCCATCGATGCCCTGGGCTATATCCACATGCGGGTAGGCCGTGATGCGCGCGGTGAAGTCAGCGATCCCTCGCGCTTCCAGCTGTTGCGCGATGAAGCCGGCCAACCCGAACGCATGCGCGTGCTGCGCGGCACGCGCTTCAAGGCCGGCGAGGTGCTGGGCACCATCAACCGCATGGCGCACGTGCATCTCAGCGTGGGTGCGAGCGGTTTCGAGCGCAATGCGGTGGCGTTGGGTTTCACCGGATATGCCGACCACTACGCTCCGCACATCGACGGCATAGAGCTGCTGGACAGCAGCGACCAGACCTTGCGCAAACGAAGCGACGGCCGGGTGGCGGTACCGCGCGGCACCGGCGTGCAGATCGTGGTGGATGCCTGGGACCAGGTGGACAACAACTTGCCCAGGCGCAGGTTGGGCCTGCATGCGGTCGGCTACCAGCTGCTTCGCGCCGATGGCACGCCGTGGCCGGGCTACGAAACGCCGCGCATGAATATCGAGTTCAACCGCATGCCCGCCGACCCCGACGCGGTAAAGGTGGCGTATGCGCCCGGCAGCGGCATCACCGTGCACGGCAGTGCCGCCACGCATTTCAAGTACGTGGTGAGCAACACGGTGCGCGACGGCCAGCTGGCTACCGGCTTGTGGCAGCCGGACGAACTGCCCACTGGCGACTACCTGCTGCGCATCACTGCCGTCGACTACATGGGCAACGCCGCCAGTAGCGGGCGGGATCTGCCGATTGCATTGGAATAAGCGTCCGAAGCGCAACGAAGACGGCGAACCAGCAACTTCGTCGCGGCCGCGTATCTCGGAAGCCCTGGATAAAAATAGAATCGTCATCCCAGCGAAAGCTGGGATCCATCTTGATCTTGATCTTGCCTTTGCCTTTGCGTTTGCCTTTGCCTTTGCTTTCGCCTTTGCTTTCGCCTTTGCTTTCGCTTTCGCTGTTGCCTCCTCCCTTGCGCGCAGCGCAGGGGAGGATTGAGGAGGGGTGCTCTTGCTCTTGGCTCCCGTCTCCCGTCTCCCGTCTCCCGTCTCCCGTCTCCCGTCTTAAGGCGTTTCGCGCTCCGCGCGAGTCACTTTCTTTGCTTGTGCAAAGAAAGTAACCAAAGAAACACACCCTAACGGCGCGCCCGGCGATGAAGCCGCCGGGTGCGCAAGCAGCCCGGGAATTTCCGGAAGGCGCTTCCTGCGCCTCCGGAAACGGCGCACATCCTTGTGCGCCGCCCCTGCGGGGTTTACCCGGCCTGCTTGCCGCGCCTCACGGGAATGGAAGGGCAAAAGCAAAAGCAAAAGTCAAAGTCAAAGACAACGTCAAAGTCAAAGTCAAAGTCAAAGCCAAAGTCAAAGCCAAAGCCAAAGCCAAAGCCAAAGCCAAAGCGAACATGCCTGCTCCGCGCTAGGACATTCACTAGTGTGGTGCCTGCCTGGCGACTCTGGTGCATCATTACCGTCATGCCTTTGACCCTAGACCATCTGCGCCGCTACGGCATCGCCCGTTCGCTGTTCAAGCCGACTACGTTGATGCGGGCCATCGCGAAACTTGGTTTCGTGCAGGCCGATCCCATCCGCGCGCCCGCGCGCGCGCAGGACTTGACCTTGCGCCATCGTGTGGTCGGCTACCGCGCCGGCGAGTTGGAGCGGCGCTATCCTCGACTGGCGCTGGAGGAGGACTTCTTCGTCAACTACGGGTTCCTGCCGCGCGCCCATCACGCGCTGATGCACCCGCGCACCGCGCGCGCCGTGTGGACGCCTGCGCGCTGGAAGCAGGCGCGGGCGGTGCGCGAGTACATCGCCGAGCGCGGTGCGGTGCATCCGCGCGAAGTCGACGCCCACTTCGCCCATGGCAAGACCACCAACTGGTTCGGCGGCTCTTCCAATGCCAGCACCGAACTGCTGGACGGCATGCACTACCGCGGCCTGTTGCGGGTGGCGCGGCGCGACGGCGGCACCCGGGTCTACGCGGTGCGCGAAGACGCTGCGCCAGTGGACAAGGCAGGAATAGAGGCGCGCCTGAATGCGTTGATCGATCTGATCGTCCGCAAGTATGCGCCGCTGCCCGACGCCAGCCTGGGCCAGCTGGTGAGTTACCTGGGCCGCGGCGTGCCGCAATGGGATGCCGCGCGCAAACCGGCGCTGGCCCGTGCACGCCAAGGCCTGCAGCGCGCGCGGGTGGAAGGTGTGGACTGGGTGTGGCCTGCGGACGAGCGCGCCGAGAGCCGGCGCTGGAAGCCCGACGACCAAGTGCGCCTGCTTACCCCGTTCGATCCGGTGGTCTGGGATCGCCGCCGCTTCCAATTGTTCTGGGGCTGGGCCTACCGCTTCGAGGCCTACACGCCGGCACCCAAACGCAAGTTGGGCTACTACGCGCTGCCTTTGCTATGGCGCGACCGCGTGATCGGCTGGGGCAACCTGTCGGTGTCCGAAGGCGCATTGCGCCCGCAGTTGCACTACGTCGACGGCCACCCGCCGGGCGAGGCGGCGTTCGACGATGCCTTGGAAGCCGAGCTGGCGCGGATGCGCATCTTTCTGGGGCTGGCATGAAGACTCCGGCCCATGCAGCGACATCGCGTCGCACAACCGAACTCGATTGACGGAACTTCGAGGCCGCACCCACAATCGGCGCCATGCCGCATCCTGGGCGTCGATCATGGGCAAGCCCCAATGCAATCCCTTCTGGCTTGGAGTGGACACGTGTCGCCGAAGCAGCTTGTCGAAGAATGGGTTTCCCGGTTCAACAAGGCGGATATCGATGGGCTTGCAGCCCTCTATGCGATCGACGCCACCAACCACCAGGTGGTCATGGAGCCGTTGCTCGGCCGCGAAGCCATTCGTCAGATGTTCCTGACCGAGTTCGGCCGCGCAGAAATGACTTGCATCGTCGAGAACCTGTTCGAAGACGGCGACTGGGCCATTCTGGAGTGGAAGGACCCATCGGGTTTGAGGGGTTGCGGGTTCTTCCATGTTCAAGATGGGCAGATTGTTTTCCAGCGCGGCTACTTCGACCAGCTTTCGTTCTTCCGGCTCCAGGAAATTCCGGTTCCGGAAACGTATCTGGGGGCCTGAAAATCAGTTCCAAACCGGACCCGTTTCTCGGGTCGGCGCAGCCCAGGCGTTAGTGGGTTCAACGAAGGGAGACCGGGATGGCAAAGATCACAGGAATCGGCGGAGTCTTCCTCAGATGCAAGGGAGATAGCGCCGCGTTGGCCGATTGGTATCGGAAGCACCTGGGCATGCCGTTGGAAAGCTGGGGCGGCGCCGTGCTCAGGTGGCCGGACGATAAAGCCGAAGACCAGGGCCTGACGGTATGGAATCTCGCGAGCAAGGACAGCAAGTGGTTCAGCCCCAGCGAATCGGCCTTCATGATCAACTACCGCGTCGATAATCTCGACGAGCTGCTTTCGCAGCTGCAAGCCGATGGGGTGGTGCCCGTCAGTGGCCCCGAGTCGCACGAAAACGGGAAGTTCGCCTGGATCATGGATCCGGATGGCAACAAGGTTGAACTGTGGGAACCCATGCTTTGGGACGAAAAGAACAAGGGTTGATGGGGCGATCCGAAAGATGCAGCAAGATGCTTCAGCGACGAAATGGATTTGTCCTGCCTGTGGCGAACAGGTACCAGGCGGATGGGTCGTTTGTACGCAGTGCGGTTACGACGCCGCCGCAACGCCTGTCGCTTCCGAGCGTGCAGATACTGTCGTCGCAGCCTATCCGCCGGCAACGTGCTTGCGTTGCGATTCCACCATGCGATCGGCGGGCCAGCTGAAACTTCATGAAGGCACCAGGGCATGGCCGTTTCTTTTCGGCGAGCTGGGGGAGCTGCTGGTGAACCGCGAATCTTTCCAGACCTTCATCTGCGAAGGCTGCGGAAAAGTCGAGTTCTTCATGCCTCGGTAGCGGCTGGATGTTGGCCGGCCAGTGCGCCTGCTGCCCCCAGGATCGAGTCGTCGAAAACGAAAAAGGAGGCGCTGCGCGCCTCCCACAAACAATTTATACAACACAGGGGGGCTTGCGGCAAGGCCCTGCGCGTGGTGCAGCATCGCCATCCTGCCGAAACGGCGGGATACCGGAGCGATGCAATGACCGATGCGAAGATCTACTATCACGGCACCAAGGCCGATCTGAAGATGGGCGACCTGATCGAGGCCGGCTACGCCTCCAATTTCGGGAAACGGGTGCAGGCCAACTTCGTCTATCTAACCGCCACCCTGGATGCCGCCATCTGGGGTGCCGAACTGGCCGCCGGCGAAGGCCCGGGCAGGATCTACATCGTGGAGCCTACCGGGCCCATGGAAGACGACCCCAACCTCACCGACAAGAAATTCCCCGGCAATCCGACGCAATCCTTTCGATCCCGCGAGCCGTTCCGTGTTCTTGGAGAAGTGGGGGACTGGCAGGGCCATTCGCCCGAGCGGCTCAAGGAGATGCGTGATCGGCTTGAAGAACTCCAGCGGCAGGGCGTTGAAGCGATCAACGATTGAGTACGGCTCGACCGACAGAAGGCACCTGCAAGCGGGCGTCGTTTTCCGGCGTCCGCTTGCATCGGCCATCAAGCAGGAAAGGGCCCGTTACCATTGGCACGTTCGCTGTCGGCGACGGGACGGGATTCTAGGGTGCGTCAGTCGCTTTCAGGAGTTCGCCGATGTTCAAGAAATTCTTCATGGGACTTCTCGCCGTGGCGATCGCCCTTGCTATCGCCGGGGCGGGATACCAGTTGGGCAAGCATCTGGCCAACAATGACAACGCGACATCCAGCGAAGCTTCCAGCACCTAGGCCGATAGGTCGGTCCCTTCGCTGCCCGTCGGCCGGGCGGTAGGTGCAGAATCCACATCTCATCGCGATGCGGGCCCCGGGCTACATGCTGACTATCCGCTCGTTGGAACCTGATGACGCTGACGATGTGTTGCGCCTCAACGCGGCAGCCGCGCCTGCGGTCTTCGGGCTGGATGCGGCCGAGCTTGCGCGGCTCATGGCGATCTCCAGCCTTCACCTGGCGGCCGTGCGGCCAGACGGCAAGCTTGCAGCTTATGTCCTGGCTTTCCTCAAAGAACAGCCTTACGACGGCAACGAGTTCCTCGCCTTGCGTTCTCTGATCGACGAGCCGTTCACCTACATAGACCAGATCGTGATCGACGAACGCGCGCGCGGCATGGGAATAGGGCCCAAGCTGTATCGGGAGCTGGAGGCGCGTGCTACGGACATCGGCTCGACACTGCTTTGTTGCGAAGTGAATACCTTGCCGCCCAACCCCGTCTCGCTGGCGTTCCACCATCGCATGGGATTCGTCCGTATTGGCCAGATGGAGACGCCTGATGGCCGGAGCGTGGTGCTGCTGAGTCGCGAAGCGAACAAACATCGTTCCTGAGCGTCGACTCAAGCCGAATCGTTCCGCTTGATCGCGGCCCGATCTTTGCGCCGCGTGGGCGATCAAGAAAAAAGCGGCCATCGGCCGCTTTTTCCGTAGCCACTACAGGTGGATGGCGATCAGGCCGGCCACAACCACCAGAAAGCCAGCGCGCTGACCACGCCATAGATCAAGGCATCGATCAGATCCTTGATCACGCTGGTCCACGGCCTGCCCATCCAGATACCCGACTGTATCGGGCCGCCGGCATAGGTCAGAAAAGTGATCAGGCCGACCAGATGCCCGGCCTGGTGGGCGTTGCCCGGCAGGCCGTAGACCTGCAGAACGATCGCGCCGACCACGATGGCGACCAGCAGATTGAACAGGAACCACAAGCCCAGCATGCCGCCCATCTTCGGCGCGCCGCTCTTGACCACGGTGATGTGCCCCACCGGGCCGTCCACGTACTTCTGCACAACGGCCGGGTCGCGCATGGCCTTCATGTCGGTGCAGTGCGGGAATACGTATTGGCCGGGTGTGGGCGAACCCTTGCGCAGCGCGGCCTGCACTTCGTCTTCGTTGCCTAGCTTCCTGTAGTCGCTGTTGTGCCAGCGGAAAACCATGTGGATCAGGCTGCTGGCGATGTACACGAAAACCGCGGCGACCAGGATCGGCAGCCAGAGTTGGGATAGCGCATGCATGACGGGGCTCCTTCAAGGTTTGGGTGGTGGCACGCAAGGGGTAGGGCGGGCGGAAACCAAACGCGGTGCGGACGACGATGGCTGTGGGAGCGCCGGCGCATCTTACCTCCGCCCAACGGGCCAGCGGCATGAAGCGGAGCGAATAACTGCGATTCCGGCAGTCTTTGCGCAGCTTGTCGAAATCCAGCGCACCGATACGTCTATTGGAATACGCCCCGTGGCCTGGGGCCGCTGATTGCCGCAAGCTCACAGGAGTCGCGATTGAACCAGAACCCAGACCCTTTCCTTCAGGCGTTGCGGGCGTACAAGGCCGCTGTGCTGGCCAAAGACCTAGACGCCTTCCTGGCCCTCTACGACGATGACATCCATGTGTTCGATCTGTGGGGCGCCTGGACCCTTCACGGCATCGAGGCGTGGCGAAGCATGGCCGTGGATTGGTTCGCATCGACCGGAGAGGAAAGCATCGTGGTGGATATCGAGCAACCTCGATCCACCTGCCACGGCGACCTGGCCGTAGGACACGCGTTGCTTACCTACACGGCGTTTTCGGCCGATGGGATTCAGCTGCGTTCGTTGGACAGCCGGATCACCGCGTCGCTGCGGAAGGTGGACGGAATCTGGAAGATCTTCCACGAACACACCTCCGCGCCCATCGATCCTGCTTCCACCCAAGCGATGCTGAAGCGAGAGGGCAACGGCTGACAGGTTCCGGGTTCCACCCTGCCCATAGTCACCATGACCAACGCGCCTTCCTTCGGGCGGGGGCAGGGACAAGAATGCGTGCCGGCCCCATGCAATGGCGGAAGCGGGACTTTGCGCAACCTGCTGGCGGCGGTTACCTTTCCGCACCATCCGGGGGAAACAGACCATGCAATCGAACAAACGCACCGCCAGGATTGCCGGCCTGCTGTACCTGATCGTGGTGCTGACCGGCATGTTCAGCCTGGCCTACGTTCCTTCCCAGATAAATGTCGGCGACGACGCGGCGGCCACCGTTCGCAACCTAATTGCGCACGAGTCGCTGTTCCGGCTGGGCATCGTTGCCGGTCTGGTGTGTTACGTCGCCTTCCTGCTGTTGCCGCTGGCCTTGTACAAATTGCTCAGCCCACATGGCAGGCAGTGGGCTTTGGTCATGGTGGCGTTTGCCGTGGTCAGCGTGCCGCTGGCCATCGCCGCCACGCTCAATAAATTCGAAGTGTTGTCGCTGCTGAGCGGCGCCGACTATCTGCAGGCCTTCAGCGCCGAAGCCTTGCAGGCGCGGGTGATGCTGGCGTTGGACGCCTACCGCAATGGCTTGCTGGCCACGCAGATCTTCTGGGGCTTGTGGCTGCTTCCGTTCGGCGTGCTGGTGTACAGGTCGGGCATCCTGCCGCGCTTGCTGGGCGTACTGCTGGTGATGGGTTGCTTCGGTTACCTGATCGATTTCGCCGGACGCATGCTGTTTCCCGCTTATGCCGAGGCCGGCGTCGGCGGCTTCGTCAGGCTGCCGGCCGCACTGGGCGAAATCGGCACCTGCCTGTGGCTGCTGGTGATGGGCGCGCGCGAGAAATCCATGCGCTGATTGCGCCGGTCAGGGTTTGCCTTCTTTGGCGCCCGGTTGCACTTCCGGGTCGTTGCGTTCCTCGCTCTGGCGCTTGCCCGGCTGTTCGCCCGCTTCATGGGGTTCCAGCGTGGTGTCGGGCTCGGCCGGATCCAGCTCGGGTGGAAGGTGGTTCTTGTTCACGGGCCTGCTCCATGGGATGCGATCGTCAGGCCTTCTTACCCGCGGTGGGATTGCCGTCGCGTGAAAGCGCCAGGCTGCCCGCTGGCGCCGCGTTATCGATCGTAGAAGTCGCCGCCGATGATGGTGCAGATCTGCTCCTGGGTGAAACCATGGAAGCGGCGGCCGCCGCTGGTGTGACGCTGGGCGAACAGCTTGCCGCTGGCCGGCGTGCGCTCGCGCTGTTCCTGCAACAGCCATTTGGCGTAGTCGTTGCTCAGGTTGCGCGCTCGGATCGGATCCAGTTTCGGTTTGGGCATTGCCGGGGTCCCGGAAAGATTGGCGACAAGGCTACCCGACCCGGCCCGCCGGAGCATCCGGAAGGGGGCCGATTTTCCCGGCGAAGTCCCACTCCCGTACCGACGAACGGTGCCCGCCGGCATGTCCGTTCGCGCGGGATTCCCTCGTTGGCAAGTTTACGGGGGTCGATGGGAGATCCTTATGAAACTTCTGTTGCTGTCCGGGGCGCTGGTTCTACTGTTCGCAGGATGCGAACACGCGCCCACCAAGAGTCAAAGCGTGGAGGATCCCGGCGGAACAGACCAAGCCGATGCGCAACGTTCTCGCGAGATCCTCTACGCCACCTTGTGGATGCAGCACAGCGCCGAATACCGCGCCGCTGCCTTGCAGGCTTTCGAAAGCGCGCGGGAGCAGCTGAAGAACGCGACCCGGTGCGGCACGGCGGAAGTCGGGCAGTTGCAGCAAGCCAAGGGCGCATGCGGTGCGAAATCGCCGTGGGCCAGGCGCCCGGCGGCGATCATTTTCGATCTGGACGAAACCCTGCTCGACAACTCCGCTTACCAGGCCTTCCAGATCAGGCATAAGGAGCTGTACGAAGACGCGCGTTGGGAGACCTGGGTCAAGTCCGAAGAGGCCTTGGCCATCGCCGGCGCATCGGAGTTCGTCAAGGACGCCTCCAAGGTCGCCAGCATCTACTACGTGACCAACCGCCAGTGCAGGCATCCGATAGACAAGGTCGAAGATCCGGTGAAACTCAGAGCGGACTGTCCGCAGTTGCTGGACACCATGTCGCGCATGGAGAAGCTGGGCTTTCCCAGGGCCGATGAGCGTTCCGCGTTCTACCTGAAAGGCATGTACGCCGAGCTGCAGTCGAAAGAAGCGATCCGGCAGAAGATCGCCGGCAAGCATCGCATCGCCATGCTGGTGGGCGACAACCTCACAGACTTTGTCGAGAGCCAGGAGATCTATGCACAGAACGAAGCCAAATTTGCGCCGCTATGGGGCAAGCGCTGGTTCATCGTGCCCAATCCGGCCTATGGCTCCTGGCTCGACGTACTCAGTGCCGATGCCGGCCAGGAAGTGGCCGAGCGCTGCGGCGCGCTGGCGACGGACAAGGAGAAGGAATACTGCGCTTACGGCCCCACTTACGAGGCGAGGCTGGCCAAGCTCAAGGTGTGGTTCCCCTTGGAATAGCGAACGCACTCTTGCGTTCGCTGCGGCAGGTAGGCATGGCCACGAGAATCATCATTGCTGCTGGTCGGGCGGACACCTTGGAACGCCTGAGCCCACCACGCACTGTATGCAGCAGGTAGGCGATTGGCGGGGCTCTGGCGTCACCGGCTCCAGGCTTGCGGCACCGGGCAGGCGGGCCAGCACTTCCGCAGGTTTGAGCTTCAACAGCACCGACCAGTCCTGACGGTTGAAGTTGCAGGCCGCCTCGTTGTCCGGCGCGCAAAGCGACTCGCCGCCATTGCGGACCGGCAGACTCCAGAACTCTCCGTTGCGGTTCAACGGCAGCAATCGCATGATCACCGTCTGCTGCACGTTGCCGCTGATCAAGTAGGCGGTGCTGTCGTTGTTGGGGCTGGCCGCCACCACGATCTCGCAGTGCATCTCCAGGCCCGCGCTGCCTGCGCTCACGACCGCGGTCAGGCCCTCGTAGCCGTACGTGCGATTGCCGTTACGCACGTAACAAAGCATGTCGCCGGTCGAAGGCTTGGCATGCGCAGGATCGACGAACTGATAGGCGCTGGATTCCGGGCGTTGGTAAGCGTCGCGCACATAGGTGATATGGCTGGCCGAAGCGCGGAAGCCCGGTACGCCGGCCTTACGCATCACCCAGGAAATGAAGGCGGCCGACCAGGGATTGTCGATGACGAAACCGCGGCAGCCCGGCGAAGCATAGGTTCCGCTGGCAGCGCCCTCGCACTCGCTGGCGCCCGCCAGTTGGCCCACCTGGCGCAACACGCCGCTTTGCTGCCAATAACCGGCTACCCGGCGCCAGGCCTCGGTCTGGCCTTCCTGCAACGGTTGCGCTTCGGCTTCGGTGATCCCGCTGTTGGCCAGGCGGCCGTTGCGGTCGATGAAGGGCCGGTACCACAGAGCGTGCTCGTGGCAGGCATAGGCGGCGATGCGGGTGGCGACCTCCGGTGCCGCCCGCTGCTGGTCCAGGCTGGGGCATACATCGGCCGCATTGGCGGCGGCCGAGGCCAACATCAGAATGTGGAACAAGATCCATACGCGCATCAGCACGCTCCTTGCGACTAGTCAGGTTCCCCCTCCCTGCATCATGCCGCAAATCGAGGTCGATGCGCCTTCAGCGTTCTTCAGGTCGTGGCGAAGTGCAGCCGGACAATGCCGGCCCTACGACTTGCTGGTGGATTTCTTGTTCGCGGTCTTTGCGGCGGACTTCTTCGTCGCCTTGCGGTCGCGGCCCTTGGCGCCGCCGTCCTGCTTGTTGACGGTGGCCCAGGCGATGCGCTCGGCTGTCGCTTCCGAGCGGCCCTGCTTGCGCTCGCTTTGCTCGATATGTTCGGCCTGCCGCTTCTGCTTGTCCGAATAGGCGGATTTGTCTCCACGTGGCATGTCGTTCTCCGGTTTGCGAAAACGCGCAGAGGCTAAGCGGGGAAACGTAATCCGTAGATGAAGAACGCCGTCAGATCAATTCAATGCGACAGCTTCGGCGAGCCAGCCGTTTCAGCGGGCCAGGTGGAATTCCAACACCGCGATCCCGCCTGGGAAAGCTTCGGCCTTGGCCAGCGTCATCCGGCGTTGGCCAAGGTCGGCCGGGGCGAAGGAACGGCCGCGTCCAAGCAGCACCGGCACCATGCGCAGGCGCAATACGTCGACTTCGCCGGCACGCAGTAGCGCATCGCACAAGGTCAGGCTGCCCCAGAGGATCAGGTCGCCGGCAATGCGCTCGCGCAGCGCGCGCACCGCCTGGACTCCATCGGTGTGAATTATTTCCACCCCCCGGTAGTCGCCCCATGGCGCAGATTGCAAGGTCGAGGACACCACGAACTTGGGAAGGGCATTGATCGGCGTGGCGACACGCTCGACCGCCGCGTCGGCCTGGGGCCAATAGTCGGCGAACATGCGGTAGGTCACGGCACCGAAGACGATCGCTCCCACCGTATCCATCATCCGCATCTGCTCGTCTTCGGTGCCGCTGAAATCGCTTTCAGGGTGGAAAAAGCCTATGCCGCCGTCTTCTTCGGCCGCATAGCCATCCGCGCTGACGATCTGTTCCACGATGACATTGCCCATGCCAGGCTCCTCAGGTTGTGCAGTGGCGCGATGCCCTGCTTTGCAAAAGCGACGAACGCCGGCGGATCGGATCGACAGCTTCCGCCGCTTGCGCAGCCGCACCGGATAGGCCGTAGAATGCGGACACCGGCGCCGCCAACCGCATCGCCGAATCCGTTGCACCTTTCTGCAGGCGAAGCACTGTCCGCTATGTCGGTGGCAACGCGTTGTTACCCGGACTGCATCCGCTTTAGGGGAAGTCGATGGCTCCGCGTTCCAGAGATACCGCCAGCGCCATGGCTGGCGCGGGGATTTCGCATTCCCGGCATGACGATCCGCCCGAAGGCCAGTTGCCCGTGCGCAAGTGGTATTTCCTTGCTTCGCGTCTGCCTGGCCAACTGGCCACCAAGTCGATTGGCGGCTTGAGCACGCGCAGGTTCATCGAAGCGGTGCTGTGGATCGCCGCCACCGATTCGACCTGGCCGCAGTTGCCCAAGTCGTACGGCAACTTCCACGCCGTCTATCAACGCTTCGCCCGCTGGGCGCGTCTGGATGTCTGGGACTACGTCTGCACCTGCCTGGAAGGCGACCCGCGCTTGCCTGCCTTGCAACGCATGGTGCGACAGCACCTGGAGATACGTCGCCGGCGCCACAAGGCCGCCGAGGCGGAGCCGAGCGAGGCCGCTGTTGCCGCCAGCGCGGTGCCGGCCGATCGCATCAACCAGCTGGAGGCGCGGCTGGCGAAAATGGAAACCTTGATGGCCGCATTCCTGAAGGCCTTTCCGCAAGTGGCCGAAGATTTTCCTGGGCTGGAACACGGCGACTGAGTTTCAACTGCGCGTCCTCGCGCGCCGACTGCGTCACAGGTCGCTTAATTCGGCCAACACCGATTCGTCGCTGCAGACGCGGTTGCGACCGGCGGCCTTGGCCCGGTACACCGCGCTGTCGGCGGCCTGGTACAAGGCGTCGTCGTCGTCGTGCAGCGCGCCGTCGAATTGGGCCACGCCGATGCTCGCGGTCAGGTCCAACGCGATCCCTTCAGGGGTGATGGGCTGCTCGATCAGGCTGGCGCGGAAGCGCTCGGCGCGACCCATGGCGGTGGCCATGTCCTGGCCCTGCAGGATCACCCCGAACTCTTCACCGCCAACGCGCGCGGCCAGATCGCCAGGTTCGTTGAAGCTGCTTTTCAGCCGGGCCGCGATGGCCGTCAGGCACACGTCGCCGATGGTGTGGCCATAGGTGTCGTTGATCTGCTTGAAATGGTCGATGTCCAGCAGCAGCAGGCTCAACGGTTCGCCGTTGTGCCTGGCCAACAGGGTCGCGGACTCCAATACATCGGCGAATTGCCGGCGGTTGGCCACTTCGGTCAAGGCATCGATCCGGCTTTGCCGCGAAAACAGATCGCGCTGGGCGCGCAGTTCCTGGTCCAGGTCCAATCGCTGCTGGTATTCGGCATAGCTGCGCAACAGCGAGATCACTACATAGATCAGGTAGATCACCATCATCAGCCCGTTGGGCCGATCTTCGGGATTGATCCAGAGCAGCAAAAGGCCCGGCGCGCACAGCAAGGCGATGCCGGCGAAGGCGAATCCGCGGCGCATGCTGAAGGCGTGCGCGATGGCCGTGGCCAGGCCCAGGGTGAACAGCAATGCGGTGACGCGCGCCGGCCCGAAACCGGCATCGAGCGTGGCCCAGCAGAACAATCCTCCCCACAGCGCGGTGGTGAGCAGCACGATGCCCCAGTGCAGGCGCAACCAGCGCGCGATCAGCGGCGCTTCGGTGCCCTCGGGCAAAGGACGATGCACGAAGCGCCACACGGTCAATACGATGAAGGCCAGCAGCAGGCTCCAGCTCAATGCCGGCGATCGGGTGAAGGCGTCTCCGTAAATCCCCACCAGCAACCACGACGCCGCGTAGAACGGCCCGCCCGTCAACGCGCGTTGATAGGTGTCTGCCATTTCCTGGGTAAGGCGGCGGGTCTGTACAGCGTTCATCGTTGGATCCAGCTAAGGGGTCGCACGCCGTTGGGCTGGCGTTTGCAAAGGGATACGCAACTTGGATGCCATTCCTAAGTCATTGAATATAACCGTCCAATACCGTCGATTGCCGGCTTGGCGTGGCGCTGCGTCACTTTGTGACGCGGGGCTATGGCGTCTCACCCCATCTGAACATGGCCCATGAAAGGGTAGGTGAGGACAGAAATCCAGGAGCGATGGCCATGGCCGATATCAAACAACCGCAAAAGCCAGGGCCGGAAAGCGGCTATCGGGAGCAGCAGGATCCGCGTGGTCAGCCCGGGCACGACCAGCGCAAGGACGGCAAGCAGTTGCCGGAAAGCGCCGACCCCAGCAAACCCAAACCCAAGGAACCCGAGCACGCGCCCGATGCAGGACAGCGCAAGCGCAAACCGGCGGGCTGACCGGATCGGTCGAATACACTCGGGGCGTTGCTGGCAACTGCGGAACAGAGAGATTGGTGCTGGCGTCAGGGCATCGTGGGCCGCTATCGTAGCGCCCGCCTTCGCCCATCGAGATCCGCCCGCCAATGACCGCGCCCGAAACCGCAACCGGACACAGCGTGCCGGCCCAATGCGAGAACTGCGACGCGCCGCTGCAAGGCGAGTTCTGCCACCAATGCGGCCAATCCATCCGCAACCCGGTACGTCATGCCGGGCATGCGATCGAGGAAGTGTTCGAGTCGTTCTGGCACCTGGACGGGCGCGTGTTCCGCACCCTGCGCGATTTGTTGGTGCCCGGCCGCACCGCTCTCGAGTACCTCGCTGGCCACCGCCAGCGCTACCTGCCGCCGCTGCGGATTTTCGTGATCATGAGTTTGTTGGCTTTTTTCGTGGGCAGGGCGACGATTCATTTCGACGATGCTCCGTTGAACGCCGACCTTGACGTCGCCCCGATCCTGCAAGCCCAGAGCGTGGAAGAGGTGAAGCGCAACCGCGATGAAATCATGGCGCGGCTGCAAGCGGCGCAGAAGAAGAGCGCGCTGCCTGGCGTAGATGCCGCGCTTATCGCCGCGCAGGTGAAGATCGAAGGCGAGGCGGCTAACCGGATAGTGGAGCTGACCGAAGGCAAAAGCGGGGCCGCGGCGCCTGCGGACGCCAGCCAACGCAAACGGCCTGCGAAATCCGGAGGCGAACTGTTCACCATCAACAACGAAGCCTGGAATCCGCAAACCAATCCGGTGGACGTCCAATGGCTGCCTGGATTCGTCAACCGCTGGCTGACCCGGAAAGCGGCTCACGCAGTGGACAACGTCAAGCTGATGGAGAATCGCCCGGACCGCTACGTCCAGGCGCTCTTGAGTTCGTTGCCCTCGGCGCTGTTCGTGCTGGTGCCGGTGTTCGCGCTGATGCTGAAGATTGGCTACTTGTTCAAGCGCAGGCTTTACATGGAGCACCTGGTCGTCGCCCTGTACAGTCACGTCTATCTGTTGATGGCATTGACCACGGTCTTCCTCCTCAATGCGCTGGCAGGAGCGGTTGCTGCGCATGCGTACTGGCTATCCATCGTGCTCTACACCGCCATGGGCCTGTTGCTGGCCTGGATGCCGCTGTATCTGCTGCTGATGCAGAAGCGGGTCTACCAGCAGAACTGGATCATGACCTTGCTGAAGTATTCGGTGATTGGATTTGTCTATTTCCACCTGCTGGTGCTTGTGGCTGTGGCCATGTTCCTGGTGAGACTGACCAACATGTAGTGCTACGCCAGTTTCAAGGCGCTGGCACGGGCAGGCGGGTATCGTCCGCGATCCAGTTCACTTCCCAGGTCTTGCCGCGGTCGGCTGAGTACGCCTGCTCGAAATGGCACGAGTCGGCGGTGATGTCGGAGATCACGAACCGAACCAGGATCGGCCGCCCGTCCAGCGTTTCGTTCGAGTAGAACTCTCCGCGTCCGTTGCTGAATCCGCCAACCGAGGGTGGGCTCAAGGCGCCGCTCCTGGCGTTGGCGAAGTTGAGGCTCCATCGGCGCGCGCCTGGATCGTAGAGGCGCAGCGAGACGCCTTCGATGCGGCCTGCAGGTCCCTGTACTTTCAGCTCGACCAGATTGGCGCGTCCGTCCAGCACTTTGTTGACCACGGACGTGCCTTCGTATTCGGCCCAGGTGTTGGAGCCTGATAGCGGGTCGACCAGGCGCTTCAGATGCGTGCGCCATGAGCCGATTTCGAAATCGAAGTCGTGTTGGCCGTCCTGTAGCGCTTCTGGCGCCTGTTCAATTGCGGTTGTTGCCTGTGCGGCTGCGGGGTGCGGCATGCCGACGGTTAGCAAAGCGAGCAGCAAGGATCCGGATCCTGCGCGCGAAGTTTCCATCTGGGCGACTCCCGACGTCCAGCTCGGCGGACGCGTAGCCTCATTCTAGGAAGGCAGCGGAGAGGTGCGGTATTCAATTCTTGCCGTCAGGAGTGCTGCGCTTGACCCACTCAACTGATTGTTCGCCGGTGCCGCTCCGCCGTACCCTCACCCCAACCCCTCTCCCGATGGGAGAGGGGCTTTAATGGGGCTCCGAAGCGCAACTGGACGCGATGGCTTTCCGGCAGCGCAGGTCAGTCTTTCGCGTAGTGACCCAGGAACATGTCCACGGCAGACACTGCGATCTGCTCCTGCAGTTCGGCGCTCAGCGGCGGTGCGCCCATGGTGATCTGCGGCCAGAAGGCGAAGCTTTTCACCAGGCCCTGGATCTGCTGCGCTGCGAACACCGGATCCAGCGGCTTGAGCCTTCCATCGGCCAGCGCGGCGCGTATCCACACCGTCACCCCTTCTTCCTTGTTGCCCAGGCGCGCGACCATGCTCTGCGCGCGTTCCGGGGAGTGGATGGTTTCGGCGATGGCCACGCGCGCCAGGTCGATGAAGTTGCCGTCGTCGAGCATGCGCAGCTTCTGCCGCAACAATTCCAGCAACTGCTCGCGCAGCGGCCGGTCGGGGCGGTAGGCCAGGTCGATCAGCGCGGTGCTCTTTTCCCACAGCTGCACCAGGATCTCGGCGAACAGCGCGTCCTTGCTGGGGAAGTGGTTGTAGACGGTGCGTTTGGACACGCCGGCGGCCGCGGCGATGCGGTCCATGCTGGTGGCCTCGAAGCCGCTGGTCCGGAATTCTTCGATGGCGGCCTGCAGGATGGCCGAGCGCTTGCGGTCGGTCAGGCGCTGGGGAGCGGGCGAGGGCTGGGAAATCGGGGTCATACGGCCATTTTACACTGAGGGGTTTACTTTTGGAAATCATGGAACTACACTGTGCAGTGTAGGCAGTGGCCGTCACTGCCCCGTGCCATCCACCCATGAAATTCCCCGTCCGCTCCCTGATCCTGCTTGGAATCCTGACCATGACCGCCTGCGTCCTGCATGCCGCTTCCCGCACCCCCGCCTATCCGGACTCGCCGCAACTTCACGAGGGCAAGTTCCAGAACGAGGTGCCCACGCCGCCCACCGGGTTCCTGAAGACCGTGCGGTTGGCCTGGAACGTGTTGACCAACAAGCCGCGCGATACGGTGCCGGCCGGCTCCATCCCGCTGCAGACGCTGACCCGCGCCGAATTGCTGGCCGCGCCCGACCGCAGCCTGTTCCGGCTGGGGCACTCCACCGTGCTGCTGAAACTGCGCGGCGAGTTCTGGCTGACCGATCCGGTGTTCTCCGACCGCGCCTCGCCGGTGCAGTGGGCCGGACCCAAGCGGTTCCACCAACCGCCGATCTCGTTGGCCGAGTTGCCGCCGATCAAGGGCGTGCTGTTGTCGCACAACCACTACGACCACCTGGATCGCGCCGCGGTCATCGCCCTGGCCAACAAGACCGAACACTTCCTGGCACCGCTGGGCGTGGGCGACACCCTGATCGAATGGGGCGTACCGGCCGAGAAGGTGCAACAGTTCGACTGGTGGCAGTCGGCTACGGTCGATGGCGTGCGTTTCGTCGCCACGCCGGCGCAGCATTTCTCCGGGCGCGGCCTGTTCGACGCCAACAAATCGCTATGGGCCTCGTGGGTGATCGTGGACGACGACCTGCGTGTGTTCTTCAGTGGCGACACCGGTTATTTCGACGGCTTCAAGGCCATCGGCGAGCGCTTCGGTCCGTTCGACGTCACGCTGATGGAAACCGGCGCCTACGACAAGCAGTGGCCGCACGTGCATATGCAGCCGGAGCAGACCCTGCAGGCGCATATCGACTTGAAGGGCCGCTGGCTGATGCCGGTGCATAACGGCACCTTCGACCTGGCCATGCACGCCTGGCACGAGCCGTTCGACCGCATCTCCGCGCTGGCGGCCGACCGGGGCGTGAGCCTGGCCACGCCGGCGATGGGCCAACGCCTGGATCTGCAGCAGCCGCAGGCGGGCGAGGCCTGGTGGTTGGCGACACAGTGAGCGATCTAATTCGCAGCGCATGAAAGCAGACGCCCGCTGTGCAGCGGATTGGCGACACGGACAATGGAAGAGAAAGGTCGAAGAAAACTCAGGCCAGCGATTGCCTTTGATACTTCAACCAGGCCTCGACCTGCGGTGCCGAATCGCCGACTTCTTCGATCGCGTGCTGCAGCTGATTGCGCGACACGCCCAGGCGCGTTGTCCAGTACTGCACCTGCTGTTGCTGGTGCAGGGAAATCAGCAACGGTTGCTCCAATCCTAGTTCTTCAGCGTGCTCTGTCATGACCGCTCCGTGGCTGGTTCTGGCGTTGGCGGGAACCAGGTTCAGCCTGGATATTCGGCATGGCCGCGTGAGGATCATGTGCACAAAAACGGATGTCCGGCAGGATCGCCAAACGGCGTTAAGAACACATGCAGGAGGGCAGCGGGCGGCGTCACGGCCGCCTCACGGTGCAGGTGCGAAAAACGGCATCCGGCACAACGGAGGTGGAAGATGAAGATGTTCAGGGCTGCGTTCTTCCTGTGCGTGGGACTGATGCTGGGAACCATGATTTCGGCCATCTGAGCGGGCGCACGATGTCGATTCGCGTTGCCTTTCACTTGACTGAACCGACGACGCATTGCGGGCATGAACGGGCGGCAGCGCCAACGCTGCAACTGCTCGGCCGATCCAGAGTCACAAAACGACGCTAGGCGCCACTTGCGACCGCCCATTCCCCGGTTGCTGCCTTGCATCCGGTCTGCAGCGATCGGCGTATCCCCTTCGACAACCTCGAATCACGGCACCGGCCGCGGTGCCGGGAATAGTTGGTACGTTTGTTGCGTCTCCGGGTTGGGGGCGGCCATGGGCCGCGGGCGGTTTGCGCCATCTGGGGATGGAAATCGGAAAGATGCAGGGGAGTCAGGACGGCAGCAGACCCAGCAGAAGCATGCGTAGCATGCTGGCCTGCGCTGCCTTGCTATGGGCCGTGGCAGCGCCGGCCGGAGCAGTGGAAATCGATATCGCCGCCAACGGGACGGGCAAACCATTGGCAGATGCGGTGTTCAGTCTGGAAGGCGCGCGCCCGGCCACGGCCAACGGCGCGCGCGCGGTCATGGACCAGCGCGGCTCGCAGTTCCTGCCGCACGTGCTGGCGGTGCAGACGGGCACCGCCGTGGCATTCCCGAATGGCGACCAGATCCAGCATCAGGTCTATTCGTTCTCCGCGGCCAAGAAGTTCGACCTGCCGCTCTACGCCGGCGCGCGCACTTCACCGGTAACCTTCGACCAGCCCGGCATCGTGGTCCTGGGCTGCAACATCCACGACTGGATGATCGGTTACGTGGTGGTGGTGGACACGCCGTACTTCGGCAAGAGCGATGCGCAGGGCAAATTGTCGATCGATGCGCCGCCCGGCACATATCGACTGCGCGCCTGGCATGAGCGCCTCAACGGCGCCGTACGCGAACAACAGGTGGTCGTGGCCGCTGGCAAACCGTTGTCGTTGAACGTTTCGCTGGATGTGGCTGCCGAAGCGCCCGCCAAGCCGGGCAACGAAAGGCTCAAGGCCTTGCAGGAAAAATTCCGCAAGTTGAAAGCCACGCCATGATCCTGTCCCGGTTCGAGAACAAGATCGTGGCGTTGATCATCGCGGTGGTGGTCGCTGCGCAGCTGGTCACTTTCGGCGTGGTACAGGTGGCGACCGAGCGTAGCGTCGGCAACCAGCTTCAAGAGGAACTGGAAGTCGGGCAGCGGGTTTGGTCGCGCTTCTACGAGCGTCGCGGCGAACAGCTGATGGACAGCGCGATGGTGTTGGCCGACGATTTCGGCTTCAAGGCCGCCGTCGCCAGCGCCGATCCGCCGACCATGCATTCGGCCCTGGCCAACCACAGCAGCCGTATCGACGCGCAAGCCTCGGTGCTGTTGTCGCCCTCGGGCGAATGGATCACCGGCTTGAACGAAGCGGACCCGCAAGCGCAGGCGCGGGCGGTCGGCCCGCTGCTGCGCAAGGCGCGCACCGAAGGCTATGCGGTGGCGGTGGTCGCCTTGAACGGCAAGCTCTATCGCATGGCGCTGTTGCCGGTGATGGCGCCGCACCTGGTCGGTTGGGTGGGCATCGGCATCGACTTCGGCGACAGCTTCGCCAACGATTTCCACAGCGTCACCGGATTGGAAGCCAGCTTCGTTTCCCTGGCTGGCGCGCATCCGCATATCTATGCCTCCAGCCTCACCGGCACCGACCGGACCAACCTGCAGCGCCTTGCCAGCGAGGCGATCCGTCCGGACCGGCGCATCCGCACCTTGCACGCCGACAACGACGATTACTACGCCGTGGCCGAGCCGCTGGCCGATGAAGCCAATGTCACCCTCTTGTTGCAAGGTTCCAAAGAAGCGGCCATGGCGCCTTATCTGGCGCTGAAGTACCGCATTCTGGCGCTGTCGGGAATCGTGGCGGTCATCGCGCTGTTGCTGGCTTCATGGCTGGGCCGCAATCTCAGCAGACCGCTGGGCGAGCTTTCCATCGCCGCCAAGCGCATGCAGGCTGGCGACTACAGTCAGCCGGTGCGGGTGCGCGGACGCGATGAAATCGCCGAGCTGGCCGACGCCTTCGACCGCATGCAAGGCGAGATCTCGGCGCGCGAGGAACGCATCCTGCACCAGGCCAATCACGATGCGCTGACCGGCCTGCCGAACCGCAACCTGGCGCGCGACGAACTCGAATCGGCCTTGCGCCGCAGCTACAGCGGCGACTCCTGTTGCGTGGTGCTGCTGATCGATCTGGACCGGTTCAAGGAAATCAACGACACCCTGGGCCATGATTTCGCCGACAAGGTGTTGGCCGAGGTGGGCGTGCGTCTGCACCAGGGCGTGGAAGCCAACGACTTCGTGGCCCGTGTAGGCGGCGACGAATTCCTGGTGCTGCTGGAAGGGGTGAAGCGCATCGACGTGCTGGCCCGCGCCAACGCCTTGTTGGCGCACCTGCGTCGGCCGCTGGATTTGCCGCGCACGCGCTTGAACCTGGATGCGAGCATGGGTCTGGCGCTTTACCCCGATCACGGCACCGACGCCGAAACCCTGCTGCGCCGCGCCGACATCGCCCTGTACGAAGCCAAGGACGAACACCGTGGGGTGGCCATCTACCAGTCCGGACGCGACGAAACCCATCTGCGCAAGCTGCTGTTGATGAGCGACCTGCGTCAGGCCATCGTGCGGCGCGAACTTCATCTGCGTTTCCAGCCCAAGGTGGACGTAGCCAGCGGCCGCGTGGTCCATGTAGAGGCGCTGCTGCGCTGGAACCACGCCAGCCTGGGCGCGATCGGGCCGGAAGAATTCATACCGCTGGCCGAGCATTCGGGCTTCATCCACGAACTGACCCGCTACGTGCTGGAAGAAGCGCTGCGCGCCAACGCCGAGTGGCGCCGCCAGGGCGTGGATCTGGGCATGGCGGTGAACCTGTCGGCCATGGACCTGATGGACGCCGACCTTCCCGATTACCTGCAGGACTGCCTGCAGCGCCACGAAGTGCCGGCCCGGAAGCTGATCCTGGAACTGACCGAAGGCGCGCTGATGCGCGATGTCGAATACGCCATCCGCATGCTGCAGCGTCTGCGCGACGGCGGCATGCGTCTGTCCATCGACGATTTCGGTACCGGCTACTCCTCGCTGGCCCAGCTCAAGCGCATGCCGGTGGACGAGCTGAAGATCGACAAGAGTTTCGTCATGCAGCTGGTGGAAGGCAGCGACGATGCGGTGATCGTGCGTTCGACGATCGAACTCGGCCACAACATGGGCCTGTCGGTGATCGCCGAGGGCGTGGAAGACCACAACGCCATGGCTTTGCTGCGCAGCTATCACTGCGACATGGTGCAAGGTTTCCTGTTCAGCCCGCCGTTGGAAGAAGGCGAACTGCTGGAATGGTGCCGCAAGGACCTGCAGCCGGCCAACGCGCCCTATCCGCAGCCTCTGGCGGCAGACGCGCGCGCATGAGCTTGCGAGCTTCGCTTGGATTATTGCTGGTGGCCGCGACAGGCCACGCCACTGCGGGTGAGGGACGCTTGCTGGCTACCGGCGGCGCCTCGCAGATCGAAGGCAGCGCTGGTGGCGGCATCGTTCCCTGGGCGGTCCTGTCCGGCTATGGCACCGACGAGCAGAACGGCGCCACGCTGTTCGCGACTCGCGTGGATACCGGCGACTATGCGCTGGATGCGGCGGGCGCGGCTTTCACCTTCGGCAATCGCGTCGAACTTTCGGTGGCGCGCCAGCGCTTCGACCTGGGCGAGCTGCAGCGCCAGCTGTCGCTGCCGTGGTCTTCGCTGGGCCAGGACGTGTTCGGCATGAAGCTGCGCGTGGCGGGCGATCTGGTATACACGCGCATGCCGCAGGTCAGCGTGGGTGTGCAGCACAAGCGCATGCGCGACGGCACCTTGCCGCTGGCGCTGGGCGCGGGCGACGACACCGGCACCGACGTCTATCTGAGTGCGACAAAACTTTTCCTGGACGCCGCCGGGGGCTATCAACTGCTGGTCAACGGCACCGTGCGCTCCACCCGTGCCAATCAGACCGGCCTGCTGGGTTTCGGCGGGGACCGCAAGTCGGGTCGTTCGCTGGTGGCCGAGGCATCGGTGGCGGTGATGCTCGATCCGAGTTGGGCGGTAGGTTACGAATACCGGCAGAAGCCCGACAACCTGGGTTTCGCCCGTGAGCACGACTGGCAGGATGTGTTCGTGGCCTGGTTTCCGGGCAAGCACGTGTCAGTGGTGGCGGCCTACGCCGACCTGGGCGACATCGCCACGCTGCGCAACCAGCGCGGCGGTTATCTATCCTTGCAGCTCAGTTACTGAGGCATGCGCATGAAGATCGCCTTCGCCGCAATCCTGGCCTGCTTGCTGGCGGCCTGCGCGCACGCGCCGCCGCGGACGCTCTACGACGACCTGGGCGGCAGGGAAGGGGTGGAACAGATCGTCGAACTTCTGCTCACGCGCATTTCGGACGATCCGCGCATCGCCTCGCATTTCGCCGCCGTCGACATCATTCGCCTCAACGACAAACTGGTGGAACAGATCTGTTTCGAATCCGGTGGCCCCTGCGTCTACACCGGCAAGAACATGGTGGAAGCGCACAGCAAGCAGAAGGTCGGCAACGCCGATTTCAATGCGCTGGTCGAAGACCTGATCTGGGCCATGGACCAGCGCCAGGTGCCGCGAACCGCGCAGAACCGGTTGCTGAAGCGGCTGGCGCCGATGCACAAGGACATCGTGCGCTGACCTCTCGGCGCTTGCCGGTCACCATTCGGCGACAAGTTGCTTGAACGGCTTGTCCAGGCGAACGCCATTGGCGTCGTAGTCCGCCGTCGCTCTGCCGTCCACCAGAACGCGTGCCGGCTTGATCCTTTGCGGCCACATCACCGTCAGCGCGGTGTCCTTGCGCAGACCCGGCGCCAGCTTCAGCTGCAGCCGCTCGCCTTGCTGTTGAGCGCTCATGGTCAGCGAACCGAATGCGGTGGGCAGCTTGCTCACGCTCAGTCCTTCGCCCGCCACCCACGACGGCGGCGCGCCGGCGAGCAGGGTCAGCCGGTCCAGATCCTCCTGCGCCAGCATGCCGAAGATCATGCGCGCGTACTCGGCGCCGATCCAGGTATGCGGCATGTCGCCCAGGTAGCCGTTGTAGCGCTCTCGCGAGTGGATCACTTCGGCCAGCACCTGCCATTCCAGCGGACGCCGGTGGCGCAGCAGGCTGCGCAGCAGTTCCTCGGCCTGTTTCGGCTGGTTCAAGCGCACGTAGGTCAGCACGTTGCGCATTTCGTACGGCGTATAGGCGTACAGCGCGCCGGGTTGGTCGCGCTGGCGCACGTCGGCCAGGTAGCGGTCGAAGGTGCGTTGCAGCGCATCGGCAGGCATCAGGTCCTGCTGGCCTGCCGGGTCCAAACCTATCGACACGCTGGTCGGGTCTCCGCCACCGGTATCGGCATCGGCGGGAATGAAATCCGAACCCTTCCACTGCATGGTCGCGCGGATCGAGGCGGCCAGCGATTGGCGCAGCGCCGCGTACTGTTCGCGCGCCCACTTCGCGGTTTCCTCATCGCCCCACTGTTCGGCCAGCCAGGCGCCGTCATGCCAGCCCTTCAGCGCCCAATAGTCGTCCCAGTAACTATGGGTGGGTTTGGAATAGCCTTCATGGCTGATCGAGGGCGCGATGATGCCGCGGAAGCGCTCGGGCGCCGGCTGGCCGGCCATGTATCCCGGAACCAGGGTGCGCTCGCGCAGTTCCTGCATGAACTTCATCGCCCGCTTCACCACCGCCTGGTACTCGCGCACGCTGTCGGTGCCGCCGTCGTAACGCGCGACGTCGGCGACAAGGGCAATGAATTCGCCCTGGCTGTCGTATTCGATATCCGAACCGAAACCGGTGTTGACCGAACCATCGTCGTTGAGGATCGGCGATACCAGCCCGTTGTCGTGCACGGCGTGGTCCGAATACCACTTCAGGTAATCGCGCGAAACCTTGGCCTGGCCGATGCGCAACAGGATGGAAGAGGTCGCCGCGCCGTCGCGGATGAAGGAACGGTTGTAGTTGCGCGGGCCGGGCTGCATGGCCGGGCCGGTCTGGTTGATCAACATGTAGGCGCCTTGCGCACGCAACATGTCGACCAGCGATTCGTCGGGCAGCGACAGACCCAGGCTGCCGAAACGCGAGCTCCATGCTTTCGCCAGTTTGTCGGCGGTCGCATCGAAGCCTGCGCCTGCCTCGCTCTTGCCGGCCATCAGCGCCTGGCGATCCACTGCCGGCGCTTCAGGCAGCGCGCCGGTCTTGGCGTCGGCACGCGCGGTGCCCAACGGAAAGGCGAGCACCACATCGCGATGTTCGCCCGGCGCCAGCTTCACCGTGTAGTTCAACACGCCCGCCGCCAGGCCTTGCGCGTCGCTCGCGGCGAGCGCGGGCGGCACCGTGCCCGCAGCGATGTTGGCGGTGATCTCGCCTTCGCCCTGCGCGCCGAACGCGGCGGCGCCACGCGCATCGGCAGGCGTGAGCGCGACGAACAGCACGCGACCATTGACCCGCACATCGGTGCGCTCGGCCGGGCCTTCGATCGCCAGTTCGCGGATCGGAGAAGCTCCGCCGTGTTGCCACGGCGGATTGACCTGCAACGGACGCAGCACCAGCGAAAGCTGACCCGCCACCGGTTGCGTGCCGGTGTTGCTGACCCGGTAGCGCGTCATCGTCACCGGCTGGCCGTTCTGTTCGACGGCCAAGGCATCGTTACGTACTTGCACGTCCGGCTGCGGGCTCCACTGCACGCTGGGAATCGGCATCCAGTCTTCGCGCAGCGAGTGTTTGCGCTCGACATTGTCCGAAATCACCGCCCGTCCCCCCGCATCGCGCCATACCGCCTGCACCATCGGCGCGCCTTTGAAGGCTTCCACGTTGCCGTATTCGTCGAAGATGGATTTCTGCATGCCGGCGGGAATGCCGACCGCGGTCCAGTAAACCTGTTGCTGGTGCAGGGAAGAAGGAAACAGCGATGCATTGCTGCGCGAGGCGGCGATTTCCTGGCGCTTGGTCGCGGTCATGACCCGTTCCGGTCCCAGCAGGCGCAGACGATTCAGCACCGGCGCTGCGCCCGAATCGCCGACGGTCAGGCGCAGCGCATCGATGGTGTGCGCCTCGGGCGCGGCAAGATACGACTGGTCGCCTAGCGAACCGGGGTCGTCACCCATCGGTATCCACTGGCCGGATGCTTCGCGACCTTCCAGCTTCGCGCCGTTGCGTGGCCCGCCCCACCAGACTTCCAGGCCGGCAACCGGCAATGCGCGTCCCAGTGCGATATCCAAAGTGTATGGATCCGATCGCGTGCCTTTGGTTTGCAGCGTGCGCGCCGTCGTTCCACTCCAGATCTGATTGGGATCGGCAGCGCCTGCCAAACCCTTGAGGTGCGCGGCGTCTCGCGCGGAAAGCGGTTCGAGCTCACGCACGGACACACCCCAGTCGGCGGTCTTGGGCAGGCTGGCCAAGCGCACGTAACGCGCTTTTACCTGGGGGAAGAACAAGTAATCGGTGAAGCCACGCGAATCGCTGCTGACATACACGTCCTGCCATGACTTGCCATCGAGCGAGGTCTGGATGGCGTAGGACACCGCGAACCCGTAGTCCCAGTTCAACAGCACGCCGCCCACTTCGGCCACGCGTCCCATGTCCAACTGCAACCAATGATTGGCGCTGAACGCGCCGCCCCAGTGGGTGGTCATATCGCCGTCGATGGCAAGTTCCGAGGCCAAGGCGGCGACCAGTTTCGAAGAGCTGCTGGTCTTCCATTCCGAACGGGGCGGCAGGCCGTCCTCTTTTGCGAAGGCAGGGGTAGCGCAGGCCAACAGCAGCGACAAAGCAATGAACCGGGACAGTCGGGCAACCGGGGCGGGGCTCGGAAATTTGAAGGTCACGTGGGGAATCCGTGTCGGAGACAGGGGAAGGGGGCCGCGGCCAGGGCCCCCGTGAAGGTCCGGATACTAGTGTTGAAAACGATTACATGCCCGCCGCAGCGCACAAACCGGAGTCCGACAGGCGGTAGCTCCGCCATGACTTCCGACCTGTTGACTACACCTGTAGGCATGTGCATGATGACTACAAATGTAGTCACAAGGCGCGGGACATGAGTCGAAAGAGCATCGGTGATCAGGAGTTGGCATTGCTGCAGCACATCGCAGAGCAGGGCGACGCGTCGGTGGGCGAAGTCGCCGCCGCCTTCGGCGAATCGCGCGGTCTGGCGCGGTCGACCGTGCTGACCATGATGGAGCGGCTGCGCGCCAAGGCCTATCTCAAGCGCAAGCAGGTCGACGGAGGCGTGTACCGGTACTCCACGACCGCCCAGCAGGACGATGTGGTGCGCAATGCGGTCGGCAGTTTCGTGGAAAAGACGTTGCAGGGTTCGGTGTCGCCGTTCGTGGCCTGGATGTCGCAGCGCACCGAAGTCAGCGACAACGAACTTGCAGAACTGGAGGCGCTGGTCGCCACCCTTCAATCCAAGCGCAAGGAGAGTTGAGCCATGGCCCTGGAATTCGTCTCGGAAATCCTGCTGCCGCGCCTGCTCGCAGCCAGCGTGCAATCCACGCTGTTCGTCGCCGTGGTCTGGGCACTGTGCAAATCGCTGCCGCGCCTGTCGGCCTCCGCGCGCGCCGGCCTGTGGTGGCTGGTGGCGCTGCAACTGGTGGTCGGAGTGCTGTGGTCCAGCCCACTAACCCTGCCGCTGCTGCCTGCCGAACTCGCGCAACAGGTCGGCGCCGCACCCGTGCAGATGACCCTGCTTGCTCCTGCCGAAGCGGTCGCTTCAACACCTGCAAGCCTAAGCGCTTACGAAGCCGCGTCTTACGAAGCGGCGTCCGCGCCATGGAACTGGTCGTGGGCCAGCGCATTGGCCTGGTTTTGGTTGCTGGGCGTGAGCTTCATGATCGCGCGCACCCTGCGCGGCTATCTGTCCACGCGGCGCCTGCTGCGCGATTCGCGCGCTTGCAAGGACAGGACGCTGCTGCATGCCCTGCAACTGGCGGCCGAGGCGCACGGCCTGCGCCGTACGCCGCATCTGCGTTTGTCGGCATCGATCGATTCGCCGCAGCTGATCGGCCCGTGGCGGCCGGTACTGTTGTTGCCTGCCGACCACCCGCAGTCCATGCACGCCGACGAACTGGACATGGCGCTTACCCATGAGTTGATTCACCTGCAGCGCAACGACCTGTGGTGGGGCCTGCTGCCGGCGGCCGCGCAGCATCTGTTCTTCTTCCACCCGCTCGCGCATCTGGCTGCGCGCGAATACGCGCTGGCCCGCGAAGCCGCCTGCGACGCCGCCGTGCTCGCCGGCAATCGCCACTGCGCCCACGCTTATGGACGCCTGCTGATTCGCCTGGGCGTAGCTCCGCGGCCCAGCGCGGGCCTGGCCAGCGCTTCGCCCACCTTCCACATTCTCAAGAGGAGACTCGTCATGCTGCAGAACACCGCTTCCACGCCGCGTGTCGTCGCGCTGGCCATCCTCGGCGCAGTCGCCGTGATCGGGGTAATGCCTTACCGCATCATCGCCGCGCCCGCGGCCGAAACCGCGACTGCGCCACGGGCGCCGGTTGCGACCGCGCCCAAGCCGTCGGCCGCGCCGGTCGCTGCGCCGGCTCCGCGCGTGGCGGCCGGCCATGCGCCGGCACCGTCTCCGGTCGCCGTCGAGGTTGCGCAGAGCGTTCCGGCCGCCGGAATAGTACCTCCGCGCCCGCTTCCTCCGCCTCCGGCTCCACCCGCTCCCGCCGCTCCGGCTCCTGCGGCATTGCCGGCCCCGCCTGCGCCTCCCGCGCCGCCGGCCGCAGCGCGGATCACTCGCGGCACCTTCCATCTGTCCGCAGGCAACAACGAGGGTTACGTGCTGCTGCGAGAGAACAACAGCGTGATGAACGGCTCCATGGAAGATCTGCGCGAAGCGCAGCGTTTGCAGCGCAATGGCGAAGAGCTGCTGTGGTTCCGCAGGGGCAATACGAAGTACGTGGTCCGCGATCCCGCGACCTTGGAACGGTTCCGCGCCAGTTATGCGGAAGTCGCGCGCCTGGGCGGCGCGCAAGCGGCAATCGGCAATCGCCAGAGCGAGATCGGCAGCAAGCAGGCCGCCATCGGCAACCTTCAGGCCCAGCTCGGCATGAAGCAGGCCGAATTAGCCACCCGGCGGATGCGGGAAACCGAAGCCGATGCGCGCATGGCGGACCTGGACCGCCAGCAGGCTGCGCTGGACAGGAAGCAGTCCGAGCTGGATGCGCCGATGGCGGAGTTGGACCGCCAGCAGGCCGAACTGGACAAGAAGATGCGCGCCGCCGATATGCGAGCCGAACAGCAGGCTAGGCAGCTGATGGACGAAGCCGTCGCCAAGGGCACGGCGCAGCCGCTTAAGAAGAGTTGACCGCTACGTGCTTTGCGTCTGTTTGCCGCCGCACGCCAGGCATTTGCGGAAATCGCCCTGCGCCCCATGATGCAGCCGGCTCAGCGGCCCGCCGCAGCCGACGCACTGGGGCGCCTTGCCGGTTTTCCAGTTCCACAGCCGCAACGTTGAAACCAAGCCGATGACCAGCGCTGCAAGCAGGAATATCGGCGGCAACCATTTCACGTAAGGCACCAATGCATGCAGGCTGGACACGCTGCCGAACAGCGAGGTCCACAACATGCACACCACCGCAGCGGCCAGCGCCGCGAGTGCGGGCAAGTAGGCGCGCACCACCATCCAGCCGTATCGATTCATCCCCAAACGCCCCTCTATCCATCGGTGCTACCGGATGCCGGCAGCTTACCCGGTTGTCCGTCGAAAACGCAGCGAGGCGGTCAGGCAGGTGGAATGTCCGAAACTGTAGGAGCGACGCCAGTCGCGAAGCGCAAGAAAATTCCGATACCGCCGCATGCCGTAATCCTATAGAGCAAGATGCGCCAGACTCCTATGCTGAACGCGTGAGCAGATCGTCCAACTCCAGTCTTAGTTTGCAAAAGAAGCCGGGGCGTGCCGCACTGCGCCGCGGCAGGACTTCCGTCCCCGGCCAGCGATACCTGGTCACCTTTACGACGCATGGGCGGCGGCCGTTGTTCTCGAACCATGCCTTAGCTTTGGATGCCGCCAAGGAAATCCATGATCGGCGTTCATGGGAAAAGTCAACACTGTTGGCTTGGGTGTTGATGCCTGATCACTGGCACGGCTTGATCGAATTGGGAGCAAATGAAGCCTTGTCGGATCTAATGCGGGTGTTCAAGGCGAACGTCTCTCGACGGCTTCGCATGCATTGGCCTGAACTAGGAACGGTGTGGGAAAAATCCTTCCACGATCATGCCCTACGGGATGAAGAAGATGTAATCACTCTGGCCCGTTATATCGTGCCTAACCCAGTGCGCGCAGGCTTGGTCCGCAGGGTAGGCGACTATGCGTTCTGGAATGCGGTGTGGCTCTGAATCGATAACCATCGGTGTAGGAGCGATGCCAGTCGCGAAACTCCGGAAAATTCGCACTCCATCACCGGTTTCCCCTCAGGCGTTCCGTGGCGGGATGCGGCCAGAGATCTTCGAATGACGTATTTTCGCGACTTGCGTCGCTCCTACAAGGGGAACAGTCAAGCCGGCGAAGCATCACGCGCCTGCTTGCGCGCTTCGCCCAACGCCGTTTCCAGCTCTTGCAGCCGGTAGGGTTTGGGCAGCACCGAAAGTCCCAACGCCTCGGCTTTCTGTTTCGCCGCTTCCACGTGACCTGTAGTGAGCACGACTGGTAATCCCGGGCGACGCATGCGGATTTTCTGCGACAGGTCGATGCCGTCCAGCTGCCCGGGCATCATCACATCGGAAAATACGATGCTGAAGGATTTCCCGCCGTCCAGCGCATCCAGCGCAGCCTCGGCGTTCTCGACCCGGGTCACTTCGTAGCCCAGTGCGGCCAGCATCTCGCCGGTCAGTGCGGCCACCTCGTCGTCGTCTTCCACCAGCAGCAGCGATCCGTGCATCTCGATCTGCGGGCGGCCAGGAGTCTCGGCTTCCATCTTTTCTTCGACATCGGCAGGCGTCTTGTCGGTGCGCGGCAAATACAGGAAGACCGTGGTTCCACGTCGTGGTTCGCTCTCGATACGCACGGTGCCGCGCGAGGCTTTGGCGAATCCATGCGCCTGCGCCAGCCCTAGTCCGGAACCCTTGCCGATTTCCTTGGTGGTGAAGAACGGCTCGAATACCCGCGCCAGCACTTCGGGCATCATCCCGGTGCCGGTGTCGGCGATGAACAATTCCACGTAGTCGCCGAACAGTTCCTCGTCGTTCAAGGCGGGCGCATTGCGCGCGCCGATGCGGATGGTGCCGCCGCCGGGCATGGCATCGCGCGCGTTGACCGCCAGGTTCAGCACCACCAGTTCCAGTTGGCCGGGGTCGACCTCCACCGGCCATAGTCCGCTGGCGAAA